>Ga0302321_100000509_pt1 | contig 33777 bp, 33 predicted proteins | sample Fen_T0_1_FD_202505 | JGI IMG/M metagenome (GOLD analysis project Ga0302321, IMG submission 202505) | Peat permafrost microbial communities from Stordalen Mire near Abisko, Sweden - Fen_T0_1 | ecosystem: Environmental > Terrestrial > Soil > Wetlands > Permafrost | place: Sweden: Abisko... | reverse complement strand
GAACCAGGCCGACCCGGCCACCAGCGCGACGAGCGTGAGCACGCGGCGGGTCCGGCCGGCCCGGGCCAGCGACGCCGCCAGCGGCAGCAGCAGCGGGAACGCCGTCAGCAGGAACCGCGCCTTCGCGTGATAGTAGCCCGCGCTCCCGATCGTGACGACCAGCCCGGCCAGCGCGTACGCCGTCAGCTGCCACGCCGTCCGGTCGGTGACCAGCAGGACGCCGAGCAGCACCGCCACGAGCACGATGCCGGTCACCGCGTACAGCTCCAGGGGCTGCTCGCCGGAGAGCACGTGCCCGGCCTGCCGCAGGGCGTCCGCGCCGCCGTCCCAGGAGGAGCCCCAGCCGTTGCGCTGCACGCGCGTCCAGCCGTCGAGGCGGCCGGTCCGCAGGGCGACCCAGCCGAGGTAGCCCGCGACGCCGAGCGGGGCGAGCAGCGCGGCCAGCACCGGGCGCCAGCTGCGCCACCCCGGGCGCTGGCGGACCAGCACCAGGACGACGTCCACCACCAGCACCGGCACCAGCGCCACCGCACTCGGCCGGGCCAGCCCGGCCAGGGCGCAGAGCAGCCCCGCCGTCAGCCACCGGCGCCGCAGCAGCGCGTACAGCGACCAGGCCGCGAGCGCCGTGAAGAGCGCCTCCGTGTAACCCATCAGCTCGACGACGGCGTGCGGCAGCGCGCCCCACAGGACGGCGAGCAGGACGCCGACTCGCCGGCCGGCCACCAGGTCACCGACGGCGTACAGCCCCGCCGCGGCGACCAGGGCCGCCGTCCACCCGACGATCAGCCCCGGGTAGGCGCCCCAGCCGACGAGGCGCCCGACGCCCGCCACCAGGCCCGGGTACAGCGGGAAGAAGGCGAGGTTGCTCTGCCCCTGGCCGCCGTCGTACCCGTGCCGGGCGATCTCGAGGTACCAGGCCGCGTCGGAGCGGTGCGCGAGCAGGGGCAGCAGGCCGGTACCGCGGCGCGACGCCCACGGCGCCAGCACCAGCACGCCCGCCAGCCGCGCGAGCAGGTAGCCGCCGACGGCGAGGAGCAGGCTCGCCGGGAGCGCGGCGCGGCGCCCCGCCGGGACGTCGTCCGTCGGCAGAGCCTGACCCGCCGGTGAGACGGTCGCCCGGGGCAACGTGCGAGCGCTGGACCGGTCCACGACGTGCCGTACCCACCCATCCGTGCCGACTCAGCCGATTCAGCCATGTTTGCACAGGATCGTGCGCCGCCAGGGCCCGGTCGGCCGATCCACGCCGAGATCACACGGCCCTGGCATTCGAACACCTGTTCGAATAGAGTGCTGGGCATGCCGCCCGGTCCGACGATCCTCCACGCCGACCTCGACGCCTTCTACGCGTCGGTCGAGCAGCTGCTGGATCCTGCCCTGCGCGGGCGGCCGATCGCCGTCGGCGGCAGCGCGCGCGGCGGGGTGGTGCTGGCGGCGTCGTACGAGGCCAGGGCGCACGGCGTCCGCGGCGGGATGCCCGGCTGGCGGGCGTACCGGCTGTGCCCCGGCATCCGCTTCGTCCGCGGCCACTTCGACCGCTACCAGGAGCTGGCGGACGCCGTGATGGGCGTGCTGGCGGACGTGACGCCCGCGGTGGAGCGCATCTCGATCGACGAGGCCTTCCTGGACGTCTCCGGCGCGACGCACCTCTTCGGCCCGCCGGCCACCATTGCCACCCTGCTGCGGGCGCGGGTCCGGGCCGAGGTCGGGCTGCCGATCTCCGTCGGCGCGGCCCGCACGAAGCACCTGGCGAAGGTCGCCTCGCAGGTGGCCAAGCCGGACGGCCTGCTCGTCGTCGAGCCGGACGGCGAGCGGGCCTTCCTCGACCCGCTGCCCGTCGGGCTGATGTGGGGCGTGGGGCCGGTCGCCGAGCAGCGGCTCGCCGAGCGCGGCATCCGGACCATCGGGGAGCTGGCACGCACCCCGTCGTCCGCCGTCGAACACCTCCTCGGGCAGGCCGTCGGGACGCGCCTGAGCGCCCTGGCCCACAACGAGGACCCGCGCCGGGTCGTGACGTCGGGGCGCGCGCGCTCGGTGGGCGCCCAGTCGGCGCTGGGCCGGCGCGACCCGACCCGCGAGCTGGTGCGGGAGGTGCTCGGGCACCTCGCCGACCGGGTGGCGGGCCGGCTCCGGGCGAAGCACCGCGCCGGGCGGACGGTCACGGTCCGGGTCCGGTTCCCGCCGATGCGCTCCGTGACGCGCTCGCTCACGCTGGCGGAGCCGATCTCCTCGACCCTCACCCTCACCGAGATCGCCGAGGAGCTCACCTGGCAGGCCCTGGCCGACGAGCGCGCCACCCAGGAGGCTCCGGGGCAGATCAGCCTGCTCGCCGTCTCCGTGTCCAACCTGACGACGCGGCAGGTGATCCAGCTGGAGCTGCCGCTCCCGCCGCCGGATCCCCGCCGTCCGGGCTCGGCCACCGGCTCGGCGCGCTGGGCCCTCGACCGCTCGATGGACGCCGTCCGCACCCGCTTCGGCCGGGACGCCGTCGGGTACCTACCGGCCGCGCTGTCGGGCTCGGCGGGTGTCCCCGACGACTTCCGCGAGCTGGCGGAGCGGGAGCTGTGACGCGCCCCGGCCCGCCCTGCCCGGGGTCAGGCCTCCTCGATGCGGAACCCGACCTTCAGCCCCACCTGGAAGTGCGCGACCTCGCCGTTCTCGATGTGGCCGCGGATCTCGGTCACCTCGAACCAGTCGAGGTGACGGGTGGTCGCGGCCACCCGCGAGACCGCACCCCGGACGGCGTCCTCGATCGTGTCGGGCGACGACCCGACCACCTCGACGACCCGGTAGACGTGATCCGCCACGACCGCTCCCCTCACCCGGGCGTCGCCGTCGACGCCGCTCGCTGCATTCGAGCGGTCCCCGGCGCGGTTGTCCAGCCCTCAGTGCGCCGCTGCCCGCGCGGCCGCCAGTCCCCGCAGGACGAGGTAGCCCTGCCCGAGCATGACGAACGGCAGCAGCACGGCGACGACGCGTTCGAGCAGCCCGCCGACGGCGAGCCCCAGGCCGCGGTGGTTCCACCACGGCGCGAAGGGGATCCCGGCCCCACGCCCCTGGCCCGGGCGACCGAAGAGCCAGTCCCCCACCAGGTGCGACGTCCAGCCGGCGAGCAACGCGGCGGCCAGCCAGAGGTACCGCGGCGGCACCGTCGACCAGGCGAGCACCCCCAGGGACGCCGGCACCCCCCACCAGTGGGACACCCCGCGGTGCTGCAGCGGTCCGTTGCGGCCCAGCCACTCGTCGGGGAGCACCCGGTCGAGCAGGTACCACAGCTTGTGCTGGTCGAGGTCCGGGGACGTCGACCCCGAGGCCGTCAGGGTGGCCAGCCACCCCGCCGCGACGATCTGCGGCCACGGCCAGCCGGCGGCCGCGCCCAGGGCGACCCCGCTGCTGGCACCCAGGAGCCGGTGCGTCGTCCCCTTCATCGCCGGTCATCCTGGCGGAGGAACTCCGCCGACGGCCCGCGACCCGCCGACGCGTCAGTGGGCGGTCGGGGCGGCCACTGGCCCGCGCAGGGCGCACAGCACGACACCCGTGACCATGAGCAGCAGGCCCCCCACGACGGACGCCACCCCGACGGTCCCGGGCTGGAGCCGCTCGCCGAACAGCACCCAGCCGCAGGCGAACGCCGCGACGGGCTCGGTGGCGGCCATCGCCGGCAGGACGTGCCGCAACGGCGCCAGCTGGAACCCGCGCTGGATCGCCAGGTTGCCGACGGCGGAGGCCACCGCGAAGCCGGCCGCGTTGGTCGCCACGGTGACCGAGTCGAACGGGCTGAGCGCCGCGGCGAGCCCACGCAGGAAGACGGCGTCCACGGCGAAGCAGACCCCGGCGGCGGCGCCGAGTGCGATCGCCGTCCGGCGGCCCTTCGGGCGCCACCGGGCCCGCAGCAGCGCACCCCCGCCGACCAGCGCGATCGTGATCCAGGCCGGCGCGGCCCGCCACAGCGAGGTGATCTCGCCGCCGGCCACCGGGCGACCCACCCCCACGAGCAGCACGATCCCCGACACGACGGCGGCGGAGCCCGCCAGCTGACCCATCGCGGGCCGCTCGCGCTCGACGACGGCCTCCATCAGGAGGGAGTAGACCAATGTGGAAGCGATCACTGCCTGGACGAGGATCACGCCGCCCTGGGTGAGGGCCCGCGCCTGGCACAGCAGTCCGCCGACCGCACAGGCGCCGCCCGCCAGCCACCGCGGCGACCGCAGGAGTCGCAGGATCAGCCGGATTGGTCCGTACCCCTCCGTCGGGACCTTCGCGGCCGCGTGCCGCTGCAGGTTGTTCCCCGCGGCGAACAGCACGGCGGCCACGGCGGCCAGCGCGACGGGAGCACTCACCGTCACCGCGGCCGGCGTGACCCGTGCCCCCGCTCCCGTGTCCTCGTCCTCGTCACCCCCCACATGCGCACCGAGTGTGCCGCATCGGTGCCGGGTCCCGCCTCGCGGACGGGCGCGGCGCACGGGCGGTCCGGTCGGCGGTGCGTCGTAGAGTGCCGGTCGTGACCAGCATCGACGCACCGCCCTGGACGACGCGGGAGGCCACCGACGACGAACTCGACGCCGCCGGCGCCGTCGTCTGCGCCGCCTACGCCGCCGACGGCCACGCGTCCGCCGAGTACCACCGGGTGCTCGCCGACGCCCGGGCCCGTGCGAAGGAGGCGACGGTCGTCGTCGCGGTGACGGCGGCCGGGCAGGTCGTGGGCAGCGTCACGTTCGCGCTCGCGGGGAGCCCATGGGCCGACGTGGCGACCGACGGCGAGGCGGAGTTCCGGATGCTCGGCGTCCTGCCCTCCCACCGGGGGCTCGGCGTGGGCGGCGCCCTCTCCCGCTGGTGCATCGACCGGGCCCGCGCGTCGGGGCGGCGCCGGATCGTGATCTCCAGCCAGCCGGAGATGACGTCGGCGCACCGGATGTACCTGGCGCTGGGCTTCGTGCGCCGTCCCGACCTGGACTGGTCCCCGGTGCCCGGCGTCGACCTGCTGGGTTTCAGCCTGGAGCTGTGACGACCCGCTCGAGGAACCGCTCCCGGTCGACGACCACGCGCGTCACCTGGCCGGTCGCGACCAGGCGGCCGCCGCCGTCCGTCGCCGCCACCTCGAAGCGCAGCAGGCGGCCGTCGGAGTGGGCGAGCTCGGCCCGGACGTCGACCCGGCCGCCCACGCCGGTCGCCAGCAGGTGCTCCACGGCGACGCGGGTGCCGACCGACGTCCGGCCCGGTCCCACCGCACCGGCGGTCATCGCGACGGCGCAGGTGGCGGCCTCGAGCCAGGCCAGCAGGCGCGGGGTGGCGAGGACCGGCACGTCGCCGCTGCCCAGCGCGGTGGCGGTGTCGGCGTCGGTCACGTGATGGGTTAGCTGCACGGTCGGCGGGCTCACCCCGGCGACGCTACTCCCGACGGCGTCGCTGCCGGCGCCGACTTCAGGGCTTCAGGCGACGACGCCCAGGCGCCGCAGCTCCACGGTGAGGTCGTGCGGGGAGGTGGCGGCGCCGAGCGCGTCCTCCAGCTTGACGACGCCGTCCCGCACCAGCGTCACCAGGTGCTGGTCGAAGGTGTGCATGCCGTAGAACGCGCCGTCGGCGACGATCTCGGCGACCGTCGTGTTGCTGTCCCCGTCGGTGATCGCGTCGGAGACGCGGCCGGTGTTGATACAGATCTCGGTGACGGCGATGCGGCCGTGCCCGTCGGCGCGGTCCACCAGACGCTGGCAGATGATGCCCCGCAGGGCGGCGGCGAGCGCGAGCCGGATCTGCTTCTGGTCGTGCGGGGGGAAGAAGTCGATCACCCGGTTGACGGTCTCCTGGGCATCGGTGGTGTGCAGGGTGGAGAGCACGAAGTGACCGGTCTCCGCCGCGGAGAGGGCCGCCTTCACCGTCTCCAGGTCCCGCATCTCGCCGACGAGGATGACGTCCGGGTCCTGCCGCAGCGCCGCCCGGAGCGCGGCCGAGAAGTCTCCGGTGTCCACCCGGACCTCCCGCTGGTTGATCATGCCGAGCTTGTCCTCGTGCAGGACCTCGATGGGGTCCTCGATGGTGACGACGTGCACCTCGCGGCTGCGGTTGATCAGGTCCACCATGCTGGCCAGCGTCGTCGTCTTGCCGCTTCCCGTCGGGCCCGTCACCAGGACCAGGCCCCGGGGCTCGAGCGCCAGCCGCAGGATCGCCTCGGGCAGGGCGAGGTCCTCGATGGGGATGGCGCCGATGGTCACCCGCCGGAACACCAGGCCGACAGCGCCGCGCGCCCGGAACGCGTTGACCCGGAACCGCCCGAGCCCGTTGACCGAGTAGGCGAAGTCCACCTCGGACGACGCCTCGAACTCGGCGCGCAGGTCCGGCCGGAGCACCTCCTGGGCCATGGCCCAGGTGTCCTCCGGGGTGAGGACGGGCGCCTCGAGCCGGCGCAGCTTGCCGTCGATCCGCACCCGCGGCGGCGAACCCACCTTGCAGTGCAGGTCTGAGCCGTACGTCTCGACCAGCGAGCGCAGGTACGGCACCACGGACAGCGGCTCATGCTCCACCTGGAGCGCATCGGCCGGACGGCCGCCCGGCTTGAGATCGGCGGATCGGCAGATCAGCGGGCCGTGCGCGGTGCACGCGCGCGGCGTGTGACAGCATGGTGGGTGACGATCCACGCGTGAAGCAGAAGGAGTACCGCCATGAGCCGTCGCGCCCGCCGCCGCAAGGCCCGCAAGGGCAGCGCCGCCAACCACGGAAGGCGTCCGAACAGCTGACGCCATGCCGTCGCGGTCATGCACGGCGGGGGTGCCACCAGGTGCCCGGCGACCGTGCATGGCCGGACGGCGCCCGCCGGGGCGTCAGCTCAGCTGGACGCGGACCTCGCGGATCTTGATCATGATCTTCTCGCGGAGCTGCTCCGGGGCGCAGTCGCCCCCGCAGCTACGACGCACCAGGGCCTTGAGGACGACGTCCAGGTCGTACTCCGACAGGCACGGTCCGCACTCGTCCAGATGCTGGCTGATCTTCCCGACGACGGTCACGTCGAGCTCGCCGTCCAGGTACTCGTAGACCCGGTCGAGCACCTCGCTGCAGTCGGTCTCGTGAGGATCCCCGCAGCTCATGCCGCACCACCCTCCGGCGTCGTCGCCCCGGCGAGACCGCGGTCCCGCGCGTAGTCCTCGAGCAGCGCGCGCAACTGGCGCCGCCCCCGGTGCAACCGGGACATCACGGTACCGATCGGCGTGCCCATGATGTCGGCGATCTCGCGGTACGCGAAACCCTCGACGTCGGCCAGGTAGACCGCGATCCGGAACTCCTCCGGGATGTGCTGCAGCGCCGCCTTGACGTCCGAGTCGGGCAGGTGGTCGAGCGCCTCGGCCTCGGCGGACCGCAGCCCGGCCGACGTGTGCGACCCGGCCCGCGCGATCTGCCAGTCCTCGATCTCGTCCGAACCGGTCTGCTGGGGCTCGCGCTGCTTCTTGCGGTAGGAGTTGATGTAGGCGTTCGTCAGGATCCGGTACAGCCACGCCTTGAGGTTCGTGCCGGGCTCGTACTGGTGGAACGACGCGAACGCCTTGGTGAACGTCTCCTGGACCAGGTCCTCGGCGTCCGTCGGGTTGCGCGTCATCCTCAGGGCCGCGGAGTAGAGCTGGTCGAGGTACTGGAGGGCATCCCGCTCGAACCGCTCCGAGCGTTGCCCGGCGGTCTCCTGCGCGGGCGCGCGGCCCGTCTCATCGGTCATCACCGTTGAGCCTAGCCGCACCGCCGCGGGCTTTCCCGCCGGGCGCCCCGACCATCGGTCGCCGCGGGGTGCGGACGCCGCCTTCACCGGGCCGGTCGCCGTCACCTCGTGCAGTCCGTCGCCCATGATCGTAGCGAGCACGGATCATCCTCCATCGATACCGGCCGTGACACTGTCGAGAGCCTGAACACCCGGTCCGAGCTGGGCATTCCGCCCGGTGCGGGCGACGGCCCGGGCCGCCCGAGCGGTGGTGGGGAACCTCAGCCGAAGCGGGAGGTCAACCAGCCGGCGACCGCGGCGGCCGCCTGGGCGGCACCGGCAGCGAGCCCGTGGTCACCGTCCACCGCGACGAGCGTCACGCCGGGCGGGACGACCTCGAACAGTTCCTCGGCCCGGCCGAAGGCGTCCCGGCGCCCCTGGACGGCGAGCACCGGCAGGTGGGCGGCCGCGCCGGCGAGCTCGGCGAGCCGGCTGCGTTCGGGGCGGCCCGGCGGGTGCAGCGGGAAGGCCAGACACAGGACGCCGTCCGCGCCGACCGCCGTCGCCGTCCGGCACGCGGACCGGGCCCCGGCACTGCGCCCGCCGACGACGAGCGGGCCGCGAGGGCTTGCGGCGAGGGTGGCGAGGGCCTCCAGCGCGGCGGTCCAGCCGACGTCGAGGCGGGCCGGGGCCGGCGCGACCCGCCCGCCCGCGACCCGCCAGGGCTGCTCCACCCGGGCGACGAGCCAGCCGGCGTCGCGTGCCGCGGCGGCCACCGCGACGAGGTCCGGCGCTGCGATCCCGCCGCCGGCGCCGTGCCCCAGGGCGAGCACGCCCGCCCGGCCGGCGTCCGGCTCGTCGAGGTGCAGCCGGGCGGGTCCCAGGGGCGTGGCGACGTCCACGGTTCGGGTCACGAGGGTTGTCTACCGGATCGACGGGCAACCTCACCGGGGGTTGGTGCGACAGAGAGGCCAGGACCCTCGACCTGACGGAGACCCGCATGACCCTGCGCCTCGCCCGCCCGGCCGTCCTCGTGGCGGCTGCCCTGGCGTACGCCGCCGCGCTCCTGGCGGTCTCGTCCGGGATGCTCCCGGCGGCCGCCGACCCGTCCGGTGCCTCCGTCGCTCCCGGTGCCTCCGTCGTCCCCGGCGCCGCGGAGGCCTCCGCGCCCGCGGCGGCTCCGGTGACGGGCGACGCCCGGTACTACCGCTCCTCGGTGGTGGCGGTGGAGCCGGCCGCGCCCGGCCTGGACGTCACCGTCGCGGCCGGCGGCGCCGTCACCCTGACGAACGGCACCGGGCGCGAGGTCGTCGTCCTCGGGTACGCGGGCGAGCCCTACCTGCGGTTCACGGACAGCGGGATGGTGCTGCGCAACAGCGCGTCGCTGACGACGGCGCTCGTCGCCGGCCGGACGCCGGGCCGCACGACCGCCGCGGACGGCAGCCCGCTCGTCACCTGGGAGCACGTGTCCCACGAGCCGCGGTTCACCTGGACCGACGTGCGCGCCCGCTGGTCGGCCGACGAGCGGCCCCCCGTCGTGGCCCGCGACGAGCACGCCCGGCACCGGGTCTTCGACTGGGCCCTCGACGTCACGGTGGGCGACCAACCGACGCTGGTCCGCGGCGCCGTCGACTGGATCGGCGTCCCGGTCGCCCGGGCCGAGGACCCGACGACCTGGGCCGTCGGTGCCGCCGCCGGGACGGTGACGGTCGGGGTGCTGGCCCTGGCGCTCCTGCGCCGGCGACGTGGCCGGCGCCGGGCGCAGGCCGAGGCCGAGGCCGCCGCGCTGCGGTCGGAGGCCGCGGCGACGGCAGCGGCGACCGCCGCCACCGGACACGCCAGCGTGGGCGCGCCCGCCCTGGTCCTCTCCGGCCGGCCGGCGGCCGGGCGTCCGGCCGGCGGGCGCAGCCCGTACGAGGCAGGCCGCTTCGGGACCCACCCGGACGGGCGCAGCCCGTACGAGAACAGCCTCTTCATCGACCGGTCGTCCGCGAGCACCCCCTACGCCGAGGTGCTCGCCGATCCGGCGCCGACCCGGCGCAGCCGCCGCTCCCGCTGAGCGGGCCCCACCCCGTGCACGGCCCGGGCACGACCGTCCGCACCGGGAAGGCCGGCACCCCGGCCGTTCCCGATCCGACTCGAAAGGCGACGACATGTACCGACGACGATCTGTCCGAGCCGTGGTAACGGGGGTGATCGCAGCCGTCGCCGCCGGCACGCTGAGCGTGCTGACGGCCACGAACGCCTTCGCCCACGGCACCCCGACCGCCCCGGGCAGCCGCGGGTACCTCTGCTACACCGACGCCCACTGGACCGGCGGTGACCTCGACCCGCGCAACGCGGCCTGCAAGGCCGCCGTGGACCTGGGCGGCAAGCAGCCCCTGTGGGACTGGTTCGGCACCCTGCGCTCGGACGGCGGGGGCCGGATGGCCGGCTTCATCCCCGACGGCCAGCTCTGCAGCGGCGGCAACACCAAGTACGCGGGCCTGGACCTCCCGCGGGCCGACTGGCCGGCGACCCGGCTGACGTCCGGCGGGAAGTCCACCGTGCACTACGCGGCCTGGGCCGCCCACCCCGGCCAGATGCGGCTCTTCGTCACCAAGGACGGGTACGACCCCACCAAGGCGCTGACCTGGAACGACCTGGAGTCCGTCCCGTTCTCCACCTGGAACGAGACGGTGCCCAACGGCACGGGCGAGTACTACTGGGACGTCACCTGGCCGACCGGCAAGACCGGGCGCCACATCGTCTACTCCGTCTGGGCGCGCACGGACAGCCAGGAGACCTTCTACGGCTGCAGCGACGTCCTCTTCGACGGCGGCAACGGCGAGGTCGTCGGGATGGGCACCAGCACCAGCACCACCACGCCCCCGCCCGTCACGACCACGACCCCGCCGCCCGTGACGACGACCACGCCCCCGCCCGTCACCACGACGACCCCGCCGCCGGTGACGACCACCCCGCCGCCGGTCACCACGACGAGCGCCCCACCGACGACCGGTAGCTCCACCTGCCAGGCGCAGGTGAGCACCGGCACGCCGTGGTCCGGCGGTTACCAGGGCTCGGTGACGGTGCTGAACAACGGCGCCGCGCTCAACCCCTGGAAGGTCACCTTCGCCCTGCCCGCCGGGACGACCATCGTCAACGGCTGGAACGCGACGGTCACCCAGTCCGGGACGACGGTCACCGCGGCCGCGCCGTCCTGGAACACCGCGCTGGGCACCGGCAAGGAGGTGTCGGTGGGCTTCGTGGCGAACGGGTCCGCGACGCCGCCGCCGTCCAACGTGCAGCTGAACGGCATCGCCTGCAGCGGCGCCGGCACCACGCCCACGACGACCCCGACGACGCCGACCACCACGCCGACGACGCCGAGCCCGTCCACCTCCACCCCGACCACCCCCACGACGCCCACCCCGACGACCCCGAGCCCGACCACGCCGAGCCCCACCACCTCCAGCCCGACGACGCCGCCCGGCGGTTCGGCGCTCAGTGACGGGTTCGAGACGCAGACCGGCGCCACGCTGTCCGGCCCGTGGAAGCTCAACCAGCCCGACTGCTCCGGCACCGGCACGGTCGCCGTCGACCGGACGGTCGCGCACAGCGGCTCGGCCTCCCTCAAGGTGACGGGTGGCGGTGGGTACTGCGATCACGTCTTCGCGCAGCTCACCACCGACCTGCGCACCGTCGGGACCTCGGTGTACGCGCGGATGTACGTGCGGCACACCACCGCGCTGCCCACCGGGCACGTGACGATGGCGGCGTTCAACGACGCCAACGACGGCAACCGCGCCGTCCGGATCGGCGGTCAGGGCCAGGCCCTGCAGTGGAACCGGCAGTCCGACGACGCGACCCTGCCCGCCCAGAGCCCGAACGGCATCGCGCAGAGCCGTCCGCTGCCGACCGGGTCCTGGCAGTGCCTCGAGGTGGCCGTGAACCAGAGCGCCGGCACGGCGGACACCTGGCTCAACGGCACCCTCGTGCCCGGCCTGCACGCCGACGGCGTGGCCACGACCGACATCGACGGCCAGTGGTACAACAAGGCCTGGCGGCCCGCCCTGACGTCGTTCGGTCTCGGCTGGGAGAGCTACTCCGGCGCCACGGACACCCTCTGGTACGACGACGTCGCCATCAGCAACCCCCGCTGGGGCTGCTGACCGCCCCCCCCCCACGCCCCCGCCCCCCCGGGGGGGGGGGGCACCCCGCGCCGCCCGCCGCTGCGCGTCCGACCTCGGCCCGCCTCCCTCCTCCCCGTGATCATGGACTTCACCGCGATCACGGGTGGGAGGGGGGTGGAGGTGGCAGGCTGGGGGGGTGTGCGGACGATACGCGGCGAGTCGCCGTCCGGAGGAGCTGGTCGAGGAGTTCGAGGTCGAGGCGACCGCGGGCGACGGGCCGGGCGCCGATCCGGCCACGGCCGAGCCCGACTTCAACGTGGCGCCCACCAAGCGGGCGCCGGTCGTGCTGGAACGCGTGCCGCGGGGCGCGCCGTCCGACGCCCCGGCCACGGCCGAGCCGGACGACGCCCCGACCGGCGCGGCGGACGACGACGGTGACGCGACCGCGGACGCCGCGGTGGCCGCCGCCCAGGACGCCGTGGCCGACACACCGGCCGAGCCGGTCCGCTGGCTGCGCCTGCTGAAGTGGGGCCTGGTGCCGTCGTGGGCCAAGGACGCGTCCGTGGGCAACCGCATGATCAACGCCCGCGCCGAGACCCTCCTCGACAAGCCCGCGTACCGGCGGGCGGCCCTGGCCCGGCGGTGCCTGGTCCCGGCGGACGGCTGGTTCGAGTGGCAGGCCAGCCCGACCGAGCGGGACGCCAAGGGCAAGCCGCGCAAGCAGCCGTTCTTCATGCACCCCGTCGCCGACGGCCCGATCGCCTTCGCGGGCGTGTACGAGTTCTGGCGCGACCCGGCGCTGGACCCCGACGATCCCGGCGCCTGGCTCACCACCTACGTCATCGTGACGACCGCCGCCGAACCCGGCCTCGCCGCCGTCCACGACCGGATGCCGCTGGTCCTGCCACCGGACCGCTGGGACGCCTGGCTCGACCCGCAGCAGCGCGACGCCGACACCGTCCGTGCGCTGCTCGCCCCGCCGGTCGAGGGCCGGTTCCTGGCCGTCCCGGTGTCGACGCGGGTCAACGCCGTGGGCAACAACGGCGCCGCCCTGCTCGAACCCGTCCCGCGCGAGCACCTGCGCGGGGTCCTCGATCCCGAGACGGGCGAGCTCGTCGGGGCGGGTGAGTCCCCCCTGTTCTGAGCGCCGGGGTCTGAAGCGCCGGGGTCTGCGCGCCGGGTTCTGAAGCGCCGGCGCCCGGAGGCCGACCGCCCTCGGGCGCGAGGACGCCGCCGGGCCCCCGGTCGGGGTCCCGGCGGCGTCCGGGTTCAGCCCAGCGTGGCGGCGGCCACCGCCACCTTCGTCGCGGTGGTGGCGAGCACGTCGACGGGCAGGTCACCCGTGTTCGGGACGCCGGCACCGCCGTGCGACGTGATGGTCACGACGGAGCTGCAGACGCCGGGGCAGCCGGGCAGCGGGACGGAGAGCGGGCTGTTGCCCGTCGTCCCGATGAGCAGCTTGCCCCCGCCGCCGAACGTCCCGACGTAGAGGACGACGGTCGGGTTGTCGACCTTGAACCGCACCGGGATACGCAGCAGGGGCGCCGCCGACGACGACTGGGGCGGCATCGTCAACCAGTTGGACGTCGACCCTGTCGCCGTGGAGACCCCGTTCTGCCACGACACCCGGAACGGGCCCGGCTCGACCGCGGCCCCGCCGCCGACCGGCTGGACCGGCCCGAGAGCGGTGCCGTTGCCCACGGACAGCAGCTGCGCCGAAGGCGTCGCCGAGGACGCGAGCACCCAGGTCTCGCCGGAGCGCCCGAGCGACACGTCGAGGCCACCGGCACCCACCGGCTGGACGACGGCGGTGACCACCCGGCCCCCGGTGATCGTGCCGGTGGTCGAGGTGCCGCCGGGCAACGGCGCCGCCGGCGCCGATCCCGCGGCGCCGCCGGCGGCGGAGGACCCGCCGGCTGCCGACGTCCCCGGGGAGGCGGCCCGCCCCGGCGCGGCGCTCCCGGCCGGCCCGGGCACGGTGGCCGTGGTGCCCCCGCGGGCGCCGTGCGCGGCGGAGGACGAGGCCGGCCTCCCCGGCGACGTCGACACGGACGACGTCGACGTGGGCGGCAGCAACGTCCCGCTGGGCGAGACGGACGGGGCCGAGCTGGACAGGGCGGAACCGGACGACGCGACGCCGTCGGTCGGGCTGGTGCCCACGGTGACGGCCCCCCCGCCCACCTCAGGACCGCTCGGTGCCCCGGAGGCGGCCACCGCGAGGATCACGGCGGCCGCGGCCGCCGAGCCGACGACCGGCCACATCACGGCGCGGCCCCCGAGGCCGCGCGGTTCCCGGGTCTTGATCGGCGCACCGCCGGTCGCCGCGGCACGCGCGTCGATCAGCTTGCGGATGCGGTCGCCGTCCGGTTCGTACGAGCGCGCGGCATGGCGCAACTGCGCGGCCACCCGGTCCTGACCACGCTGCTCGGCGGCAGCCCGATCGGGCCTGTCAGGCTGCGTCATCCCTCCCACCTCTCGTTCACAGGTCCTTCGAGGAGCTTGGCCAGCTGGGCCATGCCCTTGGACGTCTGACTCTTCACGGTGCCGACCGAGACACCCAGCGTGGCAGCCACATCCGCTTCCGACAGGTCGAACGCGTGACGGAGGACCACACATGCCCGCCGTCGCACCGGCAACCGCAGGAGCGCGGCCCGGACGTCGACCGTGGCCGTCGGATCCGGCGCGGACGCCGTCTGGCTCGTCCCGGCGTAGACCAGGGCCAACCGCCGCCGCTCGGTGGTGATCCGACGCAGCCTGCTCGCCGCGATGTTCACCATGATCCGCCGGACGTACGCGTAAGGCTGGTCCGCCGCCCAGACGGTGTCCCAACGCTGCCAGGCGGCGAGGAACACCTCGGCCGTCAGGTCCTCAGCACTTGCCCGGTCCCCGCTGAGCAGGAACGCCAGCCGCGCGAGATCGCGGTGGTGGCGCGCGAAGAACCGCTCGAACTCCGCCTGGGCGAGGCCGGAGTCCGCGAAACTGCTCGCCGAGTTGTCGGGCATAGGTGTGATCGACGCCCTCGTTGGTGCGACCGTCGGAGTGGGGGGTCTCACGGTGTACTCGATGCGGGCCGTTTTGTCACGTCGGGTCCCCTTCCCGGCGGTACCCGGGCACCGGCGGTCACCGACGCCCGCCAGGACGCCAGGACGCGCGGCGACCCGGCGCACCGTGCCGACCTGCACAGGGAGTCGCCCACCCCGGCGGACGAGGGGCCGCCAGGGGTGACCGACGGCACCCCATGGCCGTCGGGCCGGTCGTGCAACGGCCGTTCACGGGCCCGAGCCCGTGGACGGCCGCGCGGGCGGCGGTGACCGGGGTCCACCCGGTGATCACCCCGCGCCCGCTCGGGCCGGTTCGTCATCGTCATCGTTCTCTTCTCCGTCCGCGCTGGGCCGCGGGTGCCGGAGGCACCGTGGGACGTTCTCGAGGGATCAGTCGATCGGGACGCCGCAGAGGTTGCCCCGCCGCACCACGAAAGTTCCGACGACGTCGTCCGGAGCCCGTCGGGTCGCCTCGAAACCCGCTCAAACCCGCGGAAACCCGGTAGGAACCCGTCGAGACCCGTCGGTAGGGTCCCCGGCATGCCCCTGCTGACCCTGGACGACATCCGCGCCGCCGCCGCCCGGCTCGACGGGATCGCGCACCGCACCCCCGTCGTCACGTCCCGCACGCTGGACACGGCCACCGGCGCCACGGCCCTGCTCAAGGCGGAGAACCTGCAGCGGGCGGGCGCCTTCAAGTTCCGCGGGGCGTACCACGCACTGAGCCGGCTCAGCCCGGCGGCGCGCGCGGCCGGGGTCATCGCGCCGTCCTCGGGCAACCACGCGGCCGCGCTGGCGCTGGCCGCGCGGGAGTGGGGCAGCAGCGCGGTCATCGTGATGCCGTCGGACGCGCCGGCCGCCAAGCGTGACGCCACGCTCGGCTACGGTGCCGAGATCGTCAGCTACGACCGGTACACGCAGGACCGGGAGGAGCTCGCCCGTACGGTCGCGGCCGAGCGCGGCCTCACGCTCGTCCACCCCTACGACGACCTCACCGTGATGGCGGGGGCGGGCACCGCGGTCCTGGAGCTCGTCGAGGACGCCGGCCCGCTCGACGTCCTGCTGGTGTGCGTCGGCGGGGGCGGGCTGCTCTCCGGCTCCGCCACGGCCGCGAAGGGGCTGCTGCCCGACGTCCGGGTGGTCGGGGTCGAGCCCGCGGCCGGCGACGACTGGCAGCGCTCGCTCGCCGCCGGAGAACCTGTGGGCATCACGCCGGGCCGCAGCATCGCCGACGGCCAGCTCGCCGCCCGGCCGGGCACGCTCACCTGGCAGGTGGCGGCGCCGCTCCTGGACGCCGTCGTCACCGTGGACGACGCCGCGATCGCCCGGACCGTGGCCTGGGCCTTCTCCCGCCTCAAGCTCGTGCTGGAGCCGAGCGGGGCCTGCGCCCTCGCCGCCCTGCTGACGGGCGCGGTCGCCGAGGCGGTCGACGTCCGCGGCCTGCGGGTGGGGGTCACCCTCTCCGGCGGCAACGTGGACCCCGCAGTCTTCGCCCGGATCGTCGCCCCGGACGCTGCGGGGACCGCGGACGGCCCGGACGCCGCGACGCCGGTCACGGAACGGATCACCCGGGCGGTTCCCCTCGCGTCGGGGGGCGGAAAGGGGTAGCAAGGAGCATGAGCATCGTGCGCCGCCTCGCCCGTCCCCTCCTCGCCGCGTCGTTCGTCTCCGCCGGAGCGGACGCCGCGCTGCACCCGGCGCCCAAGGCCGAGGGCCTGCGCCCGCTGGTGCAGCGCGTCGCGCCGCCGCTGCGCCTCCCGCAGGACCCGGAGGTCTTCGCCCGGGCCAACGGCGCGGTGATGGCGGGCGCGGGCACGCTGCTGGCGTTCGGTCGCCTGCCGCGGCTGTCCGCGCTGGCGCTCGTCGCGACGCTGCTTCCGACGACGTACGCCGAGCACGCCTTCTGGCAGGAGAAGGACCCGCAGGCCAAGCGGGCCCAGCGCGCGCTCTTCCTGCGGGACGCCGGGCTGCTGGGCGGCGCGCTGCTCGCCCTGGTCGACACCGAGGGTCGGCCCGGCCTCGCGTGGCGCGGGCGCCGCGCCGTCAAGCAGGCCGAGAAGGCTGGCCGGCGCGCCGCCAAGGACGCCAAGCGCACCACCCGGGAGGCCAGGCGCACCGCGCAACTGGCCAAGGCGAACGCGGTGCAGTCGCTGACCGGTCACTGAGGTCGTCACTGAGGTCGTCACTGAGGCCGTCACTGAGGTCACTGGGCGCGCGGCCGGCGCCGCGCGGCCCGCCGGCCGGGCACCGGAACCCCGTGCTGGACTAGTGTTCCGGACATGGAGAGCACGACGTGGGCCGCGCCGACCGCTGACGGCCCCGTCCGGGCCGAGGTGCCACTGCCGGGGTCCAAGTCGCTCACCAACCGCTACCTCGTGCTGGCCGCGCTGGCGAGCGAGTCGTCCAGGTTGCGGGCGCCGCTGCGCTCCCGTGACACCCTGCTCATGGCCGAGGCGCTCCGGGCTCTGGGCACCCGCATCGACGACGTCCCGGGCGGCTCGCCCTTCGGGGCCGACTGGTTCGTGCACCCCCGCGCCCTGCACGGGCCCGCCACGATCGACTGCGGCCTCGCCGGCACGGTGATGCGCTTCCTGCCGCCCGTCGCCGCGCTGGCCAGCGGCGACATCCGTTTCGACGGCGACCCCCGGGCCCGGGAGCGGCCGATGGGCCCGGTCGTGTCCGCCCTGCGGGACCTCGGCGTCCGGGTGGACGACGACGGCACCGGCCGGCTGCCCTTCACGGTGCACGGCGCCGGGCACCTGCGCGGCGGCACGGTCCGGATCGACGCGTCGGCGTCCAGCCAGTTCGTGTCGGCCCTGCTGCTCATCGGCGCCCGCTGCACCGACGGGCTGGTCGTCGAGCACGTCGGGCCGCCGATCCCCAGCGAGCCGCACGTGGTCATGACCGTCGAGGCGCTGCGGGACGTCGGCGTCGTCATCGACACCGAGGACGCCGCGACGTGGCGGGTCGAGCCGGGCGACATGGGCGCGCTCGACGTCCAGGTCGAGCCGGACCTCTCGAACGCCGCGCCCTTCATCGCCGCGGCGGCCGTCACCGGAGGCCGGGTCACCGTGCCCGGCTGGCCGCAGTACACGACCCAGGCCGGCGACGAGCTGCGCGACCTGCTCGACCAGATGGGCTGCGACGTCTCGCTCGACCGGGAGGGGCTCACCGTCGAGGGCACCGGGGAGCTGTACGGGATCGACGCCGACCTGCACTCCGCCGGCGAGCTGACGCCCGTCGTGGCGGCGCTCGCGGCGCTCGCCGACTCGCCGTCCCACCTGCACGGCATCGCGCACCTGCGCGGTCACGAGGCCGACCGGCTCGCCGCGCTCGCCACCGAGATCAACCGGCTCGGCGGCGACGTCACCGAGACGCCGGACGGGCTGGTCATCCGGCCGCGGGCGCTTCACGGCGGCGTCTTCGAGACCTACGACGACCACCGGATCGCGACGGCGGGCGCGGTCCTCGGGCTGCGCGTGCCCGGCGTCCTGGTGGAGAACATCGGGACGACGGCCAAGACCCTGCCGGACTTCCCGGGCCTGTGGGCCACGATGCTGGGCCTGCCCGCTCGGCCGGGAGGCGTCCGCGGGTGACCCAGCGCCGGCGCAGGGACCTCGACGAGTCGGACATCCGCGTCCGCCCGAACCCCAGGGGCACGCGCCCGCGCAGCAAGGAACGCCCGCGCCACGAGGGCGCCACGCCCGCCTGGGTGATGGCGGTCGACCGCGGCCGCTACACCTGCCTGGTCGGCGAGGGCGCCCCCGACGAGCACGTCGTGACGGCGATGAAGGCGCGCGAGCTGGGCCGGTCCGGCGTCCTCGTCGGTGACCGGGTCGCCCTCGTCGGGGACGTGACCGGGGTGACCGGCAGCCTGGCGCGGATCGTCCGGGTCGAGCCGCGGACGTCGATGCTGCGCCGCAGCGCGGACGACACCGACCCGGTCGAGCGCGGCATCGTCGCCAACGCCGACCAGCTGGCGATCGTGACGGCGCTCGCCGAGCCCGAGCCGCGGCCCCGGATGGTCGACCGCTGCCTGGTCGCCGCCTACGACGCCGGCCTGGACCCGCTGCTCGTCCTCACCAAGGCCGACCTGGCCGACGCCGACGCGTTCCTGGCCAGCTACGCACCGCTCGACGTCCGGTACGTGATCACCCGGTCGGACCGGTCGCGGCACGCCGACGGCCAGGCGGGCTGGCTCGGCCTGGACGAGGTCCGGGCGGCGGTCGAGGGCCGCGTCACCGTGCTCGTCGGCCACTCGGGCGTGGGCAAGTCGACCCTGGTCAACGTGCTGGTGCCCGGTGCCCACCGGTCGACGGGCGGCGTCAACGACGTCACCGGGCGCGGCCGGCACACCTCGACGTCCGCCGTCGCGCTGCGCCTGCCGGGCGGCGGCTGGGTCGTGGACACCCCGGGCGTGCGGTCGTTCGGCCTGGCGCACGTCGAGCCCGACCGGATCATCGGTTCCTTCCCCGAGCTCGCGGCCGGCACCGACGAGTGCCCGCGCGGCTGCAGCCACGACGAGCCCGAGTGCGGGCTCGACGCCTTCGTCGCAGCCGGTGGCGCCGGCCCCGCCGGACCGGCCCGGCTGGCCTCGCTGCGCCGCCTGCTGCGCTCCCGCGGCGGCGACGCCGACCGCGACGCCGAACCCCCCGACCCGCAGCCGTAGGGGCTCCGGCTCAGAGGTCGACGGAGCCGCCGATGCGCCAGTAGATGCCGCCGGCGCGGTCGAGGAAGCCCTCGTCGATCAGGTACCGGCGCAGCATCGCGACGTCCTCGTGGATCGGCCGCAGGCGCCGGTTCACCTCGGCCTCCGGGTAGCGCTCCCCCGGCTCGAACCGCTGCGCCAGGTGATCGAGGACGACCAGGCGTTTCGACCGCTTGGCCGGCAGCGTGATCAGGCGCCCGTCGCCGTCCATGAAGGTCCGCAGGATCACCTCGGGCCGAAGGGCCACCTCCGCGGGAGCCATCGGCTCGCCTCCCGTACCCGCCATGAGGACGACGCTACCCGTCCCGGCGGGCGCCGGACACCCGGCCCAGCCGGCCCGACGGAGCGGCCGGAGCCTCAGCCGGCCGCCCCGGACGACACCACGCCGCTCCAGACGTCGACGGCGCCGCTGTGCCCGACGACGACGGTCCAGGTGATCGCCGCGAGCCCGGCGAGGACCGCCAGCGCCACGGCCGGCACCGCGAGCACCGGCCGGCGCCGGGCCAGCAGGACGACGACGGCGGCCACCAGCAGCGCCAGCGCGAACCACGGCAGCAGGGCGCCCTGGTCGGCGTGCTGCTTCGCGACGGCGGCACCGCCGCGCAGGTTGCTCAGCCGCCCCTGGAACTTCTCCCCGGACTCCTTTGCCACGAACGCGCAGCCGAGGACGAGCACGTCCGCCACCACTACCCAGACCGCCGCCGGTCGCCAGGCGGGCCGCGCCGCCACCGCGATCGTCACCAGCGCCATCAGCGGCAGCAGCACCACCACGGCATGGACCACGAGGGGGTGCAGGGGCAGTCCGGCGATGGTGTCGAACACAGAAGGTCCTCTCTCTGGCTCCGTCGGGCGTGCCGACGTGCCGGCGCTCGCGATGGGGTCGTCCGCCCCCGCGACCAGAACGTAGCGCGTGCCTGGCCGGTTCAGCCCGGTCGGGAGCCCGCCGGGCGGTAGGTTCAGCACGCGCACCTGCTGCGCACCTGACCCTGCGCCCGCGAGGAGCCCCCACGGTGGCCGGATACGAGGACGATCTTCGCCTCGGGCACGTCATCGCCGACATGGTCGACTCGCTCACGATGTCCCGGTTCCAGGCCGCGGACCTTCGGGTGGAGACCAAGCCGGACCTGACGCCCGTCACCGACGCCGACAAGGACGCCGAGGAGCTGGTCCGCACCCAGCTGCGCCGCACCCGCCCCCGGGACGCCGTCGTCGGCGAGGAGTTCGACAGCACGGGCCGCGGCTCGCGCCGCTGGATCGTCGACCCCATCGACGGCACGAAGAACTACGTCCGCGGCGTCCCGGTCTGGGCCACCCTGCTCGCGCTGGTCGAGGAGGACGAGGTGGTCGTCGGCCTCGTGTCCGCGCCCGCCCTGCAGCGGCGCTGGTGGGCGGCCACGGGCACCGGAGCGTGGAGCGGCCGCAGCCTGTCGTCCGCCCGCCGCCTCCAGGTCTCGGCCGTGTCGTCGCTGCACGACGCGTCGCTGTCCTACTCCGAGCTCGACGAGTGGGAGAAGGCCGGCCGCGGCGAGCAGTTCCTCGAGCTCGGCCGTCGGGTCTGGCGCACCCGCGCGTTCGGCGACTTCTGGTCGTACATGCTGCTCGCCGAGGGCGCGGTCGACATCGCCGCCGAGCCCGACCTGGAGATCTACGACATGGCCGCGCTCGTGCCCATCGTCGTCGAGGCCGGCGGCCGGTTCACCTCACTCGACGGGGTCGACGGCCCGTTCGGCGGCAGCGCCGTCGCCACCAACGGCGAGCTGCACGAGACGGTCCTGCGCGCCCTCCAACCGTGACGGACGCCGGCTCCCGGGCCGGTCGGGCCGCCGGTCGGGCCGCCGGCCGCGCAGCCGGCCCGGCACGAGGTCGCGCGCCCGGCTCCGCACGGCACCGGCCGCACGGATGACCGCCGGCGCGAGCAGCAGGGCGTAGAGGTCGAACCAGCCGTACCCGCCGGCGGCCCCGGACGGCGGGTTGCCCTGCGTCACCACACCGAGCACGGGGTCGTGGCGGGCCCACGCCCACGTGCCGAGCCCGGTGCCGACGAGCTCCAGGTAGCTGACGACGACGAAGGCCCCCACGTACAGCAACCGGTTGCGGCCCCACACCAGGAAGCCCAGCAGGCACCCGAACCAGAAGGCGCCGAGCGCGTCCCGCCGGTCGGCCAGGAACAGTCCGTAGCCCCCCCACCCGCCGCCCACCAGCACCGTCGCCAGGACGGCCGCCCGTGGTGCCGAGCGCAGAGCGGCACTGCGACCGAGTGCGAGCGCCGCCAGGTACACCAGCCCGTGCCCCGGCGGCACGAACAGCGGCACGGTCCCGATCCGGTACACGTACGCCTGCAGCAGCGGCGAGAAGGTGTACTCGACCATGGTGGCCAGCGCCACCACCACGAGCGTCTGGCTGCGCACCAGGGGCGGCTCGGCCCGCAGCAGCAGGATGAGCACGGTCCAGGTGGCGAGCCCCAGCAGCAGCTGCCGCGGCAGCTCCACGCCGTCCCACGCCCGGACGGCGTCCAGAAGCAGGACCGTTCCGATCCACCCCGTCACGGTGGCGGCGATGCGCAGGTCCCGGGGCACGCCTCCAGGATCGCAGAGGCGGTCGCCCCTTGGATTGTGGAACAATTCACCAATGCCTCGGATGCTGATCCTTCTCGCCGCCATGTGCTTCGCCACGACGGGCACGGCGCAGGCACTCGGAGCCGCCGGCGCGTCGCCGGTCACGGTCGGCGAGGCCCGGATCGTGGTGGGGGCGCTCGGGCTGCAGCTCGCCGCGGCGCTGGCGGCCCGTCGCGCAGGCCCGACGTCCGGGCAGGCACCAGGACGGGCAGCGGGGCGCCGGTTCGCCTGGCCCGCCACGGCCGACCTGTGGCTGGCCGCGGCCGGGGTCGCGACGTACCAGGTGGCCTTCTTCCTCGCCGTCCGGATGACCGGGGTCGCCGTCGGGACGGTCGTCGCGCTCGGCAGCGCCCCGGTGGTCACCGGCGCGCTGGGGATGCTGGCACGCCAGGGGCGGCCGGGCGCCCGCTGGGCGGCAGCGACCGGGCTCGCCGGCGCCGGGCTGGCGATCCTCACCCTGGCCGGCCGCACCGGCAGCGGCGCGGCCGGCGGTGCCACCGGGGCGGGCGGCCAGGTCCGGCCGGCCGGCGTCCTGCTGGCGATCCTCGCCGCTGCCGGCTACGCGACCTACACCCTCACGATCAAGCGCGCGCTCACCGCCGGGGCGCGCCCGGAGGCCGTCATGGCCGCCTGCTTTACCGGCGGCGCCGTCCTGCTCTCGCCCGCGCTGCTGCTCCTGCCGGTCGGCTGGCTCGCGACGCCGCGCGGCGCGCTCACCGCCGTCTGGCTGGGCGTCGTCCCGACGGCCCTGGCGTACGTGCTGTTCGCGCGCGGGCTGCGTGGTGTCTCGGCGGCCGAGGCGTCCACCCTGACGCTCGCCGAGCCGCTGACGGCCGCCGTCCTCGGCGTCGTGGTGCTCGGCGAGCGGCTGGCACCCGCGGCGCTCGGCGGCGCCGCCCTCCTTCTCGCCGGCCTGGTGGTGCTCGCGGTACCCCTGCGCGCCAGGCCCGCACCCTCGCCCTCGCCGGCACCCTCCCCCGCGCCGTCCCCGGCCCTCGCCCCGGCTCCGGCCGCGCCCCCGGCCACCCGGAGCGCCCCGTGACGCGGCCGGCCGTGACGACGGCGGTGGACGCGGTCGCCGCGGAGCTGCGCGCCGCCGTCCTCGCGGGCCGCCCGGCCCCCGGCGAACGGCTGCGCGAGGAGGCGCTCGCGGCGACGTACCAGGTCGCCCGGCACACCCTGCGGGCGGCGCTGCGCGTGCTGGCGGCCGAGCGGCTGGTCGTCGTCGAGCCGCACCGCGGGGCCCGGGTGGCCCATCTGGACGGCGACGAACTCGGCGCCCTGTTCGAGCTGCGCACCGCGCTGGAGGTGGAGGCGGCCCGGCTGGTCGCCGTCCGTGGGCGGCACGAGCCGGCCGGCAGGGACGCCGACACGGACGTCGACACGGACGCCGACACGGACGTCGGCAGGGACGTCGGCAGGGACGTCGGCACGGACGTCGGCACGGACGTCGACGTCGCCGCGCGCGAGCTGGACCGGCTCTGCCGCGCCGACCCGCCCGACCGCGCCGCCGTGGACGCCGCCCACCTGGCGCTGCACCACGCGCTCGTCGCCGCGGCGGGCAGCCCCCGGATCACCCAGGCGCACGCCGCGCTGGCGGCCGAGCAGCGCCTGGCGTTGCTGCAGTCGCGCACCACGCTGGGGGTGGAGCGCATGGCCGAGGTGCACCGGCAGCTGCTCGCGGAGCTGCGCGCCGAGGGGCCGGAGGCCCTGCGCCGACACCTCGCGGGCGGTCGCGCGGTGTCGTTGCCGGCGACCCCCGGGACCTAGCCGTCCGCCGCGGGCTCCGACAGGCGCCACAATGTGCTGGTGCGCATTTCCGCGAAGACCGACTACGCCATCCGCGCCGCCGCAGAACTGGCCGCGGCAGGGCTCGTGCCGGGCGCCGGGCCCTGGGTGAAGACGGAATCGGTGTCGACCTCCCAGGACATCCCGCTCCCCTTCCTGCTCAACATCCTCGCCGAGCTGCGCACGGCCGGCCTCGTCCGGAGCCGGCGCGGGGTCGACGGCGGCTACCAGCTCGCGCGTCCGGCCGCCGAGATCACCGTCGCGGACATCATCCGCGCGGTCGACGGGCCGCTCGCCAACATCGCCGGCTCCCGCCCGGAGGACCTCGACTACACCGGGGCCGCCGCCGCCCTGCGCGACACCTGGGTGGCGTTGCGGGCCACCATGCGCGCCGTCCTGGAGCGGGTCACGCTCGCCGACCTGTCCGCGGGCAAGCTCCCCGACGACATCGGCGCCCTGCTCACCGGGGACGACGTGTGGCAGGCCCGCCGCTGAGGACCAGCCGGCGGGCGAGCGGCCGGCCGAGGACGGGCTGAGCACGGAATGGCGACGGCCGGGATGCCCGCGGGCATCCCGGCCGTCTCACCTCCCCCAGGAGGGTCTGTCACCCGACGTCCGCGTCGCTGCGCGCCGCGGACCGGGTCGTCCTACATGTGGTGGAACGTCCGGCGGCCGGAAGGGTTCCCGGCGCGCCGGGTCGCCGCTCAGAAGGTCGCGCTGATCGCCTGGGCGAAGGCGGGCAGATCGTCCGGACGGCGGCTGGTGATGAGCGGACCGGGACCGGACCTGTCGACGACGACCTCCTCGTCGACCCACGTGGCGCCGGCGTTGCGCACGTCGGTCTGCAGGCTTGGCCACGAGGTGAGTGTGCGGCCCGACAGCACGCCGGCCTCGACCAGGGTCCACGGTGCATGGCACACCGCCGCGACCGGCTTGCCGGCCTCGACGAACGCCCGGACGAAGGCCACGGCCTCGTCGTCGGTGCGCAACTGGTCGGGGTTGGCCACCCCGCCGGGGAGCACGAGTCCGTCGTAGTCCTCCACCCCGGCCCGACCCACCGGCAGGTCGACGTCGAAGGTGTCGGCCTTGTCCAGGTGGTTGAACGCCTGGACGGTCCTTGCATCCCCCGTCGAGAGCAGGACAGGCGAGCCGCCGCCGTCCCGGACGGCCTGCCACGGCTCGGTGAGTTCGACCTGCTCGACCCCTTCCGGGGCGACGAGGAAGGCGATCTTCTTCCCGTTGAGGGCCACTGCTGATTCTCCTCGCGTCGGCGTCGGTGCCGGCGACCGAACAAGCGCGGACGGACTCCCTGAACACCCGCGGACGCCGGTCGCCGACCTCCTCACCCTGCGCGACCGATCGAGCGATCGCATCCGCAGATGCCCCACGACACGTACCGGGCGGAGCCGGCACCTCGCGGAGGCCCTGCGGCGGTCAGGCCTGTGCGGCGCGCTGTTCGCCGTCGAAGTGGTCCAGCCGACGGCGCGACGCCTCCGGCAGGGTCGCCTCGACGCACGCGGCGCAGGCAGCGGTGGGACGGGCACTGAAGTGCCGGTCCCAGAAGACGGTCCAGCCGGTGATCCACTCGCCGCACAACGTCCGACGGGTGCCCGGCTCCCAGGCGTGCTCGGTGCCGTACGGCAACCACTGGTTCGGCGAACCCCCCGACCGTTCGCGCACCTTGTGCGTGGCGACGACGAAGAGTTCCGACCGGACGGTGCGCTGTGGTGCCGTGGCGCCACGCTCGAGGGAGAGGATCGGTGTCATCTCGGTGTCCTCCGTCCCGGTGCCCCGCCCGGCTCACCGTTGAGCGCGGGATCGTGTGGCACTCAGTGCCATAGTGATGGCACTGAATGCCGTTTTCAAGGGGTAGCCGCTACCGAATCATCCGATCAGACAACGGATCGCCCCACCCCGGGACCAAGGGACGCCCTCCCCCGCCCCACCTCCGCCGTGATCATGGACTTCGCCATGATCGCGATGGCGGTGACGCGGGCCTCAGAGGGAGCGGGAGATGCGCTCCACGACGTCGCCGAGGGGTTCGCCGGAGCGGAAGACCGCGATGACGACGTCGTCCCCGTCACCGGACGACGACGACCACGACTGCGGTGGCGCCGAGGACCCGGACGGCGACGGCGGCGGGACTGCGGAGGCGGGGACGGCCGCCGCCACCCCGTCGAAGGCCGCGTCCAGGGCGGGCAACGGGTCGCCCTGGCCCGCGGCCCGGAGCCACTCGCGCAGCACGAAGTTGTGGGCCGCGACGTACGCCGCGGCGACGACCTCGGCGCGGAGCGCAGCATCGGGGGCGTCACCGAAACGGTGCCTCAGGTATCTGGCGAACAGCCGGGTGTAGCGGGAGACGCTGGCGGTCTCGCGGTCGCGCAGGGCCGGGAAGCTGCGGGTCAGCCGGTAGCGCTCGACCGAGATGACCGGGTCGTCGACATAGCTGCGGAAGACCATCCGCACGCCGTTCGCGAGCGCCGCCAGGGGCGGGACGTCGCCCAGGTCGGCCAGGTGCTGCTCGACCTGTTGCGCGATCCGGGCGTGGTCGGGGAAGATCGCGTCGTCCTTGGAGCGGAAGTGCCGGAAGAAGGTCCGCCGCGCGACGCCGGCCCGCTCGGCGATCGCCTCGACGGTGGTCTGCTCGTAGCCCTGGGCCGCGAAGAGGTCCCTGGCCGCGGTCGCGATGCGCACCCGGGCGTCGGACTCGTAGCCGTCCGGCTCACGTCGGGGTTCGGGGCTCGTGCTGGCCATGGGGCGACGGTAACGGCGGCGTGGAGCCCCCTGCACGCAGGAGCGGGTGAGACTCGCCACGACCTTCGTCACCGCCGTCCCTCGGGTCGCCGGCTCGAACCGGGACGAAAGCCTCGACCTGCTCCGCGCTCGCGACGTAGCGGCACAGCGCGTCGAGGCGGAGCAGCTGCGCCGGGGAATCGGCCGGACCGACGAGCAGGGCCGGGTCGGCCAGGACCGCGACGAGCGCCATCGCCCGGGACAGCGCCACGGTCACCCGGTGCCGGTCCAGCGCGAAGGCGGCCCCGCGCGGGCCGGTGCCCCCGGAGCCCGTCGCGGTGAGGTCGACCAGGACGACGGGAGCCTGCGCACCCTGCATCACGTCGACCGTGCCCACCCGGACGTCACGCCCGCCCGCGAGGGACGCGAGCGCCGCCCGCAGCCGCCGGACCTGCGCGTTCGCGGGGGCGAGCACGAGGACGTCGGCCGGTGCGAGCGGCCGCTCCGCGCCGGTGTGGTCGGTCCACCGGCCGTCGGCCAGCAGGGCGGCGACGTGCCCGACGACGGCGCGCGCGCCGTCCGCGCCCGCGCTCCTGCCGGTGCCCGCGCTCCCGCCCTCGCCGGCGCCCGCCGGGACCGGCACCCACCGCAACCCGTACCCGGCCAGCGGTCCGGCCGAGTCGACGCGCTGCCGCTCGCGCCCGGGCGCCACGGTGACCCGGCCGTCGTAGGCGAGATCGGACACGAAGGCGGCGATCGCCGGGTGCATCCGGTAGGTCGTGTCGAGGAGCACCCCGCACCCGGGCGCGATCGTCGCCCGGCCGCCGAGCACGTGGTCGAGGGCCGAGACGCCCGCACCCGGCGGGTGGATGCCCCGCACCGGCTGGGTCAGCTGCTGCGGGTCGCCGAGGAGCACCAGCCGGCGCGCGCTCCCGCTGACGGCGAGCACGTTGGCCAGCGACAGCTGCCCCGCCTCGTCGACGACGAGCAGGTCCAGCGCGTCGGCCAGGCCAGGGTCGGCGAAGAGCCACGACGTCCCTGCGACGAGCAGGGGACCACCGGCCCGCAGCGCCGTGGCGACCTGCTCGCCCGAGGTGACCCGGACGACGTCCGGGTCACCGCAGGCCTGCCCGGCCTCCGCCTTCTGGACCGCGCGCAGCGGTTGCCCGGCACGCCGCGCGCCGGCCGCCACCTCACGCAGCAGGCCGCCGATCGCCGCATGGCTGAACGCGCAGACACCCACCCGCCGCCCCGCCGCGAGCGCCGCCAGCACCAGCCGCGCCGCGACATGGGTCTTGCCGGTGCCGGGCGGCCCCTGGACGGCGAGCACGCCCGGCTCGACGGCGCCCGGCCCGACGTCGCCCGGCCCGACGTCGCCCGGCACGATGCCCTCCGAGGTCTCGCCGCCGACGACCCCGGACAGCCGCAGCACGGCGTCCGCAGCGCTCTCCCCCGGCCGGACCGGCAGGCCCGCCGGGGGCCGGCGCAGCAGCAGGTCGAGCGCGGCCCGCCGGCGCGGCGAGGGGTCGTCGAGGCCGTGCCGGGCGACCTGCTCGGCCAGCTCGGCGAGCCGGTCCCGCAGGACCCGGGTTTCCACCGGACCCGGCGGGACCAGCGCCCCCAGGGACGGCGGCTCCCGCCCGGCGGCCCGCTCGAGCACGAGCACCCCGGCGTCCGGACGGATCTCGGCCACCGTGCCGGCCCCCTGGCCGGTGACCGGGTCGGTCCAGCCGCGGTCGCCCGGGGCCAGCGCCGTCTCCTGCGGCGGGAACTCCAGCCGCCAGCGCACCGATCGGCGCGCCGGGCCGAGCTCCCGCGCGGGCCCCAGCCCGGCCAGCGCGACCGGATCGGCGAGCAGCTCCGCGCGGCTCATCCCGGCGCGGCGGAAGTGGTCGGACCAGTCGGGCAGCGCCTCCCGCCGGTGCCAGTCCAGCAGGGCCGCGAGCAGCCGCACCGCGCCGTCCGAGCCTGTCGGCGAAGCGGCACCCACCGGCAGCGCGGCACCCATCGGCGAAGCGGCGCCGATCGGCAGCGCGGCGCCGACCGGCTCAGCCGGGCCGGCGGCCACGAGCAGCGCGGCCCGCAGCCGCGCCGACCGCTCGGCCTGCCCCTGCACCGCGGTCGAGGGCGCGCCGTCGCCGTGCCCCGGCCGGCCGAGGACGGCGTCGCCGCCGACCTCGGCCCGCAGCCCCTCGAGCCAGTCGCGCAGGGCCTGCGTGGAGCGGCAGTCCTCCTCGTTGTAGGCGCGGATCTGCTCGAGCAGCGGATCCGTGGGCTGCGACCCGGCGAGCAGCCAGCGCTCGAACGCGACGACGCTGCCCAGCGCGTCCGCCACGCCGGCGCCCTCGCGGCCGTGGCCCCAGTAGTGGTCCTCGAGCTTCTTCAGAGAGTACGACTCCTTGCCGACCTGCACGCCCTGCTTGACCACGGTGTAGAGGTCGACGAGCCGCTCGCCGCGCAGCAGCCGGTCGACCTCCTCCACCCGGGTGTCGTAGCGGCCGGCGAGGGCCTTCAGCCGGGCCGGCTCGTACGCGGCGTAGTGGTAGACGTGCAGGTCGGGGTCATCGGCCCAGGCCTGGACCAGGTGGTCGACGAGGGCCTCGAAGGCGGCACGCTCGCCACCGGGCCCGGTCGCCCAGAACGCCGTGTAGCGGCCGTGGGAGACCACGCCGAACAGGTACTCCACCCCGTGCTCGCCGACGTACGGGTCGCCCTCGATGTCGAAGAAGACGTCGCCGGGCGACGGCGCCGGCAGCAGCGCGAGCCCCCGGCCCGGCTCGGGCGGCAGGACCCGGTGCTGCGGCCCGGCCCCCGCCCGCTCGGCCGCCTGCAACCGGGCCTGGGTGACGAGGCGCTCGGCCGCCGCCGGGCCGAGCACCGGGCCGAGCGCCTCGCCGAGCCGGTCCGGATCGGCGGCGGCCAGCTCGCCGAGCGTCCGGATGCCGGCCCCCTGCAGGGCCCGCGCCTGGGCCGGGCGCAGCTGCGCCACCAGGCCCAGCCGGTCCTCGGCGACCCACCGGGCCTGGCACTCGGGCTGCCAGCGGCACTGCCCGCAGTGGCGCACCGGCTCCGGCGTGGTCGCGGGCGGGTCGGCGAGGAAGGCTCGCAGCTCCTGCCGGACCCCGCGCGCGTACGTCGCGCAGCGGTCGTAGCGGTAGGGCCGCTCGACGCCGTCCCCCGTGAGGACGACGAGGTGCTCCGGCGCGACGCCCTGCAGCTGCGTCAGCCGGTCGGCGTAGACGGACATCTGCAGCAGCGCCGCCACCGTGAGCCGGCGGGCCAGCTTGGTGTCGGCGACGTCGTACGACCAGGGCCAGCGCCCGGGGCGGTCGTCGCGGCGGAGCAGCAGGTCGGCGTGACCGCGCCAGGTGTCGGCGAAGAAGGTGCCCTGGTAGACGACGTCCGCGCCGCCCGCCATCGCGGCGACCGTCGCGGCCTCGGCCGCCCGCAGGGCCTCCGCACCCTGCCCGGGGACCCCGGCGGCCGGCTCGACGACGCGCAGCCCCCGCTCGCGCAACGTGGCCAGGTAGGCGCGCTCGTGCTCCAGCCCGCGCCGGAACAGCACCTCCAGCGCCTCGTCGGCCACGGGCGGCGGAGGGCGCCGACCGAGCGCCACCTCCTGGTCGAGGCGGGTCAGGTGCCGGCACGCGAGGAAGCGGGTGAGGTCCGTAGCACTCACCACGAGGTCGCCGTCCACCAACTGCACGGCCCGACCGTACCGCCGGCCACCGACAGTCCCCGACAGTCCCCGGCAGCCGCCCGGCAGCCGCCCGGCAGCCGCCCGGCAGCCGCCCGGCAGCCGCCCGGCAAGGGGTCAGCAGCGGGTCAGCAGCGGGTCAGCTGCTGTGCGGCAGCGTCACCCGGGTGCCGTCGGCGGCGTGCAGCGCGAGCCGGGTGCCGGTGTCGACGAGGTCCGCCGGGGTGCCTTCGTCGCACCAGCGCTGGATCTGCCGGACGACGGCCTCCAGCTCGGCCGACCGGCCCCGGTCCGCGGCGTCCCCGAAGGTGATGTCGACGTGGCGTCGAGCCTGCCCGGGCCGCAGCGGACCGGCCACCGCACGCACCAGGTAGCCGTCGCCGGCCCGCACCAGGCACACCAGCCGCAACGTGGCGACGCCGCGCCCGGCGCCGTCACCGCGCTCGGAGACCTGCTCGGTGACCTGCATGTCGTCGGCATGGTCGAGCAGCATGCCGCTCCCCTCTCGAGCACCCTGGCGGACGGCGGTGGCCGTCGCCCGGAGGGGTATCGTCACCCGTTCGCGCGGGCTGAAGGGGAGGCGGGCCCGGCCGACCGGCCGACCGGCCCGAAGGGTCAGGTCACGCGGCGCAGGCGGGCAGCGGGACGGCGGTGCCGTCGTCCGCGCGCAGCGTGACGCCCTCCCCGGTGGCGAGCAGCGCGACCACGGTGCCTAGCTCGCACCAGCGCTGGATGTGCCGGACCGCGACGTCGAGGGCCGCCGCCGACCGGCGGTCACCGGCGTCGCCGAAGGCGATGTCGAGGTGGGCGCGGGTGTGCCCGGCCGCGATCAGGTGCCCGGCGCCACGGACGACGTACCCGTCCCCGGAGCGCACCAGGCACACAAGCCGCAGTTCGGCGACGCCGTCCGCCGGCGCCCGGCCCGTCCCGTTCCCGGCGGCCCGGCTCGTTCCCCGGCTCGTTCCCTGACTCGTTCCGTCGCTGGTCACGTGGCTCGTTCCGGGCACGGCGTGAAGCATCGGCTTCCCCTTTCGGACACCCCCGGCGGATCACTGCCTCAGTTCTAGCGAGGGCAGGGAACGTCCGTGCTTCGCCACGCTTGACGTCGTGTTAACACCGGGAGTGTCGCCACCCCTGGGAGTGTCAGGATCTGCCCGAAAGCGGGCAGGACCGGCCCGCCCAGAGCCCTGGATCCCAGGATCCCAGGATCCCAGGATCCCGACCCTAGGCCGGGAGCAGCTCCCGCGCCGTCACGACCTCGGCCAGGACGTCGGGCAGCGGGTCGATGCCGATGCCCGGCCCGGTGGGGACGTCGAGGGTGCCGTCGGCCAGCACGAACGGCTCCGTGACGTCCGTCGCGTAGTACCGCCGCGACGCCGACGTGTCCCCCGGCAGGGTGAAGCCGGGCAGGGCCGCCAGCGCCAGGTTGGCGGCCCGGCCGACGCCCGTCTCGAGCATGCCGCCGCACCACACCGGGACCCCGTGCGCGGCGCACACGTCGTGGATCCGCCGGGACTCCAGGTAGCCGCCCACCCGGCCCGGCTTGACATTGACGATCGCGCACGCGCCCAGCGCGATCGCGTCCGCCGCCGCGCGGGCGGAGACGATCGACTCGTCCAGGCAGATCGGCGTCCGCACCAGGCGGGCCAGCTCGGCGTGGCCGCGCACGTCCTCCTCGTCGAGGGGCTGCTCGATGAGGAGCAGGCCGAACGGGTCCAACCGGGCGAGCTGCGGCGCGTCGTGCAGGGTGTAGGCGGTGTTCGCGTCGACCTGCAGCAGGACGTCGTCCCCGAAGCGCTCCCGGACGGCGCGCACCGGCCCGACGTCCCAGCCCGGCTCGATCTTGAGCTTGATCCGGACGTACCCCTCGGCCAGGTACCCGTCGACGGCGTCGAGGAGCTCCGGGACCGAGTCCATGATCCCGACCGAGACGCCGCAGGGCACGCTCGACCGGGTCGCCCCGAGGAAGTCGCCGAGCGACGTCGTCCGGGCGCGCAACCAGGCGTCGAGGACGGCGGTCTCCAGCGCGGCCTTCGCCATCCGGTGGCCCTTGATCCGGGCCAGCGCGGGCGCGACGGCGGACGGCGTGAGCGACCGTCCGGCGGCCCGGGCGGCGGCGTCGGCCGTCCGCAGGGCCGGCACCAGGTAGCGGCGCAGGACGTCGGCCGCGGCGACGACGTACTCGCTGGAGTAGTAGGGATGGTCGCCGGCGACGCACTCGCCCCACCCGGTGGCGCCGTCCAGCTCGACCCGGAGCAGCAGGACGTCGCGCGAGGTCTCGGTCCCGAAGGACGTCCGGAAGGGCGCCACCAGCGGCATCGCCACCCGGACCAGCTCGACCGCACCCAGGCTCATCGCGACTCCTCCCGGCCCGGCACCCCGGGCGCGTCCAGCACGTACCAACCGTCGCGGCCGACGCCACGCACGTTCCAGCCCGCCGCGAGCGCGCCGTGCAGGACGGCGCGCAGCGCCTCCCGCCACGCCCGGCCGAGCCCCGGGTCGGCGCGCCGCAGCGTCTCGATGTCCGGGGGCACCTGGGCGAGGACGGTACGGACGCCGGGCGGCGGCGGCCACGCGAGCCCCGGCGCGAGCCCCGGCACCCCGCCGTCCAGCACGAGCACCTCGACCGCTCCGGCCGCCCGCTCGGCCACGACGTCGACCACGCTCGGGCGGCCGCCCAGGGTGGCGGAGACCGCCGGGTCGGCCGGTCGCCAGGACAGGTACAGCCGGTCCGAGGCGTCGCCCGCGTTCACGCCGTCCGCCATGGCGCCGTAGAAGTCGACGAGGTACTCACTCGCCGAGGCGCCCAGCTTGGCCAGGTTGAACCAGGCGTTGCGGCGGATCAGCGGGTCGAACGTCCAGGTGATCTCCCGCAGGCCGCGCTCCAGCGCCCAGGCGCGCTGGTGCGCCTTGAGCGCGAACCCGAGCGAGCGGCCGCGACCCTCCGGCAGGACGCCGGTGACGTGGCTGTGCAGCGCCCGGCCCGCAGGGCCTGCGAGCCAGCCCGCGCCCGCCGCCACGATCGGGCGGCCGGGCCGGGTGAGGTCGTCGGCCACCACGACGTACTGGCCGGTGTGGGCGAAGGCGCGCAGCAGCTCGGCGGTGACGCTCGGGTTGGTCGGATCGGCGGACCAGACGGTGTCCACCAGCCGGCGGACGGCGGCGCAGTCCGCCAGGTCGTGCACCTCCCGGACGGCGATGCCCGCGGCGTCGGCCGCCGCCCGGGCCAGGGTCCGGGCCCCCGCGACGACGTCACCCCCGCCACCTCCCGGCGGATCGCCCCAGGTCACCATGCCCGCATCCAACCACGCCCCCACGCCGCCCCACCCCGCACCCCAGCCCCCTTCCTTGCCGTGATCATGGACTTCGCCGTGATCATGGACTTCAGCGACCGAGGGAGTCCCT
>Ga0302321_100000508_pt1 | contig 33780 bp, 22 predicted proteins | sample Fen_T0_1_FD_202505 | JGI IMG/M metagenome (GOLD analysis project Ga0302321, IMG submission 202505) | Peat permafrost microbial communities from Stordalen Mire near Abisko, Sweden - Fen_T0_1 | ecosystem: Environmental > Terrestrial > Soil > Wetlands > Permafrost | place: Sweden: Abisko... | reverse complement strand
ACATAAAAATTTCGTCAATGCTGTTAAAAAGTTCACAGCTAAAAATTATTTTTTCCGCATAATAACGACCTGCTAATCATTGTTTGAAGATGTTATGTAACTTAAATGTTTTTTAATGATTGAAAATCATTAGGGTACTTGAAGGGGAAGATGCAAAAAGAATTATTTCTTAGGTCATGCTAAGACTCTAGTCAAATATGGGATGGTTGCTTGTATGAAACTTTTGTTAAGTGTCATATCGTCGAACGCATATCTGGATCGTTCCTCCCGAATCACGCTCAATCAAGAGAGCGCTACACTAGGGCGGCACGAAGATAATACCTTAGTGCTACCTGATCCCAAAAGATATATATCCAGTCACCATGCCTTAATTGAATACAAAGCCCCAGACTATTTTATTACTGACCTCAGCGCCAACGGAGTCTTGATTAATGAATATGCAAGGCCTTTAGGAAAGGGGAATAGTAAAAAACTTAGCGATGGTGATCAAGTTTATATAGGCGACAGTGCGGTTTCTGTTAAATATACAATTTCTGTAAAATTGATTGAGGATAGTTTTAACCCAGGTTCTCTGTCTAACGCACCGATTTTAGCCCAGGATGTCGAAATTTTTGATGACCCGTTTGCTGAGTTTGATTCCGATCCCATCCAAAAAATGATCGATAGCAATGAGCTAATACCTTCTAACAGGAAAGGGTTACAGGAGTTACCCGAAGATCTATTTGGAATCCCCAGTTTTGATGGCGGGGTATCAAGCTTAAGCGCTGACAATAAGCATGACAGCACAGCCTTCGACCATATTCCTGTTTATAAAGAAGCATTCCAGCCTTTTCAGAAACAAGTGGTTGACCAACCGGTCGCACCCCCTCCCGCCACAAAACCAACTGACTTTTTTTCCGATGACTGGTTTCTTGATAAGGGCAATAATATTGAAGAAATAGTTATTGATAAGGCCGGCCATGCTGAAGAAATAGTTACAGATAAGGAAGTTCCGATTATCATTGAGCCAATTCAATCTCCCCCTGCAACAATTCCAGAACCTGTAATAACATCCTCAACCGATTTTCATAACGAACTCATCCAAAACTTCCTCAAGGGGGCAAAGCTGGAAAATAGCAAGTTTGCTGAAGGCATTAATCCACAGACTTTTTATATTATTGGCACTATGCTTAGGGCGTCCATTCAAGGAACCAGGGATGTCCTGGAAGGACGGGCACGTATCAAAAATGAAATGCACTTGGATGTGACTTTGATTAGGCCTAAGGAAAATAATCCGATCAAGTTTTCAGTCAGCACGGATGAAGCATTGACCAAACTCTTAACGCCAACGGATAAAGCTTACCTATCCCCAGAAAAAGCGATTGACGAGGCGTTTGATGACATTCGGACACACCAATATTCCGTCATCGCAGGCATGAAATCTGCGTTGTTTGCCATATTGAAACGATTTGACCCCAAAATATTGGAAGAACGTCTACAAAAACAAAGCCCCATTGCCGCCAACATTCCCATCCATAAGCAGGCCAAATTATGGAGGCTATTTGAAGAGCTTTATGAAACCCTTGAACAAGAAACGAAAGATAATTTTTATCATTTATTCGGGCAGGCATTCGCAGAGACTTATAGCCAACTGATTAATAAATTAAAGAAAGACAACCCAAATTGAATCACTGGAAACTCTGTAGACGACCCATGCACATAATTACGTCAGTCATTTTTTTTATAACCTTGATGCTAGGCGGTTGCGGCTCTGAACCTAAAAAAGAGGAACCGCCTCCGGAAACAAAAATACAAGTCAGCATTTCTGTGGCTGACCAAGTGAATCCTGATATCAATGGTCGTCCTTCCCCGATTGTGGTGCGGCTGTACGAACTAAAAAATATTGGCAAATTTGAAGAAGCCGATTTTTATAAATTATTTGAAGACCATGAAGGCGCTCTAGGCTCAGATCTTTTGGCATCCGAAAAATTTCATTTCAAACCGGGCGACACTAAAACTTTGGGGCATACTGTTTCACCAGACACAAAATATATAGCGGTAACGGCTGCTTTCAGGGATTTTAATCAGTCAGTTTGGCGCGATTCCATAGCTATAGAGAGTGCTAAAACGTCGGAACTTTCAATCTTAATTGAGAGATTGAATTTAACTATTACAAAAAATAAACCTAAATAAACCAACGTTGAAGGTAATTTTATGTCATCGAATAACAAAGTTATTTGGACTGAGGGGATGTTTCTGCGACCCTCCCATTTTCAGCAGTTGGATCGATATTTCCAATCCTGGATTGAATTCCGTTGTGGCGCACTGCACTGTTATAGTTGGGGCGTCACTAAACTTGAAATCGACCAGCAACTTCTTGCGCTGGGGAAATTTGCAATAACATCTTGTCAAGGTGTGTTTCCTGACGGCACTCCTTTCAGTATGCCAGATATTAATCCGGCTCCTATCCCGTTGGATATTCCGGCAGAGTCGAAAAATGAACTCCTGTACTTATCCCTGCCCGTTCGTAGCGCCTACGGTAAAGAATTAACTTGGGGCGAAAACACAGACGAATTTATTCGCTATCGAATGAAAGAAATTGAGGTCAAGGACATCCATTCACAATATGAACAGGACAGTTCGACCATCCAAAGTGGGGAGCTTTGGACAAGATTCCGTTTATCTCGCCAAAGCCAGGATGCTTATGTCAATATCCCTATTGCCAGGGTGATTGAACGTAAAGCTGATAAGCAAGTTGTGTTGGACAGTCAATTTATCCCGACCTGCTCACACACGGGGGCTTCATCCCAACTAAGCGGCTATATCCAGGAAGTCGAAGGAATTTTACATCAGCGGGGGGATGCACTTGCACAACGCCTGGGATCACCAGGAACTGGCGGTGTCGCAGAGATTACGGATTTTTTGCTATTGCAACTGATCAATCGGTATGAACCACTGTTTACTCATTTTTCATTTCTGCAACAATTACATCCTGAACGGCTGTATAGCGTCATGCTCGAAATGGCGGGTGAATTGGCAACTATCACCCAGGCTAGCCACAGGCCAAAAACCTTTCCACAATACATCCATGAAGATTTGTACAGTTGCTTTAATCCCGTTGTTATTGCCCTTCGTGAAGCCTTAAGCTGGGTATCGGAATCAAGGGCGATACCTATTCCTTTAGAAGAACACCCGCGCCAAATTCGTACCGCGATTATTCATGACCGTCAATTGCTGCACTCGGCTGAATTTATCTTGGGTGTAAACGCCCAGCTATCAGCAGATAAAATACGTAGCCAAATTCCTCGCCAGGCAACAATTGCCACCCGCGAAAAACTTCGCGATTATGTAATGTCCCAAATTCCAGGTATTCAATTGATTGGTCTCGCCACTTCGCCTAGACAAATACCTTTTCACAAAGGCATGACCTATTTTAGCCTAGATAAGAATCATGCCCTTTGGCAGGAGCTGGAAAAAAGCGGTTCTATTGGTATGCATTTTTCTGGTGAATATCCTGGTTTAGAGTTGGAATTCTGGGCTATCAGGGATTAATCTTATGAGCAATGATAAAGACGACCCATTTTTTACGCCACAATCCGATGACAGGACTATCATTAGGCCTATCCCTGGCGGCAAGCGTTCTGATATCCCGGCAGCGCCTTCTCCCAATAGGCAACACTCTATTTCTTCTTCTTCGGATCCAGCCCCAAAGTTAGGCAGCCTGAACCCGTTAGAAAAATCGGCGTCGGGTTTGCTCGCCTTGTTGACGAAGCTTAATTCTTCTTATTCCCAATCAGACCCCGTGGGCTTGAAAAACAGGATAATTCGGGAAATCGAACAGTTTCAAATTACTGCCCAGGCAGAGGGCATTGATCCCCAAACAATTTCCAGTGCCCGTTACATACTCTGCACCGTTTTGGACGAAACTGTATTAAACACACCGTGGGGCAACGACAGTGGCTGGTCGCAGCAAAGCCTTTTAAGCCTCTTCCACAAAGAAGTGAGTGGTGGTGAGCGCTTTTTCCATTTATTAAAAGCTTTGGCACAAGTCCCAGGAAAAAACAGGAATTTGTTGGAATTGATGTACGTCTGTATGGCATTAGGATTTGAAGGCCAATACCGCCTCATTGAAGGTGGGAAAAATAAACTGTCCAGCATCAAGGATTGGCTGTACCAGATATTGCAAAAAGAACGGGGCATTGCCGATCAAGTACTATCAATTCACTGGCAAGGCGTAACTGACCGCCGCAACCCGTTAATGCAGATGGTGCCCGTATGGGTCTTCGGGGCGGTTGCCGCCGGTCTTTTGACAACCGTTTTCAGCGTATTCTTATTCCGATTGAACAATGACTCAGATCCTGTGTTCAGGGAAATCTTTGCCATCACCCCTCCGACCATCGCTGTTGCGGAGCCCGAACCGGAACCTGTGCCAATAGCTAAACCGCAACTGACCTTATCAATACTATTGGCAAATGAGATTGCCAATAAACAATTGAAAGTCATGGAGTTGACACAGCGCAGCACGGTCACTATCCAAGGCGACAATTTGTTTGATTCTGGCAGTACTTCGGTAAATTCCGCTGTCACGCCACTTTTACAACGGATTGCCGATTCGTTGAACCGTTTAGCGGGGCAAGTGATGATAACGGGGCATTCCGATAATCAACCCATCCGCAGCGCTCGCTATCCTTCAAATTGGCATTTGTCAAAAGCCAGGGCAGAAGCGGTCGCGGCAGTAATCAAAGAGACCCTTAGTAACCCTGGAAGAATCTTGATAGAAGGCAAATCCGACCTCGAACCCGTTGATTCAAACGCGACCAAGGAAGGTAGGGCGAAGAACCGCCGTGTTGAAATCACACTGCTAAAATAACGCCAGGCATCGCACATGAACCCCAACTATTTCCTAGCGGCTGACCAAGGATCATCAAAGTGATGAAGCTATTTAATTTTTTCAAACAACGCTGGTTCATCTCGCTACTCGGCGTTATTGCGGTAGGTTTGCTGATCTGGTTTTTAGGCCCTTTTCTTGCATTTGCCAGCTACGAACCACTAGCCCCTGAAACACACCGTTGGGGTTTGATAGGAGTAGTCGCTGCTTATTGGTTAATAGTACGGATTTGGTCATATTTCACGGCAAAAAACCGCAATAACCAAGTGCTAACAGCCATGTCAGTCAGCAATGAACCGGCATTGAGCGCTGATGAAATGTCCTCCCGTGATGAATTACAGGCCATCAAAGAACGCATGGAAGATGCGCTTAAAATTCTAAAGAAAAGCCAGTTAGGCGGACACTTCGGGCGGCAGTTTCTTTATCAATTGCCTTGGTACATTATTATCGGCCCACCGGGCTCCGGCAAATCGACCTTATTGAAGAATTCCGACCTGAAATTTCCCTTGTCTGACCGCTTCGGAAAAGATGCTATACGCGGGGTAGGCGGCACACGGAATTGTGACTGGTGGTTTACCGACGAAGCCGTGCTACTGGATACCGCCGGACGATATACCACACAGGACAGTCGTGAAAAGGCAGACCAGTTAGCATGGTTAGGCTTTCTTGACTTATTGAAAAAACACCGCAGCAGACGACCCATCAACGGGGTAATTATCGCCATAAGCATTGCTGATTTGCTTGAACAAGGCAAAGCTGAGCAACAAGCCCATGCCGTTTCAATCCGTAACCGCATCCAGGAATTGCACGAGCGGTTCAATATCCGTTTTCCCGTTTATTTATTGTTTACCAAATGCGATTTGCTGGCAGGATTTATAGAATATTTCGATGACCTAGACCACGATAAACGCGGACAGATTTGGGGCATGACCTTCAATCTGGAGGAAAATCCAAAAGCCAATACAGTCGAGCAATTCACTTCGGAATTCAACCTTCTGGGAAAGCAACTACAAAATCAATTGATAGACAAGCTACAACGCGAACAAGGGGGCAATCGACGTAACCTTATTTATACTTTCCCACAACAATTCAGTTCGCTAGGCGAACTGGCTCAATCATTCCTTAGCGAAATTTTCCAAACAACCCGTTATGAACATTCAACCCTATTGCGTGGGGTTTATTTCACCAGTGCGACGCAGGAAGGTTCGCCGATAGACCGGATTATGGGGTCCCTGGCAAACAGTTTTGGGTTGGATCGCCAAAATCTTGCCACCACCGCCAATCAGGGCAAAAGTTTTTTTATCAATCGCTTGTTATCCGATGTTATTTTTGCCGAGCATGGCTTGGCTGGCGCTAACCTAAAGTTGGAAAAAAAACGCGCCTGGCTGCAACGTGGTGCATTCATTTCCATCGCTGCGCTTAGTTTATTGGTGGCCTCGATATGGCTGTTCAGTTATATGGGCAATAAGGCCTATATCCAGGAAGTCGCCCAACAAGTAAAGGGGCTGCAACAAAGTGTCAGCCAGCTTAACCCTGACGAAACCGATCCCCTGCCATTATTGCCGCTGCTGGATAAGGTGAGGGATCTGCCTGGAGGATATTCCGACCAACAAGAAGGGGCACCTTGGGGGCTTAGTTTTGGGCTGTATCAAGGCGACAAACTGGGGAATGCTGCGGATAGCCTTTACCAGAAACTGCTTAAGGATGTATTCCTACCCCGTTTGCTGTCCCGTCTTGAGCAACAACTTCAAAGCAACAGTAACAACAGCGATTATCTCCTGGAAACGCTTAAAGTTTATTTGATGTTTAATGACGAAAAGAATTATAACCGGGATGCCGTAACTGCATGGCTTACTCTGGATTGGGAGCATAATTTGCCCCTTGATGTCCCCAACGAGCAGAGACTATCTCTTATTAGCCACTTAAATACCTTGCTGGCTACACGCCCAGCGCCTTTGCCACGGCCCTTGAACCAGGCATTGATAAGCCAAACCCGTGAAATATTGGAAAATACCCCGATTGCGAAACGGGTTTATGCGCGTATGAAATTGGAACTAGCCAATAGTGGCATTACAGATTTTGCAGTCAGCGAAAAAGCAGGGCGTGACGCGCCCTTGGTATTAGCGAATAAAAGTGGCGAACCCCTTACACGGGGTGTTCCAGGTTTTTTTACTTGCGCGGGTTATAAAGACGTTTTCCTAAAAAATAATACGCAACTGATCGACCAACAAGTTGCCGATAACTGGGTGCTGGGGACTACAGATGCCGTGAAGTTGAACGATGCGGAAATGAAGGCCTTACGTGAAAGTGTCCTGAAACAATACCTGAATGATTATATAAAACAATGGGATGATTTACTGGCTGACATCCAGCTCAAGCCGTTTTCCAGCCAGACCCAAATGGTGGAAGTGCTGAACATTGTCGCTGGTGAAAACTCCCCGTTACGCCTGTTGTTGCAAGCGGTGGACGAGGAAACCAGTTTTGCTTGCCTTGCTGAAAAAAATAAGACCTTGCTGGATAAAGCCAACAATAAGATTACCAGCGCCGGAGATATGCTCGAAAAAATTATCAGTTCAACACCTGATGCACATTCAGCAGCGCCGCCAGAAATTACCACCAATCTGGTCACGGAACATTTTAAGGAGTTGCATGAATTAGTCCAGGGCAAGCCAGGTGGACAGCCGCCCCTCAATCAGTCCCTTGCCGTGCTGAATGAATTGTATGTTTACCTGAATTCCTTATTACATGCCAGTGGTGAAGAACTGGCAATTGAACAACGCAAGGAAAGCCTTCAAATCATAGATAAAGTCAAGCTAGAAGGGAAACGCAACCCGTTCCCGTTGAAAGACATGCTCGACACTATCGCAGCCGACAGCAGTGATTTGGTCAGCGGCGGAGTCAAAAAGCACTATAACAATATGTGGCGGTCTACGGTCTTGCCTTTCTGCAATAAGGCGATACAAGGGCTTTATCCGATGTATAAAAGCTCCAGGGAAATCACTTATGAAGATTTCACTGCTTTTTTTGGGCCTGCCGGTCTCATGGATGATTTCTTCACCAAATACCTTGCCGCATCGGTTGAAAAAGGCGAACGAAACTGGACTTGGAATACCCGTGGCGCGGCTGATCCAGCCATATCTAGCGCTGCATTGGCGCAATTCCAGCTCGCCGATACCATCAAGAACATATTTTTTCGCATGGGTAAACAATCCCCCGCTGTCAGCTTCAAACTAAAACCTATTTCCATGAGCACTGAGATTACCACATTTATACTGGATATAGACGGCCAAAAACTCACGTACGACCACGGCCCGGTGCGCCCGGTTTCCATGAAATGGCCTGGGCCAAATAATGCAGGTCAAGTCAGTATAGAACTGCTGCCCCCTATTCACGGCAGTTCAGGGTTGTCCAAAGAGGGGCCGTGGGCATTATTCCGGGTATTTGATGAAGCCCAAATCAGCCGGACTTCAAATCCAACGATGTTTATCATGACCTTCAATATTGACGGACGCGAAGCAAAATTTGAATTGCGGGCGGACAGTGCCATCAATCCTTTTCAATTGTCAGATTTGGAAGCTTTTAAATGCCTACCGAACCTGTAAATGTGGTGGGTTATTATGGAAAAGTGCCCACCCACGGGGACTTTGTCAGCAGGGGATTGCCAACTACATTTATTGGCCCTTGGGATATCTGGTTACAGGAGGCCATTCATACCAGCCGACAACAATTGGGCGATAATTGGTTGGAGTATTACCTGACCAGCCCGTTGTACCGTTTTGTCTTGTCGCCTGGGATATGCGGGGATTCTGCCTGGATGGGGATGCTGATGCCTAGCGTTGATAGGGTAGGGCGGTATTACCCCATGACTATAAGTCTAAAAGATCATGAAGCGACCAACCCTTTTGTGGCCTTGCAAAAGCACAACGGTTGGTTTGAACAAGTAGAATTACTGGCGCTTTCATGCCTGAATGATGATTTTAACCTGGATAATTTTTACCAGGGAATCTGCCAATTAACCCCAAATGCTGCGGGTCAGTCATCTGATAAGGCTGAACCGTTTACAAACCAAATGAGTGGATTAGGCTTTCCTGCCGCTTTGAGGCAACCTCTCAGTTCAATTGGGACTATGCCAGATATTCTGCCTTCAGTCCTTGATAAACTACTTAAAGATCATTGTTTTGCATATAGCGTTTGGTGGACTCACGGTTCAGAACACGTATCGCCGTCATTATTGATTTGCACCGGCCTTCCGCCGTTTGACGGTATTGCAGCGATGTTTGACGGCAACTGGCAGCAGTGGGGCTGGGAAGGTAAACGCTACCCTGTACAACCCTAACTTACGGCAATGACCTTAGCCTGTTGGGAATCTTACGGAATAACGCATACGGGGAAAATACGAAAGATCAATCAAGATGCGTTTTTAGACTTAGCTGACAGCCAATTATGGCTTGTTGCCGATGGCATGGGTGGGCATAAGGACGGTGAGTATGCAAGTAATGCGATTGTCGATGCATTAAAATCATTCACTCCTGAGAAGGCTATCGGTGCCACTATCTCAGAAATACATATCAAACTACAAAACGTAAACCAAACCCTTTGCCATTTAGCAAAAGAAGGCGGAGAGCAGGAGATCATAGGAAGCACCGTAGTGATTTTGTTAGCTTTCCACCAATACTGCGTAGCTTTATGGTCTGGAGACAGCCGAATTTATCTTTTCCGTAACGGCAAACTGAATCAAATAACACATGACCATAATTATGAATCTTTCCTCCTTGCAAATGGTGTTAGCCCTGAAGACGTAAAGGCACATCCTTTTGCACAAGCCCTGACCCATGCCATAGGGAGCGATGAAGAGTTTTTTCTGGAAGCCCACATACAGGAAATAAGGCCAGATGATATTTTCCTGCTCTGTTCCGATGGCTTGAATAAAGAAATTGCCGATACGGAAATCGAATCCATATTACAAAAAACCTCAATAATAGAAGCCACAGGCCAATTAATGGATCTTGGCTTAATGCGTGGGGCGCGGGATAATGTCACGATTGTGCTCGCACATTTCATCGGGGGATAGGGTAAAGTATGGTTGCAGAAAATAATTATGCTTGATTCAGATCGCTATTATCCTTAAACGGTTTTGTCGGAAATATTCATATTGATTGAGCGTGGTTTTTTCGGGCAGCGTCAGAATCTGTAGAATTGGGCAGGGAGAAACTTCGGATTTCAGACGTTTCTTGAGAATGGCGACGGGTACATATCCGGCGATGGCGATCCAGCCTGAAAGGGGGCTGTTGGGTAACTGGCTGTCCAGCTTGATCCATCCACCTTAATAAGCTTCCTGATTAGCAAGGAAAAGTCTTACCCTTCGTAATAATACACAGCTACACAAAATTATTTACACGATCTTCGATTCTATAGGACAATGATGGAGCATTCTCCTATCAAATTCAAAATATTGAGGCACTAAAAGTCTTATTGCTCTATTGCCAATAAGTTATCATCGATGGAATCAGGAGATGCAAATATCAACACACTGCTTGGAAAAGATTGGCTAAAGTACACGATTTTTTATGAGGTTTTTGACAATAATGTCCCAGACTTCAAATTGAGGCTAAACCAATGGCCACAGAAGGGCTTGAGTTATTAATACAGCGGTATTTAGCGATGTAAAACTTGGTGACTATCTCCATTAAAACGGTAATGCACTTCGCAGTTGTCCGCCATGTTTTTAAATGATTTTATTGAAGAAAAATTGAACCATGGAGCAAAATTCTAAATCAAAGGGGGCGAATTTGAATGACATGGACAATGACTCGACAGTCGTCCATCCAAAGCAGCACTCTGTTTTAGAGGAAACCCCTCGTATTGACAGTAATCAACGTGGTTTTGATCCAACGCAAATCTCTGCCGGGACTACTGCTAACGAAAGTTACCAATCAAATACCGGTTCATTCAAGCAAACCACTTTGAACCCAACCTATGATTCAGTCGCTAAAACTGGCCGTCCAGGGTCGGTGCTTAAAAATCGCTATGACCTATTGGAAAAAATCGGTGTCGGCGGCATGGGTACAGTCTATAAGGCTTTGGATAGGCGCGATATTGAAGTCGGTAACTCTGCATTTATAGCCATAAAAGTATTAAATGACGAATTTAAATCCGATCCCGAGCTGTTAAAAGCCCTGCACAGCGAAGCGCGTAAGACTCAATCACTGGCTCACCCCAATATTCTGACGGTTTATGACTTTGATCGTGATGATCAAACCGTTTTTATGACGATGGAATACATGCAAGGCGCAACTCTTGATAAAATTATCAAAGGGAATCCACAGGGCCTAAAAAGAGCTGATGTACTACTGATACTTAAGCAAATTTGTAGTGCACTCACCTACGCCCATGACCGTGGCATTATCCATTCCGATTTCAAGCCTGCCAACGTATTCGTCGACATCAACAATCGTGTTAAGGTGCTAGATTTCGGTATTGCGAGATTGCAAAATTTCTCTCGCGTCGGCAGTTTCGATGCCGGCGTTTTAGGCGGCGTCACGCCTGCTTACGCCACACTAGAAATGCTGGAAGGCTCATCTCCCGATCCCAGGGACGATATTTATGCACTAGCGTGCGTAGCTTACGAACTCTTTACTGGCTCTCACCCGTTTAATCGCGAACACATAAACTCATGCATCAAAAAGCATTTACAGCCAAAACGCACACAAATACTGAATAATGTCGAATGGAGCGCATTAAAAAAAGCACTTAACTTTAAACGCGAAAACCGAACTGAAAGCGTCGAGTCATTCTTACAGGATTTAGAGGGCAAGCAAAGCGGCTCAAAAACTGTTTATTTCGTCATTGCGGCTGCTTTGGTGGTCGGCTTAATTGCAATTGGCCTGAATTATTATTTCCCAATTGTTAAGGATTCGCCTGCACCCAACCAGCACCAACCAGAAAACGAAAAAACAATTCCTGGACAACGTGATCCGATATCGACTATTCCAATTGAAATCGACACCAAACCGTTACCTACTCCCGTTAGTGAGTCTATAAAACCAGCAGAGCCGCAAGAAATCGTAGAGCAGCAGCCCAAACTTGCCTTACCGAGTTATGCGCTTGAGCTATCCCTCAACAAAAAAAGCTTCAAAATCGGCGAACAACTAATTGTCAAATTTTCTGTCAAAGAAGCGCTTTATGTCTATATGGCGGTGATTAATTCATTAGGCAAAGTGGCCATTATCTATCCCAATTCCTATCAGAAAAACAACTACATTACCCCCGGAGTCTCTTATCAAGTTCCTCCCAAGGGGAGTAACGCAACGCTTGACATCAGTGGCCCAATTGGCACTGATAAGCTAGTTACAATAGCTAGTGTCGAACCTATTGTTATAGCCGAAGCCGAATATACTAATTTGGATAATCTTAAACAAAATAATCGAGTTATCATTAAAACCCTGACTTACCGTATCAATTGAATAATTATACAAAGGTGACCTCAATGAAAAAACTATCCATCATAATTTGTTGTATTGTAAATATTTTATTGTTTGAACCCACGTTGGCCGATGAGGTAAAGCTCTACGCCAAACCACCGACAGCTGAAGAAATTTCCCGCGAACTTTTTCCAGAGCAAAATGAGGCGGCGGTGCCAACAGATGTGAAAACACGCTCAATTTCGTTTGGCACAAAAAAAGCCCATCCGGTAAAAACCGGGAAATACAATACCGGAAAGCCAACCCAAAAATCAGTGCGCTCAGGCATCGGCTTACCCATCCAGTTTGAATACAATTCAGCCGACATTCTGAGCGAATCGGATTCCTTTCTGGATCAAGTCGGCATAATGATGAAGATGGAAAAAATGGCTAGTGCCAAACTGCTGATTGAAGGTCATACCGACGCTTCGGGTTCTAAAGGCCATAATAAAATCTTATCGCAAGCCAGGGCGGAAGCGGTCAAAAACTATTTAATTTCAAAATATGGTGTTAACCCATATAAACTAATCATTGCCGGCATGGGAGAAAGTAGGCCGATAAGGAATAAAGACCCCAAGGATCCTTTAAACCGGAGGGTAGAGTTTTATAGGGCCGATTAACGAATGATACCAATCCCAATAAGTTCTCATTGTTACCTTCTCCAAAGGGAGAAGGCCAGGATGAGGGGATTTATATAACAACTTTTTGGGATTGGTATTACACACCGCTTAGTGAACCAAAAGACCTGCGAGGTTTTTAAAACCTCGCAGGTCTTTTGAACAAAGTGCCATCGTCGGGTTTGTCCGCTTCTCTAGTAGTACCCCATCAAGTTTTGCTTGAAGGGCTCAAAACGATGAAGGAGGATAGGTCGATATCAACGCATCTTTGGCTCGTCTACGCAAACCGCCTTTACCAGATTGTGCCAAGGAGCTGCTTTCACCGATAGCACACAAATTACGGCTGATAGCATTGGGGTCGAACGACTGAACAATCAAGCTGGCCAACGTGCCGCTCAGGTTCAATTGCGGATTGGTAACGCTCACCTGACCGCTCACCCCGCCCGGTGCGGCGGCTTGAATCACGTTAATCCCGGAATAAGGCCGGAATATAAACGGTGTATTACCCCCCACAAACAAGGAACTTCCGCTCGGTATTAATGTGCCCACATTGACCTTAACCAATCCGCCGGCTGCCCCTTTCGCCGCTGTATTGGCCTGGATAAAGCCGCTATCCATTATCAAATAATTTGACGTTATGTCAATATTGCCGCCGTTTCCTTTTAAACCAAGGACTGAGGTGGTAATTTCCGAGTCCTGCAACCAAAAGAAGTTGCCACCGCGTATATTAATGGCGCCGCCATTGCCATTTAAGGCAATGGTGCTAATAGCGGAGGGATCCAGTTTCAGCCAATCTTTGAAAGTGATATTGATATTTCCGGCATTGACATTGCTAGCATTGGCATCGCCAGCTTTAAGATTATTGCTCGCATCAGCGACAATTTGGCTGTTAGTCAGATAGACGCTGGAGGCATTAATAGTGATGCTGGTCGGATCTAGGCTTTTGGGATTTGCTGCGTGCGCCAAGTTGGAAATACTGATCTGCCCACCATTAGTCAGGTTGACATCACCGGTTGCATCAATATTTATGGTTCCGGTTTGTCCGCCGGATCTGGCGCTAGCTATGCTTCTGATGCCAGTAAAATTTTGTTCCAAATAACGCCCCAGGTGACTAACGGGAATTGGCGCTAAACCTCGGATCGATACATTATCGGCTTTAACCGTAACTGACCCGGCCCTGCCTAAGCCATCGGTCGATGAGCTAATTAAAGAACCGGAGTTGACGTTTAACGCCTTCGAGTTAATCGAAATTGCCCCTGCATCTCCGCCCTTATTGTCGTTAATTCCCTTGGTATCGGTCGTGATTTGTGAGAAATTGCTCATTTTTATCGCCCCCACCGATGTAAGCGTAACAGCCCCAGCATTCGCATCACCGCTGGTGGTCGATGATATCGTTGCCCTGTCCATGCTTATGGGGCCTGAATCGGCTGTTAGGCTAATCCTGCCTGGTTCCGTATTTTTGGTGCCGCTTAAGATATTTGTACTAATCGTGCTGTTAGTTAACTCGATGCCTCCGCTGTGTGCTGTTAAAGAAATGCCTCCAGCTGCACCGGCATCATAGTTGTGATTAATTAACATCATCTTATCCGTCAAAGGGACTAAGCCAAATGTAACGCCGGACGTGGTAAAAGCGGGATTGTTGGCGTCAAATGGCGCGTCAAGATTAGGCTGTTGCTCATCATGGCTGAGCAAGTCATAGCGGCTGTGATTCTCAGTCAGCAAGGCATAACTATCAGTTCGCCCATAAATATGGTTACCTTGTGCATCTACAGTTCTTTGTATATCGCCTTTAAAGGCTGGATCATTATCTTTCACATAGCCCGTCAGCCGATTAGTGGGTGATACGCTTTCAGATTTAATGCTGGCGTTGTTCAACTTGATTGAACCGGCTTCAATAGTGATCTTACCTGCATTGCCAAAAGTCTCTGTACTGCTCTCTACCGACGAACCACCCTGGGCCGTAAAATCATGAAAAACACCTTTGGCATCAACAATTTTTATATTGATATTGCCGGCTTGCGGATCCAGCGCATGAGGCACAGGGAATATACCCTTCGGTATGAAGCTTTGATTTATATTCGCTACATTTAACGATCTGGTTGATACGGTGGAGCCATTATCCATGAGCATTGAAGCCGCCTGGATGTTGATCGCAACATTATCAGCCGCTGGGTTTACACGTGAAAACGAAGTTTCGGTGACTATGTGCCCATTGTTCAGGGCCAATTTTCCAGTTGCGAGAATATCAATACCGCTTATTCCAGGAACCGACTCATCGCCCCCATTATCGGCACATATACCGGCGCAATCGTCCCCATAATTGCTGGAAACAATGCTAGCGTTAGTCAGGTTAATGTCCCCGCCCCTGATAAATGTTATTTCTTCAGCATCACCACCGGCATTAATCAGGTCAGTATTAGAAATGTTAATAGTGCCATCCAAATGATTAAGAGTACTAGCTACCGTCGCATTGTAATTTATACGAGCTTGTTCATCCGGATCACCAGAGCTATTCAAAAAATTATTTGGATTATTGTCAAAAATCTGTACATCCCTTTTTCCATGATTGGCGAATAGTAGTAATTGAATACCATCAACAAATAAATCACCCTTTGTAACGAATCGAGGGTATGTGGCAGGATCACTCGGATTGAAATTATTAGGGTCAGTAGGTAGGCCAACGTCGTTGAAACCATTCTGGTGCTTCGTCAGATCCACTTGACCCACCGTGCTGTTATTAATCGTGATATCACGCCCAACCAAGGCTAAAGTTTGATCATTGAACACTTGTACCGTGGCGTGATCTAGGGTTAATGCGCCGGCCTCGTTACCAAGAAAACCGAAAGCAGCGGGAGTAGCCGTCGTCAGTTGATTAATTGGACTGCCTTGCTGATCCATCCCAAAAGTAGAGCCATCTTTGAACTTAAGTGAACTTGAAGTGCTGGCATAAAAAGAACCCGGCACATCCACCACGGATCCGGCACCAAAAGTAATGCCGGCCGGATTAATGAAAAAGAAGTTTTTTGTTCCATTCACGATGGTTGTTGCACCGGTGATCCCATCTACATAATCCACATTGTTGCTTGAGTTGCCGTCTACTACCCTGGTGCCGCTAACTCTCAACGTCCCATCAATGAACGATGCAAGTCCTCCGGTCACTCTCGCAATCACATTTTCCCAAGGATTAGGGTTACCGTTGTCATTCAAAGTACCTGGGCCGTGTAAATTAAAATACGCCGTATCGTGCGAACCAATATTGAAGTGGCTAAAACTGTAAAACAAGTTATCTCCTGCTTGTTTTCCATTGTTCTGGTTGATAGGGTGAATAGTACCGCCAGTAGCGGGGTCGGTAACCGTGTTAGGAAGCGTAGGGTTTACCGGCAAAGTGTTATCTATCACAATATGGGTGCTAACCGCCTGCACTAAACCAAAGGGAATCGTAGCAAGGGCGATACTGCACAAAAAGATAAACGTCCAATTAAAGTGTAGGTGCATTTTCATAACCAGTTTCCCACCAGAATAAAGGGTGACCAATAAAACGGATGGCTCATTTTAGGGTTGTGCAACAGTTTCAATTGCGCTTGCCGAAGTGCCTCCGCTTTGCCGAGGTGTTGCGTCATGTTCGTGTAAAAGTTCGCCATCAATTGCGAAGCCGCTTCATCAGAAATCGGCCAAAGTGAACCCAAGGCGCTACGAGCCTTTGCCCTCAAGGCGGCTCCAGTAAATCCAAGTGGCGCCCGGTCGTCGCCTTCGGCAGTTTCACAAGCGCTTAAGGTCAATAATTCGATACCGCGTTGAGCACCTTTGTCTTGTTTTAACAGTGCTTCCAGATCGTCCAGTTTAATGACATTATCGTAAGCCATCAGAAAACTGTCATCGGCATTGGATGAAAAAATACCGTGTGAGGCGATATGTATAATTTCATAGGGTTCGTCACCGGAGACTTGCTGATGGAAATTGTCCACGGTAAATTGTTCGTTGAGCAAGGTGGTGTTTTTTACAGCTTTTTTTAGGTTGTTCAACTCGTTTTCGACACCCGGCAAACTGAGTGTTTCCTTAAGTTTTTCCTCCGCACCAGGTTGTCTGAGCAAGCTCTCAGCCTTTGCGCCGGCTTCGCGTTTTTTTATGTCGCGCATTTGTCCGTTCGACAGCCCCCTCGTCATCGGTAATTTGCGTTCGACGGTTTCTTCCGATCCCGGTTCTAATATTGCACTTATCATCGGCAGTGGTAGTTTTTCGACCACGGGACCCGGTTTGCTAAGCCCTGCTAAAAGCGACCGGTAGGTGCGGGATTTTGCGTCTTGGCCGTGGCCCATCAAACTCATCCCTGGCGACACAGAAACGGCGTACTTTTCCAGTACATAATGCTGTCCATCAAATAACGCCGAGAAGGGCACCAACCTTAATACGCCATCCGGGACTACCACTAGGGTCTTGATCTCTTCAGCCGCCAAATCTTTTTCAAGCGGTGCAATAAGCCACTGATAAAGGTTTCGGGACGGCTTCCAGAATGCTGCCTTACCGTTGCGCAGAGTGTCGGATAATGTCTCCGCCTCTTCGCGAATACGGTCCTGCGGCACCGAAACGGTATATTGGCGGATAGACTTGCCGAAGCTAACCAATAGTTCAAGCCTATCCGGCAAGATGATGGGGTATAACACGGCTGCATGAGTATCAAAAGTTTCCAGTTCGCTGCGCTGCAAACCTTCGATCAGGCAGCGGCCACCGAAGAAATCTTCCATCTCTGTCTGCTTGATTTGTTCGACGGTCTGACGGGCCAGTAACAAGGTCTTTTGCTTGGCTTCACCTTCCTGATGGCCGGCTTTTTTGAGCAAATGATAGGCATAGCCTAAATATACTGGCTCTAGAGTTTCGCGAAATGACGATTTTCCGTCATGGTATTCGACCGGAATATCCATGCGGATGGCCTGGATGTTATCCACCGCTTTGCCATACGCCGCCAGCGCATAATCGTCTTTGCCTTGTTTTTGGTAGATTCTGCCTTTGCGCCATTCGAGACTGACCATAACCTCATCAGAATCTATTTGCTCTGATAACACTGATGCCTGTTCGCTAGTATCCAGTGCACGCTGATCTTGGCCTTGGTTTTCATAAAGCTCAGCCAGACTATCCAGTAATTCCAGGCGCAAGTGTTTGTCGTCTATCTTGCTGCTATCCGCTTGGGCTTTCTCCAAGGCGTTTTGAGCAATCGCCACTCCTTCTGGCCCACGCTTCTTAACGGCGGCTGCCAGATTCACATAGTATCGGGTTCGTTCAACAGGCGAGCCGATTGCAGTGATTTCGGCGACCAGCTTGTTCGCTTGGGCCAGCATCTCGGCATCGGCCTGGCTTTGCAGCCGGTTCAGCTTGATTTTCAACGACAGGGAAGCATCTGTTCCGGCAAGCTGGAGTGCCGATTTAAAGTATTGATCTTGCTTGGCGCTATTTCCCGTTTCATGGTAAAGCACCCCTAAGCTATTGGCATAATCCGCTTTTTGTAGCGGCGTTTCCGCCATATCGTAGGCTTGCAGCAACGATTGTTCCGCCTCATTATACCGGTGCATCTGTAATTGGATGTTGCCAAGCAAGCCATATACTCGCGATTGTTCGGGTTTTGATTCAGCATCCTGTAAAACGGTATTCGCTTCACGCAGAGCAAGCAAGTATTGCCCTTGTTCCAGATAGGTATTGGCACGCACTAAAGAGTCCTTAGACATTTTAGCCTCGACGCTGTGAGTAAAACCACTCATCAGCGCGGCAACCAGAAGAATATCAAAGAAACGGTTTATCATTTATGCCTCTTAGAATGCATCTGCACGTACCTGAAAATGGATGCCGTCGTCTTGCAGGTTGCCATGTTGACGGATTGTATCGTTTTCCAGGTGGTGCGCCCAAAAAAATTCGCCGCCGAAATGGGGTGCCTGAAATTGAAAGCCAATCCCGGTCGAGTAAAGGTTTTGCGTGGTTGGATTCGCGGATGTCGTATCAACATTATTCCACGCAGCTCCATGATCGAAGAAAGGCACCAGGTCAAAACGATATTTGGCCTTGTTATCACCCAGCAAAGGAAAATGCAACTCGAGACTGCTGGTATAACCGTTATCCCTAACTAACTGGTTCTCACGATAACCGCGCACCGAATAGCGCCCGCCCACGGCCATGCGTTCTAACGGTAACAACGGATCATTGCTGACTTGCACCGTGCCTTTGAAAACCAGGCTGCTTTGTGCATAGGGCAATTGCCATACGCCTTGGGTTTGTCCTAGCCAAGCAAAATAATCACTGTCGGGATTCTTGGGATTAGCATTGATCGTCGCGCCAAACGAGTCCAGCCCAACGCTAAAAGTGGAACGGAACGCGACCGCCAATTTTTCCCAACGTTCGATATATTCCTGGTTAATACGTACGAATGATACCTGAGACTTCCCATCTCTTAGTCCAGGTGAGAACGGAATGGACAGACCTAGCAAGGTAGTTTCATTTTGCTTGAAACCGACCCCAACCCCAAACGTTAAACGCCGCTGAAGATTGTCGATCAGAATTTGATTGAACCCACCCTCGACCGAAAAGCTCTGACTATTAATATCAAGCCTAGCCAATGGCTCTTCGATGATTGATGCATTTGATCGGCTAAATGAGAAGTAGCCTTTGGTGCCATAATCACCAAGAGGCATCAGCCAGTTGCCTGAATATTGCAACATTTTGCCACCCGTCGGTTCTGACGATAGGAAAGTTAGATCGATTAAATCGCCTTGCCCGGTCAAGTTACGAATCCAGCCATTAGCGCCGATCGCTTCGGCACCGACTGACGGGGAACGATAGTTATCCATGATCGCCGAAAGCTGGTAAGGTCGGGCACGCACCACTTCCAAATCCAGGATGCTGAGGCCCCGGTCAGCGCCAGGCATTAATCGACCATTCAAATGATCGAACAAGGGATCAGTCAACAACAGCCTAAACCGATCCTGAAGTTTGTTCATATTTAACGGTGCGTTTTGATCGGGAATCAAGCGGTTTTTAACATAGCTGTCGCGCAACCAGCCCGTGCCTTTGATGTTGGCTTCACTCAATCGGCCTTCAACAATTTTTATCCTCAAGGTTTTGCCTTGAATCGGGTTTGTTGGAAAGGTTGCTCCCGATGTGATGTAGCCTTTATCGATATAGTAGTGTGTCACTAAACGGCGTAATTCTTCTAGTTCATCAACGCTAACCCGCTTATGCAAATAAGGTCTTGCAAGGCCGTTTAACGCTTCGGTCGAAAAAACGCTATGGCCTTCAAATTTGATTTGATCTAATTCAATTCTTTTTTGGTCATTATTTCCCTTTTCTTGCGCGGATGATTTCTGCTGAGGTTTCTGTGGAACAGCAATGCCGGGCGATTCCGGAATTTGCTCAGGTACTGATAACGGTTTGGTGCTTGGTCTCAACCCTCCTTCGTCTCCTGGTTCATATCGACGACCATAGGCGGAAAAGACCATCAAAAAAAGGCTCAAGGCCATCCAAAATTTATAGCGCATCTTCCCTCTCTTTATTTTGGCAATACCATCACAAAAAATAAATTTTGATGGCATCATCACATAAAAAAAAAATTTTACAAAGCCCTTTTTAAGGGAAGCCTAATGCTCCAATGTCTTGGCAGGAAATAAGACTAGACGATATTTTCCTGCTCTGTTCCGATGGCTTAAATAAGGAAATTGCCAATACGGAAATCGAATCCATATTACAAACAACCTCAATAATAGAAGCCACAGACCAAGGGGGATAGGGTAAAGATCCTCAGGATGGTGTTTAGGTATTTTTAGCCGCGTTTTTTACAACCTTGCCGGGCTACTCTGCCAATGGCTATATGCCACCTGACCACGTTGAAGTGCAACATATAGCGGCTTAACTTTCAATCCAGAAAAACGTTGACACATTATTAAATTAATAACAATATGAAACTTGACGATTAACTTTCATTCAACACAAGGGGCGCTTTATGAAAACGGTGCGGGGTATTTGTTTTTTAAACAAAAATTGCAATTGGAAACCTGCTGCTACAGTTTTCTTGTGTACGCTTCTAATCGCAGGATGTGCATCGCTTGGTGGCACTTATCCGGAAGATAAGGGAGATATTTGTGCAAACCAACGCGGCGATCTCAGAAGGACAGAAGATTATTTTGTAAAACAAGGAATTACGAATGTATTGGGTGGTGCAGCAATCGGTGCCGCTTCCGGAGCTATAATTGCCGCCATTTCGGGTGGCGACATAGGGAAAAGCGCAGCGATTGGCGCAGCTGCGGGCACTGGCGCAGGGCTATTAAAAACTCTTTATGACAGCTTAAACCGCGAAAACCAACAAATCGATATGGCAACAAGTGCCTTTAATAATTTGGGGCAATGTCGTTTTAACGCTGCTGAACTTGTGAGGTCGGATTTTAGTTCAAGACGTATTTCTGAAGTACAGGCCCGCAGCAAAATGAGCGATTTAAAAGTACGCTTTAATGAAGATGTTGTGATTGCCAACAGAATTGGCGCGAAAATATCAGAACGGTCTGCTCAATTCCAGAGCAATCTTGTTAAAGAGGATCCAAGTGTCGGGCCTTATTTGGCAGCCGTACGAACTGAAAATGAACAAACCAGTGCCGATAGTCCAAACACATCTATCACCGCACCTGAAAACCAGGCAAGAAGTGGAAAAACAGGTGGTAGAAGAGGGCATACTCCCACGAGACCACCTAAACCAGGAATCAATCAAAATACGGCTGTAAATAAAGATACCTCTAAGGCACAAATAACAACTCCTGAATCCAGGCAAGCCGCTAGTGCAACTGAAACTAATATAGTGAAAGCAAAACAGTACAAGGATACGGTTAAAAGCGTTGCCCAAAAAGAAAACTTCCAACTTGAGGGTCAAGTTGGTCTATTTTTGTTCCCGAATACAGATGAGTCGTATCCAATTTCTTGGTTAGAAGGCTAGGACAAACAATGCTCCGTGTTGTTTTAATTACCTTGCTAATGATGACGGGAGCCCTGATTATCTGGGCTCCTGCAACCATTTCACTAAACTCGATTTATAAGGATATAGAAACGCTTTTTGCCCCTTCATCCGAACCAAAACTTAAAAGTGCAAAACCATCCATCATTACAAGATCGGAGCCAACCCTTAAAAAGGCAGAACCACCAGTCACAACTGCATCAGAGCCGATCCTGAAAATAGAAACAGGGTTTCATGCCGCCATTGTGAATAAAATTTCGCTAACTCGAAAAGGGCAACTGATTAGCGTTTCCGATGATAAAACCGCACGGTTGTGGACTTCCATCACTGAGCCTTCAAAGGCTTTACGCGTACCCATTGGACAGCAAAATGAAGGTGCGCTCTACGCGGTTGCGGCTTCACCAACAAAAGATATTGCGGTTGTTGGGGGCAGCACGGGGATAAGTTGGGATAATGCAGGTACGGTATATAGCATTGATCTCAATACAGGTGAAATCATTGGTAGATTACCCGGCATACTAGGCTCAATCCATGCCCTGAGCTATTCCAAAGATGGTAAATATCTTGCGATTGGCACCAGCACGGGGTTGCTACGGGTTGTTGATTTAGTGGCAAAGACCTTGGCGACCCAAAATAATGATTGTTCAGACACTGTTACCACGATTGAGTATCTACCCGACAACAAATTTATCACTGCCTGTTTGGACGGCAGTATTCGGATGTATGACGAACATTTTCATCTGATTGCTGCCTATAAATTAGCTAGTAAGCGGAGGCCATGGCGAATTGCCATATCGCCCGATCAAACGCAAGCGGCTATTGGCTCGCTTGATGCTCATGAAATTGAGGTATTGTCATTAAAAGATTTAACCACGACGAATAAATTTAGTCCCCATCAGAAAAACTCTGGTGTTTTCTCTTCAGTCGCCTGGTCTGGCGACACACTGTTCGGTGCAGGTACCTATGGCGATTCTTCTGGTGCTAAATTTATTCATACCTGGAATCTGAGATCAGGGAAACAATCAGACATAGCTGTTGCCAAGGACTCTATTACTGATCTTCTGCCTATCGCTAACAATGAATTAGCCTTCGCTACCGCTGAAGCTTTGGTTGGCAAAGTCGTATTGGGTAGTCAGGAAATCGCAGCGCAGCCCAGACTTATTCCCGATTATCGTGATGCGTATCTGGGTAAGTTTGCATTATCTAAGGACGGGACTGTACTGGAGATAGGTAAGGCACAAGGCGGCAAGCAACCGATTAGATTCAGTTTTCTGGAACGCACGTTGATTGAGAATCCGGAGCCAGAAAAGGGTTTATTTGAACCTATAATACCCACGACTGTTAAAAATTGGCGTAATTCCATGCAGCCTTTGTTGAAAGGCAAACCGATCAAATTGGACACAAATGAATATTCCCGTTCAATTGCAAGTTCAGAGGATGGGACGCTGATACTGTTAGGCGCGGATTATTCGTTAAGGCTCTTTAAGCAGGGTGAAAGTTTATGGAGTATTCCATTACAATCGCCAGCATGGGCAGTGAATCTCACAAGAGATGGTCGTTATGTGGTAGCGGCACTAGGCGATGGCACAGTTCATTGGTTTAATATTAGCGATGCTACTGAAGCAATGGCGCTATTTATAATGGCGGATAATCGCTGGATAGCCTGGACACCTGATGGCTATTTCGACCATTCAAATGAACTGGCGCAACTCACCCAAAAAAATGTTTTGAGTAGAGGATTACGTCCGGTTGTACAATCTCAAGCACTTGCTTCAAAATTTGTTGGGTATCATATTAATCGAGGCCATGCCTCTACACCGACTTTTATTTTGTCTGACCAAATTCAACGTAATTTCTACAGGCCAGACCTGGTCTCGCAAAAGTTTTATAGTGCATCGTTATTGCCAGATGAAATTAATAGGGAAGATGCAAAAGCGGTTATATCAAAATACGTTCCGCCTGTGCTCAAGTCTTTGGCATGGTGTGACGACAAACAATGCAATGATGTCAATTTAGCCGAAAACAACACCATAAACGTAAAAGTACCCGAAATTAAATTACGTTATGAATTTACCGACCAAGGCAGTGGAATAGGCGATATTGTTTTAAAACGTAGTGGCGCAACTGTCGCAACCCGTGGTTTACGGGTAAGCAATTCCAGTGACAAACCCTATTTGGATGAGCAAAAAATATTCTTGGAAACAGGGGATAACCCAATTTCGCTATCAGCGTTTGATGTAAAAAAATCTTTGCAATCCAATGAAAAAATAAATTTAATTTTCCATTATGATGCTGTTCCAGAAAGTAAGCCGTCTTTGTATGTATTAAGCATTGGCATCAATAAATACCAAAACACTAGTATTAACACACTTGTTAATGCCGTGAATGATGCGGAGGGCATTAATTCGCTATTGCAAGGGCAACACAATCGTTTCAAGGAAGTCATTCCAAAGCTATTGACTGACGGACAGGCGACCCGAAAAAATATTGAGGATAATCTAAATCTTATTGCATCAACCGCAAAACCCAACGATGTCGTGGTTATATTTATTGCCGGACATGGCGTTGTCATTAATGGGCATTATTTTTTTCTTCCTTATGAATTAAAAACTACGGTGAATAATGAGATTCAAGCAAATGCTTTGTCTGATGTGACCCTATCTGAATTGATTTCAAATTTCTCTACATCGAGGGTGGCCATTTTAATCGATTCATGTTACGCCGGAGCACTTGCAAGTTCCGATATGGTCATGCGACGTAATCAGGACGTGACCTGGACGGGCGCTTTAGGGCAAAGCACAGGCCGATTTGTTCTTGCCGGTTCAGCCAATGATCAAGAAGCGTTGGACGGAAAAGAGGGGCATGGCGTTTTTACGGCAGTCCTGCTGGACGCCTTAAACGGCAAGGCCGATCTTGAGCTACGCGGCAACAAGGATAACCGGGTAGATGTTGTGGAGCTGTCTGAATATGCCAAACGATATGTAACTGAAGAAGCTAAAAAAATTGATCCAACACATACCCAGAAAGCAACCGGATTTTTTATGGGATCAGATTTTTTTGAGTTGGTCGACGTAAAATCTTGAGATAGGGGTTCTAACCCCAAACTCTCGGAATTTTTTAAACTATTTAAAATCATGGTGTTGCGTAAAATTTTACGTATTCTATTGAAACCCGCCATATATTCCGTTAATACTCCGACAGTTGTGAGGGTTTGCTTTAAATAAGACGAATAGCTCCATTCGGTAGAGTAGAGATGTGGCGCGGTGGCATTTGGTTCTGCTTGTCTGTTTCCGCCTCTTTCGTTTGACGGTGCCCTATAGCGGGAACCCTAACCCCGTTTCCACACCCCCTCATCGAACCCAGGGAGCCTATTTCAGGCGGACAAGACACCAGACCTTCGTCCACGGAAGGTCATTCCCAGTCAGCCAAGCAGTGGTAAGAGTTCGTATCACTCTACCCGAATACCGCTTATCTCAAACTGAGCATAACCGCCACTATCATCGCTTGGGAGATGTTGGCTTCCGGAATTTATTTCGGGTTCTTCCTTCACTTCAGTCTGTGGCACCTTTCTCAGCTCTTGTATCTTAACGGCGTTTACTAGAATTTCCCTCGCCACTTCCAGTTCCGATTTTGAACCAAGGCCCGTTCCCTCTCGACCGGCATTACCCGGTTTCAACGGTACTACGGGCCTCTCCGCCACCAGCCTAGCCGTCACCGGCAACTGGTTGATCGTTACGCGCGATCACATGGGCTGCCCGTGTTGCCTGCGTTTTCCTTGTGTACATGCTGCCGCCACTACCCCGGTGCAGCGCCTGGGTGCTTGTCTTCGCTCACTTCCCCAGACGCACCAGCCTTCCCCGATTTGGCTGCCGGGTCGGCCTGCGCATTGTCCTTTTCGAGGTTTGCTCGGCGTTCACTCGCGTTGCGGCCTGCGTCATCTAGTGACCCCCTACATCGAAGGCTTTAGCCACTTCGTTACCTCCATGACTGCTCCGATTGCTTCCGACTGGAGCAAAAGTTGCCGGGCGGGACTTTCACCCACTGGAAAACGCCGCCTTAGCACGGCACACGCCAAAAGCTGATTGTCAAATTAGGTTTGAACTAAAACAGTAAATGTCTCATGATAAATTTCCGCCAAATTGTTAATGGATGGTTTGTCATTAAGAAGCGGTTTCAGGATGCCACTTTTTTATTCGTTAACTACTTGGGCGGTCAATGTTCACCCGATTAACGTACACAAGACGTCAGTTAGTCACGAGGAATAATAACGAGGCTGTTCTGTGACTTCATTAATCCTAGTCCAAACACGTTCCCACGCTCGAACAATTAAATCGTGATTGTGCCCCAATCTTCTGTAGGAATCTCGTTTCTAAGTCTATAATGTCAAACATTTGCCTGTAAACTACTCAAATATTGGCCAGGTAAAATTATCATTTTATTTATTTGGGTATGAAGACTGGTAAAACGGTCGCTGATGATAGCAGTGAATATTCGATGCTGTTTTCGCCCCAGAGTACGAACTGAAAACTCCATAGTTTTCCGTGGAATGGTTTGGTTCTTTGTAACTACCCCCCATAAACAATAACTATACCTCTTTATTTTGAAAATAATCATGGCACCAACCTCTGAACGTTATCGGCGCTTTCAAGACATTTCCGTCAGCGAAAGAATTTTAAATACGGTGTTCCTGCTGACCATAGGCCTCGGTTATCTGGCTGCTCTTGCCAATCTGTATTACACCCATCAGGGGCTGGACGGCAAGGCGGGGCTTTCGGTTGAAGATGTTGTCATCAGTTATCGTGGAAGACATGACCAGACCCAGTTAGGTACGGCCATTAACGGGATAATGAAATCTAACCTGAGATATGCCGGTGACAAGGATGTCATCTTGAGATGGATACAAGCCGATGCTAATGAGGCGGCATATAATGCGGTAATTGCCCCGATATTAAACCGAGACTGTGTAGTGTGCCATACACCCAGCGTCAATCCCTCCCTGCCCGATTTAACCCATTACGCGACGGTTTCAGGGGTCGCCCATGCAGGTGGCGCATCCATACCAACTTTAGTGAGGGTATCCCATATTCATCTGTTTGGTATAGCCTTTATTCTATTCTTTATCGGGAGAATCTTTTTACTGTGTGACCTTAATGCCCATGTAAAAAGAGTTGCGGTGGTGATTCCGTTTGCCGCCATGCTGTTGGACGTGTTGTCATGGTTTGTTACCAAGGAGATCTCCTCGTTTGCCTACGTGGTTATTTTCAGCGGTACGTTAATGGGACTTTCGATGGGCTTACAAATCTTTCTCAGCGTCTATCAGATGTGGTTCTATTCTAACAAACCCAGTTAGCCATAAAATTAGCAGGTTAAACTATTTTTGGGTTAGCTGGGCTTTTCGATTAACAGCTTTTTTACGCTTAAGCGTGGTGGGTGATACCCCGCCAAAAAAAGACCAGCTGTAATCCCAACAAACGTACAACCCAGGGCAAGTTGATTTTTTTACGCATTAACTTGGAGGCCTAACAACCCAACGGGACAAATGCTTATCCGTACGTTCTAAAGTTCAGCACAAACTGTCTCCATTGCTCAATAGATCCCTATCCGGTGAATACGGCAAGGGATAAATTGCTGAATGTTTATATCTTGATATTGCCCAAAACGAAGTTAAGCACCTGCATACCCAGAAAAGATAAAGGCATCGCTGCAAGCATTAACAGTGTGGCATATCCTGCTGCTTTGTATCTATCATTTTTCGAGGTCATTTCACTATTCATTGATATTTCTCCGTTAGGTTAATTGTATGGCTACTCGATCAACTCATCTATGTGAGCCTCTTCATAAGTAGATTTTTACCACATCAAGTTTAATTGAAACTTAAAAATTCAGTGGCCCACTTTAAAAACCGATAATCATTGGTGTTAACCAGCCCATATTTAACAAACAGGTTCTTGATGATTGCCCCAACATTATTGGCTGCTTATGTAGACCCAGATTGTTTACGCCAAAAAGGTTTGGGCGCACCTTTATTTTCTTTAACGGGTGAAATTATACGGGTCGAATATTAAATTTCTGTGAACTGGTTGGCATAAAGGTGAAGCAGTTGTGAACTGTTTCACAGTTTTGGGATAAGCGAGCGCTTTTCTGCAGTGTCAATTTGAACCGCCAACCTGCTGTCTGACAGCACCAGAATAGAACCAAAAAAGCCGGTGTTACCCGGCTAATTAACTGTTAAGGCTCAATAAACTATTACAAAGCCTTTGAACGACTAAGCATGTAGGTTTATTTTTCCACCTTTGCTGCCATCGTTATCGCCGTCAGCGTCTTTGCCAACTGCCGGTGTTGGAGTGTGGGCTGGTTGAGGTGCTGCAACGGGCGATTTAACTTGATTGACATTGGGCGTGTATGAAGTCGCCGGCATTCCGGTTATAGGTGACATTGGTTTTCTCCTTTTGATTAAGATGTATCGGCTAATTCTGCTTACGTCTAAAGGGTATCGGCCTGAATTCCAAAACCTTTAATAAATATACTATGGCGAGTTCCCCCTCAATGTGGTTTTAAATCTGGGGTAGCACTATGATTTATTGTAAAGGCATTTATTAGAATGCCTCGGTAGACTGGACACTAAACATATCCAAATTAGAAATTGTTGGTTTCAGAATGCGTTGATCTCCAGCTACGCCTTGAAAACCAAACAAACCTACAATTCGTTAGGGTTTCCCAATTAGCGTATTTGATTTTATTGCAATGACTGTGGATTCCCCATTTACCCCAAGCCGATTCCACGGCCTTCGGCTCAGTATTTTTAATCCCAATTACTTACGGTTACTGGCGGACATCGCCCGATGTCTGCCATATCGCTGAGAATAAAAAAACCATCCAGCTGTTTATGCGCAGCCTTTTTTGGTTTAACTGCTGGTCTATTCTACCCCAGGAACACTTTTAAACGCTTGTTATCTGGGCAATATGTCCAGTGTCGTCAAAACTGACAGTAACTACCTTGGCTAGCCTGCCTTGCTGCAGTTGTGGTGCCGTTATCTGGAAACGCTCACATAATTGTTGATCGTCAAGCTGTGCTTGATGCGCTGAAAATACGACGGGTCTGCGCCATGAAGTGGATATTGTCCAGCAAAACCAAAATAACGCGATACCCGCGACAATGCTGCCGTACATTTGCAGCAACTCCAACAACGTTTTGTAACCGCCAAACCAGCGGATTTCTGCTGATAGGCTTTTAACACCCATCAACCAGCCGCCCAAGGTGAACAGCGGCAGCAAAAAATACAACCACAACAGCCAACTGAGCGCAGTAATACAAAACGAACCGATTTTTTGCTGTCGGGTTTGCAGGTGCGGCATGTTGATGATCCATTCTCTCATTGTTTTTTCAAACCTCTATCCACAGTTACCCAAAGTGCTCGCTGGCCACGTTTTTTTCGTACCGCTTTGATAAGACCGTTAACGGCAGTACCGATATTGATTAACCAATACACAATCGGATACCAAATCATCCAGTAATAATATTTTTCACCCGTACGTTGTTCGTATCGCGAATCAATGCCCAGACTGACGGCAAATTGGAATAAACAGGTAATGCACAACAGCATGCTGGTCCATTGTGGTGCTAAATCGCCCAATGTTTCCTTGTGTCCGCTCAGCAAGAGCTGAATGGGTGCCAGCAAAATCAATAGAACTACGGTAAACGACCACAACAAGCTGATGCAGCACTCCAGATACAACGGCCACATTCCCATTGCACGGCGGTTAAATAGGGAAGTGAAATAACGCAACATGACCTCAACACCGCCTTGTGCCCAGCGGCTGCGTTGTTTCCATAATCCATTAAGGGTTTCTGGCATCAGTACCCAGCATAAGGCATTGGTTTCAAAAGGAATAGTCCAGCCGGCTAATTGCAGTTTCCAGCTGATATCGATATCTTCGGTGACCATATCGGGGCTCCAGTATCCGACATCATGTAATGCGGATTTACGGAAGGCGGCAATTACACCGGAAATGGTAAAAATGCGTCCGTAAGTGCGTTGTGCCCGCTTGATCATACCGACAATCGCGGAAAATTCGCCAACTTGAATCTTACCCAGCAAGGTTGATCGGTTACGAATACGCGGATTGCCGGTGACTGCACCGACGTTAGGATGATCGATAAAATGGCGTACCATCCAGGCTGCGGCATTGCGATCCAATAAGGCATCGCCGTCGATACAGATCAGATACTCACTGTTGGCCATTAATGCTGCGGTGCTCAAGCCCACCGCTTTGCCTTGGTTGGTCGCCAGATTGACCACACGCACCTTCTCATGTTGAATGGCGAGTTCTTTCAGGATATCCAGAGTGCTGTCTTTGCTACCGTCGTTTACCGCAATGATTTCGTAATTAGGGTAATTTTGTTTCAGTAGGTATTCGATAGTTTCCTTGATATTTTCGCCTTCGTTGTAACAGGGTATCAGAATAGAAACCGGCGGATATCCAGGGAGTGCGGGCGGCTCTTTCGCAAAGTCCTTGGCTTTAAGTTCCCAACGGATGAAGTAAACAATCCCGCCGATCATCCACACGTATGCCATTAACAACGGATAATAAAACACAAAGCGTGAGATAAATTCATCAAAGTGTTGCCAAGGTATTTCCTCCAGCCATTCCTGCCAGATTAATAATTTATCAATAAGGTGTTGAATCAGCGGGTGAGCTAACAGTTGGTCCATAACTAATAATTAATTGTCAGTTACGACAACGGAGAAATGTTTTTGTAATACTTCTAAATCAGGCTGGTTCTGGAAAACATCGTCAGGATAATAACCAATATGGATTGCACCTAGCTTTTTCAATAGTTCCAATTGGTCAATAAAAATTTTCGTTGGGATTTTTTGTTGCTTTGCCCAATCGAAAGATTGCAATTCAAAAACCATTTTTTTCAAACCATCAGGATATTGAGCAGTTTTTCGAACAAGTTCACGTAGCCATTGATCAGGATTTTCGGCTTTTTCCATAAACGGCATTGCTTCGACCGCAACGTAATCGTAGTGTTTTAAAAAAACTTTAAATGATTGTGCATACCATTCTTCACTGTATGGTTTGAGTAAGGGCAAGGAATAGAAATTACGCGCAGTTTTAATGTCAGGTCGATAATACCTGACCTTATCAGCCAAGCTGTCGGTGAATTCGGCCAGTAGTGAGGTTTTATGCTGTGCCCATTCAAGTCGTAGGGCACCGGTTTGATGAATTTTATCGAAGTCTTTTGGCAAACCCCATACCTGATGAGTAAATTCCATTGCCAATTCAGAAACGTCTTCGTAATCGGTCAATATCCCGTCATCGTGGAATAACAGGCCATCAAAGCTACAATATTTAGCTAAATCTTCATATATTTCGCTGATATATTGCCGTACTTCAGGATTAAACGGTGACAAGCGGGTATAGGTATGCTGAGAAAGTTGCGGTTTACCGTCACGCCACTCCTTGACATACCATTTGAGAGGGACATTTGTTTTATAGGCCATGATCGGTAGCCAGGCATACACTTTCACCTTGGCGCGGACTTTCAGTTGCCAGGCAACCCGATTGAATAAATCTCGGCGCACAGGCAAGTGTCGATTTGGGAAATACAATTCATCCGCGTTACCGTCCCCATCGGGATCGGAATACGCTTGCAAATATACGGTATTGGCACGGCTATTGAGAATACGTTCAACTACCATATCCAAATTACGCTCGGTTTGTTTTTCATCGGGATCGAAGATGTAGTCCATGTCCAAATGGACGACACGCAAAGCCCTGGATAGCCGCTGTTTGGTAACAATTTGGCTAAATTGTTTGGCATCCGGGTTTTCATCAATAATCAAACGTTTTATAACCGACAAATCGGCCAAGGTATTGTGGCCGTCTTGTAAACCCATGGTTATCATCATTCCAGCCTTTTTTGCCGCATCCACTGCGACTGCATTATATTCCCCGTAAGGCCAAACCATCACCCGTGGGCGTATGCCAAGGTGTTGAAAAATAAAATCCGTACTTTTCCCAATATGGTCGTAAATCCGCTGCCGGTAAGTTTCATCATTTTCGTATTCTTCGTATTCCTTATCATACAGACGGCTGGTTACCGCGCTTTGCTCATCGCCTTGAGGATTGGTAGTTATCCCGTGATGTAAATCATAACTGTGCGATGCAATTTCAACTAAACCAGAAGCCACAACTTCCCGAACCTGTGGCCATGTTAACAAGGGCGTTTTCGGTCGATCTTCAACACGCTGTTCTTCCATCCACGAGCCGACCAAAGCCAGCGTTGTAGGATAGCGGTATTTTTTTAGTAGAGGAAAAACACGGGTGTAAAAGCTTTGATAGCCGTCATCAAAAGTCAACATTACTGCCTTAGAGGGCAAGTCTTTATGCCCAGCGGCAGAATCAACCAAATCTTGAACGCTGATGACCCGATAATGATTGTTTTTAAGCCAAGCTAGATGTGCAGCAAAATTATTTAGAGATAAGGCTTCCCAATCACGAGGGTTTTGTGTTTTAAGATTGATGCGATTATCGACAATATCATGGTAATTGATTACTAAAAATTGCTGGCTTGAAGCCTCTTTGGCATAAGAGGTTGTGAAGGGAAGTAAAAGTATAAAAAATGTCAAGTACCTTATATCGATCATACTAAAAAAAATCGGGTGGACTGGCGGTGAGTTATTGTATCAATAGTTACATGTTTGTATGAGACTTAGCCGCTTCTATAGCAAAAGAAGCCAACTAGGGGTAGTTACCACATAGTTGCCAAAAGTGCCATCTTCGTCAGATAGAATCCATTAGTGCCTTATAATCAAAATGATGATTCCAATAAATTACCGTCGGATTCATCATTTATTACATGTGACATTGCAATAGAGCTTATGGAAAAAACGTCGCTTAGGAAATAGAGGGCAGTATTCTGAAAAAATTCTTTGCCAAGCAAAAGCAGTCGTTTGAAATTTCATGCTATTTGTAGTTATCGACCCAATCCAGACCTTTGGGACTGTCAATATCAGACCGTTTTCTATTATTGTTTTGGGGGGCATTGTGCAATAGGTACAACTGTGATTCGATGCCTAATTGGTTTAACCTTTCAATGTCCTGTAAACTTCAGTCTTTTTGGTAGAGCTCTGGTCAATACAGCAACGTGGCGTAGAAAACGTTTGGAACCACAGGTTTATGCATGAAGCCATCCATGCTCGATTGTAAACAAACAAACTCATCATCCACAAAGGCATTGGCTGACATGGACAGGATAATCATGTCTGCTTTGCCTTCTACGCAAGGATTTCACGGCTGGCTTCCAGGCCACCCAGGGGTGCGAATAGGGGTTGCAACAACACCCCACACGAAAGTGGGCGTACCTTAATTAGTGCAAAAAACTTAACGTTTTTGCACATTAATTGGGCGTGCTAATCGTATTTTAAAAATTGATTGAAATAAATTCATATCATTCATATCGCATAGAATTCATAACCTATTGTAATAAACATTAAATATATAATATTTATTAGGAAAACTAAAAACATGGCATAACTTATGCTGCTTATTATTTCGGAGCTTATTAACCTGTTTACTACCTTAAATGTTGGTGCGTAACGATGAGTACAAAGACATCTTGATTGGGTTGCTGTACATCACGGGCATCTGGATGCTTTGACTCCGGTTAATTCATAGTTTCAAGCGTACTATTAGCAGATGCCCAATTTTCAGCAATATAGTAATGCGTAACCGATAAACCTAAAAAGAGCAGTTGCGCGGTCAAGAATCCCGTTCGCCCTGATGTATAGAAGGGTGGGCGGGATTTTTGACCGCTCACCCAGTGGGTGATGCCTGAAAAGCCATTCATGC
>Ga0302321_100000505_pt1 | contig 33867 bp, 43 predicted proteins | sample Fen_T0_1_FD_202505 | JGI IMG/M metagenome (GOLD analysis project Ga0302321, IMG submission 202505) | Peat permafrost microbial communities from Stordalen Mire near Abisko, Sweden - Fen_T0_1 | ecosystem: Environmental > Terrestrial > Soil > Wetlands > Permafrost | place: Sweden: Abisko... | reverse complement strand
TTAACTCAAGCAGCACTAAGCATGAATAAAAGAGGAAAATTTTACAGTGTTGCACACAAAGCTATATCTAAACGGTTAGATTCTTGGATTATTTTCTTGCCAGACCTGTTAGGAATAGCTCAAGATCAAAGTGAAAACGATGAAGTATCTGATGTAAATGAGAGTGAATCTGACAACAAATTCTTAGATGAAAATTCAACGTACTCTACAAAAAAGGATATTTCAACAAATAACAATTCATGGGGGTGGATTTTAGTTTTAATTTCCACTATTGAAGAGTCTGTGGATAGTCTCAAAGAAAAAGGCAAAGAATGCAGTGATCATTCTAAACTTACTAATAAATTACTAAACAGTTTTAAAAAACATTTAGATATCCATAAAAACTTATGGTCGCCTTGGGGTCAGATTTAAGAATTAAATAAATAATGTTAATTATATTTTCTTCGTTAGAAATTTTAGTTGGCAAATAATGTCGTTGTAAAACGTATTAAAATTTTTAAGTTTATCTTTATATATCAAATTTCAATATCCACCATTTATTTATAATAAATCATAATTTTATGGAACCACAATTTAATCCAGGGGATTTGTTATGGGAAACACGGGGCAAGTATTGGGATTATCAATTTGTATCTATCCCTAAAGACCCACTTCTACCAAACTGGTGGGGCATTCTCAATAAAGTAATTAAACGCATGAATAATGATCGAGACAATACTATTATTTGTCGAGGTTACCTAAAACTAAGTTTGCTAGACAAACGACGACCATTTTTAGCTGCGAATATACAGGATTCTGATCTTAAAGATTGGGAAAATAGGTCAATTCATCATCGTCTTATCTGGCTTACCGATAAAGTCACGTTCTCACCCGGAGCAGAAACAGAATATTCAGACTGGTATTTACAAATACTTATGAATTTAACACAACTTCTAATTAATAAAGACGTTTTTGAAATGGATAGACAAACTATTAAAGCGAAAGAGGAAGAGGGTAACCTGCAACAGTTTTTGTTATTGAACATTCAGAATAGAGCAAAAGAATTCAGTTTAAAAAAATCTGCTGAAACAATTAAGCAGAAAATTAACGATATTGGTACTATTTACACTTAACTTTTAAATAATATAGCAAGGTAGGCTGGGGTGAGATACTACGCTCCCCAACCTAAAATGCCCCCCTTCCCGTTATCCCGCGCCGAGCATCGCAGTTTTCGACGGGAATAACCCGTTAGGGGCGATTCAGGGATGAATCGCAGTGATCGAGGAGCAGGAAGCCCCTTCGATCACCTCCCGTCGAAAACGAGACGCGCAGGAAATAAGCGGCATTCGGGCAGCCTTTTCTTTGGATACTTTCTTTTACGGAAAATTGCTCCTGCATTTTCCGCATTCACCACGTCCATGTGGCTTGGCGAAGCAAAAGAAAGTATCTCGCCTTCGGGTGCGAGAACCCGATCAAAACCAATCGTCGCGTTAGCAACACTCTAAAACCCCCTCACCCTACCCTCTCCCACAAGGGGAGAGGGATAATGTAGCAAATAGCCCAGATGAAAATTAAGCTCCTGAAACATCTATTTCCGCCAAAAACTCCACAACCCAACCTTCTACCCTCGGCAGACACTTATTTAGTGAAGCCCGCTTCTCCGGGATAGCAAAAAAATCCGGTTCATGAAGGTAGGGATTTGTGATTCTGCCAACATCAATGGCATCGTGACTGAGATCGACAATTCGTCCGCCGATGATATTGTATTGATGTTCATAATGACCGTATATCGCACCACCGAAAATCTGGTTCATAAACAGACTTCCGTACTTGCACGATCCGGAAAGGTCGGCGGGAGGAAGCGAGCCTCGAGCTTTAGCCTGATCACACCATTTACGGAACACAAAGATTTTAGCTTGTGCAAAACGTTCGTAGGAATAGGCAATTTGCGCCTTCCTGTCTACTGTCCAATCTGTCATTTTAAGGGCCTAGGTAAATCATAAATCGGCCCTCCATGATAGATGGGGAGGGATGGGTTACTAGAATTTCAATTCATCTGAATTAGGATTTTTTCAATAGAATATCCTCAAGCCACATCATGATACCAGTCCAAAAGCTCTTCGCCGCCCCAGTTTTCAGCATCGGCAGGGATGATTTCATCCGTTTCGTAGAGCGTCATTTGCCCAGCTTGGGGATTTGTTACCAATAAACTTTCAGCATAGTCTATTGAGCAGCCTTGTTTGCCAGTTGCATCGGTCAGCCATTCCGCCGCCATGGCAATGGCTTCTTCCTCGGTTTCACCAAAGCCGAATACGGCGTAGTCGTGTTGTACGTATAAAATAGTCATTGTTGCTCCAATTTTTTAAGAAATCTCTGACCAAGTTGATTCCATTTATGGTTCGACAAGCTCACCACGAACGGAATCAACACAAACCGTTCGTCCTGAGCTTGTCGAAGGACTGTCAGGCATTCCTTAAATTTGCTTCATGGTTATATCCAGCGTCAAAATACGATACGCGATTTGCCTCGGCGTCATATTCAACAATCGGGCAGCTTTGGCTTGTACCCAGCCGCTTTGCTCCAAAGCAGCAATAACGCGCTCACGGTCATCCATATTTTCATCATTAAAATCAATCGTGGGCGCTTTTTGCGTTTGATAACTAATGCCTATGCCGATTTCATCTTCCAGGCCAGTGCTGACCATGACATCGCGGTCGATAATACCGTTTTTACTCATGATTGCTGCTCGCTCCAGCCGATTTGCCAGTTCGCGGACGTTACCGGGCCAGTTGTGTTTCATGAGTATCCGAATGGCACTATCCTTGATTTCCAGTGGCCGACCGCCTTGCTGGTCTGAAATTCTACCGAGCAGAAAGTTGGACAAATCAGGAATATCTTCTGTCCTGTCGCGTAATGTCGGCATCTGGATAGGCATGACATTGAGCCGGTAATACAAATCTTCCCTGAATTTGCCTTCCGTGACTTCTTCCTCAAGATTGCGGTTAGTGGCAGCAATGATGCGTACATTGACTTTTATGGTATGCGTTCCGCCGACCCGCTCAAATTCACCTTCTTGCAATACACGCAGTAATTTTGCCTGGAAAGAGGCGGAAGTCTCGCCGATTTCATCGAGAAATAAGGTGCCGTTATCGGCCAGTTCAAAACGGCCTTTGCGTTGACTTATAGCACCGCTAAATGAACCTTTTTCATGGCCGAATAATTCAGATTCCAATAAGGTATCGGGCAAGGCCGCACAATTCAGTTTTAAAAAAGGGCCGCTGGCACAACCTGAATTAAAATGAATGGCATTGGCAACGGCTTCTTTACCAGTACCTGATTCGCCCCGTATCAATACCGTGGTATTCCATTTTGCAACCTGACGGATCAAGTCGAACACTTTTAGCATCGGCGGCGAATGGCCTATGATGTTCTCAAAGCTGTAATTCTTGATCAATGCCTGTTTGAGCTGGTCGCGTTCGCTTTGCAGGTTTCGCTGTTTGCGTTCGATTACCCGCAACATCTTGACGCTTTGTGCAATCAAATTGGCAATCATTTCCATAAACCGGGCGCGTTCACCCAGAAATTGATCGTTATCAGGCTGGGCGGCAAGCACTCCAATGGTGTCGCCTGATTCTACATAGATAGGTGAGCCGATGAATGGCAATTCGGGATCGTACAATCCTAAACGTCCCAAAAAACGGGGTTCATCAGCCACTTTTTCAACCACAATGGTGCTGCCTTCATCCAGGATAGCACCCATTAAGCCTTCGCCGGGATTGTACCTGATTGGCTCGGTAATTTTACTGGCACCGTTGTTGTGGACTACACTGACAATCATGCTTTTATTTTCAATTTCCCTAAGTGTAATCATCCCTGAACGCATTCCAGAACGTTTGTGTAATATCTCCAAAATAGCCTGCAACTTTGCATGCAAATCATGGGTACTGTTGAGTACCTGGCTGATGATGTATAAGGTATCGAGTTCGGCCTCGATTAGCTCTGTACGCTCAGACATCACTATGCTCCCTGAGTAACTTGCCTACGCAGCGGAAAGCCGACTTTTATTCTGCATCCTTGGTCATAAGTTGGGTCAATTTCGATAAAGCCTTGGTGCTGGTTTATGATCTCTTTTGCCATGACCAAACCCATGCCAGCTTGACTTCCGCCCATAGAACGGGTGGTATAGAACGGTTCAAATACTTTGGCGCGTTTTTCTGCAGGAATGCCTGGGCCGCTGTCTTCAACACTGACATAAACAAGGTCGGCATCTTTATCCGTAGCAATCGTAATACGTTGTTCTGGAGAGCCTGATTCGGTAACGGCCTCAATCGCGTTGTCTAACAATTGCTTGAACAACATACGCAGGCGATTTTCACAACCTAAAACTGTCGGTAATTCTGCCAAGGGTCGCCAATGCACTTCGATACCATTGCCCCAAAGCCGTTCGTGGCAAAGCAATAAGACTTCATGCAAAATTTGATTTAGGTTAACCGGAATGACGGCGGGTTGCAAAATCTCAGGAATACATTTTTGCATGGTCGCGACCGCTTCCTTCCCAGATTGTTGGATTACATGCAATATCTTTAGCAAACCTTCGTTTTGGTCATCCCGCTTGTGCCGTAAAATTTGCTCGGCTGCCCTAATTTGGTTCATGGGCATATGAATATGGTGCATCGCGCCTAACAAGGTTTCCCTGATGCTCCGTACTCGTTCATCCTCCGCCATCATGGTTTTTAGCGTCTGGACATATAAGTCTTCCATCTGCTTGCGTTGCCGAGTGATGTCGGTGATGGTCAAAATAAGATACTGCTTGGAAACATCCTCAAAAAACGCATCCATATTCACTTCATTTTCAATGAACCAGTTGCCGGCACAAGAAAACCAGTAAATCCGTTGGCCACCTTTAGTTTCTACTTTGTATTCGCGGTTGTTAAAACCTTGTTCTTTGCTTTGCAGTTCAGTCCATAAATCCCCTATTTCATCCCTAAGCAATTGTAAGAAATAATGTGCAGGCTCACCTTTATCAAGATCGCTTACCAACGCCTTGTAGTTATGGTTATCCAAAATAACCCGGTCTTCGTTATCTATTACCACCATTGCAATAGGTGATGAATTAAGAACAGATTCAATCAATAATTTTTGGTTGCATATCTTTTTTTCAGATTCATAGGACTGGGTTATGTCCCTGTGCATACCGATGTAATGGGAAATCGTGCCTTGCTCGTTTAAGATGGGGGCGATAGTTAAATCAGCGAGGTAGCGATGCCCAGACTTATGTCGATTACATAATTTACCCTGCCAAATTTTCTTGCTGCTGATGGTATGCCATAAATCATGGTACACATCCCTGGGTGTGCGCTTGTCTGATAATAAAGATTCGTTTTCACCTAAAACATCTTCAGGCTGGTAACCTGTAACCTTGGTAAACTCTTCATTAACGTAAAGAATTCTGGCTTTCTTGTCGGTAATAGAAATGGCAATAGGCACCTGTTCAACCGTTTCAACAAAAAGGTTGTAAGGTACTTTACCGCGCACATCTTTATACCCTTCTTCAAAAACTTCAGGTGCCAGTTCGTCGATTACATTCGCCATGTTGGTATGCGTCTGCAAAAATCGCAATGAGTTCTTTTTCATAAGTCATGGCCGGGAATAGGGATCTTTATAATATTTACTAAGCAATTTTAACGCCAACATTTATACCAAGTAATGTGGTTAGTATGATGTCCCCCTACTTGGTTCAACCTTATTTGAAGAGCAAAGCTACGAACTAAGCGTGTTCATGGCGCATAAGAAATTGTGGGGTTTACGACACACGCATTTTTGCTGATGTATCTATGTATTACTTGCAACAGTCTTTATGCACCGATTTGGGGTGTTTTTGCATCGTACTCAGTTGATAAACTTGCTGTGCCTGCACATTTTTCGAGTTGGCATAATTGATGCAGTGATTTGACTAACAGCCATTACAACAGCCTGGAAAAACAGTGGGTGACTATCTTTTACTTTTATTAGGCACGGCTCTGGTCAACAACGTAGTCTTGGTGAAGTTTTTGGGACTATGCCCGTTTATGGGCGTCTCCAAAAAACTAGATTCGGCATTAAGTATGGGTTTGGCTACCACGTTTGTTTTAACGTTAGCAGCGATGACGAGTTGGTTACTGGAACATTTTATCCTGGCGCCTTTACACATTCAGTTTTTACGTATTCTCGCGTTTATCCTGGTGATTGCTGCCGTGGTTCAGTTCACTGAAATGGTGGTGCATAAAACCAGTCCAGTGCTATATCAGATATTGGGCATATTCCTACCGCTTATTACCACCAATTGCGCAGTATTGGGTGTGGCGTTATTGAATGTGCAGGAACAATACGGTTTTATGCAAAGCATGATTTTCGGTTTTGGTTCCGCTATTGGTTTTACTTTGGTGATGGTCTTGTTTGCTGGATTGCGTGAGCGTCTGGCGTTAATGGCAGTCCCCGTATTATTTGCAGGAACCCCGATTGCCTTTATAACGGCTGGCATTTTATCGCTGGCATTTATGGGGTTTGCCGGACTGTACAGCAAATAGTGACAGGAAAGAATCTATGTATGTAATATCAGCGATTTTCAGTTTAACCTTACTAGGTTTATTTTTAGGCTTCTTGCTGGCCATTGCCGGAAAATATTTAAAAGTTGAAAGCAGCCCAATTGTTGACGAACTGGAATCTTTGTTGCCCGGTTCTCAATGTGGGCAGTGCGGATTCCCTGGTTGCAGGCCAGCCGCAGAAGCGTTAGCAGAAGGAAAAGCACCTGCCACGATTTGCCCTCCAGGTGGCAGCGCCTTGGCAAATCAAATTGCGGCATTATTAGGCCTGGATCTGGATTTAAGCGAAGTCAAAGAACCTGAGCTATTGGTTGCCCGAGTCAGCGAAGCCACCTGCACGGGCTGCACCCGCTGTTTTAAAGTCTGTCCTACCGATGCCATTGTTGGCGCGCCCAAACAAATCCATGTGGTCGTTGCCGATGCCTGCATCGCTTGCAAGAAGTGCGTCGAAGTCTGCCCAACCGAATGTTTGCAGATGCATCCGATTGAAGTCACGTTGCGGAGCTGGCGATGGGCTAAGCCCCTTTTGCCTGAAACGGGTAATGCCGTATGCTAAATTTTTTCCAGAAACCCCTTATACGTGGTGGTGTCCACGCGGAGGAAAAAAAAGCAGCCACCGCAACACAAGCCATCGTTTACAACTTCCCATTACCCAAAAAGCTATATATTCCCTTACAGCAACATGTCGGTAAGCCTGCAGAACCTTTAATCAGGGTTGGTGATAAAGTCTTAAAAGGCCAGTTATTGGCTTATAGCCAGGGAGTGATTTCCGCGCCAGTCCATGCGCCAAGTTCGGGCATTATCCTTGATGTTAATGATTATCCGGCACCGCATCCGTCCGCGCTGCCGATTCGTATGATTGTGCTGGAAACCGATGGCAAAGACGAATGGATGGCAACACAAGCTGTTGCCGACCCTTTCCAACTAACTCCTGAAGATATTAGTCTACGCGTCGGTGCAGCGGGTATTGTCGGCTTAGGCGGCGCAACTTTCCCTACGGCGGTTAAGCTCAATATGGGGCGTGAGAACCATATTGACACGTTGATTATTAACGGCGCGGAATGCGAACCTTATTTAAGCTGCGATGACAGACAGATGCAGGAGCGTAGCGAACAGATTATCGACGGTGTGCGCCTGATGCTTCACGGCATGGAAACTGGCAATGCGGTTGTGGCGATTGAAGATAATAAACCGCAAGCTTATCTAGCCATGCAAGCAGCGGCTAGTCCCTACTCGACAATTAAAGTCATTCAAATCCCTACACGCTATCCGATGGGTTGGGACAGGCAATTGATCCGTTATGTCACGGGCAAAGAAGTCCCCGTTGGCTGCCGATCTTCGGAAATCGGCGTGACTATCCATAACGTCGGTACCGCTTTCGCCGTCCATAAAGCCATTCGCGATGGGCAACCTTTGTTGAGTCGTGTGATCACGGTAGCAGGCGGCGCAGTCAAACGCCCCATGAATATAGAAGTCCCATTAGGTACGTTAATCTCTGAATTGTTCAGCTTTTGTGACGTGAGTGCAGAAGAAATCGCCCGTATTATTATGGGCGGCCCGATGATGGGCGATTCCTTGCCGCACGCGGGGCTGCCTACGGTCAAAGCCACCAGCGGCATACTGGCATTAATGCAAAGCGAATTGAAGAATACCGATGAACAGCCCTGTATCCGTTGCGCCAGTTGTGTCACTGTCTGTCCGGCGGGATTGCGGCCTTTAGATATGGCGAACAATATCCGCGTTAATCAGCTGGATGCGGCGGTGGATATTGGCTTAAAAGACTGCATCAGTTGCGGTTGCTGTTCCTATATCTGCCCTTCCAATATCCCATTGGTGCAGTATTTTAAATATGCTTCGGGCGAAGTCATGGCCAGACAACAGGCGCAGCATAAAGCCGAGCAAAATAAACGATTGATGGACGTACGCAATGCCCGTATGGAACGGATCGCCCAGCAACAACGCGAAGAAGAGCAAGCCAGACTTGCCACCAAGGCAGAACGCGAGCGGTTAAAAGCTGCCGAGCAAGAGATAGTGGCATGATTACACACATCAAGCCTGCAAGTGGCGCGCATGTCGGTGTTAAATCCAGCGTTAGCTTTATCATGTGGCAAGTCATGCTGGCTTTGTTACCGGCAACTGTATTTGGTATCTGGTGTTTCGGTTGGCCTGCGTTAAACCTGTTTGTTATCACCGTTTCATCAGCGGTACTATTCGAAGTCATTTGTATACGAATGGCGGGGCGAGTTGCCAAACCCGTCATTATGGATGGCTCCGCTATCTTGACTGGATGGTTGCTGGCCATGACATTGCCCCCTTGGTCTCCGTGGTGGATAGGTGTGGTGGGTTCCGGGCTGGCGATTATTTTAGGCAAACAAGTTTATGGCGGCCTAGGACAAAACCTGTTCAACCCCGCCATGTTGGCGAGAGTTGCTTTGCTGATTTCCTTTCCTATCGAGATGACCACTTGGGCGAATGTTTCGCCTTTGTTTTTCTCGCAGTCGCCGGGTATAGCCGACAGCTGGCGTATTACCTTTATGGGTTTGGACAACATAGATGCCGTCACAGGTGCAACTACATTAGGCTACATAAAAACCGAGTTTTCCCAAAACCATTTATTAGCCGACATCCTCAAAGATTATTCCGGTTTGCTTAATTTTACTGGCTGGACGCGTGGTAGCTTGGGTGAAACGTCAACGATATTGCTGGCTTTGGGTGGAGTTTGGTTAATTCGGCAAGGCATTATCCAGTGGTATATCCCCATTTCTTTATTGCTAACAGTAACCGCGTTAGCCAGCGTTTTTCATATGGTTGATAACCAGCACTACATCAGCCCGATGATACATCTGAATTCTGGTGCAATGATGTGCGTGGCATTTTTTATTGCCACCGATTATGTGACCTCACCTAATACACCGACGGGCCAAATGGTGTTTGGTGCCGGTTGTGGATTATTGATCTTCGTTATCCGCACTTGGGGTGCCTACCCTGAAGGTGCTGGTTTTGCCGTATTGCTAATGAACGCAGCAACGCCCTTGATCGACCACTATATCCGCCCACGCATTTATGGTCGTGACCGCAAAGGTAAGCCACTTGAAATACCCAAACCATAAGCTGGAGTACCTAATATGAAAGTCGATCCGGCCACCATCCAACGCTTGAAAGCTCAGGCAATTTCATTTCAGGAATTCCTAAAAGACTGGCTGCAACCCTCAAATTTGGCGAATCTAAGACCCAAAATGGAATTCCAAACTGGTGTACTGGCAGGCTTTGCCTTAATAGCCAGCGTCTTGCTTGGTGTAACCAATTGCAGCACAGAAAGTACGATTCAACAGCGGTTAGATGAAGATTTAGTTAAGTCATTGGAAGAAGTCGTACCCGCCAATCTTCATGATAACGATATGCTGCAAGATACGGTAACCATCCCATCCACCGAATTTAATATAGGCGCAGATAAAACCACCGTTTATATCGCAAAAAAATCCGGCAGCATCACGGCAGTAAGTTATAAATTTACCGCACCAGACGGTTATTCTGGAGCTATCAACATGATTATGGGCATTGACCGAGATGGTAATATTTTAGGTGTACGGGTGCTTAGCCATAAAGAAACTCCAGGTCTTGGCGACAAGATTGAAGTATCAAAATCAAACTGGATATTGAATTTTGTCGGCCGCTCTTTGGACAATTTAACCCAGGCACAATGGGCTGTTAAAAAAGACGGCGGTGAATTCGATCAATTTTCCGGTGCGACTATTACCCCGCGTAAATCGGTACAAGCTATCTACCGTGGTTTACAGTTATTCAAAGCGCATCAAGCCCAGCTAATTAACCCGTAAAGGTGAAGGCCATGTTTTTATCGGAAACCTATCGAAAAATCGCCAGTGATGGTATCTGGAATAACAATATCGTGTTCGGGCAAAATCTGGCGCTTTGCCCTTTACTGGCAGTAACCGGAACGGCAACCAATGGCTTGGGCATGGGCTTGGCTACCCTGGTAGTAATTACCGCATCCAATGGCCTAATTTCACTGACGCGGCATTTAATCCCCAATGAAATCCGTATCCCGATTTTCGTCCTGCTCATCGCCACCTTAGTTACTCTTGTTGATATTATTATGAATGCGTGGGCGCACGAACTCTATAAAGTGCTGGGTTTGTTTATCGCGTTAATCGTCACCAACTGCGCCTTATTAGGCCGGGCCGAAGCCTTTGCTTCCAAGCAACCAGTTAAAGAATCTTTATGGGATGGCTTGATGATGGGCATCGGTTTTACTATTGTGCTGGTCGCACTCGGCGCAGCACGGGAAATTAGTGCCACGGGAACGCTATTCGCCAATGCGTCATTATTGCTGGGTGAATCGTTCAGGTTTCTGGAAGTCACCGTTATTCCCAATTACAAAGGCTTTTTGTTGATGGCGTTGCCCCCCGGCGGATTTATTATGCTGGCATTTTTGATTGTCGGCAAACGCCTCATTGACCAGAAAATCGCCCTAATAAAGGCGGCGACCGCAACAACATCAACTATCCCCACCTTAGCCACAGAGGAATAAAACAAGGAGCCAATATGAACGTCGGAGTTTGTTACGGAGAAAGCGATAGACAATTATGGATGCGACTGGAAGTACCGGATAACTGCACAATAGAAGAAACCATTAACCTGTCTGGCGTTTTAAAACTTTATCCTGAAATCAACCTGTCCAGCCAAAAAGTAGGTATCTTTGGCAAAATTGCCGCTCTGGATACCCCGGTGAAAGATGGTGACAGGGTAGAAATTTATCGCCAAATAACTGTTGATCCACAAACCGTACAACGGCGAAGACGCTAAATATTTTCTCAATGGTATTAATAGTAAAAAGGGGTACTATGTATATATGCGTTTGTAAGGCTGTCACCGATTCGCAAATAAGGACGGCTATAGATCAGGGCATGTGTACGCGCAAGAAACTAACGCATTGTTTCGGGTTAGGCAAAGATTGCGGAAAATGTAATCAGGAAGTTAACGCTTTGCTTGAGCAAAAATTAATCTCTATTCAAGAATCATTTTGCCCTATCTATCAATCTAACGATGGATCTTTAAATAGCTCGTTTCAGAATCAGCAGGCTCAATACAGCCAAAATCAAATTAGCATTTTCGATAACCACTAATCAAGAGTAAATATTATGAAAGGCGATACCAAAGTCATCGAGTACCTGAATAAAGCGCTGGAAAACGAACTCACCGCGATCAACCAGTATTTTCTGCACGCCAGGATGTACAAAAACTGGGGCTTCCATAAGCTGAATGAAAAGGAGTATCACGAATCGATTGACGAGATGAAGCACGCCGACACGCTCATCGAACGCATACTTTTCCTTGAAGGCCTACCCAATCTGCAAAATATCGGTAAAGTGATGATAGGTGAAAATCCGCTGGAAATGCTCCAATGTGATTTAAAACTTGAACTTATCGCCGTCCCCCTGCTTAGGGAAGCCATTGCCTATTGCGAGACAATAAGCGATTTCGTTACCCGTGAATTATTTACCCATATCCTGGATTCTGAAGAAGAACATATCGACTGGCTGGAAACCCAGCTTGAACTGATTGAAAAAGTTGGTATTCATAATTATCTGCAATCGCAGATGTAGCTTGTTCCACAAGAGTTATAGGATATGCTGACCTAGTGAAGCGCATCGGTCGCGAGCAATGCGGCTAACTGCTGGCATAGTCAGTTCATTTTTTAGCTCCTTCGGGTGTTGCGCTCAGTTAGCTTTGCGTTATACGTCAAATGCTCATTAGATATCACAATATGCTAAAATCTGTCACCTCGACATGAGGGTGTCCCCCAATGAAGCAGCAAGCATTTGATCGAAATGAGCATGTATACAAAAATGACGCGTTTGCAGAATTAGTCAAAGATGCTATTAGGTTTTTCAATGGCACTCCTGTTCACACACTTCCTCCACCAAAATCTCTCTTAGGAACGGGCGTATACGCTCTGTATTACACAGGGCAAAACCCTCTATACAAACGATATGCAGAGTTAAATCGTCTTTCCTATGATTACCCTATCTATGTCGGAAAGGCCGTTCCCAAAGGATGGCGGCAGGCTCGCACGTCGGACGATACCCTAAATCAGTCCCGCGAACTGCATGGACGGCTTCGGGAGCATAGTAGAAGCATTAGTTTAGGTTCTGAGGTTTCGCTTGAAGATTTCATGTGCCGTTTTGTTATTTTCGAAGCCGAAGGTTCGGATATGATCAGCACAATCGAAGCTGCTCTAATCAAACTGAATAGACCACTTTGGAATACAGCTGTTGATGGATTTGGCAACCATGACCCGGGCAGTGGTCGGTATGAACAAGCAAAGTCAGATTGGGATGTTATCCATGAAGGTAGGACATGGGCAAACAAATGTAATGGAATCCATGCAGAAAAAAATTTAATTATTTCAAAAATTCTTCTTCACTTGAAAAAATTAGAGTAATTAACATGAAAACCCTTGAAATTTTTTCAGGTGCAGGTGGATTAGCAAAAGGACTGGAGCTATCTGGATTCAAACATGCAGCTTTTGTTGAATTTAATAAGCATGCTTGCGAATCTCTTTCTGAAAACTTTGATCCTGATAGAGTCTTTTTTGGTGATATTAAAGATTTTGACTTAGACAGTGTTGGGACTTGTGACATGGTTGCGGGAGGACCTCCTTGCCAACCCTTTTCACTAGGAGGCAAGCATAAAGCAGATCAAGATAGCCGGGACATGTTTCCATATGCTATTCGAGCCATAGAAAGACTCGCACCCAAGGCATTTGTTTTTGAAAACGTAAAAGGGCTGCTTCGCCAAACTTTTTCAGATTACTTTGAATACATTATCCTTAGATTGAGTTATCCAGACTTTGCATCTAAAAAAGACTCAAGCTGGGAAGATCATCTTGACGAACTCCGTAGTATTGGTAAGTTCGGCTACACGGGGAAAAAATACGACGTTAAGTTCAAGCTAATCAATGCTGCTGATTATGGTGTCCCACAAACACGGGAGCGTGTTGTTATTGTTGGTATTCGATCTGACCTTTGTTTACCCTGGTCGTTTCCTTTAGAAACGCACTCAGAAGATAGGTTGCTTTGGGATATGTACATAACAGAGGAATACTGGGATCGCCACAAGATTCCTAAATCATTGCGACCTGTTTTAAATGCCCCTCTTAAAGAAAAAATAGCTCGGCTATATAATAAATACGGTATGTTTGAACCAGAATCCCTGCCGTGGCAAACCATTCGAGATGCTTTATTTGATACGCCAGACCCAAAATCAAATCATGGAATAATCGACCATATCTTTCGCGATGGCGCACGCACCTATCCAGGCCACACAGGTAGTGATTTTGATTGGCCGTCAAAAACAATTAAGGCTGGAGGTCATGGCGTTCCAGGCGGAGAGAATATGATCCGATTCAATGATGGAAGTGTTCGATACTTCACCACATTTGAAGCTAAGCGAATACAAACTTTTCCCGACGACTTTATTATTAAAGGTGCGTGGGGAGAGGCTATGCGTCAAATAGGTAATGCTGTTCCCGTATTGCTTGCAGAAAAGATAGGCTGTGCGTTAGCAAAGGAAATAAAACGCATAGCAGTCCGTTCAAACGGATCTGTGCAAAAAATCGCACAGCCCTTTTAGCTTTTGGCTTCAAATCGAATTCCAGCAAACAGGGTGGGCAGAAAAGCGTTACCCACCCTTTCAAGTCACACCATCTCACCCGACTCATCAAAATTAACCTTACGCACTTCATCATCTTCTGTTATTAGCGCATCCTTTAAGACACCGTTAGCGTAATATTTATACTGGTGTTCGGACTCAACTTCACCGTAGACGATTTTTTGGCACAGCAACAGCCTGTCCTGGTTATCAAAATAACCACGGAAATAAGTATTTCGGTTAAGTAAACCGACTTCCGAAATTTCATTGACCAGTTTTAGCGGAAGTTTAATGCCAGTATAACTGACGAAGTAACGGCATTCAGTAGGTTGATCTGGCTGCATAATTAAAGTTTATGAAAAAAGATGGATAGCGATTATTTCTAGTGTTTGATCTAATGCGAGGTTTTCATTGCCACCGACAATATTATGGGCAGAAATGGGATATTTCAGGTCTATGCCGTAACGCCCTGTATTTTGGCCGAAGGTGTAGATATAAGCCGAGAGGTTGGGATTGTCCATGACGCTAATTTCAATAGCCTGGTAATGTTGTTCTTGAGCGTTTAATGCCAGCGTATCTTCACCGTAACAATGCACCAACTCCAGTAACAGCAGCTTAAGCGGAATGTCTTTATCAATTGCCCAAACATTCATTCTGCCATGAAAGGTTATACTTTCTTTACAACGAGAGGACGAGCGTAGTAACCCAGTATCATTAAGTTTTGCGCTTTGTTGATCAACCATAAGCAAAGTAAAAATCCTGATAAGGCACTGGCAGCAATCCATAAGTCTGCATACCTAATGTTATCTGCCAACAACCAGTCCGCGACTCCGGCACCGATGAACAGGGCTATTAGCGGTAACAAATACAATAATAAGGAAGCCTGTAGCAAGACCGCCTCATCAATGGCGACCGTGACTTGATCGCCGGTTTTTAATTCAATATCACTATCAACCCGGACAGATTTCTTCTTTAGCACACTGCCGAGTGCATTAGTTGTACACGATGCTTTTTGAAGACAGCCACCGCACGCGCTGTTTTGCCCACCCTCAACCCACACTTGATAGTTTTCAATTTTCACCACGACGGCTAATTCTTCAATCATCGAAATGCCCTTTTATTCAACCAGTGTCAGATGCTTTTCGGCAAAGAAAAGTGTGCCTTCGATATCTTCCAAACGAAGCGCTTGCAAACGTTGCCCTAAACACACCGGGCTTTGGCACTCGCCGGTTTTAGGGTCGAAGATAAAGCCGTGCATGGAGCAACGCAGATACTTTCCCGTTTCATCAAAAATGGCATCCTGTTCGCAGTTGAGCGGGCGGTGCATGTGCATGCAATGGTTGGCATAGGCATAGGGAGTACCTTCATACACAAATAAAATGGCAGAGGTTGGCTGTTTTTTATACTGAATATTTCGCGTTAAATAACTGACACCTTGTAACTCATCAAAAGTGCAAACCGGTTTGTATTTATCTTTTGCCATAGCTAATCCTAATCAGACTGTGCGCTACTTTGTTTATTAACCAGAATAACTGCTTGGAGCAAGTTAGTTTAAGGTTAAGCCGTTCGTGGCGAGCCTGTCGAACCATGGACGGCTTAACATGAACCCTTCGACAAGTTCAGTACCAAAGGTCATAAAGGCGAACGGTTTAACCTGCTTGTATTTCGTCAAGTGGCTTGCCTTTATTCCCAAGCTGTTGCCAATATTTTTAACCAAGTATCCAGTCTTGCGGGAGTAAGGTCTTTTTGGTTGTCCTGATCCAGCGCCAAGCCGACAAAACGGTTATCAATGACTGCTTTAGAACTTTGAAATTTATAGCCGTCAATTTCCCATGCACCAATCATGGTTGCACCGCATTGTTTAAAACGTTCATATAGGAAATACATGGCATCGACAAATTCACCCGGATAACCTTTTTGGTTGCCTAATCCATAGATCGCTACTTTTTTACCGCTGAAATCCTGCCCGTCCAGTTTCGGTAAAAACTCCTCCCAGCTCTCGGTCGCATTACCGGTGGATAAGCCCGGCAATTGGCCTTCACCGTAAGTAGGTGAACCTAAAATCAAGGTGTCGAACTTCATCAAGTCGTCAACTGATGAATTACGGATATTGACCGGTTTAGCGGCGATTGCTGAGGTCAAACTAACCGATATATCTTTAGCTATGCGACGTGTATTGCCGGTGTCTGTTCCAAAAAAAATGCCAACGTTAGCCATTTACCACCTCACTTTATGATCTTTTACTGTAACACCTGGGTCAATGCCCTTAAGTTAAGCGATTTAACTCCTTCTCCTTTGAGTACCCGCAAGGCATAAAGGAGAAGGCTGGGATGAGGGAAAATTTAAAGCATTTTTCCTTATTTTTATGCTCCTCACCCCAGCCCTCTCCAGCAGGAGAGGGAGCTTTTTTCTTAACTTAACGGCATTGGCTCCTAGGTAACTTTATATTCTAAATTAAAGCTGTATTTGTAACAGCCCGTTAGGTTTGTTCATCTGCAAAGCTTGCCATTCATCCGGCATATAAGCTTTTACACTAACCGCATGAAGTTTGCCTGATGCTAATGGGTCTTTTAACGTTGCCATTACCAATTGCTGTTTCTTTACCAGGGCTAAGTCTTTGAATTGCGAGCTGACTACCGTTATCAATAAATCACAGCCTTCACCTTCGATCATCACGTCGGCATCGTTAATACCTTTCTTAACTAATTGCTCTACATCATAGATTGATAGCGAGTCATTTTCGGCTGAACTTTTCGGAATGCCCGTTTGTAATAATGGCAACAAAGTACCGTTATTGGACATCTCCTCGACAATATCGCAGCCACCGACCAATTCACCATTTACAAACAATTGTGGATAGGTTGGCCAATTCGAAATGCTTGGCAATTTTTCGCGGATAAACGGTGCTTCCAGTACATTCACATAAGCATAAGGGATATTTGTTGCATCTAGAATCCCGACTGTTTTACCTGAAAAACCACATTGTGGATTGGCCGGTATTCCTTTCATATATAAAATTATCGGATTTTCTTCCAGTTGCTTACGGATTTTGTCTTCGGTTTTCATAAGTCTCACGTTGTAATTTTTGGTTTCTACATCCGTGTATTCTGGATTCCGGCAATCCCTGCCGGAATGACGGCGAAATGATTTGTATGGATACCTATCTACTGTTGCCCTGCTTGTTGCCTAATTTTATCTTCAGTTTTCCTGATTACCTTGATTTCCCCTTCTCCCTTAACCACAGCCGCATCAACAATGCATTTTTCAACGTCATCGTAAGAAGGGATATCAAACATGGTTTTTCGTAATATATGTTCCATTATGCTGCGTAAGCCACGTGCGCCAGTTTCACGCTCGATGGCTTTTTCGGCAATTTCAACCAGGGCATCTTGCTCAAATTTCAGTTCAACACCTTCATAAGCAAACAGTTGTTGGTATTGGCGCACCAATGCGTTTTTTGGTTCGGTTAATACCCGAATTAATGCGTCTACATCCAGGGGTTCTAATGGTACCAATATGGGAAAGCGACCAATAAACTCGGGGATTAAGCCAAACTTACGTAAATCACTTGGCTGGGTAGCATTAAGCATGTCTTCCAGGGCAGGTTTGTCGCCTTGCTTGTTCATTTCCGCATGAAAGCCGATTGCAGAATTAGTTGGCATCAAACGTTTTTCGACATGTTTTTCTAAGCCCGGAAATGAACCTCCAGCAATAAACAAAATATTGCGGGTATCAATCGTGGACTCACCATCCTTGTTGCGCTGGCCTTTTGCGGAAATCTTAACGTGCGAGCCTTCGACCAGTCTCAGCAAAGCCTGTTGCACGCCTTCGCCGGATACATCTCGGGTTCCGGTTTGTTGCTCTGGGCTACGGGCAATTTTGTCGATTTCATCAATGTAAACAATGCCCCATTCGGCATTCGCCAAATTACCTTCTGCGACATCCAGCAGCCGAACCAGAATATTTTCAACATCGTCGCCAACATAACCGGCTTGCGTCAGTGTGGTCGCATCTGCCACCACAAAAGGCACGCCGACAATTTTCGCCAACGTGCTAGCCAGTAAAGTTTTTCCTGTTCCAGATGGCCCTATGAGCAGGATATTCGATTTGCCAATTTCCACATCCTTATCAAATTCACCCAAACCCGCATCACCGCTTTCGTGCTTGAGCCGTTTGTAATGGTTATAGACAGCCACAGATAATATTTCTTTCGCCAAATGTTGGCCGATAACATACTGGTCAAGATGCTCTTTTATCTTCGCTGGGATGGGTAATGCACCTTGCATTTCGGAAAGCTCTTTTTTTCGGCTCCAGTTACTGACCACTTGATTTGCCAATGACACACAAGCCCCACAAATAAATCCCTCAGACCCTGCGATTAACGGCACTGATGCGGATTGGGCTATTCCGCAAAAAGAACAGTGCTTTATCTCTTTATCACTCATGGTGGCTTACTCCAAGTTCAAGGGCAGGTAAATTGGCAACCCAGGCACGTTGACAGATTCGTCTAGCGCGTTCGGTCATCAATTGGCGAATTTTGGGTGTTGCTTTAGCCAAGGAAAGATTCTCGGCCTTTTGTATACTCTTACATAACAATACATGGAAGCCGATTTCAGACTTAACTGGATCGCTAATTTCACCCAGCTTTAACTTGAATAGCACCTCATCCAATTCTGGATAGAGTTTACCGCGTGGAAATTTGCCGAGCATTCCACCTTGTAACGCGGTTGGACATTCCGAATGCTTCAGCGCCAAGTCAGCAAATTTGTAAGGTTTTTTGCGTAGTCTATCTGTGATTTCCTGGGCGCGGCTAAGCGCCATTTCTGCCGTGTTTTCGGGGTAGTCGGGATTTATGCTAATCAGGATATGGCTTGCTTCACGCCGCTCAGGCAGTTGAAACTGCTCTGGATGCAGGTGAAAATAAATACCAATTTCGACATCGCTGATCTTGGGTGCGCGGCTGGCGATAAGATCCAGCACCGTATTAACCCGGCACTGACGATAAAGTGCAGAACGCAACGCCTCTTCATCAAGTTGGTTTTTTTCCAGGTCTTTTAAAAATTGTGCTTCGTCATCATAACGTCCACTTATCTCCTGATAAGCACGTTGCAATTCCTCGTCGGTAATAATTACATTTGATGCTTCCTTGGAATTAAGCACACGGGTTTCGAGCTTATATTCATTGGCTGCCTGCCGCTGGGCTTGGGTCAGTTCAGTTTCGGCCAGCTCACTGGGTGCTTTTTTAAATAAGGCTAATGCAGCCCTTAGTACATTGTAGGCTTCCGTTCCATCATTTCGGGCAAATGTTTTAGCGGATGGAGTCATGTTTAAAACTCTGGCTCTTTGAAAGTTTCTGGGTGCGCTGGGGCAAGCGCTGGTTCAGGCACTTGCAGGACTTTGCCCTGAAATGCCACATGATATTGAATCTGTTCACTTTCCCTGAGTACCTTGAATACTTCTCCCTCTGTACCTTTGTTAAACAGGATATTGCCTTGAATACCCAAATCAATCGTACAAACCACCTTATCCCTGAACTCAAAGCGACTGGGATTCCAAGGTTCTTCAGCGCCAATCAATTCTTCGAGACGACAACCTACCATTCGGCCATGATTTAGGAAGTGTACTGTGAAAATAACTTGGTCTTGCAAAAAAGTACCCACCTCAATGACATTACCGACACTACCCCGACGAATCAACAACTCTCCAACGTCCATTCCAGGATAAGTGCCATCATTACGGACATTCCGGGTAACCCGCACCGTTTCACCATACTCAAAACGGCCTTCGTCGTAGCGCTCGGGTTTCATGTCTTAATATCGGTTAACGCTACAAATGCAGATTGCGGCTCACCCATGGCAAAGACCTTAAAGACTTTTTCGGTTTGGGCATCAGATTCCACAAAATCCTGATAGGCGCGCAGTAAAAGTTTACTGTAAACAGCCCGTTTCGGTGTTTCATCCTCCGGCATACCATCGGCAGCCTGCTGTAAGTAATCATGAAACCGTTGCAGGATATGAAGACGATTGACATGAACAATACTAGGCACATAATCCAATTGAAAATATTGTAAAAAATCTTCAGCTGATTCCAACTCTTCCAGTTCTTCTTCTAAACTCATTGTTTTTCTCCAGTAATCAAATCGGCCAGACTAATGACGCATCCTGAGTTAACAGATAAATAGCCAGTACTACAAAAGTTAAAATAGAAATTATTGCCCACAATGAAAATGAATCAGTTTCGTCTTTCAACATATTTAACACTCCAAATGTTCTTAAATTAAGCCATAACGCTTGGTTGAGGTATGTGTTCGGTTTGGCGGTTAATCACCAATTCCAGTAAACCCTTCGCGCCAATTCGGTCTTTGCTATCCAAGCTAACCAATTTCTCAAAAATAGCTCGGCTAATATCCAGGTATTCCAAACGCATATTTAAAAAACCAATCGCTTTCAGGGTAAACAGATACAACCTGACCTGAGTTAACAATTCAGCAGGTGAACCCGTGATATGATCCAGGGTTAAATCACACCAGTTTTCAGGGAAAGCCACCTTGGGCCTAATCACCATTAATGCACGACTGGTTGCCACTAGTGCATCTTCTAGACGATGCTGGTAATAATAAAACCGGTTTAATGCAACCAAAACGTTCAAAGAATCAGGAGCTAAAAAATATGCCCTGAGTAAGGGGAACTCGGCAGTTCCGGCAGCATAATTATTTGCAGCGGCAGTGATTAACTCTTTTACACCCGCTACTTCTGGCTCTTCAAAATATAAGCCTTGTGCTTCAAAGTCTAATAGATCCATTTCGGCGCTCAGTGTTGAGAGTTACTATCTTTTCCTGTTTAGGAAGACAAAGGTTTTCAGCGTCGCAGGTCTCACAATCCTCATCATGTACTGGCGTTTTTGACGAATCTTCCGCAACTGCAACTTGTCGTACCTCAGATAATTGGCTTTGCCTGGATTCCAGCTCATCGATCCGTTCAATCAAACAGGCAATGGCTTTACCGACTGGATCGGGGATAAGATGATGATCCAAATCAATACCATGACGGTTTTGAATTTGTGTACCTTTACTTTGAATTATCCGTCCCGGAATGCCGACAACCGTGCAGCACGGCGGCACATCTTTAACGACGACGGAGTTAGCACCAACACGGACGTTATTTCCCAAGGTGATGGCACCCAAAATTTTGGCACCAGAACCCACCAAGACATTATTCCCTAGCGTGGGATGACGCTTTTTCTTGTTCCAGGTGGTGCCGCCTAAAGTTACCCCATGATACAAAGTGACATCGTTGCCAATTTCGGCAGTTTCACCGATCACTACGCCTAACGCGTGATCGATGAATAAGCGCCGCCCGATAGTAGCGCCGGGATGGATGTCAACACCTGTTATCGTTTTACAAAACGCCGATAAAAGGCGTGCAGATAGTTTCCAGTTCGCTTTCCATAAGCGATGGGTGACCCGGTGCGTGAGTACCGCATGAACACCGGAATAAGTCAGTAATATTTCCCAAACACTGTGTGCAGCAGGGTCGCGACCAAAAACGCAATGGACATCTTCTTTCCATAGGGCAAAAAATCCCAATGGCTTTTCCAGGTTGATGTTTGCATTTTCAGACACAAGCCTGACCATTAGGTAATACTCCAGGTGGTTTTTCCTGGAGTAGGTGTTCCAGGTATTCTGAAAAATGTACCGGGATAACGATCATCCTGATCAGGTGCTTCAAATACTTCCGGCACTTCCGCTTCGTTTACAAGGTTTTCGATATCTTCATTCATAAATCACCTCGACTAAAGATTTTGATGAAATCGGTTAAGATCGACTGCTTTCGGGGTTTGTTTAGTATCACTGACAAACCGCCTGACCTCGATTAATAAGGCTTGCGCCTGTATTTGATTAACGGGTATGCCTATTTGTTGATAGGCATGGATGACTCCTTGAGTACCCGAATGTTTGCCCAGTACCAATTGATGGCTACGCCCAACCACGGCAGGATCAACGCCTTGATAATTCTTTGGATCTTTTAATAAACCATCGACATGAATGCCGGCTTCATGGCTAAAAACATTTTTGCCAATCAGGCTTTTCCTGTTGCCGATGGCATCACCCGATGCCTGGGCAACCTGCTCGGAGAGGGTCGGAAAATTCTGCAAATTAACGCCTGTTTCAATGTTGTATAGTTGCTTTAAGCCCACCACAACTTCTTCCAAAGCCGCATTGCCTGCGCGTTCGCCTAAACCATTCACAGTCGTATTAACATGAGTTGCCCCTGCCAATGCGGCTGCAAGGGTATTGGCGGTAGCAAGCCCTAAATCATCATGGGCATGCATTTCTATTTCAAGATCGGTGGCTGCCCGTATTTTTTTGATCGTTTCAAATACACCAAACGGTTCCATAATTCCGACTGTGTCAGCGAAACGAATCCTGCTTGCGCCTGCCAGTTGTGCGGTTTCAGCCATTTGTATTAAGAAATCGATATCTGCTCGTGACGCATCTTCCATGCCCACGCACACATCCAGGTTTAAACTTCGCGCTTCTTGAACACAACGGGTAATGGTTTCTAACACCCAACTCCGGCTTTGCTTGAGTTTGTGCTGAATGTGCTGGTCTGATGCAGAGATTGATAAATCCACCTTATCTACATTCAAACCCAGGCAGAGCAGCAAATCATCCCGACGCATCCTTGACCAGACCAGTAATTTTGAAGGTAAACCCAAAGCAGCAATTACCTTGATTTCTTCCCGTTCCACCGCTCCCATCGCCGGGATACCGATTTCAAGTTCCGGCACGCCCAAGCCTGATAATTGCATTGCAATTGCCAGCTTTTCATCCAGGGAAAAAGCAACCCCGGCGGATTGTTCGCCATCCCTGAGCGTGGTGTCATCAATGATTATATGGCGAGTTTGGGTTTTCATATTTCACCGTAATGTGAAGCTATGGCAACAAAATTTTTTTAATTTAAGCGTAGGTCGGCGCAAACGCTTTTTCAGGGTCGGCCACCGGCCCATTGCCATCCCAATAAGGCGACAATTTACGCAAGGTGGCAACAATTCCTGGCATCACTTTCAAGACTTCATCGACTTCCGACATCGAGTTATAGCGCGAAAAGGAAAAACGTATCGTTCCGTGGGCAGCCGTGTATGGAATATCCATTGCCCGCATTACATGGGAAGGTTCCAATGAACCTGAAGTACAAGCGGAACCGCTAGAAGCTGCAATACCGGCTTTATTTAGCAACATTAGAATCGATTCGCCTTCAATATATTCAAAAGCGATATCCGTCGTATTTGGTAGCCGATTATACAAATCTCCAGTGACAAAACAATGCTGAATTTGCTCTGTTATTCCACGTTCCAGACGGTCGCGCATAGCTTTGACTTTGGTATTTTCATATTCGATAAACTCTAACGCCAATTCACAGGCTTTACCAAGACCGACAATTGATGCGCTATTTTCGGTACCTGCCCGTCGTCCACGCTCCTGATGCCCACCACGTAACAAAGGCCGATAACGGGTACCACGACGGAGATACAACACACCAATTCCTTTCGGCGCATGTAATTTATGTCCTGACAATGACAGCATATCTATTTTAGTATCCTGTAACATCATGGGTATTTTACCAACCGCCTGAACAGCATCGGTATGAAACATCACCCCTGCGGCATTTGCCATCTCCGCCATTTCCGCAACCGGGAATATTGTGCCTGTTTCGTTATTGGCCCACATGACCGATACTATTGCCACTTGATCGGATAACAGTTTTTTGTACGATTCAAGGTTTAAACGTCCAGCTTTATCCACTGGCATCCGATGGATGGTGTAGCCATCTTTTTCAAGATAGTCACATAAGCTCAAAATTGCCGGATGTTCCACCGTAGTGGTAATAATTTCCTTTTTATTCGGTTGCGCTTTTATCGCGGACAGCAATGCGGTTGAGTTGGATTCAGTGCCGCATGAGGTAAATATGATTTCCGAATCATGCTCGCAACCAATCAAAGCTTGCACCTGTTGTCGGGCTTGTTTAAGTCCCCGCGCTACGCCATCGGCAAATTTGTGGATGGATGACGGATTGCCATATTGTTCAAGAAAATAAGGGATCATTGCATCAACTACGACAGGATCAACCTTGGTCGTCGCATTATTATCCAGGTAAATATCAGACATTACGCCACCCCTATATTGACCAGTTTTGCCATTTCGGTTGCAGGTACGACTTTAATGAACTCGCCCATTACTTCCATCAACCGTTGCTGGATACCTGCGATGGTCATAGCCGCCATCTGGCAACCGTTACACGCGCCAGTCATATTGACATAAGCGGTGTTTCCAATCACTTCAACCAGTTCTACGTCACCGCCGTCCGCCATTAGTGCTGGTCTTAACGATTCCAGCACTTGCTCGATTTTTTTGATGCGCTGCAAATTGGTCAACGGCGTTTTAACTGCGGCAATTTTTGCAGGAGCTTCAACTGGAGCAACGGTGGGATCAAATTTCTCCCCTTTCTCAGCCAATACTTTTTCAAGGATGGCTTCAATGTCCTCGTGACAAGAGGCACAACCACCGCCTGCTTTAGTAAAGTTCGTAACGTCTTCCACGGTGCGCAGTTTGTTAGCCCAAACCATTTCTTCGATCATTACCGCGTCAATCGCAAAACACTTACAGATCAGTGCACCTTCTTCATGGTCGTCTTTCCATTCTTCGCCGCGATAATTCGCAATCGCAGCATGCAGAGCTTCCCGCCCCATCACCGAACAATGCATTTTTTCGGGTGGCAATCCTTCAAGGTGATCGGCAATATCCTGATTGGTTACTTTCATAGCTTCATCAAGGGTCATGCCTTTAATGATTTCAGTAAGTACCGATGATGAAGCAATTGCCGAACCGCAACCAAATGTTTGGAATCCTGCTTCGAGGATCACCTCACTGTCATCATCAACCTTCAAGGTCAACCGTAAGGCATCGCCACAACTGATAGAACCCACTTCACCTGTCGCATTGGCATCTACTACAGCACCAGCATTTTTAGGGTTAAAAAAATGTTCTTTAACTTTGTCTGAATAGTCCCACATAACTTATATCCTCGGAAAATAGTTAACTAATGCGTTAAGAACAAGTTTTAGTTCCAGTGCCTTCGGGGTTGGTATTAAACGACGTACCGCAAGCACAGCTTTTTGCCGCATTAGGGTTAGTAAACTTGAATCCCGAACCATCTATACTGTATAGGAAGTCGATTGACATGCCATCGAGCATCGGGAAACTGATCGGGTCTACGAACACCTTGACATCGCCGCAATCAATTACAGTATCTTCGTGCGTATGAGTGCCTTCGAGTTTCAAGCCATATTGATAGCCTGAACAACCACCATCGGTGACTTCTATGCGAAGACCTGCGGAAGGCGTATCTGAGTTGGCGATAAACCGTCCTACAGCAGTGATGGCCTTTTCTGTTAATGTAATCATGCAAAGTCTCCTAAATGTTTTGGCATCTTTCTTGTAAATAGTTAAAGCAACCTGTGTGCCATTTTGTAATTTATTATTTAATTAACTGTTTAATAAGGCTTAAATGAATAAACACTACACTTAACAGCATACGTTCAAGCAGGTTTTAACCCCACACACGACTGACAATGTAAGTTTTGCTACAAAATAAATGAGGATTTTGAAATGACTTTAGATGATTTAGATATAGGCGATGTCGTCTATGCTGCCAAAACGATATTGGATGATGGTTCAATCCCCGGTGGAGTTGAAGGCCAAATACTGGCTGAAACTGGCACTCGGGGTGTAATTACCATGATTGGACATATTGAGGAAGAGCCATCTCGCTCTGTTTGGCTGGTACGCTTTGAAGATAAAGACAGAAATCTGGGTAATCCGGTAGGCTGCTGGTTTGAAGATTTGGTTGTTGAAGCCAAATTAAGCGAATTACTCGTCACCCACTAATTTAGATTTGCAATAAGGAAAGCTCGGGGTTCCCCCTTAAATCGTTTGTATGACTAATCAAACCGCTATTGTCCTAAATTATCATAACCGTACCAAGCATCGTCTGGAGCAATACGCAAAAGGACCTGAAACCATAGACTGGGAAGACCAACCCGATCCATTTCGGCGTTTTAATGGCTGTGACATTATCGAGTTACCACATCCTGGCAAAGAGCTAGATGTACAATTTGCTGATCTGGATAAGCCAGAATCAATACCTGCTAGCCCCCTAAACCTGGCTAATTTAGGATTATTACTGGAATTAGCTTTCGGCCTGTCCGCTTGGAAACAATTTGGCCCAAGTCGATGGGCATTACGCTGTAATCCTTCCAGCGGTAATTTGCATCCGACCGAAGCTTATTTGATTAATGCTGGTTATGGCTTGTTCAAGCCAGGTGTTTATCATTATGTTAGCCACGATCATCATCTGGAAAGACGTTGTTTATTTAACCAAGATATTCTGATTGCGGGAATTTTTATCGGATTAACTTCTGTCCACTGGCGGGAAGCCTGGAAATATGGCGAACGGGCTTATCGATATTGCCAACATGATACAGGGCATGCTTTAGGCGCACTCCGATATGCTGCCGCTACGTTGGGATGGTCGATTGAATTACTTACAGAGTGGTCAGATGATGATATTGCTAATGTGTTAGGGCTTAATCGTACTGATGATTTCAAAAAAATGGAGGGGGAATCTCCCGACTTAATTTGCCGGATTAATACGGGCTCAACCAACACGCCTGTTGATATGGAGGCGCTATTGGAATCTGCTCAATCAGGCAAGTGGTCTGGCTTAGCCGCTAGCCTTCGTGCCTATCATTTCTATAAGTGGCCGGTAATTGATGAAGTCACCTTGGCTGCAACCAAACCACGTTCAGATGAACACCAATGGAAACCGATTCCACAGGAATTAATTACATCACCCTGCACTAAACCAGCAACGGCAATTATCCGGCAACGCCGAAGCGCACAGCAGTTTGATGGCAAAATGTCGCCGTTGCCGATTGCTGACTTTTACCGGATGTTGGCTGCGGTTTTGCCTGCATCAACAGTCCCTTTTGATATGTGGCGTTGGCCGCCCAAAATACACCTGTTTATTTTTGTACATCGGGTGGAAGGTTTGGAACCCGGCTTGTATGCACTGCCTAGAATTGATGGAGCATTGGAAAAATTACAGGCCGCAACCTTGCCTAATTTTGATTGGCAACAAGTCAATACGACATTTGGCAATAACTTCTCTGCATTACCGCTGTATCATTTGTATTCAGGGAATTGTCGACAAATAGCCAAAACACTGTCCTGTCATCAACCTATTGCCAGCGACAGCGCCTTCAGTCTGGCAATGGTTGCAGAATTCAGCGAAACCATCGAAGCAACGCCGTGGTGTTACCGGCATTTGTTTTGGGAATGCGGCCTGATAGGGCAAGTGCTTTACTTGGAAGCAGAGGCGGCAGGACTTCGCGGTACTGGCATCGGCTGTTACTTTGATGATAGCGTGCATGAAATTTTAGGGATCAAAGACAATACATTCCAAAGCCTTTATCATTTTACGATAGGCAAGCCGCTGGAAGATAAACGGCTTGAAACCTTACCCCCGTATGGGCATTTGGATACCAATTAACTCAATTGCAATGATTCGAGTTATCTCTCAATTAAGCTATCTCATCATGGCTAAACCTAACGCGTTCTTCAGCTGAACGCCCCAGAGCTTTAGCAAACCACGGTGGTAGCGCAGCAAATACTTTTTGAAATTCCTTCAGCTGGTCTACCGCTTCGGTGACATCCGGTATCTTGATCGGATAAATATCGGCACGAATAACTTTAGCCGCCGCCGGCCCCCCAATCGATTGCACGAACATGACATGGCAGTCCTTAATCAAATTGGCACGAAACAGGTTTCTATCCTCGGCGCTATCGGCTTCAATCGTTGAGCGTATATCAACCAGCCTGTAATCATCCTGCGATAACTGATAAACCAGAAAGCGTATACAAGACCCGAAATGCCCGTTAATCAATGTCCCACTGTTAGAGCCGATGGCGACGCGGATGGAATCGGGGATATCACCGTCTTTATAAGGCATGATTTCTGGCAAATCTTCATCTTCTGCCTCATCGCCCCATAGATACCGAACAGCCAGTTTAATATTTGCCAATCCAATACCAATATCTTCACCGTCTTCTTCACCATCCAAACTACCCAATCCGGTTTTGAGGTTAGTCACTGTAATGGATTTCAACTTCTCATCATTCAATGGCGAGCCTACCCGCTCATGCAATATTTCCAACAGCCTAGGAACATCAATCCCCGGCAGAATGCGCGATGCCAAGGCAATACGTAATGCGAGCTCACGAGGTAATGCTTCCATGTTAATCTCCTGGTTGATGATTTTCTTTCCAGCTGGAATAGCCGCCATCCAAACTGTATACATGCTTAAAACCGAAATCACTGAAAAATTCGGCCAGATGCTCGCTGGCATGACCGTAATAGCAGTAAATCAACAGCGGACGTTGCTTATCTCCACGTTTAACTAAAGATTCTTTCAAGTCCTCATGAACGTGTATAGCATCTTCCAAATGACCTGCCCGATAATCCTTCATCTCCCTACAATCCAAAATCATAGGCTTGGTGTCGTTAATCAGGTTTACTGAATCAAAAATCGAGATAGTTTTGTATTTCTTCATGTTAGTAAGCGTCTCAGAAAGTCATTTTCAAGTTTATTCTGCGAAAAAAATGCGCCCTAGTCGTGAATATAGGACGCACAAAGTACTACCCTTCGAAACAAAACCCAAACTAAAACGTAGGAACGATGTCATTGTTTTTTATCTTACCTATCCATTCTGCAATTAACCGCTTAGTTGCAAATAGGTTGAACATTTTCGTTCGATTTCTCAGGACTTATCCCGCGAAATATCGAGCAACGTTTGAACACATCCAAAGTTGGCGCGACCTGCTTATGCTGGCAATATTTTGCGACCAGTTTGGAAAGACCCTTGATGTCCCGGCCTGTCGCTTCCGGGAAAATTTCTGCCAATTGGTTGATTAACTGCGTATCTACGGTTAATTCAAATTGGTCAGTCATGACTTGCCAGATCTGACGGCGGGCATCGCTGTCTGGGGGATAATATTTGATCAAGGCGATACAGCGGGACACAATTGCTTCGTCAATGTCATCCACGCGGTTTGTTGTCAAAAACAGCAAACCGTTAAAATATTCCAACACCCTTAAAAATACGCCGACAACGGCATTCATGGCAATATTGTTATCGCGCCGCTTGATGTAAACATCGGCCTCGTCGATCAGCATGACCGCGCCCCAGCGCTGGGCGCGGGTCAACACATCTTTCAAGGCTTTTTCCATTTCGCCGACGTTAAGCCCTAGTTGCCCGGAATGCACACGGTACAATGGACGCTTGATAATTTCGGAATAGACTTCGGCAGTCAAGGTTTTACCAACACCTGCTGGCCCGGCGCACAATACCGTCGTACCGCCAGACTTACCTTCAACAATATCATCCATCAAGACATCCATCTCAGCAGTCAGGATGTCAATCAAATCAATCTGGTCTTCACGCAGGATCAATTTTTGTTTTAATTCTGGTTGGTATTGATAAGGTTTAATGTCATTCACATGCACCCATAAATGGTGATGCAGTTCCAGATGAAACATCAACAAGTAGCAATGGACGGGGAGTTCAGTAAAAAGTCCTTTGGGGATTTCCGTTTCAGTCGTTTCAACTTCATTCTCGACCTTGGAATCATAGCGATTGCTTTTTGCTGCTCTGCGTAAATATTTTGCGAGAATGTCGCCCTTAGCATCCAGTGTTAAGGCACGGTCACTAAGGATGCTTTCGTCATTTACCAACCGCGCCGTTCCGCCCTCGGTCGATAAAACCACAACATCCTTGCGCGACCAATCGGTATTTCGATGCGATGCCGTAGGGTCTTCTGCATAAAATCCAATGCCTTTGCCAGAAAATTGTGTTCCTGATTGGCCACACCACTCGAAATATCGTGCGGCAGCATCGTCATAAGTTTTGATCAATTCTGGCGTTTCTTTAAGAAAACCTTTTGCCGCAAAAATTTCGGTCATGGTTTTATTAGCGATGTCACGCGAGCGGATGGTGACTGTCGATATCGCCACTTTACCTTTGGCATTCGCTTTAAGCTCAAGGGTAACACGCCCAGTTTCTTCTTCGCCCGAAGGGGTGTAATCCAGCCTGGTGACGACATAAGCCATCGGTTTTCCGGCAACATTCGCCTGGAATAACCAGCCGCGCACGGCATCATTAACAAGATAGCGGGCGCAAGCCGGTAGCAACATTTCAAGGTCATCTTCTTCGAACCTGACCGCATCATCATTCATCGCTTTTTGTAGCGTTGAAAGCTGTGCGGCATGGCCTTGCATTTCGGAACCTGCGTTCTTGTAAAGTATCTGCAAAAAGCTGATTTCGGTATTGGAAAGTTGCTTGTAAGGCACTTCGGCTTTATTGCCGAAGCGGAGTTGGTCTTTTAATCCAGACAACCCTGGAAACTCATTCACCATCGCATCGACATACTTTCGTTCAATCTGAAGCTTCATAAATTCCTTTGAACAGGACTTGGCAATAATGAGATGGGTTATTTCAGCCAAACAACACTGGCAGTTAACCGAAGACTGTCAGCGGAGATCGGACATAAAATGGCCGCTGGTTAGTTATGGTGCGATTAAATAGCCCCAACCGCAGCGTCTTTAACCACAACAATCGTACTATCTTGCGCTTCTTGATAAGAAACAAGCGGCGCTTTTGACTTACGCGATTTGGCGGATTCATAAGCAATAGCGACCTTATCCTCAGCGGATTGGTTTTTTAGTTCGCTTTTTTCTATATACAATTCTTCAAGCAACTCATTCCAAACCAAGCCTTCTTTAAATGGCAGCAATTCATAAGTAACGCCTTCCAGCTCAACTTTCAAAGCTTTACCAATATTTTCAACGTAGATTAAAGCGATGGCATCTGGGGCAATGTCGGCTTTGTACTTTTCCACAAATACGGGCAATAAATCGAGAATAGGCAACAGGCCATTGATAAATTTGATCTTGTCGTTTTCAATGATTAACGCAGAATGTATAAACAACGCTTCCGGTGGTTTCCGATCCGTTGGCGAGCCGTCGCGTAATGCACCTTCCTTGAGCACCAAGTCGCCGCGATAAGCATAGACACCTGCTGTGCTGGTTTGACCGTTGACCAAAGTGACCGTTAACAATCCTTTGGCTTGATAAGATTCTAATAGCATAGATTTTTCTCCGTATGATTTAAGTAAATATGAATGTGGTTTCCAATGTCTTACATGTCTGCCAACAAAAGCCCCAAGGGAAATACTAAAAATATTGTCATTTCGAGCAAAGCGAAAAATCTTGCTTGCACTAACTTCATGCCATTCAATAACCTGTAAAAGATTCCTCCCGGTGGTCGGAATGACAAAATCATTTATTCAGAGCGTCCTTGGGCGCATCAATTTTCGCCAGCCTCGCCCTAATCGATAGCCAAAGTGACTTCGGTCGATTTCATCAGCGCATAGGCTTTACTGCCGACTTTTAGCCCAAGGGCTTCAACAGCCGCTTTAGATACAATAGAAATGACAGTAACTTCTGGGGAAATTTCCAATGTGACTTCCGATACGATATTACCGTGATTGATGGCTTTAACGATGCCTTGCCATTGGTTTCGGGTACTGAGTTGCATGGGCTTTTCCTGACTAAATAGGTTTTATTTTTATTAGATAAGCAGGGTTTATGCCATGTTAGTACGAGATATTATTTATATAACTATCATATAGATAGCTATATAATATGGGTTAAGTTAGCAAGATTCTGGATAGCTAAACTGACAAAGGCAATGATTTGGTCAATTATTGTAGGAAACCTGACATCAACGGGTTATAACAGTATGTAACGTGAGTTTCTGCGGCATTTTCCATCTCGTTGCATCCAGGTTAACTTGCTATAATTCTTGAAAAAATCAGGAATACACGAATGGATAAATTAATCACCACCAACAAATCGGCTATATTAGACCTAGCTAACCAACATGGCGTGAAATCGATTTGCCTGTTTGGTTCAATGGTGCGTGACAATGCCGTCGAAAGTAGCGACGTGGATTTTTTAGTAGAGTTGGAACAAGGCCGGGATTTGTTCGATCTCGGCGAGTTGTTAATCGATTTACAAACGCTGTTACAAAGAAAAGTCGATATTGTCACCAGGAATAGTTTGCATCCTCGATTGGCTTCACAGATTTTGCAAGAAGCCCAGCCGCTATGAAAGATGACCGCATCTATCTTGAACACATCATTGATTGTATTGACCGAATTAACGAATACACCCAAAACGACCGCTTTGTCTTCATGAATTCGCCTTTGGTGCAAGATGCGGTCATCCGTAATTTGCAAACACTGTCCGAGTCCACCCAAAAGTTGTCTGCCGAATTAACAGCGCAACATCCTGAAATCACTTGGAAGGCGATTTCAGGATTTCGGAATATTTTGGTACATAACTACTTGGGCTTAGATTTGCCGGAAATTTGGGCAGTTATTGAAAATCGGCTTCCGCAGTTAAGGGGAAATTTGCCGAAGTTGGTTTGATTATAATCAAGCTAGAATTTATTAAACTCGACCGATGCGCTTCACTCTGTTTAGCGCATCCTATCGGGCTGCCTCCACATCAAAATTATCGGTTTTAACTTAAAAATGTAATAAAAACCAAATGAATGAAAACCAAGCTATCGACTACATTCAGCTAGGCATCGAAAAAGGGCTAATTAAACTCTTTGATGACGGCAAACGCATTGAGTACATAGAGCAAAAAAAAAGCCGCTTATACACCAACCCCGAAGAGCAAGTGCAGTCCGAAGCTTACTGCCGCTTAATCCTCGAATATGGCTACCCAAAACAGCGCGTACAAAATTTTGTTATGGTGACGATGGGGTCGGGTAAAAAAGAAGCGGATATTGTCGTTTATAACGATGATGACTGTTTAGAACCACATATATTGGTGGAATGTAAACAACAAGAAGTTTCTGAAGCTGAATTCGCCCAATCAGTTAATCAAGCCTATTCATACGCTTTTGCCTTACCCAATAATGTCAAATGGGTTTGGGTAACATCCAAGATTAAAAACGATTATTTTCAAGTTGATAAAAGTAAAAACACCCGTAAACCGGAGTCTGATATTCCGCCCTACGGCGTGGATAAATTGGCTCCTTATAAATTTGTTAAAGCTGCGGACAAACTGAAACATAAAGAAGGCGAGCAAAAATTTTTCGACTTACAAGTTGTCGCTGAGGATGAACTGACCCGCCGCTTTAAGCAAGCGCACAATGCTTTATGGGCTGGAGGTCAACTCAACCCATCAGAAGCCTTTGATGAACTGGATAAACTCATTTTTTGTAAAATATGGGATGAACGCAAAGCCCGTAAACAAGGTGAAGCCTACGATTTTCAAGTTATTCAAGAAGAAGGCAAGGGTTCAAATGAGGAAGAAAAACAACGCGATGCGTTAAGAAAAACCAACGAAGCCTTATTCAACCGCATTAACACCCTCTACGAAGAAGGCCGAAAAAAAGACCCCGAAGTATTTCGCGACAATATCCGCCTTACCCATGAACGGGTGC
>Ga0302321_100000504_pt1 | contig 33901 bp, 38 predicted proteins | sample Fen_T0_1_FD_202505 | JGI IMG/M metagenome (GOLD analysis project Ga0302321, IMG submission 202505) | Peat permafrost microbial communities from Stordalen Mire near Abisko, Sweden - Fen_T0_1 | ecosystem: Environmental > Terrestrial > Soil > Wetlands > Permafrost | place: Sweden: Abisko... | reverse complement strand
GGCACCTCGATGTCGGCTCATCACATCCTGGGGCTGAAGCAGGTCCCAAGGGTATGGCTGTTCGCCATTTAAAGTGGTACGCGAGCTGGGTTCAGAACGTCGTGAGACAGTTCGGTCCCTATCTGCCATGGGCGTTTGAGATTTGAGGGAAGCTGCTCCTAGTACGAGAGGACCGGAGTGGACGCACCGCTGGTGTTCCAGTTGTCGTGCCAACGGCATTGCTGGGTAGCTACGTGCGGACAGGATAACCGCTGAAAGCATCTAAGCGGGAAGCCCCTCCCAAGATGAGATCTCACCGGGACGCAAGTCCCCTGAAGGGCCGTCGGAGACCACGACGTTGATAGGCGGGGTGTGGAAGCGCAGCGATGCGTGCAGCTAACCCGTACTAATTGCCCGTGAGGCTTGACCATATAACGCCCAATCGGCTTGGTGCGTGAAGAAAGTTGGATGGCTAATAACGCTAAAGCGAGAGGACACGAAGGTACAGATTTCCATAGGGGCAGGGCAAGGCACAAGGGTAAAATACCCCCTGGGGCCAAGCTGAGCCCGCCCAATGACAGTGAGTCCAGGAACGGGCCACTATACCAGTTTGCTTGGTGACCATAGCGAGCGTGAACCACCCGATCCCATCCCGAACTCGGAAGTGAAACCGCTTAGCGCCGATGATAGTGCGGCAGTTTGCCGTGCGAAAGTAGGGAATCGCCAAGCGCCCAACCCAAGCCCAAGCCTAGACCCCTTGGGTTTTTTTATGCCCGGGCACCGGGCAATTATCGTATGCGCCCGGCATGGGCGCATCGGGCCGGTGTAATGAGCGATAACAGGTAGCCGAAAATATTCAGTATCAAAACGGAATATCGTCATCATAAGGTGCGTCAAAGTTGTCGTGACTGCCGCTTTGCGGTGTCGATGGCTGCTTTTCTGATGCTTGATAAGCTTGCTGGGGTTGGCTGGCTTCGTTCCTTTTTCCAAGTAAATCAATAATATTGGCATTAAGCTCAAGGCTGGTTTTCATACTGCCGTCATTGGCCTTATATTCGTTTTGAGTCAGTTCGCCGGAAACAAACACCTGCTGGCCTTTTTTTAGATAATTTTGCAATCCACCTTCGGCGCGTTTACCAAACAGTGCCACGCGTACCCATAAAGTCTGCTGCTTATCGCCAAAGCCGATATTGTTGGCGACAGTCACGCTTAATACCGCCAATCCCGACGGGGTGTATCTGACTTCCGCATCGCGCCCGACTGTTCCGGTAAAACTGAATACATTGCTCATTGGTTTCTCGATAGTTGTTTTAGTGGTGCTGATTTTATCATTGGCCTCATCTATACTGAGTAAAATTTAATATTCGCAATGTGTCCGTTTCACCAATTGAATAACCTTGTTTCAAGGTATATAGTTAGCGAACCCTATAAAAACGACGAGGAAACATCCCATGCTCAATATCATTCTTATTTTAATTGCACTTGCTGTTATCGTATTTCTTGTAATCGCAGCCAGACAGCCAGACAATTTCCGCATTACCCGAACAGGCAGCATATCCGCCCCCGCCTCAGCCATATTTCCGCACGTCAATGATTTGCATCTATGGGATGCGTGGTCACCGTGGGCTAAACTCGATCCACTAGCAAAAAACTCCTTTAATGGCCCATCGGAAGGAGTAGGAGCCAACATGAGCTGGGCTGGTAACAATAAGGTCGGCGTAGGCAGCATGACCATCACCGAAAGCCGTCCTAACGATTTCATCCAGTTCAGACTGGAATTCCTGAAACCGATGAAAGCCACTAACACGGCAGAGTTTACTTTCACGCCCGAAGGTGATCAAACCGCTGTAAACTGGACTATGACTGGAATCAACAACTTCATGGGTAAGGTCATGGGGCTAATCATGAATTGCGACAAAATGGTCGGCGGCCAGTTTGAACAAGGTTTGGGGGCATTGAAGGCGATGGTGGAAGCAAGTAGATAAAAATAGGTTGTGAATTTTCGCAAAACATCAACATGTAACCTTGATGTAACACATTGAAATAAAATATAAATGAAGCCTGCCCCCTCGATTTTGTTACACTTCTTCGAGGCTGCTTACTTAGGCGCTGGTATCGAGGTTTCTTGTTCTAAGCTTTCTGAAAATTAACCAGAAAATGAGGGTTATGAATTCCGCTAAACGGAGTAGTCAACTAGCGCCTCCTGATACAAGATATAGGGGTGGAAGATTTACGAGATCAAGCAAAGGTGGCCGATCCTGGAAACAGGCAGTGACTACCCCCAAATTTATCGGGAGTTCGTAGAGTGATTCCCTGGCGATGAGTCCTGTATTTTCCACATTCACCACATTCATGTGGCTTGGCAACGCGGGAACAGCGTAGCGGTGTGCCGAGAAGGTGTAAGAGGGGGAATTTAAAAGTTTTGCTTTATATAATCTCTTCACCCCGTCCCTCTCTCGCAAGGAGAAGGAGATTTTTGCATTTTTATAACCATATGAGTATAAACCGCTTAAAACAGACCGTGTGGCTTTGTGGCTTGCTATTGTTGCCGCAGTTAGCCCTAAGCGATAAGCTCAATGACCAGCGACAGGCTTTCTTACAAGCCGAGAAATACCTGGCTGAAAAAAACGAAGCGGGGTTTTTGGTGGTCAGCGCCAGTTTGGTTGATTATCCGCTCTATCCCTATTTACGTTATCAATGGGTAAAAGACCACACAGACCAAACCGATCAGGTGCTGGCTTTTTTATCGACTTATAAAGATACCCGTTATGCAGCGTTACTGCGCTCCAAGTGGCTGGATTACCTTGCCGAACACGAACGCTGGTATGATTTTATCCGGTATTATGAAGTGAGTGAAAGCAGTGCTGATGATTGCCAGTTTCACTGGGCGGAATATCAAACAGGCAAGCAGCAACAGGCTTTGTCAGAAGCAAAACCACTGTGGATTTCTGGTGATTCCTCAGACAATCTGTGCCAACCGCTTTTTTCTGCATTACAAAATTCAGCTTTGCTAACGCCCGAATTAGTTTGGCAGCGATTTGAGTCGGCACTACAGAAAAATAATCTCGCCGTAGCACAATCGACAGCGCTTTTATTGAAGGAAACTGATCGAAAAAATGCTGACAATTGGCTACAGCTTCATCAAAAACCGGAATTGATAGTTGAAAGCCGCTTTTGGCAGGGGAAAAATGAAAAAACAGGCCGTCTTTTTGCCCATGCTGTCGCTAGATTAGCAAATTCCGATCTGGATAGGGCGCTTACGGTTTGGGATGCAAAAAAATCCAGTTTTGTCATTGATGCCCAAACTGCCCAAGGTATAGAGCGCAAGCTAGGCTTGGTGCTGCTAGCTAAAAAAGACAACCGTTCATACAACCACTTGAACAAGGTGTTTCTCCCTGATGAAGATGACAGAACAGCAAAAGTACGGGCGGCTCTGCTTGAGCAAAATTGGCAGCATGTCAACAGTGCGTTGTCGGGTTTGACCTTCGCCGAACGGCAAGAACCCAAGTGGCAATATTGGCTGGCTCGCACGTTGCAGGAAACCGGCAACAAGCAACAAGCGTCAGCAATTTACACCACACTGGCTAAAGACCGGAGTTTTTACGGTTTTTTGGCAGCCGATACCGCCAATACACCTTATCAAATTACCGACCAACCCGTAAAGCTAGGTAAGGATGCCCTTGAGCTACTCTCGGAAGAGCCTGATTTTAAGGCGTGCCAAGAGTTTAAATGGTTAAGCAAGGACTTGGAAGCGCGTCGGCAATGGCAGTTTGCGATAAAAAAACTACCCAAGGAAAAGCTGCTGACGGCAGCTAAATTAGCCCAGCAATGGCAGTGGGATCAAATCGCCATCACGACCTTGGTGAAAGCCGATTATTGGGATGATATGGCGTTGCGGTTTCCCATCACCTATATTGATGAAGTCAAAAGTAGCGCTGATAAGCATAACATTGATCCAGCCTTGCTATTCGGCTTGATGCGCCAGGAAAGTATGCTGGATAAAAATGCGGTATCGTCTGCGGGTGCCAAAGGCCTTATGCAGCTAATGCCCAAAACGGCTATGACAATAGCCCAGACATTGCATGAGCCGTGGCGATCAGATTCTGATTTGTTTAATCCCGAATTCAATATTAATTACGGGGGTTATTACTTCAAGGATTTGCTAAATCGCTTCGGTGGCCATGTTGCCATAGCAGGTGCGGCTTATAATGCCGGGCCTAACCGGGCAAAAAAATGGCTACCCATCACGTATTCAGTACCAGCGGATATTTGGATAGAAACTATACCCTTTAAGGAAACCCGAAAATACGTGTCTACCGTACTTTCGTACGCGATCATTTATCAGCATCGGCTAAAAAAAGGCAATCTTAAACTAAAGGATTTATTGCGGGATATACAACCTGGATAAAAATTGAGCTGATTTTTTCTGGTGTCTGTAAGATAATAATACGCTTTTATAAAAATTATAAATCACAAGGTACAAAACATCATTATGGCAAAGCAGCATAGTTTTACGCGTGAAGAATTGTTGATGTCCGGCAGGGGAGAGCTATACGGGCCAACAAACGCGCAATTACCGTTACCTAATATGCTCATGATGGACAGGATTACCCTGATTGCCGACGAAGGCGGGACTTATGGCAAAGGCGAGATGATAGCCGAGTTGGATATTAATCCCGATTTATGGTTTTTCGACTGTCATTTTCAGGGCGATCCCGTCATGCCCGGCTGTTTGGGTTTGGATGCCATGTGGCAACTGGTGGGATTCTTCCTGTGCTGGATGGGCGGGCCGGGTAAAGGTCGGGCGTTAGGCGTGGGTGAAGTCAAATTTACTGGACAAGTGCTGCCAACCGCCAAAAAAGTGATTTACCGGGTCAACTTAAAAAGATTAATCATGCGCAAATTATATATGGGCATTGCTGATGCTACGATGGAAGTGGATGGCAAGGTTATCTACGTAGCCACCGATTTACGGGTCGGTTTATTCACTTCTACGGCAGATTTTTAGGAGGCAACGATGAAAAGGGTTGTGGTAACCGGTTTAGGCATAGTTTCTAGCATAGGCAACAACAGGGCAGAAGTTGTCGATTCCTTAAGGCAAGGCCGCTCCGGTATCGTATTTGCCGATGTCTATCAGGAAATGGGTTTCCGCAGCCATATACATGGTGCTGTTACGATAGATTTTGATGAATTCATTGACCGCAAGGTTAAACGCTTCATGGGCGACGGTGCGGCATTCAACTATATCGCCATGCAGCAAGCCATAGCTGATTCTGGGCTTGATGATTCTGATATTTCCAACTACCGTACTGGTTTGGTCATGGGTTCGGGCGGGCCGTCCACCTCCAATATCGTCGAGGCGGCTGATATTATGAGGGACAAAGGCATCAAAAAAGTGGGTCCTTATATGGTACCCAGAAGTATGTCCAGCACCAATACCGCGTGTTTGGCTACGCCGTTCAAAATTAAAGGCGTTAATTACACAATCAGTTCTGCTTGCGCTACCAGTGCACATTGTATCGGTCATGCCATGGAACTAATCCAGATGGGTAAGCAGGATGTCGTGTTTGCTGGTGGTGGCGAGGAAGTTCACTGGACTATGTCTGTGTTGTTTGATGCGATGGGCGCATTGTCGTCGAAATATAACGATACGCCGACAACAGCTTCCAGGCCCTATGACAGTACCCGTGACGGCTTTGTTATATCAGGCGGCGGTGGCGTGTTGGTGATCGAAGAGTTGGAACATGCCAAAGCCCGTGGTGCCAAGATTTATGCTGAATTGACCGGCTACGGCGCGACTTCCGACGGTTACGACATGGTGCAACCCTCCGGTGAAGGCGCAGTTCGCTGTATGCAGCAAGCAATGGCAACCGTGCATGACAAAATAGACTACATCAACGCCCACGGTACCAGCACCCCAGTGGGCGACACCAAAGAACTCGAAGCTCTCCGTGCTGTATTTGGGGAAGGTAATGTCCCTATGGTAAGTTCCACCAAATCATTGACCGGACACGCCTTGGGTGCAGCCGGAGTCAACGAGGCGATATATTCGCTGTTGATGATGGAAGAAAATTTCCTCAGCGCCTCTGCCAATATCACTGAGCTGGATTCCGAAGCAGTGGGAATACCCATTGTTCGTGAACGCAAAGATAACGTCGTCTTGAATACCATCATGTCCAATAGTTTCGGTTTTGGCGGGACTAACGCGACTTTGATTTTTCAGCGTTATAACGGTTGAAAGGATTTGTAGGTTGGGTTTGCCCAAAGGGCATAAAAGACGCGCATGGCTACATTGATAAAGAAACCATTGACCGTTGGGCGCGTCGTAACCCAACATTTGCCGTCACCGATCTCTTTCGTTGCTTTGAAGGTGGAACTACATGAATGCTATCGAAATTACCGGAATGAGCAAAACTGAAAAGCTCCAAACAATGGAAGCCATCTGGGATTCGCTTGTCCATGAAGACCCGGAAATCGAATCACCTGAATGGCACCAATCTATTCTCACCGCCAGAAAACAGAAAATTCAAGAAGGCACAGCCGAATACCTAAGCATTGAAGAACTAAGGTCAAAATAGGGCAGATGAATACTAAACGTATTCAAATACTCACCGATGCCAAAAATGACCTTGAGGAAGCACGTAAGTTTTACGAGAAACAGGGCAAAAATGTTGGGGATTATTTCTGGGATAGCCTGTTGTCTGACATTGAGTCGTTAGTCATTTTTGCAGGTATCCACAGGAAAGAATATGGTTTTCATCGGATGCTATCAAAGCGTTTCCCGTACGCAATTTATTATGATGTTAATGGTGATGTCGCTTCCGTTATTGCTGCCTATACGAAGAAACCCATTGTGGATAAAATCGAAAACAACGGCTTGAAGAAAATACAGGCCATTTGTGCCGTGATGCGAAAATTGTTGTACGCCATCCATGGCATGTTGAAAACCAACAATGAATTTGACGGTTCACGCTTTTATGCGCTACCCGTTCAAGCATTTTCCTAGTTGTTCTTGGGATTTATGCAAAATAGGAGTTGTGTTTTAAGAGAGTATCTACCATTTACTCAATCTCATTAAATCCGTCATGACCGACCTAACCCAAAAATCCCGAACTTAATTCAATAAGCTGCAAAAGCGTTTGCGCCACTATGTCGGCGATGCGATTGCCGAATACAACATGATGGAGTAACGTATCCATCACGCGGAGAACCCCAGAAGTGAAATTTACTCAGTATTTTGAGGTAATGAGGCTACGCCCAGACAGGGCACTCATTGAAATAGAGTGGATTCGACGAGCCATTGAGCATCCAATTAAAGAGATTGTCCAACAAGATGGTAGAATTCCCCGTTGGGCAAAGATTGAAGAAGCAAATGGCAAGTATTTACGAGTCGTTTTGCTTTCTGATGGGGAAACTGTACACAATGCATTTTTTGACAGGTCATTTATGCTATGAAAATAAAATACTTCCAAGATACGGATACGCTGTATATCGAATTTCGTAATGTTGATGTTGCCGAAACAAAGGATTGGGATGAAGATACTTTAATTGACATCGATGCCAATGGTAATGTTTGCGGGATCACGATAGAACATGCAAAAGAACGGGCTGATATTCCAGCATTTTCTTATGAACAAATAGCAGCTTAGGCACGGGTGGATTGAACCTAAACGGCATTCACGGCCTTAAAGCTTACAAGAAAATGTTCACTCCATTGACCCAATCATGACCGACCCAACCCAAAAATCCCGCACTCAATTCAACAAGCTACAGAAACGCTTACGCCATTACGTCGGCGATGCGATTGCCGACTATAAAATGATCGAACATGGCGATAAGGTGATGGTTTGTTTGTCTGGCGGCAAAGATTCTTACACCTTGCTGGACATTTTGTTGAATTTACAAAAGACGGCTGCGGTCGATTTTGAGCTAATCGCGGTTAACCTCGACCAAAAACAGCCAGGATTTCCTGAGCATGTGCTACCAGCTTACCTCGAATCTTTAGGTGTGCCTTATCACATCATCGAAAAGGATACGTACAGCGTCGTCAAGCGCGTGATACCGGAGGGCAGCACTACTTGTGGTCTGTGTTCACGGCTAAGGCGTGGCACTTTATACGGTTACGCAGAAGCCAACGGCATTACCAAGATTGCCTTAGGCCATCACCGCGATGACATACTCGAAACCTTCTTCCTCAATATCTTTTATGGTGGAAAACTGAAAGCCATGCCGCCCAAGCTGCTCAGTGATGATAAAAAAAATATTGTCATCCGACCGCTAGCGTATTGCCGCGAAAAAGACATCGAACGCTTTTCCGCATTCAGGAATTACCCGATCATCCCTTGTAACCTCTGCGGCTCGCAGGAAAACCTCCAGAGAAAAGCGATGAAGGTCATGTTAAAAGCCTGGGATAGGCAATTCCCTGGTCGCTTGGAAACCATCTTTACCAGTTTGCAAAATGTCGCGCCTTCCCAACTGGCAGACACCAATCTGTTTGATTTCTTCGGATTGAACCTATCCCGTGAATTGCAGCCAACAGCGCAGGTTATCTCAGTCACTGAAGGCTTGGAAGTGTTGGCGCAGTAGTCTTCTTTCGACTGCACTCCACTGTTCATACAGCGTTTAGGCGCTCATAAAAATTAATAGATTGGCATAAAAGCCAATATTCAATTGATTTTTAGAGCCGTTAGTTTAAACTATGCGGCTATTGGAGAGGTGGCAGAGCGGTCGAATGCGGCGGTCTTGAAAACCGTTGAGGGTTGATCCCCTCCCAGGGTTCGAATCCCTGCTTCTCCGCCAATTTATTGTTTTTAAGCAACTTACTTCTAAAAAACAGGTTTTTTCTACAAAACACTGCTACCAAGAAGTGTCGCTATCGTGTCAAAAGCAACCTATCTTTTCAGACGAAATAACGTCGATTATTTTCGTTTTTCTCTTCCCTCTTAGTTTTAACATTATCCTCAGAAATTGCTGCTGCTTTGCATGATCTAAAAAATGGGAAAGTGGATTAAGAAATTCCTCATTTCAATATCCCCAAACCAATAGCCAAACCCCTATAAACCTAGAAAAATCAGTTGGGCCTTCCAATCCCGTTCGCCCTGAGCCTGTAAGGGTGATCGGGATTTGGAAGGCCCACCTAATGGGTAGTGTGCTGTAGTCCGTTTATGCTTCGACTAGCTCAGCACGAACGGACTACAGCACACCTCAACTGATTTTTTTAGGATAAATAGGCAATTGCATTCCTTAGTGGTTAAATGAATTTAGCCGACCCGTTGGGAGCATCTATAATTAAAATTCGTTTCCACGCAATCCCCTTATTGACCTTGGAAGAAAAATAATAAAAATGGAATCGCATGTTTGAACAAACCTTCAAGAATATAGACGACATCCTGCACAAAGATGCGGGCTGTGGTAGCGAATTGGATTATGTGGAACAGACATCATGGGTGCTGTTCCTCAAATACCTTGAAGATTTGGAACGGGACAAACAGACCGCCGCACTGCTTTCAGGCAACAGTTATCAGCCCATCATTGAAGAGCAATACAAGTGGCATGTGTGGGCAGTGCCTAAAACCCCCGATGGCAAGATTGACCATCACAAAGCCTTGGGCGGTGACGACCTCAAAGATTTCGTTGACCACAAGCTATTCCCTTACCTCAAAAAGTTCAAGGCGGATGCGACCAGCCCAGACACCATTGAATACAAGATAGGCGAGATTTTCAGCGAACTAAAAAACAAGGTACAGAGCGGTTACAACCTGCGGGAAGTGCTAAACCTTATTGATAGTTTGCGGTTTCGGTCAAAAAAAGAGAAGCACGAAATGTCGCACCTCTACGAAGCCAAAATCAAGAACATGGGCAATGCGGGGCGCAATGGCGGCGAGTATTACACCCCGCGTCCACTCATCAAGGCCATCGTCAAAGTCATAGCCCCAGAAATCGGCAACAAGATTTATGACGGTGCAGTGGGTTCGGCAGGTTTTTTGGCAGAAGCGTTTGAATACCTCAAAACCAGTCGTGATCTCACCACCAAAGATGCTGAAACCCTGCAAAAATCCACCTTTTACGGCAAAGAAAAGAAAGGGCTGGCTTACATTATCGGCATCATGAACATGATTTTGCACGGCATTGAAGCGCCGAATATCGTCCATGCCAATACGCTTGCCGAAAATCTTGCCGACATCCAGGAAAAAGACCGCTATGACATCGTGCTGGCTAATCCACCGTTCGGCGGTAAGGAACGGGCAGAGGTGCAACAAAACTTCCCCATCAAAACGGGTGAAACCGCTTTCCTGTTCCTTCAGCATTTTATCAAGATACTAAAAGCTGGCGGCAAGGGTGGCATCGTCATCAAAAACACCTTTCTGTCCAACACCGACAACGCATCGGTCAGCCTTCGTAAGCTATTACTGGAAAGCTGCAACCTTCACACCGTGCTGGATATGCCGGGTGGCACATTCACGGGTGCTGGCGTAAAAACCGTAGTGCTGTTCTTTGAGAAAGGCGCACCAACCAGAAACGTCTGGTTTTACCAGCTCAACCTAGACCGCAACCTCGGCAAAACCAACCCACTCAATGAAGCTGACCTTACCGAGTTTGTTACCTTGCAAAAGACCAAAGCGGACAGCCCAAATTCTTGGAGCATTTCAGTGGCTGAACTTACCGAAGCCACTTATGATCTCTCGGTGAAAAATCCCAGCCGCAACGAAGTAGTGCAACATCGCAATCCACAGGAAATTATGGTAGAAATCGCCAAACTGGATGCGGAGAGTGCCGCCGTGTTGGCTAAAATAAGAACCTTGTTATAAAGGAGAATATGACGATGCAAGACATCCGCTGGAAACAACGCTTTGAAAATCTGCAATCGGCTTATCAACGCTTACAGCACGCTATTCAGATTAATGAGCAAACGCCTAACAATGACCTGATTCAGATGGCGCTTATCAAGGCATTTGAGATGACGTTTGAACTGTCTTGGAAAACCATGAAGGACTACCTCAACTACAACGGCATCGACGTAAAACTGCCGCGAGAAGTGATTAAACAGGCATTTGCCAATGACATTATCATCGATGGTCAATTATGGATGGACATGCTCGAAGACCGTAACCTGATGGCGCACACCTACGACGAAGCTCGCGCCATCAAAGCAGTGAACCACATTTGCCAGCGCTACATCGCAGGACTGGATGAGCTGCATCAATATTTACTTGCGCGGCTGACCTGATGTTTGGCCTTAGTACAGAAGTTTTGGCGGCGATCACCACCTGCCTGCAACAGCATCCCGAAATTGTCTGGGCCAAGATTTATGGCTCACGCGCTAAGGGTACTTACCAGCGAGGCTCGGATATTGATATCGCCTTCAGCAGCTCCACCGACTGCTCGGCCGATTTGCTCGAAGCCCTCGACAACCTGCCCACCCCTTACTTGTTTGATGTAACCCATTACGACAGCCTGAAGCATGAAGGACTGAAAACGCACATTGATCGTGTGGGGGTAGTGTTTTATGAGCGGAGGAAATAAGGATGTTACTATGAAGACTGGATGGCAAGCACAACCGTTCGAAAGCTGCATTGAACATGTTGTTTATTCAACAAAAATACAAAGAAAAGACTTCTTGGATGACGGCACATATCCCGTAGTTTCCCAAGAAGTTGGGTTAATAAACGGCTATTGGAACAAAGATGCTGATTTATTTATGGTGGACAGACCAGTCGTTATTTTTGGCGACCACACTAAGGTTTTGAAATACATTAATTTTGATTTTGTTCTTGGGGCTGATGGGGTAAAGATATTACAGCCCAAGGACTTTCTTGTTCCTCGGTTCTTCTATTACCAATTGCAGGTTGCAAAACTTGATACATTAGGTTACGCGCGGCACTACAAGCTTTTAAAAGAGCTAAAAATAAAATTTCCTGACCGGTTCGAACAACAACGCATCGTCGCCATTCTGGACGAGGCATTTGAAGGTATTGCCACAGCCGCAGCCAACGCCGAGAAAAACCTCAAAAACGCCAAAGAACTTTTTGAGAGTTATTTGCAATCGGTGTTTGAAAATAAAGGTGGCCGCTGGGAAGAAGTAAAACTATTTGAATTGGCAATTGACATTACTGATGGTGACCATATGCCACCACCAAAAACACAAGAAGGTGTGCCATTTATAACCATTTCAAATATCAATAAACAAAACCACCAAATTGATTTTTCAAATACGTTTACTGTTTCAAGAGAGTATTTTGAAAAATTAAAAGCCAATAGAAAACCAAAGAAAGGCGATGTTTTATATACTGTTACTGGATCTTATGGTATTCCTGTATTGATAGAACATGATTTTGAATTTTGCTTTCAACGACATATTGGTTTAATCAGGCCAATGGAAAATGTAAGCAGTAAGTGGCTATATTATTGGATATTATCTCCACAAGCATTTATGCAAGCCAATGATACTGCAACAGGGACTGCACAAAAAACGGTTTCATTGACAGCATTGCGAAATTTTGTTGTTCCGAAAGTGGCATTAAAAACCCAACAAACCATTGTCCATAAACTCGATACCCTTTCAACTGAAACCAAAAAACTGGAAGCCATTTACCAACAAAAACTTCAGCTATTTGCTGAACTTAAAAAAGCTATTCTCAACCGCGCATTTAGCGGTCAGTTGCATTAAGGGTTGATTCCATTCATGGTTCGACAGGCTCACCACGAACGGAATCAACCAATAGCCGTTCGTCCTGAGTTTGTCGAAGGACTTATTCAAAGACGCTGTCATGGACAAAGCAGGAACTGTTTCACACAATTTGACCAAATCGAACGATTCGGTTAAATTAACCCCATTCTTACTGGATACGAGGAAAGCGCAATGCAAACCTATACTGCAAATGAAGCCAAGACCCGGTTTGGTGAATTTCTCGACCTGGTTCAACGCGAGCCAGTTCAAGTAAAGCGTCACGACCGGGTAGTGGGCGTGATGGTAAGCGCACAAGATTACGAGGCAATGCGGGCTTTTTATGCGGATCGTTTATTGAAAACGATGGACGAAACCGCCGATGCCGCTGCGCGAGCCGGATTAACCCCTGAGAAACTGGCTGAGTTATTGGCGGATGAGAGCTGAATAAGCAGTGAATCCTCGCGGGTCTAGTGTCGTTATTGATACCAATGTTTGGATTAGCGGTTTGCTCACTAAGGCAGGTGCGCCAGCGCAACTGACACGACAAGTGGTCAGGCACGGTCAGCCCGTATTGACTCTGGAGACATTTGAAGAACTCAAGCAGCGGCTGTGGCTGCCAAAGTTTGACCGCTATGTGACGATGGAGGATCGAAAGCAGCTCTTGCACGATATTGATGTTGTTGCATTTTGGGTTGATGTTACACAGTCGATCTCAGAACTGGCTTTCTCTCGCGACGCGGCGGATGACAAGTTTATCCATGCTGCGTTGGCGGCGGGAGCTGGCTGGTTGGTGACTGGCGACAAAGATTTGCTGGTCTTGTCCGAAAACTTGTTGTCTTCTGGTGTGCGGATTATTTCTCCAGCACATGCGTTGCAGTTACCGGAATTCTCACCACGACTGTAGCTTGCAAATACGCTCATTAATAAAGCCGAAACCAGATGTTATGTAAAGAAAACCCGCTTTACTTAACCTATTCATCATGACGTGATAAGAAAATATGATTTTTTATACACGTTGGGCTTATGTCGATGTCATCGACATATCTTCAATATGTGTCGATAAAATGCAAAAACATCGACACAAATGATTGACGTGTCGATCATAACGACATATATTGAAGATGTGTCGATAAAACCGTGAAATGTAAACATGAGAATGCAGCCTTGGCAGCCCAATCAGCCTTATCTTGCTTTACCTGCCTTGCCACCCAAGGTGGATATTGAGACAAAAGCGATATTAAAACAGTGCATTACAGCACGCGCCGCGTTGGCAGAACTAAAGCAGGCGGCAGAATTAATACCTAACCAAGCCGTGTTGATTAATACGCTGCCGTTGCTAGAGGCGGGTGCAAGTTCTGAAATTGAAAATATTGTTACCACTACCGACAAACTGTTTCGACATGTACGTAATGAAGAGCAGGCTGACCCAGCTACTAAAGAGGCTTTGCGTTACAGTCGCGCTTTATTTGAGGGTTATCAGGCACTTAATCAATATCCATTGAATACCCGCACCGCTGAAGAAATCTGTACGCAAATAAAAGGTGTGCAGATGAATGTGCGTCACACATCAGACACCGCTTTGACCAATGATGTCACAGGGGAAATCATCTACACACCGCCCTTTGGCGAAAAGGTATTGAGAGAAATGCTTGCCGATTGGGAGCGGTTTTTACACAATGCGGTAGATATAGACCCATTGATCCGCATGGCGGTTGGACATTATCAGTTTGAGGCGATACACCCGTTTACCGATGGTAACGGCAGGACCGGGCGCGTGGTGAATAGCCTGTTTTTGATTCAGGAAGGCTTACTCACGCTGCCGATTTTATATTTGAGCCGTTACATTATTCAGCACAAAGCCGATTATTACCGTTTGTTATTGCAAGTGACGCGCGAGCAGGATTGGGAAGCCTGGATCATTTATGTGCTGAAAGGGGTTGAAGAAACGGCCACTTGGACTACCGCTAAAATTGCGGCGATTAGGGCATTATCAGAACATACGGCAGACTATGTGCGTCATCAATTACCTAAAGTCTACAGTTATGAGCTGGTGAGTTTAATTTTTGAATTGCCTTATTGCCGAATTAGCAACTTAGCTGATGCTGGAATTGCAAAGCGTCAGGCCGCTTCACAGTATTTAAAGCAGTTAGTTGAAATAGGCGTATTGATTGAAGCTCCCGTCACCAAAGAAAAAGTATTTATTCATTCCAAGTTGATGCAGTTGCTAACGCGAGATGGCAATGATTTTAAGCGGTATGAACCTAAAGGGCTTCCTAAATGAATGAAGCCGAAACCAGAGCTGAACTGATAGATCCTAAGCTGACAACCTGTGGCTGGGGCGTGGTGGAAGATTCCAAGGTGCTTCGTGAGTATCACATCACCGCTGGCAAAATCCAGACGGGCGGCAAACGGGCAAAACCGATGATTGCCGATTACATTCTGGTCTACAAAAACCGCAAGATTGGCGTGATTGAAGCCAAGAGCGAGCAACAAGAAGTAGGCGAGGGCGTTGCGCAAGCTAAGAACTACGCCGAAAAGCTGCTTATTGATTACGCCTACGCCAGTAACGGCAAAGAGATTTACGAAATCTCTATGAGTTCAGGCAGTGAGGGGCTGGTTGCAGCATTCCCTACCCCGGATGAGCTATGGCAAAAAACCTTCTCCGACCAGAATTCGTGGCGCGACAAGTTTGATGCCGTGCCTTTTGAGAACGTAGGCGGCACGAAAGGCGTTCGTTACTATCAGGAAATCGCCGTTACCAAAGCACTCAACGCCATTGCCGAAGAAAAGCAACGCATCCTGCTCACATTGGCAACAGGCACGGGTAAAACCTTCATCGCCTTTCAGGTTGCGTGGAAGCTGTTTCAAACCCGCTGGAATTTGAAACGTGACGGCAGTCGTCGCCCGAGAATCCTGTTTCTTGCTGACAGAAACATTCTGGCAAACCAAGCCTTCAACGCATTTTCGGCTTTCCCCGAAGATGCACTAGTGAGGATTACGCCCAAGGAAATCAACAAGAAGGGAAGTGTGCCGACTAACGGCAGCATCTTCTTCACCATTTTTCAGACTTTTATGAGTGGGGGTTCGACAGGCTCACCCCGAACGGAATTCGTTGATTCAGACAACATCGTTTGCGTTGAGCAAAACTCACCCACCGTTTGCGCTGAACGAAATTCACACACCGTTCGTGGTGAGCCTGTCGAACTACAATTAGCAGATGAACGGTCTTTCTACTTCGGCGATTACCCAGCCGACTATTTCGACTTCATCATCATTGACGAATGCCACCGTGGCGGAGCTAATGACGAAAGCAACTGGCGTGGCATCCTGGAATACTTTGCCCCTGCGGTTCAGCTTGGTTTGACTGCTACGCCCAAGCGGGTTGATAACGTGGATACCTACAAGTATTTCGGTGAGCCAGTGTATATCTATTCGCTGAAAGAAGGCATCAACGATGGTTTTCTGACCCCGTTTAAGGTCAAGCGTATCAAGACCACGCTGGACGATTACATCTATACCTCGGATGACCAAATCATTGAGGGTGAGGTGGAAGAAGGGAAGATTTACGATGAACCAGACTTCAACCGCATCATTATCATCAAGGAACGTGAAGCCAAACGGGTGCAGATTTTTATGGGTTTGATTAACCAGCGAGAAAAGACGCTGGTATTCTGCGCCACGCAAGACCATGCGGCGGCAGTGCGGGATTTGATTAATCAATATGCAACAAGCAAAGACACGCTTTACTGTGTGCGTGTCACAGCCAATGATGGCGAGATTGGCGAACAGTATTTGCGTGAATTTCAGGATAACGAAAAATCCATCCCCACCATCCTGACCACTTCGCAAAAGCTTTCCACTGGCGTGGATGCCCGCAATGTCAGGAATATCGTGTTGATGCGCCCCGTCAATTCTATGATTGAGTTCAAGCAGATTGTTGGACGTGGCACACGGCTGTTTGATGGCAAGGAATATTTTACGATTTACGACTTTGTGGATGCTTATCAGCATTTTGCTGATCCTGAATGGGATGGCGAACCGCTAGAGCCAGAGGTTTGCACCAAGTGCGGCGAAGACCCTTGTGTGTGCGGGAAGAAACCGCCTCGACTTTGCCCTGTCTGCGCTCAACAACCCTGCGAGTGCAATACAATAAAAGAGCCTAAATCTTGTTTTGTCTGTAATCAAGCTCCTTGTGCGTGCAAGAAAAAGGTGAAAATCAAGCTGCGTGACGGCAAGGAGCGTGAGATTCAGCACATGGTTTCAACGATGTTTTGGGGTGCAGACGGCAAACCAATCTCCGTTGAAGAATTCCTGAACAATCTTTATGGCGCTTTGCCGTCTTACTTTCAGAATGAGGAAGAACTGCGGCAGATTTGGTCAAACCCAAGCACTCGCAAAGCGCTGCTGGATAAGCTCGCCGATGCGGGTTATGGACATTCTGAACTGGCAGAATTGCAAAAGCTGATTGATGCCGAAAAGAGCGATTTGTTTGACGTGCTGGAGTATATTTCCTTCAACATACAGCCCATGACAAGGGAAATACGGGTATCGCAGGCGAAACCAAGAATCCTTGATGGCTTAAACCTAAAACATAGGGAGTTTCTTGAATTCGTCTTGTTCAAATATATCGACACGGGGTTTGAAGAGCTAGACCAGTCCAGGTTGCCAAAGCTTATTAATCTCAAATATCACTCAATGACCGATGCAGCGGAATCTCTTGGTGGTGTGGATGAAATCATCAATCTGTTTATTGGTTTCCAAAAACACTTGTATGACAGATTGGATGTTAAGGCAACTTAAAACGCACCTGCATTGAACTATTACAGGTGCCTTGTTTTTTCAGGCCAAACAGAAGATGGCAAGTTTGATAGTCGCTAATCTTGTTTGAGGAAACTTTGAATAAGTTGATTCGGCTCATGTCCTTCGGCTACGCTCAGGAGAGCGTTCGACCAGATCAGGACGAACGGAATCAAATCCATGAACCTAAAAAAAATCAGTTGAGGTGTGCTGTAGACCGTTCGTGCTGAGCTAGTCGAAGCATAAACGGACTACAGCACACTACCCATTGGGTGAGCCTTCCAAATCCCGATCACCCTTCGACAGGCTCAGGGCGAACGGGATTTGGAAGGCCCAACTTATTTTTCTAGGATTACCGTTCGTCCTGAGCTGGTCGAAGGGCTTATTCAGAGAATCCTTAAGTTGTTCGGCTTCTGCAAGCGATAACACTGACACGGGAAACAAATTTACACATGAGTTTTTGGAAAAATAAAACATTAGCGGAAATGACCCATGAAGAATGGGAATCTTTGTGTGACGGCTGCGGCAAATGCTGCCTTCATAAGCTTGAAGATGAAGACACAGGAAAGGTCTACTACACCAATGTTGCCTGTCGTTTGTTGAACTTGAATACTTGTCGATGCACCAATTACCCTGAGCGTACCCGCTTAGTACCTGAGTGCCTTGATTTAAAACAACACGACATTGCTGAATTTAGCTGGTTGCCGTCAACCTGCGCGTATCGTCTGGTTGCAGAAGGTGAAGAGCTTCCCGGTTGGCATCCTCTGGTTTCCGGTAAGGCTAGCAGCGTTATAGACGCTGGCGTTTCCATCAGAAGTTTTGCGGTTACAGAAGCGCAAGCGGACGATTTGGAAGATCATGTGATTGAGTGGTTGGAGTAATGAGAACGGCGAGTTCAACATTTATGTTTAACTGGTTGTTCTCGTTGGGGTTCGCAAGCTCACCCACAACCTACAAATTAAACTCAATCTTAGCACGGTAAGATGTGCTGAACGAAGGGAAGCGCATCGGTCGGATTTTCGGCAGATACCCAAAGGGCACAAGCGCGCCTCGTACCCCGGCACACCCTCACTGCCATTAAGTTAAGAAAAATATCCCCCTCTCCTGATGGAGAGGGACGGGGTGAGGAGAATTTAAGAATAAGGAATGCCTTATAACCCCCCTCATCCTAACCTTCTCCCTCAAGGGAGAAGGGACTTGCCGCTTAACTTAATGGCAGTGCGGCACATCCTCCATTTTGCGTATCTTTCATGCTAGCAGAAAAGCGATCATTAACGCTCTGACTCCTTCTTAGCCACCTTATCCCGCAAATAAACCGGCATTGCCTGTTCAACCGGAACTGCCAAACCTAGCTTAAAACCTTCAGTACCTAATCGGGCGACAGCCCTGGCTCTGGGCAGGATGTCGGCATCATAACCTATGACACGATGGGATAAGTGCGATAACAATTCCTGGTGATAGGCTTTCCAACCCGAACCAATACCCACCCCGGAAACGCCAGGAAATTCAATCTCACTTGCTGGTAATACGGCTTCTTTTCCTAATAGTTCGGCAAAACCTGAAGCATTGCGTTGGTAAACTCCCCAGTAAATTTCATTCATCCTTGCATCCATTGCCACGAAGGCTAAGTTTTCCTCGTTATGGTCGAAAAAATCTTGCGCGACTGCCGCCAGATTAGAGACAGGAACTACAGGCAAGTCGAGCGCAAAAGCGATACCGTGGATGATTCCTGTCGCAATGCGTACTCCAGTAAAAGAGCCGGGGCCGCAGCCAAAAGCCAAACCATCGAGATCAGTGGGTTTCAGACCTGCATCAGCCATTAACGCGTCGATCATCGGCAATATCAATTTACTGTGTCCGTTAGCGGTCAAACTGAATTGTTCGGTAATTTCCCCATATATCATCAAGGCTGCTGAACAGGCTTCTGTGGCGGTTTCCACGGCTAATAATTTCATGGTACAAGTTCTACCGGGTGTTCTTTTTCGTCTTCTGCCTTAAAAAAAGCGCGGACATCCTCAATATCCCGGGTGCGCTTCATTGCTGGCACGCTGTCTAAAAATTGTTGCCCATAAGAGCGTTTTAATAGGCGTGGATCGCACACCATCAATACGCCACGGTCGGTTTCGTCACGGATCAAGCGGCCTATGCCTTGCCGTAAGGCGATGACGGCGGTGGGTAGTTGATGCTCAAAGAAAGGATTGCCGCCATGTTCGGTGATGGCATCCAATCGCGCTTTGAGTACCGGATCGCCCGGGGATGAAAACGGTAGTTTGTCGATAATGACACAAGATAAAGCCTCGCCCCTGACATCCACACCTTCCCAAAAACTCGCCGTACCCAGTAACACCGCATTGCCCCGGCGTTTAAACTGCTCCAATAACTGGGCTTTAGGCTTGCTGCCTTGAATGAGTAAGGGAAAATCTATACGGTTTTCCAGCAATTCTGCGGCCAGTTTGAGCGCACGATGGCTGGTAAACAGGAAAAACGCCCGGCCTCGGCTGGCTTCCAATACCGGAATGACAAATTCGACGATAGTCGGTATAAAATTAGCATCATCTGGCTTGGGCAAGCCTTTCGGATGATAAAACAGGGAATGATTGGCATAATCGAAAGGGCTGCCCCATTGTTTGCCATGCGTATCGTTTAAACCAAGATTGTTGGCGAAGTGGTCGAACTTATCCGCCACGCTCAAAGTCGCCGAGGTAAAAATCCAAGTCGCCTTATGTTGCTGCATGAAGGCCTTGAATTCTTTGGCGATATCGAGCGGGGTGCGGCTTAAGGTAAAGGTTTTCCGGTGTGTTTCGTACCAACGTATCCACTGCCCGGACTTATCATCAACAATATCCTGCAATTGTTGCGATACTTCTTCAGCCCGTTTGTGACACATTTCCAGTTCTTTGGTTTTGACCGATGCCAGTTTCAGTTGCCCACATAAGCGTTGTAATTGCTCCTTGACGGCATTCAAGGCAGCCAGAATCTTCGGGTTATTTTTGATGTCCTTCCAGTCGCCGCGTTTAAGTTCAAGCCCAAACGCTAAACGCAAGTCTTTCACTTCATGCTCCAAATCTTCGCAGGCAGTCCTGAGTTCTGGCAGGTCGGTGGCATCTTTGAAATATTCGATCAAGGAATCCTTAGCCAGATCAATAAGCTGCTTACCGCCGATATGGATGCCGAGAAAGTTTGATGCGGTTTCCGCCAATTGGTGCGCTTCATCGACAATAACCACTTCAGCGCTGGGCAATAATTCACCAAAACCACTCTCGCGTATAGACCAATCCGCGCATAGCAAATGATGATTAACCACCAATAAATCGCATTCCTGGGCTTTTTTTCGGGCTTTCATCAGAAAGCACTCGCTGTAATCGGGGCAATCCTGACCTAGACAGTTATCTACTGTGGAAGTCGCCAGATACCAAGCCGGATCGCCTTCGGTGAGTTCGGTCATTTCGGCAATGTCGCCGATTTTGGTGCGCTTAGACCAGGATTTGATCTTGGTTAATGCAGCGGCTTCTTCTTTATTGAAACCCAAGGTTGATGTCAGCGAATTTTGCAACCGGTACTTGCATAAATAATTGCTCCTGCCTTTGAGCAGGGCGGCGACAAAAGGCGTTTTGAGGGCTTTGCGGATAATCGGCAAATCTTTGTTAAATAGCTGATCCTGCAAGTTTTTGGTGCCCGTCGAAATGACCACTTTTTTGCCCGACAGAATAGCAGGCAACAAATAGGCAAACGTCTTGCCCGTACCCGTACCGGCTTCTGCGATTAAGTTTTGGTTTTCATCAATCGCGTTGGCGATGGCTTCTGCCATTTCAGTTTGCGCTTCCCGTGGTTGATAGCCTTCCAAAATATTGGCTAATGCGCCTTCGGTGCTAAAAAAAGACCTGAATTCTGTCACGGTTTGGCTGTTGCCTGGATAAAAAGAGTGTTGGAATTCATGTGGATTGTGCGAGTTACATCAGCGGGTAGGGCGCAATAGCCGCTAAGCGTATTGCGCCAAATGGTGGACTCCGTCAATACGGAGTATTTAACAATCAAATCACTCTGTGATTTTTACCAGCCAACCACCCGCACCCTTGCAACTGCTTTGTGCATCGGCAGTGATTGCAATTCTGGCAAAAGCGCCTTTTACGGATGAAGGTAGACTCCCGCTCACAGCAAACGTACCGTCACTTTTTTTATCGACTTTTATAGTAGCGGGTTGTTCTTTTATATTAACTTTGATAGTCGTCGGATAAGTATTTTTAGACGCAGTAAAAGAAAAGTCTGAACCCGCAGTAACTTCGGCATTTTCTGCCGGAACAAAATCAGTAAATTTGGGTTTGTCACAGGCTTTTGAGCTGCTACTGCCGCCGCCGTAAGCCCAGCAATTGGTGGTAAACATCATTAAAGCAAAAATCCATAAGCAATTAAATTGTTTCATTTTTTATGCCTCATCGTGTTGTTATAGTGGTTTTGTGCGTACGCTATACACATTAACTTATTTCGACCAATTGTCAATCAGGTATCAATCAGCACTTGCTAAGCCCATGAGTTCCAGTCTTTGGGGATAATCAGCCATTAGGTTCTAATAGAGTGCCCAGTAATAAAAGCCTGGAAGTTGCAATACGCTTAATTTGTTGGTTTGGCAGAAAATAACTTGAATTATTGGTGTTTAAGGTTATAAATGACGGTAATGCAGAGATTGCTAAATCCTCTAAAAGTGTAGGTTAGAAAGTAATCGCAACCATACTTAAAGTACAAAAAATCAACCCCACACAATATTGATAACAAAAGGGTGGTAATCAAGTGATAAAACATTTTTTGCAGGATTACCTGAGTATCGTTTTGGTTAGTTGTTTGTTGGTTAGTAGCAGTGTATTGGCTGAGGACAATACCGTTGAAAAGCCATTGGTAGCGATTTTTGCAGGCGGCTGTTTCTGGTGTATGGAGCCTCCATTCGACGCTTTGCCCGGCGTTATCAGTACAATATCGGGCTATACCGGTGGACATACCGAAAACCCGACTTACAGGGAAGTCTCAAACGGCAAAACAGGCTATTTAGAAGCTATTCAAGTGACCTATGATCCGGCTAAAGTCAGCTATGAAAAACTTCTCGAAGTCTTCTGGCACAACATAGATCCATTTGATGACGACGGGCAATTTTGTGATAAAGGTGACCAGTACAAAGCGGCCATTTTTTATCAGGACGAGAACGAGAAACAACTCGCCGAAGCATCAAAAATAGAAATCCAGAAAAAACTGCTTGATAAAAGTATAGTCACCTCAATTAAGCCCGCTGGAAAATTTTACCCGGCCGAAGACTATCATCAAGATTATTACCAAAAAAATCCGACAAGTTACAAATTTTATCGGTTTACCTGTGGTCGCGACCATCGTCTAAGCCAGATATGGGATGAGTAAAAAGATGCTGGTTTGAGGTTTAGTTAATCGCCATTAGTTGTCGCCCCCTCAATCTATAAAATACGGTACAGATCAATATTATAACTATGCTGTCCCTGCTGATGGGCATAAATCTAACCGCTATTTTCTATTGGAAAACAGCACAATAACTATAAGCCCAATCACGACCGCAGGTATGATGAAAAAACTGCCCTGTGGTTCTTCCCAGTTTTCGGTGCCTTTACGCAATGCTGGGTCATTAGACTCATCATAGCCACCCCCTCTTTTTGTAGATATCGTATCTGATCTAGTCAATGTGATGTTATCTCCGTAGCTAAGATTAGGAAAAAAATCTGATACTTGAAAGTTAGAGATCTCATTTGCAGAAACTTGAAAACTTGGCATACCGCCCAGTAAGACAATCATACTCAATATTGAAGCCATTTTCTTTGACATCGTTTTCTCCAGATTGGCAGTAAGAAAGTATAAAAAGTAACCTATGCTTGAAGCTAGTTTAGCAATCTTAACCTAATTCTTTAGCTGCATCTTCAGTTCGGAAAAAGGCTTTTCCCGGTTTGAGTTGTTCAAGAAAATCAGTTTTACGCAGCTTGTCCAGAACCGGGCCTTTCGCTTCCGAAATATTGAGCGTTTTCCCTGACACTTGCAAGGACTGGTTTATATTTTCCAGGGCTTCCAGAGCCGTCGTGTCTATATCACTGACCGAAGTGAAAATCAGGACAACATGCTTGATATTAGGCTGCCGGTTTAATTCATCGGCAAGGTAGTCTTCGACATAGCTGATATTGGCGAATGTGAGGCTTTCGTCAATTCGCACCAATAATAAATGATGCCAAGTTTCTACAGCGTGACGTTTGATATTCCGGTAATGTTCGGTTTTTGGTATTCGACCTACTACAGCTATGTGCGGATGGCTGGTTTTACGGAGTTGACTTGCCAACGTAAGGATAATTCCCAAGGTAATGCCTTTTTCAATACCTAGCACTAAAACACCCAGTAAAGTGACCAGTTCGGCAAAGCCGTCACCGCGATCATAATTGAAGGTATGGAATATATGCCTGATACGCACCAGGCGGAAAACCGCCATAATGATGATGGCGGCTAGTGCCGCTTTGGGAATGTTGGCAAACCATGCGCTGAAGAAGATGACGGAGACACTTAGGATAGCTGCCGCAATCAGCATCGCCATTTGCGTACGCGCCCCAGCAGAGAAGTTGACCATCGTTCGGCTAAAACCACCCGCGACCGCCATGCCGCCAGAAATGGCGGTGACTAAGTTTGCAGCTCCTAGTGCTATCAACTCCTGATTTGGGGCGATTTTTTCACCCCTGAGATTGGCTGTGACTTTAGCAATGGCGACGCTTTCTACATAAGCAATCAGGGCTATAAAAGTGGCGCTAGGTAGTAGGATCTTCCATTTTGTAATATCAATAAAATCCAGCCTCAGCGAGGGAAATCCAGAAGGCACTTCACCTACTAGAGAGACACCGTGTTGCGCTTGTAGGCCGAAGTAAGTGGCGGCTAAGGTAGCAAGGAAAACGGTTAATAACGGCCCACATTTGCTGATTCCAGTCACCATAGTCAGAGGCAACTTGAGTTTTTTAAGCAGCGAACTGAGCGGTTTTCCGAAAAATATCAGTATATTTAGCGCGGCAATCGCAATAGCTAAGGTTGCGGCATTATATCCCTGCAAATAGTGCTGATAACACGCTATATTAAAGCCGCATGAGGGTGGCTTTAACCCCGCTAATTGGGGTAATTGGCTGGCTATAATCAACAAGGCCGCGCCACTAGTGAATCCCGCGAGTACCGGGTGGCTGATAAAATTGACCAGGCCGCCCATACGTAACATCGCCATCATCAGCATGATAATTCCGCTTTCCGCAGCCAGGATCAGTGCGCTTTGCACAGAATCCCCCAAAGCACTGATTTCCGGCGTTGCCAAGGCGCTGGCAATCATGATGGCGGCAATCGAAACTGGCCCTACGGATAAGGTACGGCTGGTTCCCAGCAGGGCATAACAAGCGGTCGGCAGGATGCTGGCGTACAAACCCATTTGCGGCGGCAATCCTGCCAGTATGGCATACGCAATGCTTTGGGGGACCAGCAATATGGCAGTAATGATGCCAGCGAAGATGTCGCCATCAAAATCTCGACGCGTGTAGTTTTTTAGACTATGGACAATCGGGAAAAAGTGTGTGCCTTGAGAGCCGTTAGATTGTGCCGTGGGCATTGCGGTTATATTCCTTATGTCCATGTTGCATAGTTCCCACGCTCCCGGCGTGGGAACTCATTGAGCAACGCTCCTGCGTTGCGTGACGCTAGGGCGTAATCAGGGGCATTCCCACGCTGGAGCGTGGGAATGATTTACGATTTATTTTCTTCGCGTCCTTCGCGCACTTCGTGGTAAATAATACTTTCACGACTGCTTTTGCCTAATCTTCATTCATAAAGCGTTTTGCATATGATTCTAAATGCGGAATATCAATCCGGTAACCTTTGACCATGATGTGCCAGTATAAAAACGGGAAACCGCAGGTTTTGCCTAGCCACCAGATAAAACGGTTTTCCCGTGGGTCGAGAAAAGGGAACGAGGGTGTCACTTTGCCATCATAAGCAAACTCAGCCAGCATCACGGTATTGAGCGAGGTGGTCAGTGGGCAGGAGCCATAACCATCGTATTTTTCCACAACCGCTTTAGCATTCATTACGTTAAGAATGTTATCGACCACGATAGGCACTTGCTTGCGGACGGCGGCGGCAGTTTTGGCGTTCGGTGTCGAGGTGGCATCGCCCAAGCCGAAAATATTAGGGTACTTGTTGTGCTGCAAGGTTTTTGGATGCACATCCACCCAACCGGCAGCATTCGCCAACGGGCTTTGCTTGATGAAATCCGGCGCACTTTGTGGCGGAGTGACATGGATCATGTCAAATTGTTTAGTGATTTGTTGTTTCTTACCTTCGCTGTCCGTAACTTCAAAGGTTGCGGTTTTTGCTGCCCCATCAATGGCAATCAGGTTGGCGCTAAAGTTGGTTTTAATCCCATAATCGGCGACAACCTTAGTCAGCGCTTTAGCAAAAAAAGGTACGCCAAACATGGCTGGCCCAGCATTACAGAATTCAATAGTAAATTTATCCAGGATACCTTTTTTGCGGAAGCGGTCGGCTGCCAGATACATGATTTTTTGTGGCGCTCCCGCGCATTTAATGGGCATGGGCGGTTGGGTGAACAATGCAGTGCCAGATTGCAGGTTTTGGATACATTCCCAGGTATATTCCACTGTGTCTGGCGAGTAGTTGCTACAAACATTATTCTTGCCCAGCGTTTCTTTCAAACCGCTAATTTTATCCCAATCCAGTTGCAGTCCAGGGCAGACGACCAGATAGTCATAAGTGACTTTATCGCCCGAACGCAGGGTTACGGTATTTTCATCTGGCTGGAAAGTGTCTGCATAATCCTTAACCCAGGTGATGCTGGGGTGGATGAGGTCTTTCTCATTTCGGGTGGTTTGTTTCAACGTGTAAGCGCCGCCGCCGATGATGGTAAAGCCAGGTTGGTAATAGTGTTTTTCGGATGGCTCGATCAAGCCGATGGCTATCGTTGGGTTCTGCCGACGCATATTGTTGGCAACGGAAACGCCCGCAGCGCCGCCGCCGACGATTAAAAGGGTATAGTGTTGTTGTGTCATGAATCCTCCGGTGTAGTTATAATTTTTTGTGTGTCTTGGGACAACCCCAAGACCTAATATTGTGTAAGTTGAGAAAGTCCCCTCAGCCTAATCTTCTCGGCACACCACTACGCTGCTCCTGCATTGCCAAACCACATGGATGTGGTGAATGTGTAAAATGCAGGAGCATTTTTCCACCTACTTACCTACATCCTTTTAGGTATCCCTCAAGGGAGCAGGGACTCAACCATTTACAACGTCCTTTTTCACCTAAAATTGGCTGTCAGTCAATCGTTTTTCGCCGCACAAACTTAATTCGCTTTCTGCCAAGCCTCATAGCCACCCGCAATAGAAAGCACGTTCGTATAACCCAGTGTTTTCAAGGATTGTGCTGCCAGGGCTGCGCGTCCGCCCGTGCGGCAGTAGATCAGCACGGGTTTAGCTTTATCCGCTAATTCCGGGATATTGCCTAGCTTAAATTCCAATACACCACGTGGTAATGATACGGCTTTTTCGAGATGTCCGGCTGCATACTCGCTTTCTTCGCGTGTGTCGATAAGGGTAATATTGCCTTCAGCGATCAGTTGTTTGGCTTTTGCCGGAATAATTTCGGTAATTTGTTGTTTTGCGGCGGCGACCAAGTCTTGAACGGTGACGCCTCCAGTTTTCGGCAAATCGCCGCCACAATTTACGGTCGGAACCTCCCCCGTCTTAGTGCTTTCTCGTACGCTTTCTCTGTGGGCGACCGCATCCTGACGCTCGTTTTCTTCCAGGCCACAATAACGGTTAGCGGGTACGGCTTCATTAATCATCTTTGGTTTAGGCAGATTGAGATTATTCATAATGTCCATGAATTGCTCACGGGTTTTGCCTGCCAGACGCGGATTGGTGGTGCGTTCCTGCATAATGCTGCTCACCCAGCGTTGCTGGTAGTCATGACCTGGATATACCAGTGTTTCATCAGGTAGAGTAAACAGGCGTTGGGTGATACAGTCGTAGAGCGCCCCGGCGTCGCCACCTTGAAAATCAGTGCGTCCACAACCGCCAATCAACAAGGAATCACCCGTAAACACGCGGTCACGCCACAAAAAGGAAATGCTGCCTTTGGTATGACCGGGTGTAGCGATAACCTTGATTTGTTCGCCATTCGTAAAAGAAAACACATCGCCATCTTCAATCTGGAAATCCGCCGTTTCCGCCCCGCATAAGGCACTTACGCCCGTTTGGGTGCCCAGGCGTTGCCGTAACAAGCCGCTGGCGGTGATGTGGTCGGCATGGACATGGGTTTCCAGAGTATATTTCAGTTGTAAGCCATGCTCAGTCAGCAATGCCAGGTAATCGTCAATATGCGTGTTCACAGGATCAATCAACACGGCTTCTTTGTTGACAGGATCGGCAATCAGATACGTGTAAGTCCAGGTTTCCTGATCGAATAATTGTTTGAATAGCATAATGCATCTCCGTTAGTTGTCGTTGGGTTTTCGCACTATCTAACAGGTAAAATAGTGTCAATACAATAAGATGAAAGCAAGACACATGCCAGAATAGGATGATACTACTAACTCATTGTTTTAATTTGTTTATAGGTTTTGTTAAGACCTATGTTTAGTTTTTATTGCTACTGCATGTGTTTCATTGAAACATAATTTCGTTTCACAAGGTTAGCATAGTGAAACAGTTTTACTTGTTATACAAACGATGAGCAATAAAACCCATATAGATAGAAAAAATCATAACAACCGCTTCGCTTGTACCCAGACCTAATCCGGCAACCGAGGGGCCTGGGCAATAGCCGCTAATCCCCCATCCCATGCCAAAAATGGCAGCGCCAATTAGAAGTGGCTTATCGATGACGGACTTGCTGGATAGGTAAAACTCTTTGTCGAATAGGGGCGTTGGGCGTTTGATTATTTTCCGAAAGAAAAGTGATGTAACGGTAAGCGCACCGACCATAACGAAAATCAAACTGGGATCCCAGTTGCCGGCAATGTCGAGAAAATTTAGCACCTTATCGGGATTGGTCATTTGGGAAAGCGTTAACCCGATGCCAAATAGTATGCCGCTGATTAGAGACATCACGATGAGTTTCATGTTACCAGCCCCAGTATATGGCGCATAATGTAAACAGTGAGAAAACCGCTAGCCATAAATGTTATCGTAGCCGCAATCGAGCGTATAGACCCTCTGGCTATTCCGCAAACCGCATGTCCGCTAGTGCAGCCATTACCCATGCGGGTACCGAAACCGACCAGGAAGCCTCCAAATGCCAACAGCCAGACCGGAAAATTTTCGCGTGGTTGATAAAAATCAGGTCTTATCTGGTGGAATAAAAACGCACCAATAACGATACCGGCCAAAAAAGCGAATCGCCAAAATAACTCTGTCCGGTCAGCACTCATCATGCCACCCATAATGCCACTGATACCGGCAATCCGTCCGGTAAACAATAACAACAGGGTGGCAGCAAGTCCTATCAGGATGCCGCCTGAAAACGCTGAGTAGGGTGTGAAATTTTCCATAGTGTACCTAATGTCAGTTTTTTAAAATAAGCAATGCGCAAACTTATTGTTGCGCTTAATTCGTCTATTTGATTTACTTGAAAGCAGCGACAACTAAAACACTGCATTCATAACGTTTCCATTTTTGGGTTCGGTTATTGCGTTCAATTGAAGTTTTTTGCTAAATTTGCCAAATGAAACATTTCTTGTGTGTTTGAATGTTGCTAATTATCCTCAACTAGTCTGTTATTTTTGTCAATATACACTGGGTTTTCGGTTCGTCATGGATCTGGCTGGTAAAATCATGACGAAATTACGCACTAAATGATTTACTTCCTGATCGTTCCTTGAACAGTAAAAAGAGATATTTGTATGTCGTACGATATGGTTGCCTTTGCTGTCAGTTGTCTATTGATACTGGTTTATTATCTGTATCTAGGTAGACGAACTCGCCTTACTCCGGATTCTAGCGTACACGCCCTAAATGCCAGGGTTCGGGAGCGATGGGTTGATATGGTAATGAGTAAAGACAGCATGGAAATTCTTGCCGTTCAAACCTTACGCAACTCGGTTATGGCAGCCAATTTTATGGCATCGACCGCTGTGCTGTTGATAATCGGAACTTTAAACATCAGCGAAAAAATCGGGAAATGGACGCTCCAATGGCATCCTTATGTTTTAGCCGATGTTGAATCTAGCCAGTTATGGCAAATAAAACTAGGGTTATTGTTGCTAGATTTTTTTATTGCCTTTTACTGCTTTGCCATGGCAATACGTTTCTTTAATCATGTCGGTTATATGATTAATCTTTCTGACGAGGCGTCGACAGACGGCAGTTTATACAAACGAACCTGCGCTTATTTAAACAAGGCCGGTAGTTACTATACGTTGGGAATCCGCACCTTCTTTTTTAGCTTGCCGATCATATTATGGTTTTTCGGCCCCTATTTTTTGATGCTGGCGACGCTTGTACTGATAGTAGGGCTTGCCATGCTCGACAGAACGCTAAGCTGAATAGGTCTAGCAAAATTGCAACACAATAGCCAATAAACCTAAAAAAATCAGTTGAGGTGTGCTGTAGATCGTTCGTGCTGAGCTAGTCGAAGCATAAACGGACTACAGCACACTACCCAGGTGAGCTTTCCAAATCCCGATCATCCTTCGACAGGCTCAGGGCGAACGGGATTTGGAAGAGGGCCAACTGATTTTTTTAGGATAAAGCACCTTCAACTATCAGGGTCGTCGTTAATTTCCAGCCATAAGGCGTTAATGATAGCCATTGCACAGGCCAAGCCAACCCCTAAAATCCACGCGAAATACCACATGCTATTGCTCCTTTAATACAAAACGTTTCGATTTTTCTGAATATCCTCAACCGTTACCTTGCCGCGCAGGACGCGGTAAACCCAGGCGGTATAGGCCATGACGATAGGCATCATCAGCACGGTAGCAAAAAACAAGAATTGCAGGGTGTAGTGGCTTGCGCTGGAATCCCATACGGTCAGGCTACTCGTCGGGGAGGTGCTGGAAGGCATGATGAACGGGAACATAGAACCTGCTGCCGTCACTATCACGCAAATAACGACCAACCCACTCATTAGAAAAGCCCACCCGGTATAACGTCTGGACGATAGAAATATCACCAACCCAGCACCTATGGTTGCCAGCAATGGCGATAACCTTAACCAAGGATAGGTGCTGTAGTTGGCTAGCCATAAGCCGTTTTCTTTGCTAACCGTTTTTGATGATAGATTGGCAATAGTGATGGTATCAATAGCCGAGGTAATACGATAACCGTCCAGGCCGATTGCTACCCAAACCCCGGCAGCGATGAAGCTCACCGTAAAAACCAGACTGCTCCAAAGGATGACGCGACGAGCACGTTCCGCTAACGCCGCCTCGGTACGCCAGTGCAAAAATACCGCACCGTGCAAGCACATCAAGCTCACACCGACAAGAACGCAAAGTAAGGCGAAGGGCTGGAATAAATCCCAGAAACTGCCGCTGTATGTGGAGCGTAAGTCGCTATCAATCTGAAACGGCAACCCCATAATTAAATTACCAGCCGCAAGACTTAATACCACAGATGGCACTGCACCACCTACAAACAGCGCCCAATCCCAGGCCGAACGCCAGCGCGGGTTTGCCAGTTTACTGCGATAATCGAATCCAACTGGACGCAAAAATAAACCGAACAACAGCACCAGCATACCGGTATAAAGACCTGAAAAGAAGGTGGCATAAACCAGCGACCAGGCACCGAAGGAAATGCCGCCCAATGTAACCAGCCAGGTTTGGTTGCCTTCCCAGGTCGGGCCGATGGTATTCAGCATCACACGCCGTTCGTCGTCGGTTTTACCGAGAAAGGGCAGTAACATGCCGATACCCAAGTCGAAGCCATCCATGACGGCAAAACCGCAAACCAGGAAGATCAGTATCGCCCACCATATAATTCGCAGTGTTTCAAAATCAAACATGATTCACCTCGTCCTGTTCAAAATGGTAGCGTCCGGTATGCAAGCTACTTGGGCCCATGCGTACATACTTAATCATCAAAAATAACTCGATAACAAGCAATACGGTATAGAACACGAAAAATCCTGCCAGGCTTAAATATAATTGCCCAACATCAACGCTGGATACACTCAAGTGCGTCGGTAATATCCCGGCGATTGTCCAGGGTTGGCGGCCATATTCAGCAACTACCCAGCCGAGTTCGCTGGCAATCCAGGGTAATGGAATGCCATAGAACGCAAGACGCAACAGCCAGCGTTGTTTATGGGCCGTGCGTTTGGTGTTGTAGTAGAAAGACGCGGCGAAAATGAACAGCATCATGAAGCCGCATAATACCATGCCACGGAACGTCCAGAATATCGGGGCAACTTTGGGTATCGAATGTCGGGTAGCTTCCTCGATTTGTGCAGGCGTGGCATCGACAACCTTGTCCGTATAACGTTTCAACAGCAAACCGTAGCCGAGATCGTCCTTGTGCGCTTCAAAAGCTGATTTTGCTTTGGAATCCTGATTATCCTGTCGCAATTTTTGCAGGTAAGCATAAGCGATCATGCCGCTTTTAATGCGTTCGCGATTATTTTCAAGTATGCTTTTGATGCCGCCAACTTTCTCGTCTATCGAACGGGTAGCAATCAAGCCCATTACCCACGGGATTTTAATGGCATAATCGGTGGTCATGGTCTCCTCGTTGGGAAATCCGAACAGCGTGAACGAAGCGGGCGATTCTTCGGTTTCCCATTCCGCTTCAATAGTGGCGAGCTTGGCTTTTTGTACTTCACCCAGGGTATATCCGCTTTCATCGCCCAGGACAATGACCGATAGCACCGATGCCAAGCCAAAGCCTGACGCAATTCTGAAAGACCGCCTGGCAAAAGCGACATCCCTGTTTTTTAATAGGTAAAAAGCACTGATGCCAAGCACGAACATCGAGCCAGTGACATAGCCCGCCGCCACCGTATGCACAAACTTGACCTGTGCTATCGGGTTAAAAAACAGGTCTGCAATACTGGTCAGTTCCATACGCATGGTGTCGTAATTGAATTCGGCACCGACAGGATATTGCATCCAACCATTTGCAATCAGTATCCACAGCGCCGACAAACTCGTGCCTAAAGCCAACAGCCAGGTAACGACCAAATGCTGGACTTTGCTGAGGCGTTCCCAACCGAAGAAAAACAAGCCGACAAAGGTTGATTCCAGAAAGAATGCCATCATGCCTTCAATCGCAAGCAGTGGGCCGAAAACATCGCCAACATAGTGGGAATAATAAGCCCAGTTGGTGCCAAACTGAAATTCCAGGGTGATGCCGGTCGTTATGCCCATGGCGAAATTGATGCCGAACAACTTGCCCCAGAACTTCGTCATGTCTTTGTAGATCAGCTTGCTGGACATGATGTACACCGATTCCATAATGGCCAGTAAGAAAGACAAGCCCAGCGTCAGCGGCACAAACAGAAAATGGTACAGCGCCGTCAGCGCAAACTGGAGCCTCGAAAGCTCCACAACTTCATTAATAATCATTTAAGATATTCCTGTGTTCCTTAGAGATAATGACTTGATCTTGTGTGCCGAAAATTTTGTCAGCGATAACGGCTTCATCGACCGGTTGCTTATTACCGGCAAAAAACAACCACCACAACCCGCCTAATAAAAGAAATTTCACCAGCACCGCGACAGTAATTTCCAAACCAAAGGAGGTTTTACGACCAGTTAGTTTTTTAAAAAACAAAGTTAACAATCCGTCATTTGCAGGCATACTACTCCACCGTATGAGTTGCCGCATTGAATGGCATGAATGTCCAGAAATAATATCGCGTGCCAAAAATCTAATCTATCCACGAGTATTTTTCTCTCAACAAACAATCTAATTCATCCACGAGCGCACACCAATCCGAATCCTCTTCTATCACTTCGGCCAGAAACATAGCCTGAGCTGCTCAATAAAAGCACGAATTTGCTCCTCGTCACTTGCTAAACCTAATTGAGAAAATAACGTTTGCAGAGTGTGTATTGAAGTATCCATTTTAATCTCCAGAAATGTTTAAAGATTTTCTATGATGGATGCGGTACCAGCATCGACACTTTCATTCAAACGATCTTGTGCTATCAACCTTTCTTCTTTCAACAGTGACTTAAAGGATTTTAAGAAGACATTGTTTTTATTGATTATTCCGTCTGTACCCGTAGACTGGTTAATGCTTGCATAAATTCCACCAAATCAGCTTTTTCTTGTTGCGTAAGATGTAGGGAAAAAATTTTGGTATCGATAAAACGGTTTTTGTCTCCGCCTTTATTATAATGTTCAATGACTTCTTCCAGTGTTTTCATGCTGCCATCGTGCATATACGGTGCGGTTAAAGCTATATTCCTCAAAGTCGGTG
>Ga0302321_100000503_pt1 | contig 33946 bp, 33 predicted proteins | sample Fen_T0_1_FD_202505 | JGI IMG/M metagenome (GOLD analysis project Ga0302321, IMG submission 202505) | Peat permafrost microbial communities from Stordalen Mire near Abisko, Sweden - Fen_T0_1 | ecosystem: Environmental > Terrestrial > Soil > Wetlands > Permafrost | place: Sweden: Abisko... | reverse complement strand
ATTTGGTTCGGATACTGGAAGACTAATTTTTCAGTTGTCAGTTCTCAGTTTTCAGTCCCGGAAGTTTCTAACGGAGAACTGAGAACTGTTGACTGAGAACTGCACTTACGCGAGTCGGCAGGGCAAGTAAAGCCTGTTCGGCGCTACAGCGAGGAAATCATGGCACCTAGAAATCTATCGAATTTACGCGCGCCAAGGAAAGCAAACTCTGGGCGCAAGCGTGTCGGCCGCGGTATGGGCTCCGGCATGGGCAAGACTTCAACCCGCGGCCACAAGGGTCAGGGTTCGCGCTCCGGTTCGCATCTGATGCGCGGTTTTGAGGGCGGCCAGATGCCGCTTCACCGCCGTCTGCCCAAGCGCGGCTTCACCAACATTTTCCGCACTGAGTACACCGTGGTGAATCTTGACCGGCTTGAAGAGCAGATTGCCGGCAAGGCTCTCACCGAGATCGGCCAGGATGACTACAAGAAGCTTGGCTTATCTTCGAGCAAGAAGGCGCTGATCAAGATTCTCGGCTCCGGCGAGTTGACCTCGGCGCTCACGATCCACGCGCACAAGTTCTCCAAGTCCGCTGTCGAGAAGATCGAAAAGGCCGGTGGCAAGGCCGTGGTTCTCGGTGGAGATACTGCCCCTGTCGTGGGTAAGTTGAAGGCAAAGGGCGCGACACCGAAGGCCTAGCACGGATAAGATGGTCAGTGACAGAGATTCGAGGGCCGGCAAAAGCCCTGAATGAAGCGGACAACCAATCATGTTTGAAAAGGCTTTTGAGAAGTTTCTCAATATCTTCCGGATCCCCGACCTGCGCAAGCGGGTGCTCTTCATGCTCGGCATTCTGGCCGTTTACCGGCTGGGCGCGTGGATTCCCACACCGGGCGTCGACACCCATATGCTGGAGCGGATGTTTGACCAGCAGGGTGGCTCAGCGCTTGGCCTGATGAACCTGTTTGGCGGCGGCAATCTGCGCCGCATGACGGTCTTTGCCCTGGGCATCATGCCCTACATTACGGCCTCGATCATCTTCCAGTTGCTCACCGTGGTCTATGAGCCGCTGGCGCGCATTCAGAAGGAAGGCGAGCTGGGCCGGCGCAAGATCACGCAATGGACCCGTTATATGACGGTGATTCTGGCTGCGGTGCAGTCGGTCGGCATCGCGTTCATGCTGCAAAAAGGCGGCATGGTGCTGAATCCCGGCGTCGGATTCATCCTGATGACTGTACTCACCTTGACCACTGGAACCGCCTTCATCATGTGGCTGGGCGAGCAGATTACCGAACGAGGGATCGGCAACGGCATGAGCCTGCTGATCTTCACGGGAATCATCGCCGGCCTGCCGCACGGCGTTATCGAACTGGTTCAGAAGGTTCAAACCAATCAATGGGGCTCCTTCACGATCGTCGCGATGCTTCTTCTGATCGCAGGCATGGCGGCCGTGGTTGCCTTCATCGTCTTTGTCGAACGCAGCGAGCGGCGCATTCCCATCCAGAGCGCGCGGCGTATCGTTGGCCGGCGGATGATGGGCGGCCAATCGAGCCACCTGCCTCTGAAGGTCAACTCTGGCGGCGTCATGCCGGTAATCTTTGCCGCTTCGATCCTCTCCGCACCGCTGATGCTCAAGCAGACGGAGTTTATCCAGAACAGCCGCTTCTGGCTGCCTATCTTTGACGCGCTCACGCCCGGATTTCCGTGGTATGAGGCGCTGTACATCATGGCGATTATCTTCTTCGCCTACTTCTACATCTCCATCGTGATGAAGCCGGACGACATTGCCGACAACTTCCGCAAGTCGGGCTCTTTCATTCCTGGAATCCGCCCCGGCAAAAGGACTTCGGATTTCATCAACGACATTCTTACCCGCATCACGCTGGTCGGCGCCTTGTATCTGATCATTATTTCGCTGGTGCCAACCTTCCTGATCTCGGGCATTCGCTTTGACAAGCTGTTCCTGGTCGGGCGTTTCTTCGAGAGCCTGCCGGCCTGGGTCACGCACGGTTTGGGGGTCAACTTCTACTTTGGCGGCACCTCGCTTCTAATTGTGGTGGGCGTGGCCATGGATACTGTCAACCAGATCGAATCGCAGCTGATCATGAGGCACTATGACGGCTTCTCCCCGCGCTCCGGTCGCATTCGCGGAAGGAAAACCTGGTAATGTCTTTATCTGAAATTGAAGCCGGACAGGGCCGAGAGAAGGGTCAAGAGACTCTTCCCGGCCCGATTCTATTGTTGGGAGCGCCGGGCGTGGGTAAAGGTACCCAGGCCAAGGAGCTGATCAAGGTGTGGGGGATTCCCCAGATCTCAACCGGGGACCTGTTGCGCGGCAATGTCGCTCAGGGCACCGAGCTGGGCAAGACAGCCAAGGAGATTATGGGACGGGGTGAGCTGGTTCCCGATACCCTGGTCAATGAGATGGTCGCGGTGCGGCTGCAGCAGCCTGACACTGCTAAAGGATACATTCTGGACGGTTTCCCGCGCACTTTGGTGCAGGCAAACTGGCTGGATGGCCGTCTTGCCGCACGGGCGACAGGTCTGCCCGTGGTTGCTGTCAGCATCAAGGTGGAATATAATCAACTTCTGCGCCGTATCACCGGGCGTAGAAGTTGCCCTGTCTGCCAGACCATTTATAACGTCAGCTTCAAGCCCCCCCAGAAGGATGGCTTTTGCGACCTGGATGGCGCGGCGCTGGTCCAGCGAGCCGACGACACGGAAAAGGTCTTCGAGGAGCGCATGCGCGCTTACGAAGCATTGACCGCTCCGGTTGTCGAGCACTACCGGGCTTTGGGGCGTTTCGCGGAAGTGGATGGAGACCGGCCGATCGCTGAGATCGCGGCCGGAATTGTTACCGCCGTCGAGCGGTTGCGCAAGTAGCGCAGCCGAACGGCGCGTTTGCGCGTCGGAAGCCAGTTGTCAGCGGTCAGTTGTCAGTCATCAGTTTCTTCCGCTGCGTGCGGGTTTACTGAAAGCTCTGGACTGGCGACCGGCAACTGAGGACTGAAAGCTGGGTTGAGTGGCAGTTGTACTGAAGTCGACAAAAGAGATTGAGAAGATGCGCCGCGCGGGCCAGGTGGTCCGTGAAGTCTTGGAACTGTTGCGTGGCCACGTGAAGCCGGGTGTCACGACGATGGATCTGGAAAAGATCGCGGCGGGTCGCCTCGAAGAGCTGGGTGTAAAGGCTGCGTTCAAGGGTTACGGCGGGTATCCATGCGTGCTCTGCGCCTCGGTCAACAGCGAGGTGGTGCATGGCATTCCATCGCCCAAGCGGGTTCTCAAAGAGGGCGACATCATTTCGCTTGATTTTGGGGCGGTGGTGGACGGCTACTTTGGCGATGCCGCCATCACGGTTCCGGTGGGTACGATCGATCCGGAGACGGCAAGGCTGCTGAAGGTGACCGAAGCTTCGCTTTATGCGGCGATTGCGGTGGTGAAGCCGGGTGCAACCCTGGGCGATGTGGGTTTCGCAGTGCAGAAGGTTGTCGAGGCCGAGGGGTTCTCGATCGTACGGGATTTTGTGGGCCACGGCATCGGTGTCCACATGCACGAAGATCCGCAGGTGCCGAACTATGGCGAAGCGGGCCGGGGCATGAAGTTGAAGACCGGCATGGTGATCGCCATCGAGCCGATGGTGAACGCCGGCAAGCACGATGTGGTGGTGCTGGAAGACGGCTGGACAGCAGTCACCGCGGATGGAAGCATGAGCGCTCATTTTGAGCACTCGGTGGCAGTGACCGCCACCGGAGCGAGAATTTTAACCGAGTAGCCGCTCGGTCCAACAGGCCGGAGGGCGCTTCTTAAGCGCGCTGGCGGAAGCGGGATGCAATTTGTCGAAGGAAGACATGATCGAGGTAATGGCAGTGGTGATTGACACGCTGCCGAATGCCATGTTCAAGGTCAAGCTCGAGAACAATCACGAGGCTTTGACCCATGTCTCGGGAAGGATGCGCAAGAACTTCATCCGCATTCTGCCCGGCGACCGCGTGGCCGTAGAGTTGAGTCCCTACGACCTGAATCGCGGAAGGATCGTTTACCGCTACAAGTAGCCTTTAGCCATTAGCTTTTAGCTACTAGCTTGTTTGTTGGAAGTGGAAGAAGCAAGTTGTCGCAAAAATAGAGCTAGAAGCTAGAGGCTAGCAGCTAGCAGCTTTTCAGGAAGGGCAGCAACAGTTATGAAAGTCCGAGCATCGGTCAAAAAGATTTGCGTCAAGTGCAAGGTCATCACGCGCCACGGTGTGGTCAGGGTGATCTGCGAAAACGCAAAGCACAAGCAGCGCCAGGGCTAGTTGAGGCTGGCAGACAGCGGAGAGCTCCACGGCAGTTCTCAGTCATTAGTTCTCAGTTCTCAGAAAAGCTCTCTTTGTGAGTTCTTTTTTTACTGACAACTGAGAACTGGCAGCTGGGAACTGAAAAGAGGCTAGTTAGCCTGAGTCAAGGCTTGCGATGAACCTCTGGGGGCTTTACCGCAGAACCCGTGCGAACCGGCTGAGGCCGGGGGCACACAACCGAAGTAAAAAGGAATTCGAATGGCACGTATTGCAGGCGTCGATCTGCCCCGCAACAAGCAGGCCAGAATCGCGCTCACATACATCTTCGGCATCGGTGATCCCCGTGCCGCCAAGATTCTGGAGAAGGCGAATGTAGATCCCTTCAAGAAGATCCAGGATCTGGGCGAGGACGAGGTCAACCGCATCCGTCAGGTGATCGAGGACGAAGGAAACGTCGAGGGCGACCTGCGCAAGGACGTCCAGATGCACATCAAGCGTCTGATCGACATCCAGAGCTATCGCGGCACGCGTCATCGGCGCGGTTTGCCGGTTCGCGGTCAGCGTACCCACACCAACGCCCGTACACGCAAGGGTCCGCGCAAGGGCACAGTTGCCGGCAAGAAGAAAGCGACGGGTAAAACCTAATGGCAAAAGCAGAGCAGAAAGCCGGAGCCGGCAAGGCGGGCAAGAGCAAGAAGTTCAAAAAACGCGAGCGCAAGAACGTGCCATTTGGCATTGCGCACGTGCAGGCCACATTCAACAACACCATCGTGACCATTACCGATCCGGTGGGCAACACTTTGAGCTGGAAGAGTTCCGGTTCGCTGGGCTTCCGCGGCTCGCGCAAGGGCACGCCCTTCGCGGCGCAGCAGGCGGCTTCGAACGCGGCCAGCATGGCGCGCGATCACGGTCTGCGCGCGGTCGATGTGCGGGTCTCCGGTCCGGGTTCGGGCCGCGAGTCTGCCATCCGCGCACTGGCTGCCGCCGGCATCGAGGTACGCACCATCCGCGACGTGACGCCGGTGCCGCACAACGGCTGCCGTCCGCCCAAGCGCCGCAGAGTGTAAGTACAGTTCTCAGTCGTCAGTTCTCAGTTGTCAGTAAATGCCATATCGTGGTTTTTTCTGAATGCTGAGAACTGAGAACTGGAAGCTGACAACTGAAACAAGGGCCGGGACGAAATCTTCACCGCAAGATGTAAACCGGCCGTCATCCGAAGTCAGGAGAAGAAATGGCACGTTATACCGGAGCAGTATGCCGCCTCTGCCGTCGTGAGGCGACAAAACTCTTTTTGAAGGGCACCAAGTGCACCTCAGACCGTTGCCCCCTGGAGAAGCGTAATTTTCCTCCCGGCATGCACGGCAAGGACCGCAAGGCCAAGATCGTGGGCTACGGCCTGCAACTGCACGAGAAGCAGAAGGCCAAGCGCATGTATTTCACGCTTGAGAGCCAGTTCCGCGCGTACTACGAGAAGGCCAACAAGGCCTCGGGCGTTACCGGCGAGCTGCTGATTCAACAGTTGGAGCGCCGTCTGGACAACGTGGCCTTCCGGCTGGGCTTTGCCATCTCGCGCCGCCAGGCTCGCCAGGTCGTTCGTCACGGTCACGTCGAGGTCAACGGCCGCAAGGTCAACATTCCTTCTTACCAGGTGAACGTGGGCGACGAAATCAAGGTCCGCGACGTCGCCAAGAAGCTGATCATCATCGAGCAGGGCGCGCAGTATGCCGCGCAGAATCCCGTGCCCGCGTGGCTGGAAGCCAACTTTGAAAATCTTTCGGGCCGTGTGCTCCATCTGCCCAAGCGTCAGGACGTGAACCTGCCCATCAACGAGCAGTTGATCGTCGAACTGTACAGCAAGTAACAGTGAATAGTGGACAGCGAACAGTGGACAGTGAAACCCAACCGGGCTTTTGACTGACCACTGTTCACTGCTCACTGACCACTGAATTCCAAACGAAGGAGAACTTGCGCGGCCGCCGCAAAATGCATCGCGACGTACATGCCGTGCGGGAAACGAGAGACAGATATGCTTTGGAGAGGATTTCAGAAGCCGAAGCGTTTGGCAGTCGATGCCGAGACGCTTACCAACACATTTGGCAAGTTCAGCGCCCAGCCCTTTGAGCGCGGATTTGGCACAACGATCGGCAACGCACTGCGCCGCACACTGCTCAGCTCCATCGAAGGCGCCGCGGTTACAGCGATTCGCATCGAAGGCGTGCTCCACGAGTTCCAGTCGATCACCGGCGTGGTCGAAGACGCCACCGACATCATCCTGAATCTCAAGCAGGTTCCCTTCAAGCTCGCGGGCGACGGTCCCAAGGCGCTCTATCTGCGCGCCGACCAGCCTGGCGTGATCACCTCCGGCATGATTGAAGCCGATGGCGACGTCGAGATTCTGGACAAGAACATTTACATTGCCACCCTCTCAGAAGGCGGCAAGCTGGACATGGAGATGCGCCTCAAGCGCGGCCGCGGCTATATCTCCGCCGACAAGAACTTCGACGCCGACCTGGGCATTGGCTTCATCCCGGTGGACTCGGTCCACTCGCCTGTGCGTCGCGTCAACTATGTCGTCGAGGCCGCCCGTCTGGGACAGATCACCGACTACGACAAGCTTACCCTTGAGGTGTGGACCAACGGGGCCGTGCTGCCCGCCGACGCCGTCGGCCTGGCCGCCAAGCTGCTCAAGGACCACATGAACATCTTCATCAACTTCGAGGAAGAGATTGAGACCGAAGGCCGCGGCGAAGAAGGCCGTGTTCTGCTGCGCAACGACAATCTCAACCGCTCGGTCGAAGAACTGGAGCTGTCGGTCCGCAGCTACAACTGCCTGAAGAACGCCAACATTCAATCCATCGGCGAGCTGGTGCAGAAGACCGAAGCCGAGATGCTCAAGACCAAGAACTTCGGCCGCAAGAGCCTGAACGAGATCAAGGAAATCCTGGCTCAGATGGGCCTCTCGCTGGGCATGAAGATCGACGAGCAAGGCAACGCGGTCCCCGGACCGACCAGCATCTCGCCCGCAGCCGCACTGGCAGCCAACTATAGCCGCTACGACGACGAGGACGAGCCACTGGATTCGGTGGATCTACAATTGCCCACCGAGACCGAAAACTTTTAATAGTTCTCAGTCGTCAGTTCTCAGTTGTCAGTGAAAAGCCCCGTCTGGGAGCAACTGGCTGCTGAGAACTGAGAACCGGGAACTGAGAACTGACTATCGAAAGAGAGTTACTCCATGCGCCATCGCAATGCAGGAAACAAGCTCGGACGCAACACCAGTCATCGTCGCGCCCTGTTGCGCAACCTGACCACGTCCGTCATCATGGAAGACCGCGTCGAGACCACATTGGCCAAGGCCAAGACCGTCCGTCCGCTGGTTGAAAAGATGATCACCCTGGGCAAGAAAGGCGATCTCCATTCGCGCCGTCAGGCCCTCAGCTATCTCATGACCGACAAGTCGGTCGAACGGCTCTTTGATGTCGTAGCTCCGCGTTACGGTGATCGTCAGGGCGGCTATCTGCGCATCATCCACACCGGCTTCCGCAAGGGCGATGGCGGCGAAAAGGCCTTCATTGAGCTGCTCGGCGCCGAAAAGCAGCTCGATGCCAAGCGTCAGAAGCGCGACGAGATCAAGGCAAAGAAGCGCGCCGATCTCGAAAAGCAGATGGAAGAAGCCAAGACCGAAGAACTCAAGGAAGCCACGGAAGAAGCCAAGTAAGCGCGGCTGTTCTTTGGGCGGTTTCATCCTTCGCATTGAAGGCAAGCACGGGCGCATCCTCTTGCAGGATGCGCCCGTTTTTTCTTTGGTGGAGGAAGACCGCTATAGCAAAACCAGGGAAGATGTATCCCGGAACCACTTCACTCAAGTCGACGCGACCAACAGAGAGCGGCGACCCACTGCGGTGCGAATCAGGCTACACCATCCCTGGTTTTGCTCTAATGTGCAGTTCGCTTGTAGAGACGCGTCAGAATTGGCAACTCCACCCAGTTGTAACTGAGATACCCGACGAGAAGGACCAACGGCAAGGCGACAAGGTCAACCAGCAGCATTGCATACGGAACCGAATGAAAGTACCGGGCAACGGTTCTGCCAACGAGTTCGATCACGATCTGGTGCGAGAGATAGATGGAGTAGGACCAGTCGCCGAGGTGGCTCAGGGCTTTGCCAACGCGCAGAGTCCCGGCGCGCTCCATTGTCATTGCACCGAGGAGAAAAAGAAAGCCGGTTACGCCGCTGCAGAGGGGTCGTATCCAGTATGAATTCTTGAGCCAGTCGGAGTTCCCAGCATGAGCATAGTTCGTGTAGACAACGTACGCGCCGAACCAGATCAGGGAAAGTGCGAGAATCCATCCTCCGGCATGTGCGGACAGCCGGAAGCGGCGATAGAAATGAAGAAGCAGGCATCCGGCCAGGAATTCGAAGATGAAAGTATCGGTCATGACCCATAGCGTCAGCGACTGGTAGGGGACGCGCAGAAAGCAGTCGATCAGGGCAATGATCGCGCCCCACGCCAGAAGAACGTGAATCACGAAGCGTTCTGGAACCAACAGCAGAATGAAAAAGAAGACGATGTAGAAGTAGAGTTCGTAGCTTAGGGTCCAGGCCTGTCCGACAACCACGCTGGAACAGGGAATCAGCAGAATCGAGGGCAGGAAATCCAGCCGATGCCCGCTGGCAGCGCTAATCCACAGAGGATTGACGAGATAAGCAGCGAGGATGATCAGATAGTAGAACCAGTAGGTTGGGAAGATGCGTGCCAGGCGATGATAGAGAAAGCGCAAGGCGTTGGCGCGATCCTGAAATTTCCCGACGGTGACCAGAGAGATGACGACTCCGCTGATCAGAAAGAAGAGATCGACGCCAATCCAGCCGTACTGAAAAGCCCCCAGCGTGTTCGTGGAAAAGTACTTTCCCTCCACATGATGCATGTGGAGGAGAACCACCAGCATTGCGGCAATTCCCCGGAGGGCCTGGATGCTCAGAATGCGCGGGTTCGAATTCTGTTGCGGCGCAGCTGGGACGGAAGTCGTCATGGGACAAATCTCCGGGCAGTTGTTGGCTGAACGGCAGAGGATGATACGAAGGATAGTCTGAGGAACATCCCAATTGTAAGCGCCCTTGCCAACTCAACGGAAAATCCATGGGCAACGATGAGGGACACTGACAGGTCCTTCAAGCTACCTGCTTTTCCTGGTATCCGGCGCAAACTGTTTGGGCCTCGCCAGGCGCATATAGATATAGACCGTTAATTGCAGCGTAATGGCTCCGCAGCAATCCAGCAGCACATCCCAGGGTGTGCCTGTCCGGTTGGGCAGATAGCTCTGATGCAACTCATCCAAACTTGCGATCAGAGAAGTTCCCAGCAGCGCGAGAAAGGCATCTTCGAGAAAGCGGGATTGCGGCAGGGTCATCCACCAGGCGCGAAGCCATGCAACGCCGATAAACCCGTAGCCGAAGAAGTGTCCGAACTTGCGGAGCAGATGGTGAATGACATCCCAGCGTGTACGGCTCACGGGACCGAAGATGGCCTCCCAGAGCCAGCGCAGCGGGTGGCTGGTGTGGTCGGAGCCAAAGAACTGGGAGGACTCAGCCATGATGACGGCAATGCCGACAGCAACTGGAAGCCAGGCGTTCAACCAGAATTTGAGGCTGTTCCGGCTTGACCGTTCTTCCAACTTGTATGGCCTTTCTTACCTTGTGACAGGCGGCCTCTTCTCGTTGAAGAAACCGCCAAGTGCAGGGATCACAAATGATTGCAATTGGAAGAAGGCTTACTCGACATGGTAGTTCGGCGCCTCGCGCGTAATGATCACGTCGTGCACGTGGCTCTCACGGAGGCCTGCGCCGGAGATGCGAACGAAGTGCGACTTCACCTGCAGATCCCGGATCGTTCCACAGCCCAGGTAGCCCATGCCAGAACGCAATCCGCCTACCAGTTGCGAAACCATTGACTCGAGCTGTCCGCGGTAAGGCACGCGTCCCTCTATGCCCTCGGGAACGAACTTGGCCAGTCGGTTTTGCCCGCCACGTTCTCGCTCCACAACACCTTCTGTGCCTTCCGCTGCGCAAGCCAGATCGTCGGCGCTTTGGAAGTACCGCTCGCCCGAACCCTGGCTCATGGCGGTCAACGATCCCATGCCGCGATAGGTCTTGAAACTGCGTCCCTGATAGAGAATCGTTTCGCCCGGACTCTCATCCACGCCAGCAAAGAGCGAGCCGATCATCACCGAACTCGCGCCGGCTGCAATGGCCTTGGTAATCTCGCCTGAATATTTGATGCCGCCATCGGCGATCACTGGAATTCCATGCTCTTGCGCCGCGCGATACGCTTCTGCAATTGCGGTAATCTGCGGCATGCCCGCGCCAGTCACCATGCGTGTAGTGCAGATGGAGCCTGGCCCGAAGCCAACCTTGATGGCGTCCGCTCCGGCATCGATCAAGGCCAAAGCTCCTTCGTATGTGGCCACGTTGCCTGCCAGCAGGCCGACATTGGGGAAGAGTTTCTTCACTTCGCGCACCGCATCCAGCACCCGCGAGGAGTGGCCATGCGCCGAGTCGATGGCCAGTACGTCGACTCGCGCTCGAACCAGTTCCGCCGCGCGCTCCAGATAGTCGCCTGTCGCCCCGATGGCTCCGCCAACCCGCAGCCGGCCCTTTTCGTCCTTGCTGGCGTTGGGGTATTTCAGCTTCTTCTGGATGTCTTTGACTGTAATTAGACCTTTGAGATTGTATTGATCGTCAACCACCAGTAGTTTTTCCACGCGATGCGCGTGTAGGATCTGTTCGGCCTCTTCGAGCGTTGTGCCCACAGGGACAGTAATCAGGTCCTTCTTGGTCATCACGTCGCCAACAGGCACGTCGGTGCGCGTCTCAAAGCGCAGGTCGCGATTGGTTAGAATGCCGACCAGCCGCTTGCCCTGCGTTACTGGCACGCCGGAGATTTTGTAGCGGCGCATCACTTCAAGAGCGTCTCCGATCATCTGGTCTGGGCCGATCGTTACCGGGTCCACGATCATGCCGCTCTCTGAGCGCTTCACTTTATCGATCTCGCCGGCCTGCTCGGCTACGGAGAGATTGCGATGGACGATGCCGATGCCACCGGCCTGCGCCATGGCGATGGCCATGCGCGATTCGGTGACCGTGTCCATAGCCGCCGACAGTAGCGGCGTGTTCAGCGTGATCGCGCGGGTCAACTGGGTCTGCGTGCTGACCTGCATGGGGACAACGTCGCTGTAGGCGGGCACTAGCAACACGTCGTCAAAGGTAAGGGCTTCGGGCAAGTTTTTGGTAAGCATATGTTTTGATGCGCCCGGCGGGCTGGGAATTCTACTCCCCGGCGCGGCAGGCGCTTCCATCCATTGTACCGGAGGGGGTAAGGGCAGTCTGCCTGCTGCCAGAATGGGGAAGCGTCTTCATTGCCGTGACTCACTTTTCATCCGTATTTCGCAGTCTTCAGTAAGAGCGGCTCATTTGCTCCGGAAAGGTCAGGTTCCTGCGATCATGCCAACGTTGAGGCGATTCACTGCAACTCTCTCTCTGGTCGTTGTGGTTCTTTGCGCCTGCAAGACGCGCACACAGGCGGCCACAACGCAAGCGCCGCCACCGCGGATTCCGATCACGCACCTCGACTCCCCGGAAGGCGGCATGATCATGTATGGCACGGTGGATGGTGCTGCCACACAACCTGCTGCGATGAGCAAGATCCTGAGGATCGTGCATGAAAACTGCGGCGACAAGCCGCAAATCGGCAAAGTTTTCCGGTTCCGTGGCACCGATACGGTCGGCGTCTTCTTTACCGTGGTCAATCACCCTGGGGGAAACAAGCATGTGGCCGGTCTGGTGATCGCGGCGGCATCCGGTCCGCAGCAGGTCGAGGCGGCATTGATCTCCGACGAGGCCTCGCGCTTTGGCAAGACCGTGAATCCGATGATCCAGCAATTGTTTGGCGTCTGGCATCCGGGCGGCGCAGCCAGAGCGTCGGCAAGTGCGGGTCCGGCGCGGCCGAGTGGCGGAGCCTCGGCCGAACCTGCCGCGCTGCACCAGATTGTGCTGCCGGATCGCTCGGCCAGCGTGGCGATTCCCGACGGCTGGCACATCGATCCCACCAGCGGCGGCGGCACCATAGGAGTCAATGGGCCGCACAAAGAGTTCATCTATCTGAACGCGTCTTTAAGCGCCATCGATCCGCGCGATCCCGCAGTGCGTCAGGGGCGCATGATGGCCCAGCGTTATGGCGGCGGAGCGCCGGACAACCGTGTGTATCTCCCCTATGGCGTCAATCTGCCGCAGGCCTTTGTTACGCTCTACCGCGACGCGCAGCGGAGAAACAACCTTCCGGTCCCAACGATTCAAATTGGCAATTCGAGCCAGATTCCGGGGAAGCCCTGCGCCAGTCTGGAAGGAACGCAGATAGGTGGCCCCAATCCTGGCACATTCAAGTTCTTTGGCGTCTTCTGCGAAGATCCGCCGCAGTATGGCATGTGGATGGCCAGCTTCTTCCTTGCGCTGCTGCCGGAGTCCGTGGCGGCGCAAGAGCACGATACGGCTCAGGCCATTCTAAGCAGTTTTCAGGTGAACAGGCAGGTGGTGAATGCGCAGGCATCCGCCTACGCGGCCCCAGCGATTGATGCGATTCATCGGATCGGCCGAGAGGCCACTGCCAGGTACAACGCGACCCAGGCCGCCAACGACGCGCAGCACGCCGGCTATTGGGCGCAGCAAAATGCCAATGCTGCCCAGCACTCCGAATGGAATGCCGGGCAGGACAACAATGCCCGCAACGGTCAGGGCTTCAGCAACTACATCCTCGATCAGACGGTCGTCCAGGACAACAACATGTATGGCAACGGCACTGTCGGTCACAGCACAGAGTGGAACTCCACTGCCGATGCACTCATTAAGGCCGATCCCAATCGGTTTGAGTCCGTCGATACTCCCAACTACTGGAAAGGGACGGACTACTGATCCTCTGCTCTCCCTCCCCGCCTGCAAGGCGCAGAACTTCATCGCTGGAGCTTCTGCGCCTGCTTCCATTGGAAACCGGGCGATGATGAAGCACGTTGCGATCGGCAAGCTCGTCCGAATTTGCTGAACGCTGGTTGGTGAGCAGGTCAACTAGCTCGAAGAGGGGGCGCCAACCAGCCAGCGCAGGCGCGGATGATCGAGCAGCCAGCTTGTCAGGGAGAGCGAAGTTCCATAAATGACGGCAAAGAAGCATAACGAGAGGCAGATCACCGCCGCCGCTGCCCAGCCCCAGGAGAGGCTGGCCACCGCTCCGGAAGTCGATCGCTTGATCAATCCCCTGATGATCCACAACACGATGGGATGAATCAAATAGATTCCAAAGGTCGTCGCGCGAACATTCGCCGCTCGCGGCCAAATGGGCCTGCGCAACCTGAAGATGGCCAGGACGATCAGGATTGAATACGCCTGATTGCAGAGGCGCAGAGTGTTCATGGAGTGGTGGTCGCCGGCCGCGAACAGTACACTCGACTCCCATAGCGCGGCCAGTGCGGCCAGTGCCACCAGCGCTAGAAGTACGGGCGTGCCGATGCGCCCTGTCCAAGATTGAATGGCGTCGAAGTTCCGTGCCGCCCACATGCCCAGCCAAAGGTATAAAACAAAGCCGAGAAGCGCTTCCGTGTGGTCCTGGATAGGAATCCAATGCGCATGGATATTCAGGCCATAGAACAGGCTCAGCGCCAGAAACACCCAGCCTATCCAGAGATCCAATGAGAAGCGCCTGCAGGCGAGCAGAACGCAGAGCGCAAGCAGCAGATTGGGAACAAACCAGTACGCACTGGTGAACAGGCAGTCGAGCAGGGTGTGAAAGGCAAACAGAGCGCCTTCACGCCAGGACAAATGTGCGATCCGGCCATGCATGGCATCATTTGCCAGGATGATCACGAAGTAGAGCGAGTACCAGAACATCCACGGAGCAACGATCCTTTTCAGGCGCCGCTTCAGATACTCTGCCGGAGTTCTCCTTCTCAATCCCTCTTCCATCAGGAATCCGGAGATCAGGAAAAAGCCGATGACGTCGAAGGAAACTGGCTGGCGCATCCAGCGCTCCAGCCCTGCCAAAGAACTGAGTCCGGAGAGCGAAAACATCGTAGAGATGCAATGGACTGACACGACTCCGGCCATCGAGAGAAAGCGGACATTATTGACGAAGAGATGATCCGCGGCTGGCTCAGCCAGTGGCCGTTCATGCCGTGTTGGTTGTTGCAGGGCAGTCGACATCAGGCGAGTGAGCGCCTCCGTCGCGGTGTGGCCAGGTCGAACATGGAAACTCCCAGCGCAATAGTGCCGAAGTGAAGCCTGCTTTACGGCGGCTCCGAATCCGGCATGTTTTAAATGGACTCAGCCTGTGCCTGAAGATACGCTTGCGCCTCAGCTTCGGTCCTGACGAACCTAAGCTCCCCCGAGGCGGCTGGAACCAAAAGCGTGAAATGGAAACTCTTCTTGCCGGGTCTCATCTTATTCTAAGTCAGTTTTCGATCAAGCTGCGCAACAAGGAATACTATTTAGAGTTTTTTTGCAAGCGCGCAGTCAACTTCCCGCTGAGTCGAGGCGGGAAGATGTCAATTTCTGCAACAGAGAGAGCCGATGCCCCTTGCCTTAGCCGGGAAGGCGTTCCAGAATCCCCAGCTTGCTGGCCATGCGCTCGGAGATGCGCATGGGGATCTGTTCCTGATTGCCAAGCGTTAGAACCACGTACTGTCGCAAAAAGAACTTTGTTCTTCCAAACTGAATCTCGCTCCAGGGGATGCGGAGTGGTGGATGGCCGACGCGAAGAAGGATGAAGACTGAAAAGTAGAGCGCATCCTCGGCGGCGGTGATGCGGACACAACTGCTGTAATGCGACCAGTAGCGCGTATAGATGGTGTAGAAAAAAGGTCCCGCGCTCGCTGTGACTCCGTAAGGCTCCGATTGTGCGACGAAGCGTTTGGATAACTTATACCAGCCAGTAAACAAGCTGGAAAGATAGCTTATGAGGCAAAAGAAAACGACGACAAAAATAAACACAAAAAACATCGCTACAGGCGTCATTGGATTCGGGCCGGGTTGCATGAGGCACCTCTTGCAAGTTACATGCTTCAGGCTTTCACGCGAGCGTTTCCGAGCAAGAGCCCTGGGTCAGAGTTACACCCCGACCGGGAACGGCCTGGGGCTGGACTCTTCGGGGTTGGCGCGTTTGCCGCTGCGGAAGCGCTCAAAGCGGCCTTGCAGCAGGCTCATCAGGCCCGTATACCAGTAGCCGATGACAAAGAGAATCAGGAATGGCGCGGTGAAGTAGTTGTGGTTCGAGAAGGTGTAGAGAATGGCGACAAAGAAGTAGAAGCCGATGAAGATCTCGATCCACGGCGCCAGGATCAGACGCTTGCGATACTTGGCTGCCTGGGACTTTTCACCCTTCTTCGCCACGCGGTACTTGGGAGTGCGGACGAAGGCGCTCTTGATGCCGAACAGAGCTTCCATTACTGCCTTAGTGTTGGTGACGGTCAGGCCAATACCAAGCGCCATCAGAACGGGCAGATAGAAGAAGGTCTTCCACCATGTCTTGGGATACAACTCGCGTTCAGCCATCACATAAAACACGCCGATAGATGCCGTCGAAGCGGTAAAGAGGGGCACGTCAAAGAGCAGCATCTGGAACCACCCCTGATAGAAGCGCACGATCATCGCCGGCATCAGGAAGGCCGTCATGATGACCATCAGCGGATAACTCAAGTTCGCCGTGAGATGATAGACGGCCTCAATCTTGATCTTGCGCGGCACGTTCGACTTGAACATCATGGGAAGCACTTTGATGCTGGTCTGGATCAGCCCCTTGGCCCAGCGCGCCTGCTGGGTTTTGAAGGCAGTCATCTCGATGGGCAGTTCGGACGGGCACTCCACCTCTGGCAGGTATTTGAACCTCCAGCCGGCCATTTGCGAACGGTAGCTCAGATCTGTGTCTTCGGTGAGAGTGTCGTGCTGCCAGCCGCCGCCGTCCTCAATTGCTTTGATGCGCCACATGCCGGCCGTGCCGTTGAAGTTGAAGTAGTCGCCGGTACGGACGCGTGCGCCATGCTCGATGATGAAGTGGCCGTCGAGCAGAATAGCTTCGATCTGGGTCAACATGCTGTAGTTGCGGTTCATGTGCGTCCAGCGCGTCTGCACCATGCCGATCTCCGGTTCGGCAAAGTGGTGGATGACCTTCATCAGCCAATCCGTGGGCGGCACAAAGTCGGCGTCGAAGATGGCCACAAACTCGCCGTTGGTCACCTTGAGCCCGGCATCCAGCGCTCCAGCCTTATACCCGTGCCGATTGGTCCGGTGAATGTACTTGATGGGGTGCCCCAGAGCGGCATAACGCGCAACAATGCCGGAGGCTACGGCCTGCGTCTCGTCGGTCGAGTCGTCGAGCACCTGAATCTCAAGCTTCTCGCGCGGATAGTCCATGGCGCAGACGGCTTCGATCAGCCGGTCGATGACAAACTGCTCGTTGAAGATCGGTAGTTGCACTGTGACTCGCGGCAGTTCTTCAAAGTGCTTGGGTGGATCGGGGTGGTAGTTTTTCTTGTGCTTGAAATAGAGGTAGCACATCGTATAGCGATGAATGCCATAGAGTGCGAGTACGATCATGACCGCGAAATAGGGAACGAGCATCGCCAGATCAAACCAGTTCCACTGGTGAGCCACCGAGGCGAAGGGATCGTTGAACAGCATCTTGATCTGGTGGCGAAGGCCGTTTTGGGAGGCGAACGCCATATACGAGGCCACCCGCATCGACAGGCCATGCGGCATGTAGGCGGCGGAATTCAGGCAGTTCACAAGCGCGGCGAACAAGGCGTGCCTCCACGGTAAGGATACCGGCAATTGTAGTCGATGAGAGTACAGTGTCGAAACTGCCCGAAACAAAGGGAGCAAACCCGTTTGCCTGCAATGGATTTTAGTTGAAATCGAAGTGATCTGGAACGCGTCATCCTCTGCTCCTGGTGGATGGTGTGATGTAAGTTGCGCTCAACTCCGCTGCGTGTACCGGGTCATGCGAGAGACGAATTCATTTTGCGGCGCCTCTTGGCTCGCGGAGCAGCGCGATAGAGGTCCATGTAGGCATCGGCCATGGTCTTCAATCCAAAGCGAGCCTGAAAGGCCTCCTTAGCGTTGGCCGACCATTGTGCCCGTTCCACATTGCTGCTTGCCATCCGTAGAATCCCGGCGGCCATCCCGGCAGGATCGTTTGCCGGCACGGCAATGCCTGCCTTCGCCAGGCGGACAACCTCGGCCATTCCGCCGACATCGGTTACGATAGCGGGCAGTCCCAGCGAGAAAGCCTGCAGCAGCGACATCGGCAGCCCTTCTGAACTCGACGACATCACAAAGACATCTGCCGCCGAGAAGAACGGCGCCACATCCAGCTGCTGACCCCAGAAGGTGACCTGCGCGGAGATGCCAAGCTCCGCGGCCAGGTTCTCCAGCATCTCGCGTTCACTGCCGTCGCCAACCATCCATAATCGTAGATCGGGCCTGGACGACAGCGCCGCGTGAAATCCCTTGAGCAGAAGTGCGTGATTCTTGACCGGCGCAAGCCTGCCGACGTAAACCAGCGTGAATCCCGTCTTCGGCGGACACTGATCCAGCGGAACGCGTTCGAGCGGGACCGCGCCATTGTAGACGCGAACGATCTTGCGCTGCGGTACGCTGTGAATGCTCTTGATGTTCTCTGCGGTCGCATCGCAGATGCCAACGATCCAATCGCAGCAGGCAGCGGCGCAGGCATATTTCAATTCGACAACCAGTCTGCGCGGCGGAGCGACAAGGCTATGGCGGGTCGAAACAATGCTGGCCACGCCCGCCATTCTGGCTGCCATCGCCGCATACACCGTCGGTGTGGGATTGTGAAGATGAACGACGTCAGGACGCAATGATTTAAAGATGCGAAAGAAGCTTCGCAAGGCATCCACTAAAGACCGGCCCACCTGCGCCTGGACGGAGAAGCCCTCGGCCTGCATCTGCTCGCCAAGCGGCCCTAGAGCGCCGACTGCGTATACGCATGGGTCGTGGCCTTCTTCTCGCTGCAGACGGCACATCTGCGACACCAGCGTCTCGGCTCCGCCGACCTCCATGCTGTCAACCACGTGTGCAATCTTCATCCGTGTGTCTCAGGCCTCAAACTCAATGAAGCTGTTCTGTCATACTCCGTCGGCGAAAATCAGTGCGTAAGATTCAGAACTCGGAGTGTGATGTACATGATCAGCACCAGAATGAAAGCCAGGCCGCCGGCATACGGAAGCGTCCGCGCCAGCCGCATGCGGGGAACGATCATACCGCGCTGCAGAGCCATCTCGTAAACGATCTCAACCATGCCGCCCAAAAGAAAAAGCGTCATGACAAATGCGCGAGACAAGAACCATCCTGTAACTAGAAATCCGGTCAACGAAAACAGCATGAGTCGTCCCAGGCGATTAAACTCTGCCGCATCGATGGGCACAATTGCCGTCTTCGCGAAGGGAAAGCGCTCTTCAGCTTCATCCAAGGCCTGCTCCGATTCAGTTACCCTCTTCGGTGAAGCGAGCACCAGGGCATCTCTGACAGTGGAAAAGAGAAACAAAGCCCAGAAAAACAATCCGAACATTCCCAGCTCTGCCGCACAGACCACCATTGAATTGTGTGCGGTATGATGCGAGTCGGTAAAGTCCGGCATGCTGCCCATTCCAACGCCAAAGACCGGGCTGGACTTCAGCAGTTGCAGGCCACTGCTCCAAAGTTCGGTGCGGTCGGCGCCGGAGCCGGCAGAGATGTCTCGCCCGCCGGTGAAGTGCAGGGCCATCGCGGCAACAAAAAGTCCCACCGCAATCCCCAGTGCCGGCAAGGTTCCAATGCGCCGCCGGGCCGCGACAACCGCCATGGCCACCAACGCTAACAATGCGCCGCGCGAGTGGGTCAGATAAGTTCCGAACAGCAGCGCACACACAGGCAAGAGAACAAAGACGAAGTTTCGGGGAATTTTCTTCGGTTTCCAGAAGATAAACACCAGCGGGATTGTGCAGACCAGCAACTGGCCTAAGTCATTCGGGTCATTGATCAGCCCGAGCCCTCGCAGCCGGTAAAGCAAATCTCCCGCATCGCTTCTCACGGCACAGAGATAAGGGATCATCAGAGCTTCACGGGGAAGAGGCACCACTTCAAGGGAATTCATGTTGTGCCGCGGCGCTTCCGGAACTCCACGGAGGAATGTGAGGCATCCGTTTGCAATGACAAACAGACAGACAGAGAGCAGCATGACAACGAGGATCTGCAACTTCTTTTTTGTATTGCAGTGCAGGCACACAAGGAAGTAAGCAAAGGCATTGGGAATGAATCCCAGAAATGCCGGAACTGCTCCTCCCGCCCAGTGCATCCCGATCATCACCGAGAAAACAACCGCGAAAGCCAGCCCGATCAAAGCCGCGGACTGAGCGGTTTTGAAGATGGTCGAGCCCACCAGCCTGGGCAGCGATACAAAGAAAACCAGGATCGCAAGAACAAGCTCAACACGAAAAACCGCAAGCGGCCCAAACAAGGTGGGTGGCGTGAGGTAGTACGTAAGAAAATAGAGAACGCTTAAGGCAAAACCCATCGTGTATGGCCGCAGGTGGTGGCTATCCTCAGGATAACCCAGGCAACAGGGCGGCTGACTTGCCTTCTGCTGTTGTGAGAGGCTTCTCAACCTGGCGATATTCCGCTGTCCCAGATAGAAAAATGTGTGAGTCATTTACCGCAAAGGCTGCTTGCGAAGTTTTTGACATACCAGATAAGCGTGCCCGATACTTTAAGCTAACTCTATTGGCAGCGGGGCATTTGCGATCGGCAGACAAGGCTCGCAATGGGAAGATCCATTCGATGAAACTCCCTCGACACGCGGAAATCTGGTTTTTGCCGTTTCTGAGGGACCGTCTGCGGAAGAGCTTGCGGCCTGCAAAGCCAAAGCGCGCCTGGATTGCTATTACCGATCACTATGAGCCGCTGGGAATGGGCGCGTCCGTTGAGACCGCGCTTGGCCGGGTGGCGCAGTGGCGGGACAAGTGGCCGCGAATCGCCGGCGACGCTCCCAGGGATGCAGCCGGCCAGTGTCCGCAGTACAGCTTCTTTTACCCGCAGGAAGAGTATCGTCGCGATTTGCTCGATGGCATAGCTGAGATGGTGCGTCTGGGCGTCGGCGATGTTGAAGTGCATCTGCACCACGACCACGAGCAACGGGACGCCTTCATCCGGAAAGTGACCGATTACTGCAATCGTTTGACCTCTGATCACGGCCTGCTTCGCCAGCAGGATGGTCGCACGGTCTTTGGTTTTATCCATGGCAACTGGGCGCTTGATAACTCGCGTCCGGATGGCAGGTGGTGCGGCCTCAACGGTGAGATCGCTTTGTTGCGCGATCTAGGCTGCTATGCCGACTTCACACTGCCTTCGATTCCTTCTCCGGCGCAAGGACGCATCGTGAACCAGATCTATTGGTGCACAAACAATGCGGACAATCGCCCGAGGTCGTTCGATTACGGTATCGAGGCTACGGTTGGCGGAGGCCGGCGCGGCGACTTGTTGATGATGACCGGGCCGGTCGGTGTGCGCTTCCGCGGCCGTGCGGTGCCGCGCATCGAGACCGGGGAGATCGCCGGATACGACCTGCCAACGCCGTTGCGTGTGCGTCAGTGGTTCGACCTGGCTCCTACCATCGGCGACGAGATATTTCTCAAGCTCTACACGCACGGCGCGCCAGAGAGAAACCTCGAGCCTCTGCTCAACGGCGGCCTCAAGAACCTCTTCCACTGGATCGCGGAAGAGGCAGAGCGAAGAAACATCGAGATCCACTGGGCCACTGCCTGGCAGATTTATCAAGCTGCCAATGCATTGATTCAGGGCCGCGATTCTGCCTCCGGTGCGGCTGTGCTTCAAGAGGCTGCCCGCCGATGAAGCTCTTGAATGTTCTTCTGATCACCTATTCGTTTCCGCCTGCCGGGGGTGTTGGCGTGCTCCGCGCCGCGAGTCTCGCGCGCTACCTTCCCGCGGAAGGAATTCGCTTGGATGTGCTGACTGCGCGCAACGCATCCGCCGTTGGTGCGGATACAGCGCTGCTCAACGAGATTCCCGCCGACGTTCGCATTCATCGCACCTTCACGCTCGATCTTCCCTTCGGCATCAAGAAGTGGCTCAAGAAGCGCATCGCCGGGCGGAAGCCTTTGAAAGATACGGCTGCAGCGGCGGGACCATCCGCCAAGCCGAACTTTCTGAAGAGAGCTTTGCAAGATCTGCTGCTGCCTGATCCGCAGGTGACATGGCTCCCCATAGCCGCTCGCGCCGCGTGCAGCATTGTCAGGCGACGGAAGATAGATTTCGTTCTCATTACCGTGCCGCCCTTTTCCAGCGTGCTGCTGGTTGAGCGGCTCCGCGCGGAATTCCCTCATCTTCCCATCGTTGTTGATTTTCGCGATGAATGGCTCTCGACCACACTCGGCCTCGTTAGCTTCAGCCGCAGCGAACGCGCGCAACAGGTCGCCCGCAACGCCGAATTAAGCGCAGTGACAAACGCTACAGGAATTGTCGCTGTTACTGAGGCCGCACGGCGCGAGATTCGCTCCCGCTATCCAAAGGAACCGGACGGAAAATTCCACCTCATCCCGAACGGATTCGACGCAGCAAAGCAAAGAGTATCTGCGTCAAAACCGGAGCTCAGAGCGGACAATAGGATTCGAGTGACGTACGTTGGCACGATCTACGGTTCAACGGAGCCTGGTTCGCTGGTTCAAGCCCTTGCATCGCTGCCGGACGACGTGAGGTCCCGCTTCAAGCTCCGCTTTATCGGTCACATTGAAGAGCCGCGTTTTCGCGACGCCTTGCTGCAACTCGGCGAGATGGTCGAGTTGACGGGCTTTCTGCCTAAAGACGAAGCGCTGGCCGCGATGGCTGAGGCCGACTACGCGCTGCTCATCACCCACGATCCGCTGAATGTTTCGGCCAAGTTCTATGACTATATCGGCGCGGGAAAACCGATTCTCGCCACGGTTCACCCCGAGGGCGATGTGCGGCGTCTGCTCGAAGAACTGCACGCCGGCTGGTGGGTCGACAGCCGCAAGGTCGAAGCGATCCGCCGGCTCTTTATCGAAGCTGCCGCCCGCGGCCCCGTGCTGCGCAGCGAATTTCATCCGGACATAGCAAAGATTGCGCAGTACGAGCGCAAGGTTCTGGCGCAACGCTACGCCGTGCTGCTGCATTCGATTGCCGCAAGCGAGAGCGAGCCCAGATCGCAGGCGATCCAGCACAAACCGGCAGGAAGGGGAGAGTAGCCTTGCTCAAGATCGCGGTTGTCACGCGCTATTTCCCCAGTTCGGCGGAGCCTTGGCAGGGACGGTCGCTCTATCAGACTCTGCGCGTGCTTGCTCGCCAGGCCGATGTGCGGGTTTTTTATCCTAACGCCAGTTATCCGTCTCTGCTCAGGCCGCGAAGCCGGAGCTATGACATGCTCGATGGGTCTTATAGCCCGCCCGATGTGCAAGCAAGTTACTTCGACTATCCCGCGCTGCCTGTTCTGTCGCGGCCGATCAACGGAACGATGGCTGCTCGCGCTCTGCTGTCGGCCGTGCGCGATTTTTCTCCGGATCTCATTCTGAGCTGCTTTCTCTATCCGGATGGCTATGCCGCTCTGCAAATCGGCAAGGCCCTCAAGGCGCCTGTCGTTGCCATGAGCATCGGCTCCGACATCAACAGAATCGGCGACCCCATCTCCCGCCTTCACACTCGCACCGTTCTGCGCGAGGCCGATTCCGTGGTGACGGTCAGCGGCGATCTGCGCAGCAAGGCTCTGGCGATGGGAGCCTTGCCAGAGAGGGTTCACCCCATCCCCAACGGCTGCGACCTCTCGGTCTTCCACGTCAGGGATCGCGTTGAGGCAAGGCGGAAGCTCGGCATCGACCCAGCCGTAGAGGCTGTCGTCTACATTGGTCGCATGGATGTGAAGAAAGGGCTTCGTGAGCTGGTCGAAGCGGCGGCATCGTTGCATCCGCATCGACCCAATCTCCACGTCTATCTTGTCGGCGAAGGGCCTGACAGGCCTTCGATCGCAGGCGCGATCCATGCGATTGGCGCTGCCGCCTACATTCACGCGCTGCCCGCCTGTTCCTTCGACGATGTTGCCGTATGGATGGCCGCGGCGGATCTGGTGACTCTGCCGAGTTATATGGAGGGCTGCCCCAACGTAGTGCTTGAGGCGTTGGCCAGCGGCCGGCCGGTCGTTGCGACCGATGTCGGCGGCATTCCAGAGATCATGAGCGTCGAATGCGGCCTGCTTGTGCCTCCGCGCGATCCCGCTGCGTTGGCTCAGGCTCTTGCAGCGGTCCTCGACAGAAGCTGGAATGCCGAGACGATTTCAGCTCACGGAAGCCGGAGTTGGGAGACCGTCGCGGCAGAGTTGCTTGCGGTCATCGAATCGCTCTTCTCCAACGGCACGGCGGAGAGCCTTGCGCGATAGCCAACTGTCAGGCTTGAACGAAAGTTCAGTTCAGCGCGCTTCCTGACTTCATTGCATTGGTCGCATTCGGCATCGCAGCAGCTTTGTTCGGGATCGTCATGGATGCCTGCTTCTTCGGCCGGGGCATCTTCTTTGAGGGGGTATCGCTCTCGGTATCCTGCAGCTTGTAGAGCAGCGATCTGTAACTGATGTTGAGCCATTTGGCGGTCTTCCGCCGGTTCCAGCCATTTGCCTCGAGCACTTTCAGAATGATTTGCCGCTCCAGATCCTGCGTGGCGGCCTTAGTGATCTCCTTCAGGGAGATGGGGTTCGACAGATCGATCTCGGTCTTCAGTTTGGCCGGACCGGACGGCGCAGGTGGCTCCAGCTCTGCCGCCAGGGCCTCCTCACTGCCGATCAGGACATAGCTGCGAATCAAGTTCTCCAGTTGCCGGATGTTTCCGGGCCAGTGATAGTGCTGCATCAAGCGCATTAACTCGCGCGAGAGCGGCTTCGGGCTGTGGCGAAATGTCTTCGAGTGCCGTTCAAGGAAGTGGTCGATCAGCATCGGCATGTCCGCGATTCGCTGGCGCAGCGGCGGCAGCTCGATGGTCACCGCGTTGATGCGGAAGTAGAAATCCAGCCGAAAGTCTCCTTCCTCCGCCTGCTGCCGAAGATTCGCGCTTGCCGCGCTGACCAGCCGCGTGTTGACCGTTTTTGACTCTTGTCCGCCAACCCGCATGAAACTTCCATCTTGAAGCATCTGGAGCAATTTAGCCTGCACCGACAGATCGAGGTCGCCAATCTCGTCTAGAAACAAGGTTCCCATGTGGGCGAGTTCAACGCGGCCACGTTTGGTGGCAAAGGCCCCGGTGAAGGCTCCTTTTTCATAGCCGAAGAGTTCTGACTCGATCAGCGCATGGGGAATGGCGGGGCAGGCCACCTTGACCATGGCGGCCTTCGAACGATCCGAGTAGGAATGCAGCAGCCTGGCGAAGATATCCTTCCCCGTTCCGCTCTCGCCCTGCAACAGCACCGGCACTGTCGTGGCGGCCACCCGCTTCATGATTTCCCGGGCACCGGCCATCAGTGGCGTTTGGCCAAAGATGATTTTCATGGGGGGAAGGTCGCGAAGATCGGCAGTTTCGGTGGTGCGGGCCAGGTGCATGGTCTGTCCGGATGCAGAGATTGATTTCTCTTTTCTGTATGCAACTTTCAGGCCAAATAATTTCTGCAAGTTAATAACTGATGGTGACCGCGCACGTAATCTCAAGACAGAGTAAAGGTAACTCCAAGCCATCATGTGGACTGAGGATTCACGGCTCCTTCTTTGGGGTGTGTAAATGTTTGCACATCATGACGAATGAATTACCACTTTCAGTGATATTATGATGGACAAGTGCCAAGAAATAGGTTCATGAGAGATTGACCCCCTTCGGTCTTCGTGCGCCTGAACCCCGGGTCGGCGGTGTTTGGTCTACACCCCGCTTCAAATCTTGGCGGGGCCCCCTCAAACGAGACTTATCTTCCCGTCATAGCTCAGACGAGGGCTTTCCCATTGGCGTGAACTTGTTCCGTGACCAGAGATGTGAGCATTGAGGCTGGAGTGCCGATGAAGACGAAGAGCAAGCGCAAATCTCACATCGCAGTTCTCGATCTGGACCCCGCAACTCTGAAGTACCTCGATCGCATTCTGGCAGATCGCTTCAGCGTGAGTCTGTTTACTGACGCCTCGGAGCTGATCCTGGGTTTGCAGGAATCGCCGGCAACTGACCTGCTGCTGATGGACTGGCACATCGACGATCACTATGCCGGGGGCAGTTCGCTCGATCTGCTCACGAAACTCCACGCCTCCATGCCGGCGCTGCCGATCATCCTGCTTGCCTGCTCGGCTGAGTTAAGAGATGTCGTCGCGGCCGCTCGAATGGGTGCCGCGGACGTGGTTCTCAAGCCCTTTCGAAAAGCCGACATCGATCTCGCTGTGCACGAGTGCCTCAAGACAACCGGCAGGCAGCCGGTTGCTGACGACGATGAGAGCAAGGAGATTCCCCTCGATGAGAACACCTCCTTCGTCATCGCCTGCAAGCGGATGAGGGAGATCGAATCGCAGTGCAGGCTGGTGGCACGCGCCGATATTCCAGTCCTCATCCTTGGGGAGAGCGGCACGGGCAAGGAAGTGGCTACGCTGTTCATCCACAAAATGTCGGCCCGCAGCCAGCGCAGCTTCATGAAGGTCAACTGCGCGGCCATGCCGGCCGATCTGCTCGAGAGTGAACTGTTCGGCTACGAGCCAGGCGCCTTTACCGGAGCCGTCAAGTCCAAGCCGGGCAAGTTCGAAATCTGCAACAACGGCACGATCTTCCTTGACGAAATTGGAGAAATGCCGGCCGTGTTGCAGGCCAAGCTGCTGCAGGTTCTTCAGGACGGCAGCTTCTCGCGCCTGGGCAGCCGGTCCAGCGTCAAAGTGGATGTTCGCGTCATTGCGGCAACGAACATCGATATTAAAGAGGCCATCGCCAGCAAGTCCTTCCGTGAGGATCTCTACTACCGTCTGAATGGCTTTACCCTCCACATGCCTCCGTTGCGGGAACGCACGGAGGAGATTCCGGTCCTGGTCCATCACTTCATGCGGAAGGTGGCCGCAAAATACGAGCGCGACCCGTTGCCGGTTTCTCCCGCGCTCATGCAGGTTCTCAGTAGCCATCCCTGGCCGGGCAATCTCCGCGAACTCGAAAACACGATCAAGCGCTACCTCATTCTTGCCGATGAACAGGCCATCATCGACGAATTGGTCCCTCGCCAAAGTGCGGAACTGTTTGCGCTTGGTGCCGAAGATGCCGCTGACAGCGGAAGCTTGAAGCATCTGGTCCGTAACTTGAAAGGCGGCGCCGAATCCGCGGCGATCGCAAGAACGTTGGAGAGTACAGGATGGAATCGCAAGGCAGCAGCAAGCGATCTGCAAATCAGTTACAAGGCACTGCTCTACAAGATCAAGCAATACAATCTCATTCCGCCTCAGAAGCAGCTCGTATCCAAGGCAGGACGCACGGCCTGAGCCCCCATGCCGGCCAAGGCAACTCTTCTGTGCCGGAGAAGGTTGTCGTCCAGCTCGGATCGAAGACAGTCAGGGGATACCTCGACTCCCTGACCTGGAGCACGGTCGAGGAGGTATTGAGCCACGCTCCGCAAGGTTCGCCTGAGAGCTTCCGGGTTCGCCATCTTGAATCGGATGCCGTCGAGGAGATATCGGCCGCGGAGATCAAGGCTGTCTTCTACGTGAATAGCTTTGAAGGGGATTCAGACCACAAGGAACTTCATTTTTATACCCGCGCGCCCATCGTTCACGGGATCTGGGTGCGGCTACAGTTTGTGGATGGCGAGGTGATGGAGGGAATCATCTACAACTCCATCCGCTATCTCGTCGATCCCGGCTTCTTCCTGCTGCCCACCGATCCGGATAGCAATAACAGGCTCGTCTACGTGCGCAAGAGCTGGCTGGCCGACTATCGCGTCCTGGGCATGCGCAAGTTCTAAAAAAGGCCTCAGGCGCTGAGCGCCTCTTCCCTCTCGATCGAATAATCGAGAATTCTGGCGGCGATTCCCGTCAATTGCGCCGCCGCGCGGTCGGTGCGCACCACACGTCCCCTACATCGAACCAGGCACCAGGCTGAAAGCGTGATCTCTGGAGGCAATTCAATTAGGAACTCAAAGTTCCCGCCAATCGGGACGTCGCCGGACAGGTCCAGAAAGAAATAGACGCCAAGATTATTCAGATCTCGAGTAAAGCCCGGAATCTCGCGCTTTCCCCAATAAATAGTGATCGGAGCACTGATTCCGAAACGCGCCCTCTCTCGCCGTTCATTTTCCGTCCGCGGTTGATGCATCATTGGTTTCCTTTCCATCGAAAAGAGAGAACGAAGTGCGCAATAGGAATCGAGTGTGTCAGAGATGCAAGAGAGCGCTGTCGATGCTGGTTACCAGAAACCAAAAAACTGATTACGTCGTGTGTTAATGCAATTTCAATGCCGAATGAATCGTATGTAAATGAGGAAGTTGCAGGAGGCTTCGGGCGCTACTATGCAATGGATTGCACACTAGATGGTAATTATTTGGATACTTTAGGTCTATATTGACCAGATCAGCCAAGCCCTCAAATGCTCTACGATGGCATCATGGCGCCACTCTTGAATATCCGCGGTCTTAAGATTTGCTTTGGAGCGGCAGAGGCCGTGCGGGGTGTCAGTCTCCACCTTGATGAAGGCGAAGTCCTGGGACTGGTGGGCGAGTCGGGATCAGGCAAAAGCGCCACTGCGCTGGCCGTGATGGGGCTGCTGGGGCCTGCTGCGCGGGTTTCGGGGAAGATCCTGTGGCAGGCCAACGACTCGGCCGCGCAAAACGCATCGATGATCGATCTGTTGGGACAGTCACCCGCGGCTTTGCGGCAATTGCGGGGCCGTGAGATCGCCATGATCTTCCAGGAGCCGATGACGGCGCTGAATCCTGTGATGTCCATTGGCCGCCAGGTTGCCGAATGCGCCGAGGCCCATTTTCCTTCCTGGACGGGCAGGGAATCCAAAACAAAGGCACTCGCCGCGTTGGAGGCTGTCTCGATCCCTGAGGCGGCGCGGCGCTACGGAGATTATCCGCACCAGTTCTCAGGCGGGCAGCGTCAGCGGATTCTCATCGCCATGGCGCTGATCAATCGTCCGCGTCTGCTGATTGCCGATGAGCCCACGACCGCGCTCGATGTCACCGTGCAGGCGCAGGTGCTGGAGCTGTTGCGGGAGCTGCAGCAGAAGCACGGCCTGGCCATGCTCTTTATCTCGCACGATCTGGCGGTGGTTGGCGAGGTGGCCAGCCGGGTAGCGGTCATGCGTGCCGGTCAGATCGTGGAGGAAGGCCCCACAGCGCGCATTCTGACCGCTCCCGAACAGATCGGAAGCTGCCGTTGGCGATGGTGCCGGCTTAGGAGATCGCCCGGAAGAGCCAGTAGAGCGTGCCCGAGAGCAGCGCGGCTGCCGGCAGCGTGAAGATCCATCCGGCGGCGATGTTGCGAACTGTCGACCAGCGCAGGCCACTGCCGTTTGCGCTCATGGATCCTGCAACGCCCGAGCTGAGAATGTGAGTGGTCGAGACCGGCAGACCGAATCGGTCTGCGGCGAAGATCGTGCCCATGGCTACCAATCCAGCTGCGGCGCCTTGAGCGTAGGTGAGGTCTTCCTTGCCGATTTTTTCGCCGACTGTGACCACGATGCGTCTCCAGCCAACCATTGTGCCCAGGCCGAGAGCCAGCGCGACGGCAACCTTAACCCAGTCGGGAATGAACCGCGTGGCCTTATCGACCTTGACCTTGTAGTTGGCCAGGGCGGCATTCTCAGCGGGCGTAAAGGCTGGATTGTTGCTCTTTTGCATCAGGCGGATGGCTTCGCTGGCCACGTACATGTCGTTGCGGACATTGGCCTGATCCTGTGCCGGAACCGACTTGAAAACCCCGTAGAGAGCAACTTCATGGTTCACATCCTCCACCAGTTCGCGCAGAGCGAGGATCGTGTCGGGCTGCAGTTGCTTGGTGCGGATGTAGTCGGTGACTTCGGCGCGGGCATCCTCGCCCAGAATGCCATTCTTGTCCACGTGCCGGTCGAGGATATGGCCGGCCTGCTCTGAGGCGGCGATGAACTGCTGAATGTCGTTGGCCGTGACGGCGTGGTTCAGCGCATAAGCGGTAGGAACGGTGCCGATCAGGATCAGCATAATCAGGCCCATGCCCTTTTGTCCGTCATTGGAGCCGTGGAAGAAGCTGACGCCTGTACAGGTGAGGACCATCAGCGCACGAATGGGCCACGGTGGAGGCTGGTTGTTTTTGGGCGCTTCGTAAAGGGACGGGAACTTGATCATCTGCTTGGAGAGATAGACCAGAAGTCCAGCGCAGATGAAGCCGACCACAGGTGAGACAAGCAGTGCCTTGAGAACCTTGGTGGCCTGCTCCCAGTCCACACCGGAGGTTCCGTTGCGAGCGTGCATCAGTTGGTTGGCGATGCCCACGCCAATGATCGAGCCAACCATGGTATGTGAACTGGAAGCCGGCAGCCCAAACCACCAGGTACTCAGGTTCCAGAGAATCGCGGCGATCAGCAGGGCAAAGACCATGGCAAAGCCAGCGCCGGAGCTGACCTGAAGGATCAGTTCGACGGGCAGCAGCGTGATGACCGCGAAGGCCACGGTGCCGGTGGAGAGCAGAACTCCAACCAGGTTGAAAATGCCCGACAGGACAACGGCAGTCATCGGTTCGAGCGAATGGGTGTAGATGACGGTGGCGACTGCGTTGGCCGTGTCGTGGAAGCCGTTCACAAACTCGAAGCCAAGCGCGATGATCAGCGCAAGAGCCAGCAACAGATAAGGCCAGATGCTGGTGATGGTGACCGTGTCGAGGTCTTCGGCTACGTGGAAGGCGATGTAGCAGAGGCCGCCGGCCAATGCCAGCAGGAAAACTGCGATGCCCACGCGGCTGGGCGCTTTCGACAGCTTGCGGTCAAGCAGGGATACGCCCGAAGGCATAGCAGTCACCGTGGTAGCCATGTCGGCCATCAGAGTTCACCAATGCGGCCGGAGAAATTCCGGACACGCCTGGGCCTCCTCAGTCGAGACTGAACAGCAAAATCCAATAGAAAATAGAAGGGGGATCGCTTGTGGCGGGAGAGAGAAGAGCCGGATAAATTGGCGTCCATAAAACCCCAACAACCGCATTCTTCGCGCAGTTGTTATGCATGGTCAGGCCGAGGAATTCACCTGACTGAAACAATTCTACACCGGCAAGGGGGGGCTGTGGGAAGGGCAGAATGGGACGGCGGTGGAAATCGATCGCAACCTGTAGTTTGCCGAATCAGGAATCCGCCAGTCGCTGCAAGGCATCAGAGTACCTTGAAGTGATGCGTTTCGCGCCCTCCAGCTTCCTGAAGAACTCGGGGGTATTTTTGTCCTGTTCCTTAACTTCCGGCTCACAGGGCAGATTATTGCCCAATTTCGTCTTTTCTTCCATTTGCATAACCTCTGCTTACGCAATACTCCGTTAGACCGCAAGCAGTTGTGGTTGGAATCCGGTTTCTTCCTCGATTGATATTGGTTCACTGCGAAGAACGGCCTCGTGCAACTCCTTCATTCTCGAAACAGGAAGTCCTTTGGGCATGAACCTGAGCAGCGAGGCGGCAACATACTCGCGATTCAGCTCAAAGGCAAGCCAGCGACGCCCCTCGGCCTCAGCTACCATGCCCGTGGTATTAGAACCGGCGAATATGTCCACGACCAGATCGCCCGGGTCGGTCAGTAGGCGAATGAAAAACTCAGGCAATTTGGAAGGAAACCGCGCAGGATGGCCCTTGATCCCGATTTCCTTACAGGCGCCAAGATACACGCCGTTGCTCTCGGAGTTCGGAATCTGCAATAGGTTTGAGGGGATCGCGCCCCCGTTATCCGTCGCGAAAGCAAGGCCGATCTCATGTCCGGATGGCCGCTGTTTGGGCGTGTAGAAGGCAGCAGGGTCTTCGAGCAGCTTCTTCATTCGTGGGCTATACTCGGCCAATACATTGGATACATTTGCCTTCGGCCATTCTGAGCGCGAAAACCACCACAGCGTATTCACGGTATCCTTCGCCCGTAATTTTCGCTTATTGACCCATTCGATGGGACTGGGCAATTTAGACGGGTTGTGCCAGAAAAACTCCTGGGCCAAGTGAAACCCTAACTCATCGCAAAACCGAAGCAGAACCCGAAACTGGTAGAGACTGCGTACCGGAACCCCCTTCCGATATGCTCCTCCAAGATCGAGTACAAAGCTCCCATCCTCACGCAGCTTCTGGTGCACTAGCCGTCCAAATTGAAGTAACCAATCGACATATTCGCCTTCGTCGTGATTGCCATACTCTTTTTGCCGCTGAAGTGCGAAAGGGGGACTGGTCATCACCAGGTTGACTGAGCCATCAGGCAAGTCTGCGAGCAATTTTAGAGAGTCACCCACATATGCCGCACCAAGTTGCGTCGTGTATGCCGGGTTCACGGAATCGCGGGTAGCCAACATCGTTACCTCATACAGTCTATAGGCTGTAGATTTCAGCTTAGCACGGGTCGAGCATGAAAGACGATGACACCCTCGAAAGATAAGATTACCGCTCGTGCAAGGTTTGCTGTCAACCTCAGATCGGCGCGAATGGCGCACGGATTCTCACAAGAGGAATTGGCAGCACGAGCTGGCCTCCATCGGAACTACATCGGCAGCGTCGAGCGAAATGAGAAAAACATCTCTATCGACAGTATGGAACGGCTTGCGATTGTCCTGGGGGTTGACGTAGTGGACCTGCTATCGAAGGGGCAGGCATGAAGCCACATTCCGATTACGCAAAATTACAGAAATTGTGGCCCAGCATCCGGCATCTGCAAAAGCTCGCATCCAAGCATGGAATAGACGACATATTTCAAGATAATGGAGGCAAAATACTCCAAGTCTTGCTATGCACAGAGCTGAAGATCATACCAGGGCGTGAGGGAAACGACGCCCGGGATGAAAACGGCCGCGAATACGAAATGAAGTCGATAAACGAGCGGCTCACCCAGGGCTTTTCCACACACCACCACATGAATCCGCACATTATCGCGAAGTACAGGCAAGTAGATTGGATCTTTGCTGTTTACAACGGAATTGAGCTGATTGAGATATACCTTATGACACCCGCTCAGATAGAGCCCTATTTCGACAAATGGGCTAAAAAGTGGGTCGACGACGGCAACAAGGACATTAACAATCCAAAGATCCCATTGAAGTTCGTACGCAAAACCGGGAAGCGCATTTATGCCGCTCCCGAAACTGATTAGTCATCCCGCTACCGCCAGTCGTCCTGGGTGTTCATCAGACCCCCACCCATCACACCGTCGAAGCCGGTGTGCTTTTTGATGAAGATCTCGCTGAATTCGCGGTCCTGGCGCAGCAGGATGGCCTGGAGCCTCACCAGCTCCAGCAGCGCCAGGAACATGGCGATCAGCGCCCGCTCAGAGTGCGTGTGGCTCAGCAGGCGGCGCAGGGCCACGGGCTTGTCGTCCATGGTCAGGCGGCGTGCGAGGAACTGGATCATCTGTCCGACGGTGACCGAGTCTTCGTCGACATTGAGCACAGGACGCTTGCGGGCGCGCTCCAGAATATCGCGGAAGATGCGTACCAGATCGTCCGTATCTGCGGCGATCTCCGGTTCGGTGGCCGCGTCGTCCTTGAACTCGCGGACTCCTGGATTGGTCCAAGTGGCCGCTTCGAGCATCTGCTTTTGTTGCAGCATCTGCGCGGCGTTCTTGAATCGCTCGTGCTCGAGCAGCCGCTCCACCAGCTCGCGCCGTGGATCCTCGGCAGCGTCTTCCGCATCCGAGGTGGCTCGCGGCAGCAGCATCTTGCTCTTGATGTGGATCAACAGTGAAGCGGTGTAGATGAACTCGCCGGCCACGTCCATATCGCCAGCCTTGAGCTGGTTCACATAAGCCAGGAACTGCGCGGTGATCTTGGCGATCGGGATGTCGTAAATGTCGATGTCCTGCTTGCGGATCAGGTCCAGCAGCAGGTCGAGGGGGCCGTCATAAACCTGGCCAACAATTACAGAAAAGGGCGACTGTTCGGAGCTTTCGTCCAGCTTCTTCTGCCGCGCGGCGAGCTTGGCCGCTGCACGGTCTTCGGCCCTCTCTTCCGCCTTGGCCTCTGGCGTGGGCTGAGGTCTCAGCACCAGTGCGCCGACAGCATCGGAGACAGGCTCTGCGACAGTTTCTGCCTTGCTGGTTTGCTCAGCGGCGAGATCGTTTTCGGATTTGGCAGTTGGATCGCTCAATGCTTCTTCTTCCGGGCTTTCTTGTGAAACTACTCTAAAACATTCATTCAACCCCAGCAGGTCACGCCCGGCGCAGGCCACGGCATAGTTTTTCCGCAAGGGATCGTCCGTCCAGAGCGGTGCCTACTTGTTCTCGTTGCCGGTGAGGCGAAAGGTGATGGTGCCCCAGAAGAGCCGCGCGCGCATCTGCACCGGCAGATGGCGTTCGTCGTCGGTGTACCAGATCCAGATGTTGCCGCGATTCTTCACCACGCCGACATCGGCGATGGGCTGCACGCGGATGGTCTTGAAGCTGCCCAGCGGAGTCTTGATCTCCTCGCGGCCTTCCACCTTCATCGTGACCGGCACAACGTGCAGGGCGTCCACC
>Ga0302321_100000502_pt1 | contig 33963 bp, 26 predicted proteins | sample Fen_T0_1_FD_202505 | JGI IMG/M metagenome (GOLD analysis project Ga0302321, IMG submission 202505) | Peat permafrost microbial communities from Stordalen Mire near Abisko, Sweden - Fen_T0_1 | ecosystem: Environmental > Terrestrial > Soil > Wetlands > Permafrost | place: Sweden: Abisko... | reverse complement strand
CGTGGTGAACTCCATGATCACGGTAAAGTCCATGATCACGGCGGGGTAGGGGTCAGAACGGGGGGGAGGTGGCGGCGTCGACGGCCTCGGCCGCCACGCCGGTGACCACGAGTGCGCGGCGCACGGTGTAGTCGAAGAACGAGCCGCCGACGTCCCGCAGCGGTCGGGGCAGGTGGCCGAACACCTCGGCGTTGATCGCCCCGAGCAGCATGACCCAGAACTGCATGGCCAGTGCCCACACCCCGGCCGGCAGGCCGAGGTCGGCCTTGTGCTCGTGCAGGACCATCTCGCAGAGGACGTCGAACACCGGCGGGGGGATCAGCTCGTCCGGCGGCGGGGTGAAGATGCCGTTCTGCAGCGCCCGGAGCAGTTCGCCCAACATCGCCACGTTCGTCCGCATGGCGGCCTCGAGGGTCTCGTCCGCGGGCGCCTCGTAGCCGGGCACGGGGGTGCCGTAGATCAGCCCGAACTCCTGCGGATGGTCCAGGGCCCAGCGGCGGAAGGCGTGCAGGGCGGCGAGCATCGCCGTCGCCGTCCGGTCCTGGGGGGCGGCGGCGACCGCCGTCTCGACGGCCTCCCCGACGGCGTCGTAGGCGTCGGTGATCAGGGCGGTGAGGATGGCGTCCCGGCTGGGGAAGTACCGGTAGAGGGCGCTCGCCGTCATCCCCATCTCGCGGGCGACGGCGCGCAGGTTGAGGGACGACGTGCCCTCCCGGGCCATCAGGCCGCGGGCGACGGACTTGATCTCCTCCACGGTCGCGTCCCGCTGCCGTTGCCGCCTGCTCACCGTCGTGTTGCTCATGGTGACATCCTACGCCTGCGCCGAGAACGGCAGTAGGTTCCGAGAACAGTGTTCTTGACAAGCGTTCTCCTGAGAGAACATTGTTCTCCCTACAGACGCTCGTTCTCTCGTTAGGGGTCCACCTCATGGGCGCTCGCTATCTCGACCTGATCACCCGTCGGGCTCGAACTCTCCTGGTCCTGTCGGCCCTGCTCGTGGTCCTCGCCGGCGTGCTCGGCTCGGGCGCCGTGGGCAAGCTCAAGGGCGGCGGCTTCGACGACCCGGCCTCGGAGTCCTCCCGGGCCGCGGTCGCCCTGCGCGACACGCTGCACCAGCCGACCGCCAACCTCGTCCTGCTCGTCACCGCCGCCGCGGGCGACACCGTCGACACCGGCGGGGTCGCCACCCTGGGCCGCGCCACCGCCGCGAGGCTGGCCGCCGAGCCGGACGTCGAGGTCCTCGCCGACTACTGGGACGCCCCCGCGGGCGCGGTGTCCGGGCTGCGCAGCACGGACGGGCGCAAGGCGCTCGTCGTCGCCCACGTGGACGCGGACGCCGATGCCCTCCGCGAGCGCAGCGAGCAGCTCCAGAAGGCGTACACCGCGACGACCACGGGCGGCACCCGGATCGAGACCGGAGGCTTCGGTCAGGCGAACGTCGACATCAACGGGCAGGTCACCAAGGACCTCGCGACGGCGGAGTCCATCGCCATCCCGCTGACGCTCGCGCTGCTCGTGATCGTCTTCGCCTCGGTGGTCGCCGGCCTGCTGCCCCTGATGGTCGGCGGGATCGCGATCGTCGGGACGTTCGCGGCGCTGTCCCTCATCGCCGAGGTGACCGACGTCAGCGTCTTCGCGCTCAACCTGACGACGGCGCTCGGCCTCGGCCTGGGGATCGACTACTCGCTGCTCATCGTCAGCCGGTTCCGCGAGGAGCTCGAGCGCGGCCGCACCACCGAGGACGCCATCGCCCGGACCCTGCGCACCGCCGGCCGTACCGTGCTGTTCTCGTCGGCCACGATCGCCGTCGCCCTGCTCGCGCTGATGGTCTTCCCGCTGTACTTCCTGCGCTCGTTCGCCTACGCCGGGGTCGCCGTCGTGGCCATCGCCGCCGCCGGCGCCCTGGTGACCATGCCGGCGCTGCTGCGGGTGCTGGGCCCCCGGGTGAACGCGCTGCGGGTCGGCCGCCGGCGCAGCGCCGTCGCGTCGACGTCCGGCTTCTGGAGCGGCCTCGCCGCCCTGGTCATGCGCCGTCCGGTGCTCACCGCGCTGCCGGTCGTCGCCGTCATCGCTGCGATGGCGCTGCCCATCCTCAACGTGAGCTTCGGCCTTCCGGACGACCGGGCGATCCCCGCCGCGCAGTCCCAGGCGCGCCGGGTGGGCGACGTCCTGCGCGCCGACTTCACCAGCCCGGACAGCGGTGCGCTCGGCATCGTGATGCCCGCGGTGACCGGCGGCGACGCCACCGCCCGGACCGCCGCGGTCGGCGGGTACGCGAAGACGCTGTCCGGCCTGGCGGACGTCGCCCGGGTCGACTCCCCGGCGGGCACGTACGTGCACGGCGCCCAGGTCGCGCCGGGCCGGGCGAACCTCGCGGTCGGCGACGCCGCGGCCCTGAACGTGATCCCGTCGGTGGATCCGGCCAGCGACGCCGCGCAGAACCTGGTGCGCGCCGTCCGCGACGTGGCCGCACCGGGGGAGCGGCTGGTGGGCGGCCCGGCCGCCGTCCTCGTCGACTCCAAGTCGGGCATCGCCGCGCGGCTGCCGCTGGCCGCGCTGCTCATCGGGCTGTCGACGTTCGTGCTGCTCTTCCTGTTCACCGGCTCGGTCGTGCTGCCGTTGAAGGCGCTGGTCACGAACGCGGTGACGATCCTGGGCGTCATCGGGGCGATGGTCTGGGTGTTCCAGGAGGGGCACCTGTCCGGGGTGCTGGGCTTCACGCCGGGACCGTTGTCGATCACCATCCCGCTGCTCATGTTCTGCGTCGCGTTCGGGCTCTCGATGGACTACGAGGTCTTCCTGCTCGGCCGGATCAAGGAGCAGCACGACGCGGGCGCCGACACCGCCACGGCCGTGGCGAGCGGGCTGGAGCGCACCGGGCGCATCGTGACCACCGCGGCGGCGCTGCTCGCGATCACGTTCTTCGCCTTCGCCACCAGCCGGGTGAACTTCATCCAGCTGTTCGGCCTGGGCACCGGGCTGGCCGTCGTCCTGGACGCGACGCTGGTGCGCGGCGTCCTGGTGCCCGCCCTGATGCGGATCATGGGCCGGGCCAACTGGTGGGCCCCGCGCCCGCTCAAGGCGCTGCACGCCCGGTTCGGCCTCTCCGAGGGCGGCTCCGAGGACGATGACCGTCCGGAGGGCGGCAGCCACCCGGTGACCGTCAGCCACCCGGTGGGCGCGTCGGTGGCCCTGGGCGACGCCTGAGGGAGCGCCGCGCCGCGGGTCAGGGGGCGGTCGCCAGCACGGTCAGGCCGTAGGCGACCGCCCAGCGGTGACCCAGGCCGGTGGTGAGGGCTCCGGCGACGTCGGCGCGGCCCACGGTGGCGCCGGCCAGCGCCCGGTCGAGGACCCGGAGGATCTCCGGGTCCTCGGCCACGCCCCCGGCCAGGACGACGTCCCGGCCCGCCAGGCCGCCGGCCGGCAGCCTGGCGACGAGGCGCCCGGCGTTGTCGCCGAGCGCCGCCCGCTTGATCCGCAGCCGTAGCGCCCGCCACTCCGCCGGGGAGAGGTCGCGGGCGAACGGCAGCCAGCCGGCCGGCCCCGGGACGACGAGCGACCCGACGGCGTCGGCGGGCGCCGGCCGGTCGGCGAAGTGCCGGGCGCCGTCCTCGCCGACCAGCACGTGCGGCCCCTCCAGCCGCCGGCAGGGGCCGCGCTTGACCCACTCCGCGGCGGCGCGCGACAGGCCCAGCGCGGCGGCGACGGAGGCGGTCACCAGGTCGCCGGCGCCCGCCGCCACCACCGGGTCCCCGGTGGCGTCGACGGCGTCCAGCGTCCCGCCGCCGAGGTCGAGGACGACGGCGTCCGGGAGGACTCCGGGCGTGGACAGCGCGCCGGCCCGGGCCGCGGCCGCCTCGGTCGCGATCCGCGCCACCGGCAGGCCCAGCACGCCGGCGACGACCTCCTCGGGACGCGGGTGGCCGGATGCCCCAGCGCCGGTGGGGCCGGCGCCGGTGGGGCCGAGCCGGGCCGTCACCACGGTGCGGGGCCGGCCGGCAGCCGTCCGGCCCTCCACCGCGGCCGTCACGGCGGCCAGGTCGACCGACCAGCACTCCAGCGGGTCGCCGCCCGGCGGAGGCGCAGGCGCCTCCGGGCGAGGGAGCGCCGGCTCGGGGCCGCCGCCCGGCAGCAGCGCGACGACGGCGTGGGCGGCGTCCGTCAGCGAGGCGGCGAGCAACCGCGCGGCCGGGCGGTCGGCGCCGTCCAGGCCGAACAGGGCGACCAGCCGCAGCGGGTCCGCCAGCACCCGGAGGGTCTCGCCCGGTGCCGCCGCCTCCACCGCGACCAGCGGCAGCCCGGCCAGGCGCCCGGTGTCCACGGTGTCGACGACGGGCACGCCGGCGGGCAGCCCGGGCACCCGCCGGGCGACGAGCACGCCCTCGTCGCGATGGACGACGACGGCCGTCACCCGGGCCGCCCCCGGCGTGGCCAGCCAGGCCCTGACCAGCTCCGCGGCCCGGTCGTAGCCGGTCCGCGCCGGCACCACGAGGACGGCGTCCGGCCCCGGCCGGGGCGGGCCGGTGACGTCCGTCGGCACGCCGGACCCGATGCCGGCCCGGCCCGGCGTCCGGCCGGCGCCGGTCAGCAGAGCCAGCGGGCCGGTGCCGGGCGGCGGGTCGCTGCGGGTCGTGGCCGTCGTGGTGACCGGGCGCTGGCCGGTGACGACGGCGCGGTCGAGCACCAGTCCCGCGCGCCGCGCCAGCCGGGCCGTGAGCAGGGCCGCGGCCTCGTTGGCGCGCGCCGAGCCCTTGGCGCCGCGCGTCGGCGCGCGGTCGCGGGCGAGCGGCACGGGCGGGTGGCTGCCGGCGTCGACGAGGACGACCTCGGTGGTCGCGTTGCCGACGTCGATCCCGGCCAGCACATCGCCCGTCATCCGGCCGTCCCGACCGACGGGACGCTCGCCGCCGACGGGACGTTCGCCGGTGTCGCGGCCTGTCCCGGTGCCGCCGTCCGCGAGGATGGTCGGCAACGGCCGACCAGCGGGAAGGAGCACCGGCGCGTGCGATGGACCGTCGTGACCGGGTTGCGCGAGCACCCCTGGGTCGTCTCGACCGCGTTGGTGTGGTGGCTGGCCTCGACGTTGCTGTGGGCCCGGCTGCCGCGCGACCGCCGTACCGCGTGGTCGCTGCTGTTCTGGTGCGCGCTCGGCCTGCTCGTCGCGGTGACGCTGACGCCGAGCCTCAACGGCCCGCCCCGCGGCACCGTGCCCGGCTCCTGCCTCATGACCTGGCCGCGCACCGGGTTCGGGCTGTGGGCGCCCAACCCGGAGCGGCGCTGGAACGTGCTCCTCGGCGTCCCGCTCGGGGTGGCGGCCCTGTGCTGGCCGGTGCGGGTCTGGACGGCGCCCCGCCCGCCGGGCACCCGACGTCCGGCGTGGTCCGCGGCCCCGCTGGCGGCACCCCTGGTCGCGCTGGTGGTGCCGGTCGCCGTCGAGTTCGGGCAGTCGCGGCTGCCGTCGCTCGGCCGGCTGTGCGCGGTCGTGGACGTCGTCGACAACGCCAGCGGCGTGCTCGTCGGGTTCATGATCGGTGCGGTCGTGGCGATGGCTCAGGAGCTGTCGCGCAGCAGCCCGCGCCGCGCGTAGACGGCCGCCGCCTCCCGGACCAGGGCCGCCGTCAGCACTGCCCCGCGCTCCTGCAGCCCCGCCGCGGTGGCCGCCAGCTCGGCCGCCGTGGACCGGCGGGGGCGCAGCTGCTCGTAGATCGCCAGCAGCTCCTCGTCGGGCACGTCCGCCAGCTCGGCCGCCCGCTCGAAGTTCTCCGCGAGCTGCGGGTTCGCGTGCGCCCGCGCGACCTCCGCCTGCGCGCGCAGGGTCGCCGGCGTGATCCGGACGTCGGCCATCGTCACCTGGCCGGCGCGGACGGCGTCGAGCGCGCTCACCAGCTCACCTCCAGCTCCTGGGGTGCCGTCGTCGTGCAGCAGGACCGCTCGATCGCCACGAGCCCCACCACGGTCGTGTGGTACCGGGCCTCGATCGCCTCGTCGGAGTAGGGGTTGCGCGCCGGTTCGGGGGTGGCGCCCTTGGCGTGCCGGGCCGCGTTGCCGCCGAGCAGCCGGTACAGCGGGCCGTCGACGCTCGGCGCGACGCTGTACAGCTCGAGGTTCATCAGGGGCGCGAGGTCGCGGCGGTGGATGAGCGCCGTCCCCTTGGCCTGCAGCCCGATGCCGATGCCCGACCCGGCGAGCCGGGCCGCGGTCAGCCCGATGAGCCCGAGGTCGACGGTGTCGTTGACCCGCACGACGCGCGCGGTGCAGCCCTCCTCCTCCAGACCCGCGAGCAGCTCGCGCAGCGCCTCGACCACGGTCAGGCCGCCGAGCGTCGTCCAGATCGCCCTCCCCGTGGCCGGGGACACCCCGATCACCACCTCGCGCGGATCGCTCCCGGCCGCGGCCGGCCCGCGCACCCGCAGTCCGCCGGGGTCGGCGGCACGGGCCTGGACGGCGCGCAGGTCGGCGACCGAGCGCTGCTGCCGGACGGCGTCCAGTTCCGCGGCGCGGGCCGGCGTCGGTTCGTAGCCGGTGCCCGGCCCGGCGTAGTCGTTGGGATCGGTGACGAGTGACAGCACGCGCATCTGCTCGTCGAAGATCGCGGCCGTCTGCAGGTGGTCGCCGTGGCGGCGGGCCTCGAGCATCGCCAGCAGCCGCTCCGCGACGTCGTCGAAGCCGCAGTCGGCGAGCGCCGCGACGACGTCCACCATGGTCAGCCCGCTCTCGGTGATGATCCGGGACGCGACGAGCGGGGCCATCGGGTCGGCGGCGGGCACGTCCCGCGAGCCGGCCGCGTCGACCGCCTGGGCGGCCCAGTCGTCGTCCAGGTCGGCCAGGCCGAGGTGCGCGTAGACGGCCTGGACGGCGTCGACCGCGCGGCGCCGCAGCGCCGCCACCCGGGCCGGGTCCGCCGTGCGCAGGCCGCCGTCGACCCCCCAGTCGCGCTGCATGACGAGGTAGTCGTCGATGTCCTCGGCGTTCCACTGCGAGGGGCCGAACATGTTGTCCTCGCGCTTGATCGACCCGAACCCGGAGCAGATGAAGTCGCTGCCCGCCAGGAAGATCGGCATCGTGCGCGAGGTGCGGCGCACGTCGGACTCGCTCATCAGCGCGTCGTTGCCCGTGCACGCCTCCAGGTTGCGCGCCATGACCATGAGGTTCTCGGCCATGAGCGAGCGCACCCCCTTGGGCACCGAGCCCGCCACCGCGGCCGAGTCGATCCCGCCGTTCTGCACGCCCTGCGCCCCGATCGCCCGGGCCAGGCTGACGCAGCGCGCCTCGAGGTAGAACATCGACCGGCCCTCGGCGGCGCCCATCAGCGCCTCCGCGCCGCCGCCCGACGTCACCCGCATCTTCACCCCGCGCGAGGCGTACGCGCTGGTCAGGAAAGCCTTGGACCACGGGGTGTCGTCGCCGTCGGTGAAGATCTGCTCGGTGCCGTAGAGGGAGACCGTCTCGGCGTAGCTCACCAGCCCGCGCAGGCCGAGCCGCAGCTCCGTGGCCTCCTCGACCGAGCACTGCACGAGCACGCCGGGCGCCCCGACCGCCGCCCCGATCTGGACGGCGACGGCGTTGGACGGCGCGTCCCCGAAGACGGGCACCGTGGTCTCCACCTCGCGGAAGCCGAACGCCGCCGCCGTCGCCGCGTCCGCCGCGAGCAGCAGCGGGTCGTCGGAACGGTTCGTGACGTGGGCCTGGTTGGACGGCGTCCGGCGGGCGCGCAGCTTGGTCATCGCGATGGTCAGCTCCGCGGGACGCAGCCGGGCGAAGACCCGCGCCAGCTTCGCCGGCGTCGCGCCGGCCACGAGCCGGACGATCTCGGCCCGCGGCACCCCCGGGTCGACGACGAGACGCGCCAGCGCGACGTCGTCCAGGGCCATCACCTCGGCCGCGACGTCCAGGTCGAGGCCGTGGGCGGCGAGGTAGGCGTCGATGACGTCGAAGTCGGCCTCGGCGCGCCCGTCCAGCTCGACGACGCGGCCGTCGGCCGCCACGACGAGCGAGGGCTCGGGGTCGTCCGGGGAGTCGAACGCGATCAGCCCGAGCGCGGCGTCCTCGACGGCGAACCCGTCGAGGTTGACGCGCTGCGCGTCCATGAACCGGAACCGCCCGATCACCTCGTCCACCGAACACCTCCGCCGTGATCACGCACGCTTGAGTTGATCATGCACGGTTGACCCGGCCGCGTGCCCCGGTCAGCCCGGCCAGAGCAGCGCGGCCGCCCGGGCGCAGTCGACGTCCTGCTCCGCGGTCCCGCCGCTCACGCCCACGCCGCCCACGACGAGGCCGCCCGACCACAACGGGATTCCACCACCGAAGCACACGTAGCGCCCGCCGTCCGCGGCGGACATGCCGGCGAGCGGGCCGCCGGGAGCGGTCGGGGCCGCCAGTTCCTCGGTCGCGACGCGGTGCGCCACGGCGGTGTAGGCCTTGTCCCGGGCGAGGACCGGGCCGGCGATCTCCGCGCCGTCCGTGCGCTGGAACGCGACGAGGTGCCCGCCGCCGTCCACGACGGCGACGGACACGCACGCGCCCAGCTCCGCCGCCCGGGTGCGGGCGGCGGAGCAGAGCAGCAGGGCCAGGTCCAGGTCGACGAGGGTGAGGGTCACGCGTGCCATCAGGCCCTCCTCCTCGGCGAGCGGCTCGACCGGTGATCCGGAGCGATCAGGATCAGGAGCGTTCGTGCGCCTCTTCGAGGGTGGTGCGGCCGATCTCGCCGTAGGTGGCGGGGTGGCGGGCCCGCAGCCACAGCGCGTAGCCCAGCCCGATGACCAGGGTGAGGACGACGTACACCGGCATCAGCGTGAACACCTTGGAGCCGGCGCCGAGCCCGGCCGCGAACTCCCGGTTCTGCCACAGCAGCACCAGGGCGTAGATCATGCCCAGGCCGCCGACCGCCGGCGCGACGAGGGTCGCGAAGATCCCGCCCCGGTGGGTCTTGCGGCCCCAGAAGTACCAGATCACCGCCGCCGAGCAGATCGTCTGCACGATGAGGATCATCGCCGTCCCGATGAGGGCCAGCAGGCCGTACGCGTTGACGTAGGGCACCAGATCGGGGGTGTCGACGGCGGGGCCGCCGCCCGTTCCGGCCACCTTGACCGAGGTGAAGAAGAAGAACAGGACCATGAGCAGCAGCGTCACGGCGGTCTGGATCCAGGAGGCGACGGCGGGGGAGCGATGCGTGGGGTGGGTGGCGCCGACCGTGTCCCGGACGCCGGCCCACGGCGCCTCCCGGCCGATCGCGTAGATGTACCGCGACGCGGCGTTGTGGAAGGCCATGGCGCAGGCGAACGAGCCGACGACGAGCAGCACCTTGTAGATCCCCAGGGCGACGCCGCCGAGGTTGGCCTTGACCAGGGTCAGCCACAGGTCGACCGGGGCGGCGCTGATCGAGTACTCGACGGCGGCCTTGCGGCCCTGACCGGCGATGACCATCCACGACATGAACGTGTAGAACAGGCCGAGCCCGACGACCGCGATGAGCGTGGCGCGGGGCACGATGCGCTTGGGGTCCTTCGACTCCTCGCCGTAGACGGCGGTCGTCTCGTAGCCGACCCACGACCAGAAGGCGAAGAAGATGCCGATCGCGGCGATGCCGGCGGCGGCGGTCGTCCCGAAGGCGTTGGCGTCGAGGTTCTTGAAGGCCGGCAGGAGCGGCACGGTCTCGCCGAAGAGCAGGCCGTCCGGGCCACCGCCCTTGACCAGCACCGAGATGCCGAGCGCGGCCAGCAGGACCACCTCGCTGACCAGGGTCACCGAGAGCACGGCGGCGGTCAGCGTGATCGAGAAGAAGGTCAGGAGCCCGATGAGGAGGGCGCCCGGGATCGCGAACCACATCCAGTTGATCGACGTGTCGAAGGAGCTGTGGATCGCGTCGGAGGCGAAGTAGGCGAAGCCGCCGATGAGCGAGCCCTCGAAGATGATGTAGGCGACCGCGGCGAGCAGGCCGGACGCCATGCCCGTGATCTGGCCCAGGCCGTGCGAGATGAAGCCCATGAAGGCGCCGGTCGTGGTGATGTGCCGGGCCATCGCCACGTAGCCGACGGTGAAGAACGTCAGCACGATCGTGGCGAACAGGAAGCCGGCCGGCGCGCCGAGGCCGTTGCCGAAGCCGATGGCGATCGGCACGTTGAAGCTCATCGCCGTGATGGGCGCGGCATTGGCCACGGCCATGAAGAGGACGCCGACCAGACCGACGGAACCGGCGCGCAGGCCGGCCGTGGCGACGTGGTGGTCGCCCGGGAGCGCGGTGCCGGTGCCGCCGGACGGCGGACCGGGGGGAGTCTCGGTAGCCACAGGCTGAAATCCCTTCGCAGCGGAGCCCGACGTTGGCGGCACGATGACACCCGCAGCGGACCGATACAAGGGTCCGGCCCAAACCGTTTCCGCGGGTAACGCGACCGTAACCTGCCGTGCTGCCTGTCGATCATGACGTGCGGTCCGGCGACCGGAGGCGGACCGATATCTTGATTCGGTATGCCGAATCGGTATCCTGGCGACGCCCCGGACCCGGTGGCCGGACCGGGTCCGGGGCGTCGCCGTCCGGCCCCGGCCCATCCCCGGCCCATCCGTGGAGGTCACTGATGAGGGACGACGTCGGCGGGCTCGCCGCCCGGCTGGGCTTCGCGGACACGGCCGCCGTGCTCGCGGCCAGCGAGCGGTACTGGAACCCGGACAAGACCCGGTTCTGGTCGCAGGCCGGCGTCCCGCTCGTCGTCGGACGGCGCGAGGGGTACCACCTGTACGACCTGGCTGGCCGCGCCTTCCTCGACGTCCACCTCAACGGCGGCACCTACAACCTGGGGCACCGCAACCCGGAGCTGGTCGCGGCCCTGATCGCGGGTCTGGACGAGGTCGACATCGGCAACCACCACTTCCCGTCGGTGGCCCGCGCCGCGCTCGCCCGCGAACTGGTGCGCCTCGCCCCGCCCGGAACGGCGGACGGCGGCGCCAAGGTGATCTACGCTTCCGGGGGTGGCGAGGCGATCGACATCGCGTTGAAGACGGCGCGGCACGCGACCGGGAGGACCAGGATCGTCTCGGTGGTCAAGGCCTACCACGGTCACACCGGCCTGGCGGTCTGCACCGGCGACGACCGGTTCTCCGAACTGTTCCGGTCGGCCCGCCCGGACGAGTTCCCGCACGTGCCCTTCAACGACCTCGACGCGATGGCCGCCGCGCTGGCCCCCGGCGACGTCGCCGCCGTCATCATGGAGACCATCCCCGCCACCTACGGCTTCCCGCTGCCCGAGCCGGGCTACCTGGAGACCGTGAAGCGGCTGTGCGAGCAGCACGGCACGCTCTACATCGCCGACGAGGTGCAGACCGGGCTGATGCGCACCGGTGAGCTGTGGGGGATCACCAAGCACGGCATCGCCCCCGACCTGCTGGTCACCGGCAAGGGCCTGTCGGGCGGCCTGTACCCGATCGCCGCGGTCGTGGTCGCCGACGCGGCGGCGGGCTGGCTCCGCGAGGACGGCTTCGGCCACATGTCCACCTTCGGCGGGGCAGAGCTGGGCTGCCTGGTGGCGCTCGCCGTCCTGGAGATCACCACCCGGACGACGACCCGCGCCAACGTGGCCGCGCGCGCCGGGCAGGTGGCGGCGGGCCTGGCCGACGTCCGGGCCGCGAACCCCGGCTGGTTCACCGGCGTCCGGCAGAACGGCCTGGTCCTCGGGCTGGAGTTCGACCACCCGCAGGGCGCCCGCGCCGTCATGCGCGAGCTGTACGAGCGCGGGGTCTGGGCCATCTTCTCCACGCTCGACCCGCGCGTGCTGCAGTACAAGCCCGGTGTCCTGATGACGGCCGAGCTCACCGACGACCTGCTCGAACGCACCGCCGACGCGATCGCGGCGGCAGGGCGCACGGTGGCGGCCCCGAGCGCGGCGGCGCGGTGACCGGCCCGGTGACCGGCCCGGTGACGGAGGAGGCCGCGCAGCTCGAGCGGCTGGCGGCCATCGCCCGGTCGGCGCTGCCGGCGCACGGGGTGGCCCCCGACTCCGGGCTGACCCTGCTCAACATCAGCGAGAACGCCACCTACGCCGTCGACGACCCGGCGGCCGGGCGCTCGGTGCTGCGCGTGCACCGGCCCGGGTACCACTCGGCGGCCGCGATCGAGAGCGAGCTCGCCTGGATCGCGGCGCTGCGCGCGGACGGCGTCGTGGCGACGCCGGCCGTGCTGCCGACTCCCGACGGGCGGCGCGTCGTCGTCGGCAGCCATCCCGACGGCGAGGCCCGGCATACCGTCCGGTTCGCCTGGGTGGACGGCGTCGAGCCGCGCGGCGCGCGCCTCGTCGACGACTTCCGCGAGCTGGGCGAGGTGACCGCCCGGCTGCACGCGCACGCCCGGGCGTGGGCGCGGCCACCGGGGTTCACCCGGTTCCGTTGGGACGGCGAGACGTCCGTCGGGGCGCTCGGCCACTGGGGGCGCTGGCAGGACGGGATCGGCGTCGGGCCGGCGGAGTGCGCCGTGCTCGGGCGGCTCGCCGACGTCCTGCTGGCCCGGCTGGCCGCCTTCGGCGACGGCCCGGACCGCTTCGGCCTCGTGCACGCCGACCTGCGCCTCGCCAACCTCCTCGTGGATCCGGACCGGGCGGCCCCGGTCACGGTCATCGACTTCGACGACTGCGGGTTCGGCTGGTACCTGTACGACCTGGGCTCGTCGCTGTCGTTCATCGAGCACGACCCGCGCGTGCCCGAGCTGATCGACGCCTGGGTCGCCGGGTACCGGCGGGTCGCCCCGCTGACGGCCGCCGAGGTGGCCGAACTGCCGACCTTCGTGCTGCTGCGCCGGTTGCTGCTCGTGGCCTGGATCGGCTCGCACGCCGACACCGACCTCGCCCGTGAGCTGGGCGCCGGGTTCACCGCCACGAGCTGCGACCTGGCCGAGGCGTACCTGACCGAACCGCCGTCCTGACCCACCCGCCGTCCTGACCCACCCGCCGTCCTGACAGAAGGGATCCCCCATGTTCGGTTCCGTCGTCGGTCGTACCGTCCTGGTCACCGGGGGTACGAGGGGCATCGGCAAGGGCATCGCCCGGGTGTTCGCCGAGGCGGGCGCCGATGTCGTGATCGCCGGCCGGAACGCCGAGGTGGGCGAGGCCTGCGCCGAGGAACTGAGCACCGTGGGCAACGGCCGGGTCGCGTTCGTCCCGGCGGACGTCGCGACGCGGGCGGGCTGCGACGCGGCGGTCGCGGCGGCCGTCGACTGGTTCGGCGGGCTCGACGTGCTGTGCGCCAACGCTGGCATCTTCCCCGACGCCAAGCTGACCGACATGACGGAGGGCGACCTGGACGCCGTCCTCGGCACCAACGTCAAGGGCACGTTCTTCGCCGTCCAGGCCGCGCTGGAGCCGCTGACGGCCTCCGGGCACGGTCGCGTCGTCCTCACCTCCTCGATCACCGGGCCGATCACCGGCTTCCCGGGGTGGTCGCACTACGGCGCCAGCAAGGCCGCGCAACTGGGCTTCATGCGGACGGCGGCGATCGAGCTGGCTCCGCGCGGGATCACGGTCAACGCCGTCCTGCCGGGCAACATCGAGACCGAGGGGCTCGACGAGCTGGGCCCCGACTACCGGGCGACGATGGCGGCCTCGATCCCGATGAAGCGCCTCGGCTCGGTGGCGGACATCGGGCACGCGGCCCTGTTCTTCGCCAGCGACGAGGCCGGCTACGTGACCGGGCAGGCGCTCGTCGTGGACGGCGGCCAGGTGCTCCCGGAGTCGCTCGAGGCGCTCGGGTGACGACGCAGGCCCCGGAAGGTCTCGGACCGGCAGCCGTCGCCGCGCGGGGCCGCCTGCTGGACCTCATCACCGCCGGTGAGCTGCGCGGCGGCCAGCGGCTCGGGGCCGAGCGCGACCTCGCCGTCGGCCTGGGCGTGAGCCGGTCGACGCTGCGGGCGGCGCTGTCGACGCTGGAGCGGGACGGCGTCGTCCGCCGGGTCCCGGGCCGGGGCGGCGGCACGTTCGTCACGCCGCCGAAGGTCGAGCGCGACCTGTCCCGGATCGTCGGGCTGCCGTCCATGCTCCGCGACCAGGGATTCGTGGCCGGCACCCGGCTCCTGCGCGCGGCGGTGGTCGACGCCGACGTCCGGTGCGCGCGGGCGCTGGAGCTGCGGCCGGGTGCGCTGGTGCTGTCCGTCGTCCGGATCCGGCTGGCCGACGGTGCGCCGCTGTCGCTGGAGCACGCCCGCCTGCCCGCCGACCGCTTCCCGGACCTGCTCGAGCAGGCGCTCGGCGGCTCCCTCTACGCGGTGCTCCGGGCGCGGTACCAGGTGGTGCCCGCGAGCGCGGAGGAGCGCATCGAGGTGCAGGCCGCGGACGCCGAGCAGGCCGCGATCCTCGACGTCGACCCCGGCGCCGCGCTGCTCGCCGTCACCCGCACCAGCTGGGACACCGCGGGCCGCCCCTTCGAGTACTCGCTCGACCTCTTCCGCGCCGACCGGACCTCGATCACCGTCCTGACGCGCGGCGGCCCGACCGCGTCGGGCTCGGCCCGCGAGGGCGGCCGCCGCGTCGACCTGCGTCCCGAGACCCCACCCCTGCCACCATCCCTCCCGCCGAGGTGATCACGACCGTTCGTGGCGGCCGAGGACCGAGGCCAGGACGGCGATGAACGGCTCGCGCGCCTCCCGGCGCGGGTTGTGCCCGCAGTCCAGCGCGACGATCTCGCACCCGCCCCGGCACGCGGCGGCACAGCGCCGGGCCGCGATCGCCGACACCACGCCGCCCCGGGACACCTGCCCGTGGACCAGCGTCACCGGTGCCCGGACGTCGGCCAGCAGTTCGACGAGCGGCTCGCCCCAGTCGGCCGGCACGGAGAGCGCCGCCAGCGACACCTCGCGCTTGCTCCGCGCCCAGGGCCCGAACTCGTCGTCCGGCCAGGTCGGAGCGCCGGCACGGCCCGCGGCCAGCAGCGCGTCGTCGTCCAGGGCCTGCAGGGCGGCGGTGCCGGCGCGCATCGACGCGGCCGTCGGCACCCGGCGCAGCGAGGCGCGGGCGGGATCCTCCAGTACGAGGTGCACGACGACGTCCGGCCGGGCCGCCGCGACCCGCGCCGCCGTCAGCGCGCCGAGGGAGTGGCCGTGGACGACGACGTCCGCGCGCCGGCCCGCCACCTTCGGGAGCCGGTCGAGGACGGCGAGCGCCGTCGCGGCGTGGTCGGCGACGCGGTAGCGCGGCGCCGGGGTCCACGGGGTGCCGCCATGGCCGGGCGCGTCCGGGGCGACGACTGTCCAGCGTCGGCCGAGCGCGGTCGCCAGCGGTCCGAAGACCTCGCCGGTGCTCGCCCAGCCGTGGTGGCACAGCAGGATCGGCCGGCCGACCCCGCCGTCCGCCGCGGGCCACACCCGCACCCGCACCTCGCCGGCCTCGGTCCGCAGCCGCACCGCGACCCCGGCGGGCGGCGCGGCGAACTCCTGTGCACTCACCGTCCTCATCCAACGCCAAAGTCGCAGCGATCACGAACTCCGCGCCCGCCGGCCCGTGGGCCCTGCGTCAGTGCACGGGCTCCGGCTCGGGCTCCCCGGCCGGCCGGGCGTGCTCGTCGGGTCGCGCGCGGCGCGGGAACAGCGGCGACACCAGCAGGAAGCCGGCGAGCAGCACCGCCAGGACGACGAGCGCGTTCCGCAGCCCCGCCCGCGGGTCACCCTGCAGGAAGAAGTGGAAGAACACCGACCCGAAGACCGCGACCCCCACCGAGGCGGCGACGGACTGGACGGCGGACAGCACCCCTGAGGCGGACCCCACCTGGTCGTCCTCGACGGTGCCCAGGACGACGTTGAACAGCGCGGCGACGACCATCCCCGAGCCGAGCCCGAGGAGGGTCATCCCCGGCACGAGGTACCAGAAGGCGAAGCCGTCGGTCAGGGTGAGCGCAGCCCAGAGCAGGGCACCTCCCACGACCTGGACGCCCGTGCCCACCTGCAGCACGGTGCGCCCGAGCCGGTCGGCGAGCGCGGCTCCGCTGATCGCGCCGCCGATCCCGCTGCCGACCGCGAGCGGGATGCCGGCGAGCCCGGCCTGTCCGGCGCTGTAGTGCCGGCCCAGCTGCAGGAAGAGGGTCAGGACGAGCTGGGCGCCGGTGAGACCGGCGAAGAACAACGCGATCCCGCCGAGCCCGGTCAGGTACGCGCGCTTGGCGAAGATCCGCGGGTCCACGAGCGGGGTGCCCCCGCGGCCGGCGCTGCGCCGCTGCTGCACGGCGAACAGGGCGAAGCCGACGGCGGCCGCAGCGAGGCTGATCCAGGTCCAGACGGGCCAGCCCGCGGCCTGCCCCTGGATCAGCGGGAGCACGAGCAGGCCCGACGACCCGGCCACCAGGGCCGCGCCGGTCAGGTCGATGCGCAGTGCGCGGTCACCGGGGGTGCGGGGCAGCAGCGCAGCGGCGATCGCGAGCGCGACCAGGCCGATCGGCAGGTTGACGATGAAGATCAGCCTCCACCCGGTGCCGAACAGATCCGCCTGGACCAGCCCGCCGCCGATGATCGGCCCGACGATCCCGGCCAGCCCGAACACCGGACCGAAGACCGCGAAGGCCTTCCCGAGCTCCCGGGGCGGGAACGCCGCCCGGATCAGCCCGAATCCCTGCGGCAGCAGGACGGCGCCGGCGGCACCCTGCAGCAACCGGAAGGCGATGAGGGCCTCGACCGTGGGCGCGAGGGAGCACAGCAGCGACGCCGCCGTGAAGGCGCCGAGACCCAGCAGGAAGGTGGCGCGCCGTCCGAACCGGTCACCGAGCCGGCCGCCGAGGATCAGACCCGCGCCGAGCGCCAGTGCGTAGCCGCCGATCACCCACTGCAGCTGGGTGGGGGAGGTGCCGAGGTCGCGTTCCAGCGAGGGCCCGGCGACGTTGACGACGGTCGCGTCGAGCAGGTCCATGATCTCGGCCGCGAGCATCACGCCGAGGATCGCCCACCGGTACGGGTGCCCGGTGAGATCGCTGTGATCGGGGCCGATCGGTTCCTGTCGGGTCGGTTCCTGGCCGCTCGGTTCCTGGGTGGGCGTGGTCGCTGGTTCGGTCACTGTCCGGCTCTCTGCCAGTCCGGACGACGTCGGGCGCGGGGGCGCCGTCGTCGTCCGGAGTCCGTCGTCGGGGGGCGCCACCGGTGGCCGCGTCGTCATCCTGGGGCATCGCGTCCGGCCTGGCCACTCGGACCCAGGACGGGCCGTAACCATTCAGGTCATTCCGTGTTGAAGGGTCGGGTGTCGGTGCCGTGCGGCCGTGTTGATTGCAGAAGATCTCCGGCCGGCACCCTGGAGCCCAGCTCACGCCACCGTCTGATTGTTTGCCACGTGCACTCGCGGCGGCTACCACAGTCCTGTCGTCTCGTCACCGCGCCGGAATATCTCGTAAAGGCCGAGCAGGAGCGCCAAGCCATCGGCCGCTGGAAGGTAGGAGACCGCCAGTGCGACCTCGTCCCAGCGCGCCCTGAAGCAGAACGATTCGTCGCTGGGAAGGACTCCTTCGAGTTGGACCGGCGCCGCGGAGCACGTCACGGCCGCTGTCCAGCCTCGCAGGTTGAGGTCGATGATGGCTTGGACCCATCCGGCTACGTGGTCTTGGAGCCATCTGGGCTGGCTGCGCCGGGCAAACCTGTTCCCGTCGGCCACCGGACATCAACTGGGGAACGGGCTTGATCTGGGCCTGGTGACCTGCCCGACCGGCAGCATCGGCGCCCGCGCGTCCACGACTCCGGTGCTCATCTGATCCATGGGCACGCCTGCGCACCCCTGGATCCCAGCTCACGCCACCGTCTGAATACTGACGATGGGCCATGCCGCTTCGTTCCTGTCGGTTATCCACAGATTCGATTTCCGGATAGTTTTCTGTCGGTGGGGTCGTTTATCCTTGGGGTATGAGCGAAGTCGGGGCGTCGGGTGGTGACGGTGGTGGTCCTTCGCTGGCCGTTGCTGTTCTCGATGATGCCGCGGCGGCGGTTCGGGGGATTCTTTCCCGTCCGGGTTATGCGTTCTCGGATGCGGAGGTGCTGGCGGGTCTGCGGTCGGTGAATGCGTTGGCGGCGTCGGTGGAGGCGGTGTTCCTGGGGTTCGTGCAGGAGCTGCAGTCGCGTCCGGGGGTGATCGGGGGGATGCCCGGGTCGAAGGGCGCGCACGGGTTCTTGACCGAGGTGCTGCGCCGTTCGGGTGGTCAGGCCGGGCGTGACCTGCGGGCGGCAGAGGCGTTGGGTGGCGGGTCCCCGGCGCTGCCGGCGATGGCGGCGGCGCTGGCGGCGGGGGAGGTGAACCGCGAGCATGTGGACGTCGCGGTGTCGGCGGTCCGCAGATCCCGGCCCGGGACCGGCGAAGGCCCTGACCACTGCTGAGGGTGGGCAGGAGACGGGGTTGGCGTTCATCGACCGGACGGTCACCGAGCAGGCCCGGGCGTGGGCGCCGGGGCAGGTGAAGGACCTGGTCCGGCGGATGCTGGCCCACCTGGACCCGCAGCGGGAGGCGCGTTTCGACCCCGACGCCTGCGAACGGCGCAGCTGCACGGTGTCCACCGAGTCGTACAGCGGGATGGGCGTCTACAAGGTGGTCCTGGACCCGGTGACGCACCTGCAGGTCAGCGCGGTACTGGCCAAGGCCGCCGCGCCGCGCCCGGCGGGAGTGGCGGTCGGTGCGGACGGCGTCCCGGTGCCCGTGCCGGACCGGCGCGACCGCAGCCGCCGCCTCGCCGACGCGTTCGCCGACCTCGTCCTGGCCGGTGCCGCCCGCACCGCCAGCCCAACCCCCACGGCCGAGCCGACCCCCGAGCCGACCGCCGAGCCGACCGCCGAGCCGACCGCCGAGCCGAAGCGTGAGAACGGCGGTGCCCCGGCCCCGGCTGAGGGCGGCAGCACAGGGCAGCACGGTGCGGTGGTCGCCGAGATCTGCGTGCTGACCACCATGGAGCAGCTCCTGAGGGCCACCGACCCGGCCGACCCGGCCGACCCGGCCGACCCGGCCGACCCGGCCGACCCGGCCGACCCGGCCGGTGCAGGGCAGGCGGGGGCGGGGTTGGCGCGGGTGTCGTTGGCCGGCGAGGTCGGCCCCTACCCCGGGTCTGCGATCCAGCCCGAGGTGCTGGCCCGGTTGGCGTGCGACAGCCCGATCCGCCGGATCCTGGTCGACCCGCACGGTGCGGTCCTGCACTACGGGCACGGTCAACGCCTGGCCAGCGTGCATCAGAAACGGGCCCTCGCAGCCCGGGACACCGGCTACGCGATCCCCGGGTGCGCCATTCCGGCGGAGTGGTGCGATGCGCACCATGTCATTCCCTGGCAACAGGGCGGCGCCACGGACATCGACAATCTGGTGTCGTTGTGCCGACGGCACCACACGGCTCACCATGCCGGCGTCTATCCGATCGAGATGCGGCACGGGGTGCCCTGGGTGCAATTACCCGGCTGGCACGATCCGACCCGCCCTTGGGTCCGCAACACCACCCACCGAACCCACGAGCTCGCCGCCCGGATCGCCCGCACCCTCCGCCAACCCGAACTGCCCGACGCCGACGACGCCGCCGCCTGACTGATGCGGCCATCCCGGGCCACGTGGATCCGCCGGGCCCACCCGGTCCCGCCCGCCCAGCAGTGCAGCGCGGTGTGGTCGGGTGGCCGGGTGGATCAGCTCGGATCAGCTCGGGTCACGCCTGCGTGCCCACGATGCACGGCATCCCGTTGAGCGACACCGCCGACGGCGGCGACGCGGTGCCGGTGCGCACCCAGCCGGCGGAGAGGCTGCCACCCGGAGGGATCGGCTGCCCCCACGCCGGCTCCACCCCGGTGACCGTCCTCCCGGACACGGTCGAGGTGCCGATACCCCACACCGAGTAGAGCTGGTTGTCGTCGGGGAACGTGACCTTGAGCGTCCACGGGTGCAGCGTCATCGCGGTCATGTTGCGGACGGTGAGGTTGGCCTGGTGGCCGCCGGGCCACTGGGAGACGACCTGGTAGGTCGCCGTGCACTGCATCGCCGACGTGGTGGGCGGCGACGACGGCGGCGTGCCGCAGGTGGGGATCTGGTCGGTCGAGGTCGGCGGGGCGAGCGTGCTCGAGGTCGAGTACTGGGTGGCCACGACGTCGTCGACGTGGACGGACACCGGGCCGGCGGGCGCGTCCGGGCAGGCGCTCGACGCCGTGATCGTGAGGGAGGTGTACGCCGCGACCCAGCCCAGCCCGCCGCACGTCCCCGGCGGGTACTTCTGATCGGGCCGGAAGTAGGTGACGAGGTCGGTCCAGCCGTCGGAGGTCACGCGCCGCGTCATCGGCCGGCGGTCGTCGCTGTTCGTGGGTGTGGCGCTCAGTGTGAGGTACGCCGGGGACGACCCGGCGACCGCCCGCACCCGGGCGGTGACCTTGTACCAGGTGACCGCGGGCAGCCCGGACACCGAGGCCTGCACGCCCGCGGTCGTCGTCAGGCCGTCGACCCGCAGGCTGCGGCTGCCGCTCGCCGCCGCCTCGGTCGTCACCGCGAGGCTGGCCCCCGGCGCGGCCGTAGTGCTCCAGCCGGTGGCGAGGCCGTTCTCGAACGTCCACGACGGGCCGGCGCCGTTCGGCCACGGCGCGGGCAGGGTGTAGGTGGGGCAGGGGCCGTAGGTCGAGGGGGAGACGTAGGTCGTGGCCGGTGTCGTGGGTCCGGTCGTCGTCGCCGAGGTGACGGTCGGCGCGGCCGTCGAGGCGGCCGCCACGGCCGGCGCTGCCGCGGCGGCGGAACCGGGCGCAGCGACCGCGACCGCGACGACCAGGCCGGCGCTCAGCAGGGTGGCGAGCCCGGTGAGGGCGGTCGCCGGGTGGAGCCTGACAGTTCGTCGCATGACGTCTCCTCGGCCGGTCGCGGCGCGGCGGTGCATTCGCGGTCACTCGGTCAGCTGTGCCGCCAGGTGCCCGGGATTGACCGGACGGAATCCGGTCACGGGCGGAGAGTACGTTTCTCGACGAGGTCGGGTCAACGACCGGCAATATTTTCGAGGAAACTAGCCGATCGCCGATGAAAGACATTCATCGGGCGCGGAGGATGCCTGGGTGAATGATTGTCGGAAGGGATTCCCGGCGCGTGCGGCACCGTCGCCGGGCCCTCGCCCGGCGGGGTCGCCATGGCGCGGGGAGCCGGACGTGCGAAGCTGACCCGTGTTGGCCCGGACCACCCCAGGAGCAGCCATGGACGCCGTCACCGCAGTGCCCGTGCCGATCAACGAACCGGTCCACGACCATGCCCCCGGCAGCCCCGAGCGGGCCGCGGTCGAGGCCGCACTCGCCGACCTCGCCGGGCAGCGCGTCGAGCTGCCGGGCACGATCGGTGGCCGCCCGGTGATGGGGGGCGGCGAGCCGATCGACGTCGTCGAGCCGCACGCCCGCCACCACGTCCTCGGGACGCTGCGCAACGCCACCGCGGACGACGCCAAGGGCGCGCTCGAGGCCGCCCGGGCGGCGGCGCCCGGCTGGCGGGACCTGAGCTTCGACGACCGGGCCGCGATCTTCCTGACGGCGGCGGAGCTGCTCGCCGGACCGTGGCGCGCCACGCTCGATGCGGCCACCATGCTCGGCCAGAGCAAGACCGTCTACCAGGCCGAGATCGACGCAGCCTGCGAGCTCATCGACTTCTGGCGTTTCAACGTGCACTTCGCCCGGGGCATTCTCGCCGAGCAGCCGCCCGCCAACTCGCGCGGCATCTGGAACCGCAGCGACCACCGGCCGCTCGAGGGTTTCGTCTACGCGATCACGCCGTTCAACTTCACCGCGATCGGCGGCAACCTGCCCACCGCGCCCGCGCTCATGGGCAACGTCGTCATCTGGAAGCCCGCCCCGACGCAAGCGTTCGCGGCCCACTTCACGATGCGCCTGCTCGAGGCCGCTGGCCTGCCGCCGGGGGTGATCAACCTGCTGACCGGCGACGGGCTCGCCGTCTCCGACGTCCTGCTCGCGCAGCCGGACCTCGCCGGCATCCACTTCACCGGCTCCACCCCCACCTTCAAGCACCTGTGGCGCACGGTCGGCGCCAACCTCGACACCTACCGCGGCTACCCGCGGCTCGTCGGCGAGACCGGCGGCAAGGACTTCGTGCTCGCCCACCCCTCGGCGGACGTCGACGTGCTGCGGACGGCGCTCATCCGCGGCGCCTTCGAGTACCAGGGCCAGAAGTGTTCGGCGGCCTCCCGGGCCTACGTCCCGGAGTCCGTCTGGGCGCGCCTCAAGGACGATCTCGTCGACCAGACCGAGGCGCTCACGATGGGCCCGGTCACCGACCTGTCGAACTTCCTGGGCGCCGTCATCGACGAGCGGGCCTACACCAAGCACGTCGCGGCGATCGAGCGGGCGCGGGCGACCCCGTCGACACAGATCATCGCGGGCGGGCGGTGCGACGACAGCGAGGGCTGGTTCGTGCGGCCGACCCTCGTGCTCGGCAGCGACCCCACGGACGAGGTCTTCACCACCGAGTACTTCGGCCCGATCCTCGCCGTCCACGTCTACCCGGACGCCGAGTTCGACGCCGTGACCCGGCAGCTGGAGTCGGCCTCGCCCTACGCGCTGACCGGCGCCGTCATCGCCCAGGACCGGGCGGCGGTCGCCGAGGCGATGCACGTGCTGCGGTACGCCGCCGGCAACTTCTACGTCAACGACAAGCCCACCGGCGCCGTGGTGGGGCAGCAGCCCTTCGGCGGCGCCCGGGCCTCCGGCACGAACGACAAGGCGGGCGCTCCGCAGAACCTGCTGCGCTGGACGTCGACCCGGTCCGTCAAGGAGACGTTCGCGCCGCCGCGCACCCACGGCTACCCCCACCAGGGCTGAGGGATGCTCGCGCCGGGGCGGCCGGGGCGCCGCCCGCTGCTGGTCGGGGCGGTGCTCGCGGTCGCGGGGTGCTCGGCGCGGGCCGGCTCCTCGCCGGGGTCGACGGGATCCACCGGTTCCAGCGCCCCGGCGTCGGCGTCCGGCTCGGCGTCGGCGTCCGGGCTGTCGCCGTCCGCGCCGGCCTCGCCGTCCTGGGGAGCCCTCGCCGCGCGCCTGTCGGGGCGGCTGTACCGGCCGGGCGAGGCGGGATACGACATCTACCGGCTCGCTGCGAACCCGCGGTTCGACGCCGTCCGGCCCGCGGGCGTGGCCCGGTGCGCGTCGGCCGCGGACGTCGCGGCGGCACTGCGCTGGGCGCGCGAGGCCGGCGTCCGGTTCTCGGTCCGGTCCGGCGGGCACAACTACGGCGGCTGGTCGACCGGCCCCGACCTGGTGATCGACCTCTCGGGCCTGTCGTCGGTGCGGGTCGCCGCCGACCGCTCGTCGGCCGTGGTCGGGGCCGGCACCCGGCTCGTCGACGTCTACCGGCAGCTGGCCGCCGCGGGCGTGGGCATCCCGGCGGGGTCGTGCCCGTCGGTGGCCATGGCGGGCCTGGCGCTGGGTGGCGGCGTCGGCGTCCTGACCCGCAGCTGGGGCCTGACCTGCGACACCGTCACCGGCGTCGACCTGGTGGCCGCCGACGGCACGACCCGGCGCGGCGCCGCGGACGCCGACGCCGACCTGCTGTGGGCGGCACGCGGCGGCGGGGGCGGCAGCTTCGGGGTCGTGACGTCGTTCACCGTCCGCACCCGGCCCGCCCCCGACGTCACGGTCTTCTACCTGCGGTGGCCGTGGCGCGCGGCAGCAGCCGTGATCGACGCCTGGCAGCACTGGGCGCCGACGGGCGACCGGCGGCTGTGGTCGACGTGCAAGGCGCTGACGACGCCGACCACCCCGCGCGTGCTCGTCGCCGGCACCTGGACCGGGCCCGCCGCCGGCCTGGACGCCGTCCTCGCCCCGATGCTCGCCGGTGCCGGGGTCGCGCCGGTCACCCGCACCGCGGGCCGCCACGGCTACCTCGACGCGATGCTGCTCGAGGCGGGGTGCCGCACCGACGCCTCGTGCCACCTGCCGCCGGCCGGCACGCTCGCGCGCGAGCGCGAGGCGGCGACCAGCCACCTGCCTGCCGCCGTCATGCCGTCGGCCGCCGTCGCGGACCTCGTCGGGCTGGTCGCGGGCATGGCCCGTACGCCGGGCCTCACCGAGGCGGGCGTGTCCCTGGACGCGCTGGGCGGCGCCGTCACGGACCTCGACGCCGGCGCCACCGCGTTCGTGCACCGCGCCAGCCCCTTCTCGGTGCAGTACACGGCCACCTGGTCCGATGCCGGCGCCGGGCCGGACCGGTTCGACGCCCTCGTCCGCGGCGCCCGCGACCGGATGACCGCACACCTGGGCCCCGGTGCCTACGTCAACTACCAGGACGCCGCAGTTCCCGACTGGGCACGCGCGTACTGGGGCTCGAACCTGGAGCGGCTGAGGTCGGTCAAGCGCGCCGTCGACCCGGACGGCGCCTTCACCTTCGCCCAGTCCGTGCCGGCGTAGCCGCTCAGGGTTCGGTGCGGGTGGCGAGCCACTCGTCGCCGGTGCGCTGCTCGACCCGGATCGCGGCCCGGACGGCGGGCTCCGCGGCCTTCTCGATGCGCCCGCCGAACAGCGGGACCGAGGCCTTCAGCTCGCCCTCGATCGGCTGGTGGGTGCCGCCGCCGTCCGCGGTGAGCGCCGTCGACGCGCTGAACCGGACCGGCACGCCCTCGATCTCCACCGTGATGGAGCCGGCCCGGGTGCCGTCGGGCGCCGCCGCGGCCCAGCGCTGCGTCTCCGCCAGGTGCACCGTGGCGCCGACGAACGACCGGACGAAGTCCGGGATCTGGTCGGTCGGCATGGTGCGCCGGGAGAAGATCGTCGTCCCGCCGTCCGCGTCGTCCCGGACGTCGACCTCGTGCTCCAGCGACCCGGTCGCCACGCACTTGGCCTCCTGGAAGGCCGGGTCCGCGATCATCCCGAAGACGGTGCCGGGGTCGGCGCCGTACCGGATCTCCGCGCTCAACCGCACCTGGTCCTCCTCGTCCCGACCCGCCCGAACCCGGGGTCGACCCCTCGTCGACCGACAGCGCAGCATACGTGGCCGCGCCTCGCCACCCGGGCCCTGCGGGCCGACCGGCGGCCGACCGGCGGCGGACGAGAGGGTTGCGGGGGTGTTGCGGGTCCGTGTCGCCCGGCGTGGGAGGTCGCGGCAGGGCCGCCGGGGCACCACGATCGACCCGTCACCGGGCGCCGCGCCGACGGGTCAGGAGTCGCTCGGCCGTCCGGGTGGCCGGCGGCGGCCGTCGCCGCTGCCGGGAGTATGGTCGAAAGCGTTCCGCACAACGGTGTGCGGTTCTCGGGCGAACGTGGAGCGGGCTGTCATGCGTCAGGCGCAGGAATCCGACCGAGCGCAGATCCTGGAACGGGCGATCGAGACGGCGGGGCGTGGCGACGCCCCCGAGGACGGCCTGGGCTCGCTCCTGGTCCGGTACCTGCGGCACGTCGCCGTCGAGGACCTCGTCGACACCGAGCCCATCGACCTCGCCGGGATGGTGACGTCCCACCGGGCGCTGGCCGCCCGCCGTCCGCAGGGCACCGCGAACGTCCGGGTGTTCACCCCCAGCGTCGAGGTCAACGGCTGGGCGACGGGTCACACCGTGGTCGAGGTCGTCACCGACGACATGCCCTTCCTGGTGGACTCCGTCAGCGCCGAGCTGGCCCGCCAGGGCCGGGCGATCCACCTGATCGTGCACCCGCAGATCCTGGTCCGGCGCGACGTCACCGGCGGCCTGCGCGAGATCCTCGACACCGACTGCACCGAGAAGCAGCTCGCCGACCTGCCGCGCGACGTCACCGTCGAGTCGTGGATCCACGTCGAGGTCGACCGCGAGTCGGACGCCGCCGAGGTCGACGCCATCGCGACCGGCGTCCGGACGGTCCTGGACGACGTCCGGGTCGCCGTCGAGGACTGGCCGCGGATGAAGTCGCGCGCCCGCCAGATCGCCCAGCAGCTCGCCGACGCCCCGCCGCCCGGCCTCGGCGACGAGGAGGCCGACGAGGCCCGCGAGCTGCTGCTGTGGCTCGCCGACGGCCACTTCACCTTCATCGGGTACCGCGAGTACCGGCTGACGGACGTCGACGGGCAGACCCGCCTGGTGGCCCAGCAGGGCAGCGGGCTGGGCATCCTGCGGTACGACCAGACGGCGTCCGGCTCGACCGCTTTCGAGCGGCTCACCGACGCCGCGCGCGAGCGCGCCCGGGACCGCGAGCTGCTCATCCTCACCAAGGCGAACTCGCGCGCGACCGTGCACCGCTCGGGCTACCTGGACTACGTCGGGGTCAAGGTCTTCGACGAGGCCGGCGACGTCGTGGGGGAGCGGCGCTTCCTCGGGCTGTTCGCGTCGAGCGCGTACACCGACAGCGTGCTGCGGATCCCCGTCGTGTCCCGCAAGGTCGACGCCGTCCTGCACCGGGCCGGCTTCGCCCGCGAGTCGCACTCCGGCAAGGACCTGCTCGGGCTGCTCGAGACCTACCCGCGCGACGAGCTGTTCGAGATCTCCGTCGACGAGCTGTACGACGTCGCGATCGCCGTCATGCACCTGCAGGAACGCCGGCGCACCCGGCTGTTCATGCGCGCGGACTCGTACGGGCGGTACGTCTCCTGCCTGGTGTTCCTGCCGCGGGACCGCTACACGACGACCGTCCGGCTGAGGATGTCGGCCATCCTGTCCGAGGCCTTCCGCGGCACCTCGGTGGACTACACCGCGCGCGTGAGCGAGTCGGTGCTGGCGCGGCTGCACTTCGTCGTCCGGGTCGCGCCGGGCACCCGGGTGCAGTCCGTCGACCACGACGAGCTGGAGGCGCGGCTGGTCGAGGCGGCCCGCTCGTGGGACGAGGACCTCGCCGAGGCGCTGCGCACGGAGCTCGGCGAGGAGGAGGCCGCCCGCCTCCTGCGCACCTGGGGGCAGGGCTTCCCGGAGGCGTACAAGGAGGACTACTCCGCCCGGGTGGCCGTCGCCGACCTGCGCCGCATCGAGGAGCTGGATGCGGGCGGCCCGTCCGGTGCCGCTGACGGCGTAGACCCGGACGCCGTCATCGGGATGACGCTCTACGAGCCGGTGCCCGCCGGCGAGCGGATGCGCCGCTTCAAGCTGTACCGGCTCGCGCCCGTCACGCTCACCCAGGTGCTGCCGTACCTGTCCAACCTGGGCGTCGACGTCGTCGACGAGTGGCCGCACCAGCTGCGCCGCGCCGACGGCCGGCGGGTCTACATCTACGACTTCGGCCTGCAGTACGCCCGAGCGCCCGAACGGCCGGAGCTGGCCCGCGACGCGTTCTGCGAGGCGTTCGCGGCGGCCTGGGCGGGCCGCACCGAGAGCGACGGCTTCGACCGGCTCGTCCTGCTGGGCGGCCTGCGCTGGCAGCAGGTCGTCGTCCTGCGCGCGTACGCCAAGTACCTGCGCCAGATCGGGACGACGTTCAGTCAGGACTACCTGGAGCAGTGCCTCCGGGTGAACCTGGGCATCACCCGGCGCCTGGTGCGGCTGTTCGAGATCCGCTTCGACCCCGACCTGGACCTCGCGGCCGGCGAGGACCGGCACGAGTTGACCAGCCGCGTCGTCGCCGACATCCGTGCCGAGCTGGACCGGGTCGCCAGCCTCGACCAGGACCGGATCCTGCGGGCCTTCCTCGGGCTGATGCTCGCCACGCTGCGCACCAACGCCTACCAGACCGAGGCCGGCGGTCCCGACGGCGGCGCCGGCCCGAAGCCCTACCTGTCGTTCAAGGTCGACCCGACGCTCGTGCCGGACCTGCCGGCACCGCGCCCGGCGTACGAGATCTTCGTCTACTCCCCGCGGGTGGAGGGCGTCCACCTGCGCTTCGGCAAGGTCGCCCGCGGCGGGCTGCGGTGGAGCGACCGCCGGGAGGACTTCCGGACCGAGATCCTCGGGCTGGTCAAGGCGCAGACCGTGAAGAACGCCGTCATCGTGCCGACCGGCGCCAAGGGCGGGTTCGTCGCCAAGCAGCTGCCCGACCCGGCCGCCGACCGGGAGGCGTGGCTCGCCGAGGGCGTCGCGGCGTACCGGCTGTTCATCCGCGGGCTGCTCGACCTCACCGACAACCTCGACGGGCAGGACGTCGTCCCGCCCGCGCGCGTCGTCCGGCACGACGGCGACGACTCCTACCTGGTGGTGGCGGCCGACAAGGGCACCGCCACCTTCTCCGACCTGGCCAACTCGGTGGCGCTCGAGTACGGGTTCTGGCTGGGGGACGCGTTCGCGTCCGGCGGGTCGGTCGGGTACGACCACAAGGCGATGGGGATCACCGCGAAGGGCGCCTGGGAGAGCGTGCGCCGGCACTTCCGCGAGCTCGGCCGCGACGTCCAGACCGACGAGGTGACCGTCGTCGGCATCGGCGACATGAGCGGCGACGTCTTCGGCAACGGGATGCTGCTGTCGCGCACGATCCGGCTGGTGGCCGCGTTCGACCACCGGCACGTCCTGCTCGACCCGGACCCGGACGCCGCGGCCTCTTTCGCGGAGCGGTCCCGGCTGTTCGCCCTGCCGCGCTCCTCGTGGGCGGACTACGACGCGAGCCTGATCTCGCCCGGCGGCGGGGTGTACCCGCGGACGGCGAAGTCGGTGCCGATCAGCCCGCAGGTCGCGGCCCGGCTCGGGCTGCCCGCGTCGGTCGCCGCGATGACGCCGGCCGAGCTCATCTCGGCGATCCTGCGGGCGCCGGTCGACCTGCTGTGGAACGGCGGCATCGGCACCTACGTGAAGTCGTCGCGGGAGGCCAACGCCGAGGTCGGGGACAAGGCGAACGACGCCATCCGGGTCGACGGGCGCGCGCTGCGCGTGCGGGTGGTGGGGGAGGGCGGCAACCTAGGGCTCACCCAGCTGGGCCGGGTCGAGGCGGCGCTGGCCGGCGTCCGGGTCAACACGGACGCGATCGACAACTCGGCCGGCGTGGACTGCTCCGACCACGAGGTCAACATCAAGATCCTTCTCGACCGGATCGTCGCGACGGGCGACCTGACCGGCAAGCAGCGCGGGCGCCTGCTGGCGGAGATGACGCAGGAGGTCGGCACGCTCGTCCTGCGGGACAACTACGAGCAGAACGTGCTGCTCGGCAACGCGCGCAAGCAGTCGCCGGGCATGCTGCCGGTGCACCAGCGGTTCATCCGGTCGCTGGAGTCGCGCGGGCACCTCGACCGGTCGCTGGAGTTCCTCCCGGACGACGCCGGCCTCGCCGAGCGCGCCGACGAGGGGCTCGGTCTGACGTCGCCGGAGTTCTCCGTCCTGGTGGCCTACGCCAAGATCACCCTCAAGGCGGAGCTGCTCTCGTCCGACCTGCCCGACGACGCCTGGTTCTCCCGGACGCTGCACGACTACTTCCCGGCGCAGCTCGTGGCGACGCACGGCGAGCGCCTGGCGGACCACCCGCTCCGCCGGGAGATCATCACGACCTGCCTGGTCAACGAGATGGTGAACCGGGGCGGCATCACGTTCGGGTACCGGGCGCAGGAGGAGACCGGGTCGACGCCCGAGCACATCGCCCGGGCCTACACCGTCTGCCGGGAGATCTTCGGGCTGCGGGACTTCGTGGCCTCCGTCGAGGCGCTCGACGCCCGCGTGGGGACGGAGGCGCAGACGGCGCTGTACCTGGCGTTCCGGCGCCTGCTGGACCGGTCGGTGCGCTGGTTCCTGCAGGCGCGACCGGGCAGCCTCGACATCGGCGCGGAGGTCGCCCGGTTCGCGCCCGTCGTCGCCGAGCTGGGGCCGCACATCCCCGAGCTGCTCGTCGGCGCCGAGCACAAGTCGATGGTGGCCGAGGCCGACCGGCACGTGGCGCGCGGGGTCCCCACGGACCTCGCCACCGTCGGGGCCGGCCTGCTCAACGTCTACCAGCTGCTCGACATCACCGAGATCGCGGCGACGACCGGGGTTGCGCCGCTGTCGGTCGCGCAGGCCTACTTCACGCTGTCCGAGCGGTACGCGGTCGACGCCATGCTGGTGCGCATCAGCGGGCTGGGCCGCCCGGACCGCTGGCAGGCCCTGGCCCGGGCCTCGCTGCGGTACGACCTGTACGCGGCGCTGGAGTCGCTCACCGTCGCCGTCCTGACGGCGTCGCTGCCGTCGTCGGGCTCCGGGGTCGGGGAGGGCGAGCCGTCGCCGTTGGAGCGGATCCTCGCGTGGGAGGAGGCGAACGCCGCCGCCGTCGCCCGCGCCACGCAGACGCTGGAAGAGGTGCGGCGGCTGGAGAAGGGTGACCTGGCGTCGTTGTCGGTCGCGCTGCGCACGCTGCGCGGGGTGGTGCGCAGCAGCACGTGATCGGGGTGCCTAGGCTGGGGGGGTGCCGACCCTCAACGACCTGCTCGCCGCCAACGCGGAGCTCCAACCCGCGGACGTCGAGTGGCTGCACCTCCTCGTCGGCGACTGGCAGCTCATCTCGGACCTCTCCTTCGCCGATCTGGTGCTGTGGGTGCGCGACCGCGACGGTGACGGCTGGGTCGCGGTGGCGCACTGCCGCCCGAGCACCGGCGCGACCGTCTACTACGAGGACATGGTCGGCACCCGGGCCCCGCGTGGTCGCCGGGTCCAGGTGGACCGGGCGTGGGAGCTGCGCCGGATCACGCGCGACCGCGACCCGGAGTGGCTGGACGACGTCCCGGTCCGGGAGGAGGCGATCCCCGTCGTCCGGCGCGGTGAGGTCGTCGCGGTGGTGGGCCGGCACACCAACCTGGCCGCCGCCCGGACGCCGTCCCGGCTCGAGCTGACCTACCAGGCGTGCGCCGACGACCTCGCGCGCATGATCTCCACCGGCGACTTCCCCCTGGCGAGCGCCGCGACCGGCCCGCGGCGCGGGGCGCCGCGGGTGGGCGACGGGCTGGTCCGGCTCGACCGCGACGGGCGGGTGACCTACGCCAGCCCGAACGCGATCTCGGCGCTGCACCGGCTCGGGTACGTCGGCGACCTGGTCGGCGTCCCGCTGGTCCACATCATCACCCCGCAGCTGGACCCGATGAGCAGCGCCACCGCCGACGAGACGCTGCCGCTGGTGCTGGCCGGGCGGGCGCCGTGGCGGCGCGACATCGAGGCCCGCGGGACGACGCTGTCGTTGCGGGCTCTGCCGCTGACGTCGGCCGGCCAGCGGGTCGCGGCGCTGGTGCTCGTGCGCGACGTCTCGGAGCTGCGCCGGCGCGAGCGCGAGCTGCTCACCAAGGACGCGACGATCCGCGAGGTCCATCACCGGGTGAAGAACAACCTGCAGACGGTGGCGGCGCTGCTGCGGCTGCAGGCGCGGCGGATCCCGTCGGAGGAGGGGCGCGCGGCCCTGCAGGAGGCGATGCGGCGGGTGGCGACGATCGCGCTCGTGCACGAGACGCTGTCCGAGGGGCAGTTGGGGGAGCGCGTCGACTTCGACGACGTCGTCGAGCGGACGATCGCGCTCGCCGTCGAGCTGGCGGGCGCCGGTTCGAGCGGACGGCGCGTGCAGGTCCGGCGCGAAGGCAGTTTCGGCGAGCTGGAGGCCGACAACGCGACGCCGCTGGCGCTGGTGCTCACCGAGCTCGTCACCAATGCGGTCGAGCACGGCCTGGCCGCGGGCGGCGGGACGGTGACGATCGCTGCGCAGCGGTCCGGGCGCAACCTGCACGCGTCGGTGCGCGACGACGGCACCGGGCTGCCCGAGGGGTTCGTCGCGGGCAAGGACGGGCTGGGCACCCAGATCGTCAAGGCGCTGGTCGGCGGCGAGATGCGCGGGCGCATCGTGTGGTCGAGCCCGCCGGAGGGTGGCACGGAGGTGACGGTCGACGTCACCCTGCGGGGCAGGTCGCTCGACGCCCCGGGCACCGGGACGCCTGCCGCCGACGACGACGCCGACGCCGACGACGCGGGCCCCACCGACGTGGTCGACACCGACGGGACGAAGGACGAGGGGCGCGACGCCGCAGCCACGGCCCGGTAGTTGCCGCCCGGTAGTTGCCCAGCGGTGGTCGTCGCCCGGTGGTCGCGGCGGCCACTGCTGCTCGGCGGCGCGGCAGGGGTTGCCTGCACGGTGCAGCGGCCGCCGCCCGGTGGTGCAGGGCGACGGCCGCGAGGTGATGCGGTGTAAAGGTGGTGAAGGGTCGAGCGGCTGGCTGGTGCTACGCCTCAGCTGGCGCGGCGGGCCCGGGCGTTGCGGCGCTTGAGAGCGCGACGCTCGTCCTCGGAGAGCCCGCCCCAGACGCCCGCGTCCTGGCCGGTCTCGAGGGCCCACGCAAGGCACTTCTCGAGAACGCCACAGCCACGGCACACAGCCTTGGCCTCTTCGATCTGCAGCAGTGCGGGACCCGTGTTCCCGATGGGGAAGAACAGCTCCGGGTCCTCGTCGAGGCATGCTGCCCGATGACGCCAGTCCATGGGGAAGTCCAACTCCTTTGCCCTCGTGGGCGGTCGCTACGGACGGCCGTCAGCGACGACCGCGTGTTCTCAGGCTCGGAAGCCATCGAGAGCCTGCTCAGCCGGCAGGCACGACGACCCCGGAGGTGCTCACGCCGTGGAGCCCTCGTTCATCCAACGCCAAGCCTCACATCCTTGTGCCCGCCTTCACAAGAGAACCGACAAATTCGGACCACTTGTTGAGGAAGGTTTAAGCCACAGCGGACAGTTACGTAACCGCTTGAGCACTGTCCGTGATACTGCCAGGTGGTGCTAGCGAAGGGCAATACCCCTTCGGTGATCGTCGATGACATCTCGTTGACCGGCGGTAACGTGCTCTGTCGGATTGGCGAGAGGTGGCACCGGTGTCCGAGAGTACGTCTGGAGATGTCCGCGCGACGGTGATTCGTCGGATCCTCGCCACAACGGTCGGCGTCGAGGCCACCGTTGTGGGGGGCTACGGCGTCTGGTCCGCGGTCGGTTCGGTGACGCAGCAGGCGACGGACCGTGGTGCCGGCATCTCGCTCGCCGTCGCTGCGATCGTGCTGGCTGCGGGCCTGGTGCTGGCCGTCGTGGCCACAGTACGGGGCCGCCGGGCGGCGCGCGCACCGATCATCGTCTGGCAGATCCTGCAGGCCGCGCTGGCCAAGGACGCCCTGACGGAGCGTTCGCTCTGGGGGGTGGTGCTGTTGCTGCTGGTGGTCGCGGCCCTGGTCGGGGCCTGCTGGCCCGGCGTCCTCCGCGACGGCGCGGCACCGGAGAAGCCCGTCGGGTGACGGACATCACGGTCGACCGGATGCGGTGGGCGCCCACCGGTGGTGACCGAGCAGCACAACACCTGCCTCGGTGAAAATGTTCCACCTGTGGATCCGGCGGTCTGCCTCGACCCCCTCGCTCCGTGGTGCCGCGGTCATCCCGGTGGTCAGGTCTCGTCGGCGAGCGCGTCGCGGAGCTGGCTGAGGCTGCGGGTGAGCAGGCGGGAGACATGCATCTGGGAGACGCCCACCTCGGCGGCGATCTGCGACTGCGACATGCCGCGGATGAAGCGCAGGGCGAGGATCGTCCGCTCCCGGGTGGGGAGCCGGGCCAGGAGCGGGCGCAGGGTGGCGCGGTCCTCGACGAGCTCCAGCCCTTCGTCGACGAAACCCAGGTGTGCCAGGTCGACGTCCTCGGAGGCGGTGGGCAGCGGCACGGTCGTGTAGGCGGTGGCGCTGTCGAGCGCCTCGAGCACCAGGTCGACGTCCTCGTCGAGGTGAGCGGCCAGTTCCTGCACGGTGGGGGAGCGACCCAGGGAGTGCGTGAGCTCCTCGCGGGCGGACGACACGCGCCGGCCGAGATCCTGCAGGCGCCGGGGGACCCGCATCGCCCAGCCGCGGTCGCGGAAGTGCCTGCGGATCTCCCCGAGGATCGTCGGGACGGCGAACGCGGTGAAGCTGCCCCGCTCGGGGTCGTAGCGGTCGACGGCGTTCAGCAGCCCGATCGTGCCGACCTGCACGAGATCGTCGTAGGGCTCCCCGCGCCCGCGGAAGCGCTGGGCGAGGTGGTGGACCAGTGGGAGCTGGCACTCGACGACCTGGCGGCGCAGGGCCGGCCGCTCCGGGTGGTCGGGGTCGAGCAGGGCGAGCTCGACGAGCAGGTGGTCGACCCGGCCGCCGGACGCCGTCGCCTCCCGCGGGGGGGCCTCGCCGCCCACACTCACCACTAGTTCCTCCGACCTCCGAC
>Ga0302321_100000500_pt1 | contig 34037 bp, 32 predicted proteins | sample Fen_T0_1_FD_202505 | JGI IMG/M metagenome (GOLD analysis project Ga0302321, IMG submission 202505) | Peat permafrost microbial communities from Stordalen Mire near Abisko, Sweden - Fen_T0_1 | ecosystem: Environmental > Terrestrial > Soil > Wetlands > Permafrost | place: Sweden: Abisko... | reverse complement strand
ATTTTTTAAACGCGGCGTTATTGCCTAAAAAGCCTGGCATCAAAAAATCAAATTGCGCCCACAGTTCGCCTAAATGATTTTCCATTGGTGTACCCGTTAAGCAAAGCCGATGGCTGGACTTAATTTGGCGTACGATTTGCGCGCCTTTTGAAAGCGGATTTTTGACGATCTGGGCTTCATCCAATATCAAATAATGATATTGATGTTCCAGCAGTGTTTCTTCGTCCCTGGGTAACAAGGGGTACGTGGTCATAATCAGGTCGTAATCCCTGATTTTGTAAAACAGTTGCTTACGCTCCGTACCCTGTAAAATCAGCATATTAAGGTCAGGAGTGAAGCGTTCCGCTTCTCGCCGCCAATTACTGAGCAAGCTGGTCGGTGCGATAATCAAGCTGGGGGCCTTCATGCGTCCGCTTTGTTTTTCCACCAGCAAATGTGCGAGGGTTTGGACGGTTTTGCCCAGACCCATGTCGTCTGCGAGAATGCCCGCGAAGGAATACTCCCGTAAAAATTGCAGCCAATTAAGCCCTAGTTTTTGGTAATCCCGCAATGTCGCCTGAAGGTTATTAGGCACGGGAACATCGGCGATACCTTGAAAGTCGCTCAATTTTTGTGCGAGTTTCCTTAATTCCTCACCGCCCTTGATGGAAAACAGGCCATAGCTGTGTGCCTCCATCTCGGCAAGGCTGGCGGCATTAAAGCGGGATATTTTTAGCGAACCATTTTTGTCCAAGGTGCTGCCGCTAAATAACTCCAGCAAAATTGCCAGAAACGGCTTGATTTTTTCACTGGGTATGGTCAGGTAACGGTAATCACTGACGGGAATATTTAGCAATTCCGGCAGATTGTGCAGGTCATAATTCTCCAGCACGGGCATAATAAGCGGCAACAACGGCAATGATTGCCCTTCGACCTCGATATTAAAACGCATCTCAAACCAGTCATTTTGGCTATCGCTGATCTCAGCGTCCCAGTTGTCTACAGCTTGAAAGTCCAGCAAAAAACTGTCGCGGAATTCAATGTTCCAGCCGTCCTTTTCCAATTCCGGCAAAACGGTTCCCAGAAAATATCCCCAGCGTGTCGCACTGTCCACAGACGACTTTGCATAACTGCCCAGAACCAGATCCTTCGCAGCAGCTTCCGTGCCAGGTGCCGTTGAAAAGCCCAGCTCCGTCAACCGCGCAATAGCTGTTTTTTCAGCGGCTAACGACCGCTTGATACGTGCCAAGCCCTGGCTTGTTTTTATTACGCTATAGTCCTTAGCCTCATGAGCAGGTAGCAGCCAATCGCCGTACTTGAAGTTAACTTCCATGAAATGCACGTATTGCTTGGGGTTGACCTGATCTCCAAACAACAAAAGGCGGGGGATGGGTTCCAAATCCGTGATTTCTGTCAGATCAACTTTTTTGGGTGGCGGCAAAGGTAATTCGGGATGCTCAACAGTCAGGCGGTAACTGAATTCATCGGCAACTTTTTCCGGTACTGGCGGTGCGGCAAGGAGATTTCTTAGTTGCTCTTGACTAATACTGGCTGTCGTAAACCCACCGACGGTGCCTTCTTCGGAATCCAGATAATGCGGCGGGTCAATCAATATCGGCAATGCCGCTGGTTCGATAGCAATGTGTAATTGATAATCGCCTTTACTGGTCTGCTGCCAATTAAACTGCAAATCACGGGCAATACCCGGTTTAAGCGGAGGTGCTTCTGTATCTTGCCAAAACAATCGGCCAGTTTGTAATAATTTTGACAGGGCGATAGCGCCCATAGAGCCTGTAACTAAAGGTTCTCCACCGAGAGAATTATCCAGGGCGAGGATGATTTTGATTAACTCACTATCTTCCTGCCTGACGTAAGAATAATACGAGAAGCTGTAACGCAGATTTTGCAAGCTGGTTTTGCGGCCTTTGCTCAGCCCACCGAATTTTTTTTCTTTCGTGACAATAAGGTCAATAGTCAATTCGTTTTTGACCTTAGCTGGCTTTAGGATATAGGCAACAAATTCTTGCGAGCCGTCATTTTTCGGAACAGTCGGCTGGTGCTGCATATTGTCCAGCCATTGAAAACAACTGGCCCCTGAATTTTTTTGCACTTCTTCAAGACCGCCGCCCTGGTACGTCAGGCAGACGGCGACAACGTGCTTGCAGTTATATCCGATAGGACAAGAACAACTGCCTTCGATCTCGGCAGACCGGTAATCAGGCCGCCATACAATGCGAATATTTTGCTTGTACGGACTGCTGGCACTGCCTTCTACGGTGGCATTCAATTGGCTAAATAGTGCGCCTTCACTGGTGATTTTACACTGCTCTACCAAACCCGCTTCGTAGTATTGTTTGCCACGTTCATAATAACTTGCGCCACATTCCTTGACGATATCGGAGCGGAGAAGTTTTTTTTCGTTGGTCATGACGGGCGCAATAAGTTTGGAATAACCGATTATTGTACAATAGTTTGCACTACAATAACGGCAAGAATACCGCCGCCGTTGGACTTATCAGGCGGACTTATCTGAAGGCAGAGAAACGATTGAAGACATACATGACATTTTTTTGGGTGTTCGCAGCTTTTTCTTTGCCGCTGGCTAATGCAGAGATTAAGCAATCCATCCAACCGCAAACACTCGCGCCAGGATACAGCGACCTGACATTTACCGCGCCCATACCCGGCACTTATAAGCTACCTGTATTAGGGCAGGCAAGCGACGGCGATGTGCTAGATAGCGAAGGCCGCGAAACGTCTTTACACAAGTTGATGGGAAATGCCGCCAATCCAAACAAGATTGTTTTGCTGAGCTTTATTTATGCAACATGCAGCGACATCAATGGTTGCCCATTGGCAACGGCGGTTTTCCATAAAATAAAAAATCGGCTGGAAAAAGAACCTGAGTTAGCCAGTCATTTGCGGTTAATTACCTTGAGCTTTAACCCAGAACACGACACGCCAGAGCGGATGAAGGAATATGGCGCAACCTTGCAAGGCAAAGGCATGGAATGGCTGTTTCTAACGACCCGCTCCGAAAAAGAAATACAACCGATACTGAAAAACTACAAACAAACCGTCGAAAAAATCTATGATGCCAAGGGAAAATTTACCAACACTTTCAGCCATAATCTGCGTGTTTACTTGATCGACCAGCACAAACAGCTACGCAATATCTACAACACAGAGTTGCTACACCCGGATACGCTTATCAGCGACATCAAAACATTGCTGCAACCGCAAGAAAAAATTGTAGAATCCAAATTAAGTGATGGCAATAAATCCGCCTTGTATAGCGCGGGCGATAATAAACAAAGCTATGAAACTATGAATTACCAGACCCATTCCATTGCGCTTACCCAACGCCTAGGTCAGCCAGCCGATTTGCTTAAATCCATAAAGCAAGCACCGCTAGGATTACCTCCCGTTCCTGTTCCAGACAACAATCCCGTCACAGCGGAAAAAATCAACTTGGGACGAAAGCTGTTTTTTGACCGTCGCCTGTCCATCAACAACACGTTTTCCTGTGCCATGTGCCATGTCCCCGAACAAGGGTTCACCAACAATGAGATGGCAACCGCCGTTGGCGTTGAAGGACGAACGGTAAGGCGCAACAGCCCGACCTTGTATAACGTCGCGTATATGCGAACACTTTTTCACGACAGCCACGAAAACACATTGGAGCAGCAAGTTTGGGGGCCGTTATTGGCGCATAATGAAATGGCTAATCCCTCCATTGGTTATGTCATAGATAAAATAAAAAATAGCCACGATTACAATGGTCTATTTGAAAAGGCATTCGACAAACCGCCCGGCATGGAAACCATCGGCATGGCGATAGCCAGTTACGAACGCACATTAAACTCGGCGAATTCACCTTTTGACCGTTGGTATTTTGGCAAAGACAGCAAAGCCATATCTACCAAAGCCCAACGCGGCTTTCAATTATTTACCGGAAAAGCACAATGCAGCCAATGTCATACGATTAACAAGGAGTACGCCCTATTTACCGATAACAACCTGCATAACACGGGTATCGGCTATGCGGATGCAATGACCGACAAAACCGCTAAACCCTCGCAGCGTGTGCAGGTGTCCCCTGGCGTTTATATTGATGTTGCTTCCAAGATGATAGATTCGGTTGCCGAACCCAAAGCCAACGATTTAGGCCGCTACGAAGTCACCCAAAACCCACAAGACCGCTGGCGTTACAAAACGCCACCCTTGCGTAATGTAAAACTGACCGCACCCTACATGCACAACGGCAGCCTCGCCACCTTGCGTGAAGTCGTGGAATTCTATAATCGCGGTGGAATTGCCAATGAGAACCTTGATCCTTTAATCAAGCCATTACATCTTACCAGCACGGAAATCGATGATCTCACCGAATTTTTGGAATCGCTGACAGGCGATAATACCGAAGAATTGATCTCGGATGCGTTTGCTGCACCAGTTGGGGATAGGGAATAATACGACAATACAATGAACATAATGTTAGAGTTCACAAGCTCATCTCAACCCACAGTACTAACCCCATTCTAATAAACAATTGTAATAGGAAGAATTTATGGCATTAACAAATACTTATGTATTACCTGTAAAGAGAATTCCTGATGTTTTTGCCAAAATTAGGGATGGTCAAGCACCTGAACAATTTACGAATCAACTGCTGAAGGATTGGGATTTTAACTCAACTAATGACCGAGCCTTTATTCCACTACTCAAAGCGTTAGGTTTTTTAAGCAGTGATGGCAAGCCAACAAAGAGATATCACGATTATCGAGACCACTCGCGTTCTAAACACATTATGGCTGAAGCTCTTAAAGATGCATATGCAGACATATTTTTAATCAAGGCAAAACCAGCAGTATCAGATAAAAAAGCGATTGAAGGTAAGTTTAAGAGTTTTCATAACGCCAGCGATAACACTGCTGATTTAATGGCAAAGACTTTTATAGCTCTTATTGGACTTGCAGACTTTAGCGGCACAACTTCTGAATCACCAAACACTATTGTCAATGAAAACAGCTACGCTGAGGAAAGCACATTAAATACAAAACCCGAACCTATTGGAAGAATAAATAAGCTATCGGAACTCCATTACAATATTCAAATTCATCTTCCGGCAACTAAGGATGTGGAAGTGTATAACGCAATTTTCAAATCTTTAAGGGAGCATTTGCTTGAAGATTAGACAGGTAAGAGACTTTTTATTTCGTGGCTTAATGTTTGAATCAGAAGCTACAATTTTTCAAAATGCAGGAATACAAATTGGTGCTGATTCATCTCAGGCTGAAGAATCATTGTTAAAAGAAGCACTTGCGCCATTTAGTATCAACCGTCGTAACTCGGCATTGGAAATGGCACGGCTATACGCAATTCTTCATTGTTTTGAAAATGAAGTTCGCTCATTTATCAGGGAACGCTTAGAAGAAAAGGAAGGAATTGACTGGCATGAGAAACTTCCCACAAAAATACTTTCAAATGCACAAACTAGAAAAGATACGGCGTTAAAAGACTCTTGGCTTGAGGGGGAAAAAACAGACATTTTAGGTTTCGCTGATTTTGGGCAGCTTGCTCAGATCATTATAGATAAATGGGAATATTTCAAAGATATCATTCCCTCGCAACATTGGTTAAAGCAGCGTATGGATGAAATGGAGAAATCAAGAAACTTTATAGCCCACAATAGGTTATTACTTCCTAGCGAGTTTCAAAGGCTTTATATGTATATAGCGGATTGGAATCGCGTAATTGGTTTGTAATCCGAATAGTTGTGCAGGTAATCAATGCAGAAGATATGCTTAGCTAGATAGCCTCGATGCAGCCTGCGGAATCGAGTGGCTTCAAATCGTTTAATATCCCTCGATTTCGTTATACTCCATCCTAGATACACATAAAGAATTTCGAGTTAGATTTAATTCACACCCATGTTTAAATCCGGCATAATCAATTGAACGCCAGGAAAATAGGTGCTAAACCGCCCACGGTCACGGGTGACTAACCCATAATTCGAAACTGCCGCATGTGCGCCAATAAAGAAATCGGGTAGCACATTGCCTTTTTCGTCTTTACGTTTTTTGTATTGCAAGAATGCTTTTCCCGCCAGGAACAGGGCTTCTTTGGGGATGTCTTTTAGGGTAAAGCCTAGATGCTCAAATACGCTTTCCACTTCTTCGATACGGGCATATCCAATCGAACATTCAGCATAAATAATTGGGTTAATGACTAAGGTATGGTCTTGATCCAACTTTTCTAGTGTTTCTGCGCTCCATTGATACCAAAGGCTTTCAGAGCTGGCAAGGTCGGTAATAATGCAGCTATCCACTAAGATGACGGCCACGCTTCGCCCCGCGTCAGCGCCATGATCTGGTCGGTCGTCATCATCAATTTCCCCATTTTGTGGGCAGTGCGAAAGCGGCTGGTTGTTTTTTGTGCTTTACTGGCCTTTACGATGTACCACCGCCCCGACTCATCTTGCATGAACTCGATTTCTGTTTGGGCAGGCTGAATGCCCATGCTTTCCCGGACGTTTTGCGGGATAGTCACTTGGCCTTTGCTGGTTACGCGCATTGTTGACACCTATTTAGTTGGTAATACTTAAATGGTAATACTTTATTTTATGGGGTTCAAGTTTGTTTCTGCACAGGAAATTCTTCATTTTGTGCTCCAAAATCGCATGAACTTAGTTATAAGGAAGTTTTTTGAGAGAAATCACGCTGTGCTTGCTATCGGCTAGCCTGATAAAATGCCACATTTGGGTTATCCCGACAAAATCACCAACCATCATCAATGAAATACCTATTGCTGGGAACATCCGGTTGCCATTTGTGCGAACTGGCGGAGGAACTCTTGAACGAATGCCTTGCTGCCGAAACGGATATTTCCGTTGGGCTGATCGACATCGCGGAACAAACCCAATGGCAACAAGACTATGCCACCCTGATCCCTGTATTATTGCACCTAAAATCGTTGCAATCCCTTAACTGGCCGTTTACCAAAGCGCAAATTTTAACTTTTATTAATCATAAAATGACTGAACACTACCGAACCGAAAAAGACAGCATGGGGGAATTGCAAGTCCCAGCCAACGCTTTGTATGCCGCACAGACCCAACGCGCCATTGAGAACTTCCCGATCAGCGGCTTGGCAATGCCACCTGCTTTCATCAAAACCGTGGCGTTAATCAAACAAACGGCGGCTAAAGTAAACGTAGGGTTGGGCGAAATGGATAAGGCTGTTGCAGATGCTATCATCAAAGCGGCTCAAAGTATTCGGGAAGGGCAGCATCAAGACCAGTTCCCGATTGACGTGTTCCAAACCGGTTCCGGCACGAGTACCAATATGAACGTCAATGAGGTGGTTGCAATATTGGCATCCCGAATAGCTGGAACAGCCATTAGCGCTAACGATCACGTCAATATGGGGCAAAGTAGCAATGATGTCATTCCAACTGCCATCCATGTCAGTGCTGCGCTGGAATGTCACAATGCCTTGTTGCCAGCCCTAAACCACCTTGCGGAAACGATAGAAACAAGGGCGCGTTCGCTAGATCACATCGCCAAAACTGGGCGTACCCACCTGATGGATGCCATGCCCATGCGCTTCGATCAGGAACTGGGCGCGTGGGCTTTGCAAATCAGGAACGGTATCGACCGAATTCAGTCAACCCTGCCCAGGGTGTATAAACTCGCCCAAGGGGGTACGGCGGTAGGCACGGGCATCAATGCGCATCCTGAGTTCGCCCAGCAATTTGCCAAGCTGCTTTCAGAAGAAACGGAATTACCTTTTCAGCCCAACGCGTCATTTTTTGAAAGCCTAAGCTGCCAGGATGCGATAGTGGAACTGTCTTCCCAACTGAAAGTGATCGCCGTCAGTTTGATGAAAATCGCCAACGACCTGCGCTGGATGAACAGCGGCCCCTTGGCAGGATTAGGTGAGATCGAACTGCCAGCCTTGCAGCCCGGCAGCAGCATCATGCCCGGCAAGGTCAATCCGGTTATCCCCGAAGCCGTGGCGATGGTCGCTGCGCAAGTCATCGGCAACGACACCACCATCACTATTGCTGGGCAATCCGGTAGTTTTCAGTTGAACGTGATGTTACCCGTCATTGCCTATAACATCCTGCAAAGCATCGAACTCATTGCTAACGTCAGCAAACTGTTGGCAGATAAAGCGATTGCAGGCTTTACGGTACGCGAAGATAACCTGCAAAAAACGTTAGCAAAAAATCCGATTCTAGTGACAGCACTCAACCCCATCATCGGTTACGCAAAAGCCGCAGAAATCGCCAAAGCCGCCTACAAACAAGGGCGACCGATCATCGACGTTGCCGCCGAGATGACTGATATTGACAGGGCTGAACTGGAAAAACTGTTAGAGCCTGGACATTTGACGCAAGGTGGTATTGGACATTGAAATAACTCGGTCTGTTCGAGCGAGAATTAGGATCGGAATTAATACCAATCCCAAAAAGTTGTTATATGAATCCCCTCATCCTGGCCTTCTCCCTTTGGAGAAGGTAACAATGAGAACTTATTGGGGTTGGTATAACTTGTGGGTTGTGGGTGAGCTTGTGAACCCCAACAAGAACAATCAGTTAACCATCAATGTGGGGTTCGTACCTCAGACCAACCACCTTATGGCGTTTGATGAAACTTCTGGCACGCTCACAGATCAATCGAAACCTGCCGCAGAACGCACTGCACTCTTAGCCTTAATGGTAGGTGCGCTGAGTTCTTACAATAATCCACATAGTCACATGAAGGTTCAGTTGGGGGCAGAAGAAGCCTGTGAAATGATTATTCTTGCCAGCCACCTACTTAAGATCGTAGAGGTACGCCAAGTGGATACTGCTGAAGCGGTTACCCCTTAGTTAGCTTTACATTAGCGTTGATTTAATCCTTCGACAAGCTCAGGATAAACGGTAATGTATTGATTTGTTGTATTTAGACCTGAGACACACTCAGGATAGCCTTGTCGTACCGTGACAGAAAGCGATTTATTCAGTGTTTCCTTAAGCGTCATTGTTCCAGCGAGAGAATAAAATCCCACTGTGCCTTGCTTACAGGCATTATTGATAAACGGTTACCCCGCCTTACCAAGGCTAAGCCTGAAAGCTCCGGTTTTTGTTTGAGTTCGTGTAAGGTAATGGTACGGGATAAGGTCCTCACGTATTTAACATCCACCATCATCCAGGTTGGCTTGGCAGGGTCGCTTTTAGGGTCGAAGTGACTATCGTCTGGGTCAAAAGCGAGAAAATCGGGATAACCTTCCTTTACCACTTCCATAATTCCGACTATGCCTAGCTCATCGCAATTGGAATGATAAAGGAACACCTGATCGCCCAGTTTCATTTCATCCCGCATCATGTTCCGCGCCTGATAATTACGCACACCGTCCCAATGTTCGGTTTGCTTCGGCCTGTTCTTCAGGTCATTGATGCTGAATGCTTCCGGCTCGGATTTCATTAGCCAGTAATTCATGTTCGTCTCCTTACTTTATCTCACTGTTTTTAAGATTATTGTCGACACAGTCTTTATTCATCGGCATCCTGCACAATAATTTCACATTTTATCTTTACCCGGCCATAAGCAGATATAATTTGCTAACGAAATAGCTACGAGAGCGAGCGTTCCTTGAATATCGAAAAAAATGATCTTTTCCTGCATTGGATTGTTGTCGGTATAATGCTGATAACCCTAATAATTTATTTGTTCATCTGTTACCAATTCGGTCATGAGTTGCAGGAACCTTTGCCAGAAGCACAGCGAGTTGTCTTCAGGACAGTCTTTTATATCATAGCGATTGTTGCTTTTCCGATCACCAATTTAATCCGCCATATCCAACTTAGGCTAAACCAAACCATGCCTGGTAACAAATCGGCAAAAAGCCGTTATTTGCTGACCATCATTGTTTCGATGGCACTGGTTGAAGGCGTTGGTGTGCTGGGTTTTGTGATGTATATGTTGGGGGATGATTTTAATACCCTGTACATATTCACGGGTCTTTCGGCCTTGGGCTTATACCTTTACAGGCCTAGGCAGGATGAATACGCTCGGATCGTTGAAGCGTTAGCGGATCGGATGGAGTGATTTTAGTAGCCAACATTCCGTTAAGGAATCTCTGAATAAGTCCTTCGACAAGCTTCCTTCGACAGGCTCAGGACGAACGGGTGTGGTTGATTTCGTTCGTGGTGAGCTGGTCGAACTACGAATGGAATCAACGTGTTCAAAGTTTCTTTATGGCGCTGGATCTGCAACTTTGATTTTTTGGCGGCGATAGTTATGGCCGTAAAAAATCTCGGTTACTTCTCTGTGCAACTTTTTTTCGATCTCGGCTTTTTGTTCCGCTGATAAATTGCTTTCTTTTTCAAACAGATAGTTCTCAAGTTCGGTTTCCTTGAGCATCATTTTGGTATGAAAAATATTTTCCTGATACACATTCACATCAATCATTTGATAATCTTCTTGTGTATCTTTGGCTATATAGTTCTGGATAGACGTAATGTTATGGTCGATAAAGTGTTTTCTTCCAGATATATCGCGGGTAAAACCACGTACCCGGTAATCCATAATCACGACATCGGACTCAAAACGGTGGATCAAGTAATTCAGCGCTTTTAACGGTGAAATCCGGCCACAGGTAGACACGTCAATATCCGCGCGAAAGGTACTGATACCGCTATCGGGATGACTTTCAGGATAGGTATGGACGGTGATATGGCTCTTATCCAGATGCGCCAGGACAGTTTCAGGCAATGGCCCTGGGGTTTGGCTGTTCATATCAGCTGGCGGCGCAACGCTGCCTTCCGAAATCAGCATGGTGACACTGGCACCCTGCGGATCATAATCCTGAAGGGCAATATTGAGTATCTGTGCGCCAATAATCTCGGCAACATCTTTAAGAATTTGCGTCAATCGGTCAGCATTATAAGCTTCATCAATATACTCAATATAAGCCTGCTGTTGTTCAGCGGGGGCGTAGCAAATATCATAAATATTGAAACTTAGCGACTTTGTCAGGTTATTAAAGCCGTGCAACTGCAATTTATTCAACGCATTAAACCTCGATTACTTCAAAATCATGGGTGATTTCCACTGCCTTACTTAACATGATTGAGGCAGAACAGTACTTTTCCGCAGACAATTTTACGGCACGCTCGACCACCGATGCCTTTAAATCCTTGCCACTAACAATAAAACGCAAGTGTATCTTACTGAAAACGCTGGGAATTGCATCGACCCGTTCGGCGGTGACTTCAGCGACGCAATCGGTAACGTTATTCCTGCCTTTCTGTAAAATCTGCATGACATCAAACGACGAACAAGACCCTACGGCCAATAAAATCAGCTCCATAGGGCGCATACCGATATTTCGTCCGCCATGATCGGGTGGGCCGTCTATGACGACGGCGTGACCGCTCCCCGTCTCCCCGACAAACATCATGCCATCCACCCACTTTATGGTCGCTTGCATTGTCTAGCCCAGATGAAAAAATGAGGCATAGGGTAGCACAGAATTATCGGTTGACAGAGTATCAATGTGGATTTTTTTGCTAGACTGTATACAGTTATGAATATTCATAACCTCACTTATTTTGGATGGTAATCATTATGGTCATTACACCGCACGAAGAACCTTACAAAAATGTGATGGAAAAATTGTTACCTTTTTGTCACAAAAAGACCTACCCCCCAAAAACCATTGTGTTCAGGCCAGGTGATTTGGGTGACCGGCTGTATTATATCGCTGATGGTTCCGTTAGTATCTGTGTGGAAGATGAGGAGAATGATCAGGAATTGGTGTTGGCGTACCTGAATAAACACGAGTTTATCGGCACCATCGGTGTATTCAAGGGTTCCGAAACCCGGAAAGTCACCGTTAAAACCCGTACTCAATGCCAATTGGCAGAAATGAGTTACGAGCGCTTCCGTCAGGTACTCAGGAAAGAGTTGCTGGCAAGCGCCCCTGACATACTCTTTATGATAGGTGAACAACTGGCTAGCCGTCTTTTGAAAACCAGCCGTAAATTCAGTGACTTGGCTTTCATGGATGTCGAAGGCCGCATTGCCCGCGCCCTATTGGACCTTTGCAAAGAACCTGATGCCATGACCCATCCTGATGGTATGCAGTTGTACATTACCCGGCAGGAAATTGGCCGTATTGTGGGTTGTTCCAGGGAAATGGCCGGACGGGTAATGAAAGAAATGGAAGATAAAGGGCTAATCTCCGCACATGGGAAAACGATTGTGGTGTTTGGTACGCGTTGAGCTAATTTTTTAGCTATTTACCGATCATTTTTTCTGGCTTGCTGTACTGTCTCGTAAGCTTTGGTGATTTTTTGGGTTTTTTCCTTAGCAAGTTTCATCATTTCTTCTGGCAAACCTTTTGCCACCAGCTTGTCGGGGTGATTTTGGCTCATTAACCGGCGATAGGCTTTTTTTACTTCCTCCTCGCTGGCTGATTGGGTTAACCCCAACACCTCATAAGCGTCTTGTAAGCTTGATTGCTCTCGGCGGGGTGGTTGGTACTGGTGGTTGCTGTGTTGATAATTGCGGTTATAAAAACGCTGCTGGGCAAGCACCCGTATTTTCAGGCGTTCGTAATCAAAATGGGAAACCCGAAGTTGCCCGCATATATGCAGTAACAGCTTTTCTTCTTTGCTATCTAACGATCCATCAGCCAAGGCTTCCTGCATTTGGATTTCCAGGAACATGCGGATAAGGTCTGTACGGCGATGACATTCCTGGTAAAACTGCGCTAAAACGTCGTCCAAGGGAAAATCAGCGCTTTTCCCTTGCTGGAAAAGATTGACAGCCGTTGTACGCATCTCGCCGGATATGGACATTTGGTCCATGATGCGATTAGCCAAGGATATTTCTTCCGGGGAAACGCGCCCATCCGCCTTGGCAATATGCCCCATCACCGAAAAGGTTGCGGTAAAAAATGCCATTTGCACACGGTGTTGGTCGCCTGGCCTAAGGGTTTCATGTGCATCCAGTCTAATCATGCCAATATCGAATTGATGACCCAGAGAGACTCCCAACACGCCACCCAACGGCCCTCCCAGCATAAAACCAAACGCGCCGCCCAAAAATTTACCCAGCCAACTCATCGATACCCGTCCTGCTTATGTAATAAAAAATGATAGAATCATATAAAGGTTTTCAGCATAGTCATCTTATCTTGTCGAAAGAGCAAGATGAATAGTTAGAATCATTGCCTGCATATTATCAAAATCCTTTAATTCGAGGTGCTATGACTGCTCCAGAAGCGCTTTATCAATCAAACCTGCCGTCCCTGACTTTACGCGCACGGGGAAAAGTCCGGGATATTTATCATATTGATGACCAGCACATGTTGATTGTGACGACTGATAGGCTGTCAGCGTTTGATGTCATTTTACCTGATCCGATTCCCGGTAAGGGACTTATGTTAACGCGTATTTCCAACTTCTGGTTTGATAAACTAAGCCACGTCATTCCCAATCATTTGGCTGCAATTCCCTTATCCGACATTGTGCCTGACCCTACAGAACGCGCACAAATTGAAGGCCGCGCCATTGTGGTGAAATTGTTAAAGCCCTTGCCTGTTGAAGCCATCGTCCGGGGCTACCTGATCGGTTCCGGCTGGAAAGACTACCTTAAATCCGGCGCTGTTTGCGGCATCGCTTTGCCGAAAGGCCTGCAACAAGCACAACAATTGCCAGAACCCATCTTCACGCCGTCAACTAAAGCCGCCGCCGACCAGCACGACGAGAATGTTTCCTTTGAAAAAACGGTTGAACTGATGGGGCAAGCACTGGCAGAACAGGTGCGCGACACCAGCTTAAGGTTGTACAAAGAAGCCGCTGAATACGCCAAAGAGCGTGGCATTATCATTGCCGATACCAAATTCGAATTCGGTGTCGATGAGGAAGGCTTGTTGTATGTGATTGATGAAGTGTTAACACCGGATTCTTCAAGATTCTGGCCAGCAGACCAATACCAGGTCGGCATCAGCCCGCCCAGCTTTGACAAGCAGTACGTCCGCGATTATCTGGAAACCCTGGATTGGAATAAAATCGCGCCAGGGCCGCATTTGCCCAAGGAAGTTTTGGCGCATTGTGCAGCCAAATACCGGGAAGCAGAAGCCATATTGACAGGAAGTTAAATCAACCCATGCTCTGCAAAGGAATAAGGCTCCCCGTCGCCAATAATAAAGTGATCCAGCACCCGAATATCAAACAACGCCAAACCTTGTTTGAGTTTTTCGGTGATGTGTTTGTCGGCTGGGCTGGGTTCGGCAATGCCGGAAGGGTGGTTATGGGCAAAGATGACGGCGGCAGCGTTGTGGTGTAATGCCTGTTTCGCCACTTCCCTGGGGTAAACGCTGGCTGCGTCTATCGTGCCACGGAATAACTCGGTCAATTGAATGACGCGGTTCTGGTTGTCGAGGAATAAACAGGCGAACACCTCATAACTATAGCCGCGAAGTTGGGCGCTAAGATAAGCGCGGGTAATGTCCGGGCTGCTTAAGGCATCGCCGCGTTGCAGGGATTCTTTAAAATGCCGTTTTGCCATTTCCATCACAGCCTGTAGTTGGGCATATTTGGCATCACCCAAGCCGTGGCCTTGGCAAAACCGCTGCTGATCGGCACTGAGCAAGGCTTTTAAAGAGCCAAAATGATCGAGTAACTCACGCGCTAAATCTACCGCTGATTTTCCAGGTGTGCCTGTCCGCAGAAAAATGGCGAGTAATTCGGCATCTGTCAACGCACTGGGCCCGCGTCTTAACAGTTTTTCTCTCGGCCTATCATCGGCGGCCCAATCTTTGATAGCCATCGCACTTCCTTTAAATAAAACCTAAGCTTAGAAGAATTTGTCTATAATTGCCATTACGTTTTGGCCGGAACAAACTTGGACACTCCCTTTAGAAAACACGTTCTGTTGGCAATTTGCGGTGGTATCGCCGCTTATAAGTCTGCTGAATTAGTTAGATTATTACGCAAACAGGGCTGTGAAGTGCGCGTGGTCATGACCCGTTCTGCACGGGAATTTGTCAACCCATTGACCTTCCAGGCACTATCGGGCAATCCGGTGCATACGGAACTGCTTGATGTTGATGAAGAAAATGCGATGGGGCATATTAATCTGGCGCGTTGGGCTGATGTCGTGGTGATTGCGCCCACTACCGCAAACACACTGGCGAAATGCGCCCACGGCTTGGCTGATGACCTGGTAACAACCTTATTCTTGGCGGCAACTTGCCCTGTTTACATGGCTCCTGCCATGAACCAAGCCATGTGGAACAAGGCGATAACCCAAGAAAATATACGTAAACTTGAAAACTATGGAGTCAACTTTATCGGCCCAGGTTCCGGCGATCAAGCGTGTGGTGAAATAGGTAAGGGCCGAATGGCAGAACCTGCCGAAATCTGCCAACGGCTATTAGCCGAGCCGAGAATGACAGTTCTCCAAAGTGTTAAAGTTTTGGTCAGCGCGGGGCCGACGCGGGAATATATTGATCCAGTGCGTTACATCACCAATCGTAGTTCCGGCAAAATGGGTTACGCACTCGCTCGCGCCGCTTTACAGGCCGGAGCACAAGTCTCGCTGGTTAGCGGCCCGGTGAACCTCTCCTCTCCCGCTGGGCTTGATATTGTGAATGTGGAAACTGCGTCACAAATGTACGATGCGGTTTTGACGCGGGCTGTTAATGCTGATATTTATATAGGTGCGGCCGCTGTTGCTGATTACAGACCTATAGCGATGGAAAAAGATAAAATCAAGAAACAGGCCGATCAAACAAATCTGGTTTTACATAAGACTAAAGATATACTGACCGATGTCGCCCGATTGAATAATGCGCCATTTACGGTCGGCTTCGCGGCGGAAACCAATGACCTTGAAGTTTATGCACAAGAAAAGCTGCGTAAAAAAAATTTGGATATGATTGCCGCCAACTGGGTAGGGCAAGAACAAGGCGGTTTCGATAGCGAGCAAAATGCCTTAGAGGTGTTCTGGGATCAAGGCCACGCATCCCTGGCAATGACGGACAAAAATCAATTGGCAGAACAGTTAATCAACTTAATCGCAACAAGATTTAATGAAAAAAATAGAAGTTAAAATCCTGGATAGCCGCATCGGCAATGAAATCCCACTGCCGGAATATGCCACATCCGGCTCAGCCGGATTGGATCTGCGGGCGTGTTTGGATGTAGCCACGGAATTGAGGCCAGGTGAAACTTTGCTGATTCCAACGGGTCTTGCGATCCATATTGGCGACCATCACTTGGCTGCCGTCCTCTTACCCAGATCAGGATTAGGCCATAAACACGGCATCGTCCTAGGCAATTTGGTCGGTTTGATCGACTCCGACTATCAAGGCCAGATTTTCGTGTCGTGCTGGAATCGCGGCAATACCGCTTTCACCATCAATATCGGCGAACGGATTGCACAAATGGTTTTTGTCCCCGTCGTGCAGGTAGCATTGGAGCAGGTCGAGGAGTTTCATGAAAGTTCCCGTGCTGATGGCGGTTTTGGCCATACTGGGAGGCATTGATGGTTTTTTTGGTTGAGGTGTATTAATGGAACGTATAGTTGCTACATTAGCAGTAATTTGTATTTTGATGGTGATAGTCGCAGGTTCCGGCGCTTTTTTGCTATCCAATATATTCATTTCGAAATCAAAAGTGGATGCCGTTTCTGCGACTGCCAAAGGGGTATCTTTGTCGCTGTCTGAACAGGTTAACCTATTGGACAATCTTTTGGATAAAATGGCGCAAGATCCTGACATTATCAATGCTGTAGCCCAGAATAATCCTGAACTGTTGACAAATGCTGAAAAAAAACTGGCAGATCATTTTCCAGGTATCCTTTCGATAGAATTTATATTGCCGGAAGCTAAAGATCCCAGCAAGCCAACCACTACGGGCATGAGTTTTGCTGATCTTGATATTGCAAGAAAAACCTTCGAAAAAAATCAACCGACTGCCATTCAAGGCGATTTGGGTGCGGACAGACATCTGGCTATTGCCCGACGAATCATGCAAAATGATGCCGCCATAGGTGTAGTTTTGGCGAGAGTGAATTTTGATTTTATTGGCAGGATACTCTCTGCAACACCATTGGAAAAAGGCTATATCGAGTTAAGACAAGGCAAGCTGGTGCTGGCCTCCACGGGTGAGAAACTCGATCAAGAAGAAATTGACAATGACCCCGTCAAAGTGCCAAACACCGAATGGGAACTCTACTATGACAATAGTAGCCCAACTGGCGTAATCGAATTTTCACTGATGCTCGCTGTTGTTTTGATACCCGCATTAGTGGTTGCATTAGGTTTTGTCATGGGTTACCGGAAGCTGTCTGATTTGTTGGCACAAGATATGTCTTGGCTTACGAAGGCATTTAAAGATATTTTGACAGAAAAGCCATTAGGCGACTATCCGGTTAAATTAGGCGAAACCAGAAACCTTATATCGACTTTAGCGCAATTTAAACGGGTCGTAAACGATAAATGGTTTGAAATGTGAAAACCACAACGATACAAAAGAACATGATAAGCTGCTGCTTATTAAGGCACACAGCGATTAAATTTGGGCAGTCCAAAGACTTTAAAAGCCTGCCTGAGTGGCTTGATCAAACAAATCCTCACTAGCCATACACTTTGATAGGGGTACAGAATGGAACGATTGTTCTCGGTGTTGACATTTATTGCCATCCTTATGATTTTGATAGCGGGAACTGGCGTTTACCTGTCATCCAAAATGGTAGTGGCGCAAGCAAAAGAAGACGCGGCACTGTCTTCTGCCAAGGGGGTGGTGCAGTCACTTAGTGACCAAATAAAACTGCTCGACCGCTCATTAGATAAAATGGCTCAAGACCCTGATGTCATTGCTGCCATTACCAGCGGCAATCCGGGTTCTTTAAGTGCGATGGCCGCCCAGATTGAAAAATATTTTCCTGCCGCCAGAAAAATCAGGTTGTTACCTGTTGGTGTTATCGAACTAGACGAAATCAACGTACCCCGTATGGGTTATGGTGACCTCGATATGGTAAAAGCAACATTTCAGGATAATCCATTGCCTGCTATTCAAGGCGACGCGGGGCCAGACAGGCATCTCGCCATAACACGCAAAATTATGCAGGATAACCAAACCGTGGGGGTTATTCTGGCGAGCTTGAGCTTTGACTTTATTAACCAAAGCCTACAGGATGCAGCGATTGAAAACGGCTATATGGAGCTTAAGCAAGAGAAACTTACATTGTCTAGCGCTGGAGAAAAAAATGGTTCGGATGAAGACTTCAATAAGCTCAATGTCACCGGCACTAGTTGGGATTTATACTATCGGGATCCCCATAGTGGCAGTCTTGGTCAAACTTCACTTATTATTGGATTGATTCTCATCCCAGCTTTGTTTGCTTTAGCGGCTTTTTTTATTGCTTATCGACAATTTTCTGTGCGGCTAGCGCAAGACCTGGATTGGATTGTGAAAGCTTTCAAAGACATCCTTGGAGATAAACCACAAGGTAGCTATCCGGTCAGCTTGACTGGAATGGATGTTGTCATCTCATCAATGGCTCGTCTTAAAAGAGAAGTCGAAAAACAAGGGCTTAGTGCTATTACAAATGCCGATGATGATTTTGAATTGGAGGGCTATTTTCATGAATTAGGCCATCCCGAGCCAACAACACAAAAAAACCTAGTCCATGCAAATTCGAAGCAAACTACAACAAGCTCAGGCATTGAAGTTACTGAACACGAAGCCATTCCCGAAAAGCCGGTAGTCAATACACCAGAGATAATCGAAAACAAACCGGAAACACCTAAAAAAACCGACCAGGACTCGGTCATTTTTAGGGCTTATGATATTCGCGGCATCGTTGGTAAAACGCTAACCAAGGAAATCGTCTACGACATTGGCAGGGCTGTGGGTTCCGAAGCCAAAGAATTGGGCTGTAAAACCGTCGTCGTTGGCAGGGATGGGAGAATATCAAGCCCCGAACTGGCAGAAGCTTTGTCCCAAGGCATCGTGTCAACCGGTTGCCATGTCTTGGATATAGGGATGATACCCACGCCAGTATTATATTTTGTCGTCCAACACACTGATGGCCGCACAGGTGTCATGATCACGGGTAGCCACAACCCATCCGAATACAATGGCCTGAAGATGGTGATCAAGGGCGAGACACTCGCGGGAGCCAGGATACAACAACTCAAACAACGCATTGACAACCAGGCTTTTGTCACTGGAGAAGGTTCCATAGAACAAAATGGCATGTTTGTGAGCGAGTATATAGGCACCGTGTGCGAGGATATTCAAGTCACCCGACCACTGAAAATCGTTCTGGATTGTGGCAATGGTGTCGCAGGTGAACTGGGGCCCGTACTCCTGAAAGCATTAGGCTGTGAAGTCATTGAACTGTTCTGTGATGTTGATGGCAATTTCCCCAACCATCATCCAGACCCAAGCAAGCCGGAAAATTTGGCTGAGTTAATCAGCGCAGTCAAACATTATAAGGCCGATTTGGGATTGGCATTTGACGGTGATGGCGACAGGTTGGGTGTGGTTGATTCATTAGGGAAAATCATCTGGCCTGACCGGCAAATGATGCTGTTTGCCAAAGATGTACTGGCTGGGAAACCAGGATCGGAAATCATTTACGATGTGAAATGCAGCCGGCATTTACCGGCTCAGATCATCAAATACGGCGGCAAGCCCTTGATGTGGAAAACAGGGCATTCATTTATGAAAGCCAAGCTTAAAGAAACCGGGGCCAAACTGGCTGGTGAAATGAGCGGCCATATTTTCTTTAACGACCGCTGGTTTGGTTTCGATGACGCCTTGTATTCGGCTGCTCGGCTGCTGCAAATACTGTCTGAAGACCACAGGACTAGTTCAGAGGTTTTTGCCGAATTCCCCGATAGCATCAATACACCTGAGCTAAACGTTGAGCTAGCCGAAGGTGAAAACTTCAAGTTCATAGCAAGCATGTTCGCCTCTGCAAACTTTGTCGGTGGCAAAACCACTGACATTGACGGCATGCGTATTGATTTTTCTGATGGCTGGGGATTGGTACGTGCATCCAATACCACGCCTTCATTGGTGATACGCTTTGAGGCGGACAGCAAAGAAGCCATGTCGAATATTCAAGACCAATTTCGGCAACTCATGCGCAAAGTAAAACCGGGCATTCAGTTACCTTTTTAGGCTTTTCGAGTAAAACAGAACCACCCCCACCAAAAAAATGGAACAAAGAACAGCACATCTCATTGCTGACGTATTAATTGAAGCGTTGCCTTACATCCAGCGTTTTAAAGGTAAAACAGTAGTTGTTAAATTTGGCGGAAACGCCATGGTTGATGAAGCGCTTAAAAACAGCTTTGCCAGGGATATTGTCTTAATGAAGCTGGTCGGTTTAAATCCGATTGTGATTCATGGTGGTGGCCCACAAATCGGTCAACTGCTGGCAAAACTCGGTAAAACCTCAGATTTTGTCGATGGCATGAGAGTGACCGACAGCGAAACCATGGATGTGGTTGAGATGGTATTAGGTGGACTGGTCAACAAAGACATCGTCAACCTTATCAATCGAAACGGTGGCAAGGCGGTCGGTTTGACCGGAAAAGACGGCGATTTTATCCGGGCAAGAAAACTTCATATTGAATCGAAAGATAAACTGGATCCCCGTCAGCCGGAAATCATTGACTTGGGACATGTCGGCGAAGTCGCCAGTATTGACCCCGCAGTCGTCAACATGCTGGGCTGTAGCGATTTTATCCCCGTCATTGCGCCGATAGGTGTGGGCGAGGATGGGCAATCTTACAATATCAATGCCGATCTGGTCGCTGGGAAAGTGGCAGAAATATTGAAAGCCGAGAAATTGATCCTGTTGACGAATACCCCAGGTATCCTTGATAAACAAGGCAGCTTACTAACTGGGCTAACGCTGAAAGATGTAGACGATTTGATTGCCGACGGCACTATCTCTGGCGGGATGATCCCTAAAACCCGCTGTGCCACCGATGCCATCAAGGGTGGCGTAAGCCGAGTACATATTATTGATGGCAGGGTTGAACACGCCGTGTTGCTGGAACTTTTTACCAACCAAGGCGTGGGTACGCTTTTACTAAACCGCTAATCCTAAGGGAAACCTCTAAAAACTCAAAACTCTCTCCTCCGCCCGCCAGGGATGGAGGAAGTGCGGCAGCGGGTAGGGAATCCGCGCCGCATCCCTTCGGAATGCCCACATGGACAAATATTTGCTCCTGCAATATCTGCATTCACCACATCCATGTGGCTTATGTAGGAGATAGGGACAACGCATGGAGAGCGGTTGCCGAGGGTGTTAAAATCACACTTTACACCCTCAACCTAGCCCTCTCCCAGAGGGAGGGGGGATTTATGGGATTCCTTAGAACCCCAATTACTCAGCTAAACTGGTTTCCAAGTAACGTTTAAAAGCAACCCTTATTTCCTGGACTTTCTTGCTGGCACATAACTCAACACCAATAGACGAATCCCGGCAACGGATGTCCAGGAAAAGCTTCTGCTTGTTGTCACCCAAGTCCACCTTAGATATGGCCAGACTCAGATCATTATCTTTATCTGGCGTTCGACCCATAATCAACTTGCCGGACTCAATTTCAGGCTCAGTGCTGTTAGATGATGTGGAATGTTTGGTAATAAAATCCCCAGCTATTTTCCAGGCTTTATCACACTCTGCATCAGTTTCGCACACGTAAACCCCCAATTCATTAGCGGCCTTGATCTCTTCCTTTTGTTTTTCCATCCTTTTCTGTTCAGCCGATTGGGTTAGTTGTTTATAACGGGCAATATCGGAATTGAATTGTTCGGCCACCTTATTCTTTTTTTCGATATGCTGGCTGATCTTAACGTAAGCAAGTTGGCTTTCTTTTTCTGTGGCCTTGATTTCATTGAGCAAAGCTTGGGGAATCTTTTCGCCATTTCTTTCGTGCGTCGCCGCCTGACGATGCTGCGTTTCCAGTTGATTATCCAAGCGCTTCAAATTGCTGATGGTCAGTTTTTGCTCGTTTTCCAGCTCCTGCAACCTGGCATTGTAAGTATTCTGCAAGTCCTCTAGTTTATTGTAAGTCACACGCAATGCTTTATCATGGTACATCTGTCGGTTAATGACCTTTTCTTGCGCCTCTTTCAAAGCAGTTAACAAATGATCAAGGGCTTCTTCAGAGCGAGTTTTTGCCTTTTCAGTGATTTCAACTACCCGTCCCTGCTTGCTTAATGTTTCTCGGCGGAGTTGCGAATGTTTTGGCGGCACCTGATCGGAAAAATAGGTGTTACCCTTATCATCCACCCATTTATACATTTTGTTTGCATATACGACCTGGCTGGCAAACAGGCCGATAAAACAAGCTATGAAAATAGTCGTCAATCTAATGCATGTGGTCATAATTACAAATTCAAGTCTTATTACGTCTACCGATTATAGGTTAGGAATGACAAATTTTAAATCTAATTAAGTCCCCAACTAAGGTAATTTTTAACATCCTTTGTTACGGACAATGATAACTGTAATGCCACATCTGCAACGAATATTATTATACTTGAAAATCAACTAATTAGGCTAGCCAATTGATGCAGTGGCGGCAAAATCACCATCTTGGCAAGCTGCAATAGCAGCAATGCGGCTAAAGGTGACAGGTCGATACCGCCAAAATCAGGTATGAATTTGCGGCAAGTGTCCAACAAAGGTTCTGTCAGGCTGTGGAGGATAGATGCCGTCGCATTAAAACTGCCTGGATTTAACCAACTCAGTATGGCCCTAGCAAATACCGCGTAAATAAACACATTAATCAACAAAGAAACCAAATTGCCGAAAGACAGCAAGGCAAGCGCACCAATGCCGATGCTAAAACCTTTCAACATCAATATTGAAAAATCTGCCAACATTTGCAAACTGAGGGCAAGGACTATTGAAGATGTATCTATTTTTCCTACTGGCGGAATGTAGCGGCGTAAGACTTTTAAAATGGGGTGGGTGATCTTGACCAGGAACTGGGAGATCGGGTTATAAAATTCGGCACGGCTCCATTGCAACAGGAAGCGTAGCATGACCGCCAGGATATACAGCGAAAACACGGAGTCGATGATAAAAATGGCCGGGTCGGTCATATAGTTTGCATTCATTAGTTGGCTTCCATTTGTTTGGACATTTCAATAGAGCGGTCTTTCGCCGCATGTAAGGCTTGTGACACGAGTTGGCTAAAACCGCCGCGCTCAAAGGTTTCTATCGCCTGTTGGGTTGTGCCGCCGGGTGAAGTGACTCGTCTACGCAGTTCGCCGGGTGATTCGGACGATTCCAGGGCTATTTTAGCCGCTCCCAGGGCAGTTTGCTGGATCAGCAGACGGGCGGTTGCTTCACTTAGTCCCAATTCAACTGCCACTTTTTCCATCGCTTCCATCAGCAGAAAATAATACGCAGGGCCGCTACCGGAAACTGCGGTAACTGCATCCAGCTCACTTTCATTCTCGACCCAGAGAGCAATACCCACAGATCGTAAAATAGTCTCCGCCAAATCGCGTTGTTCGGCACTGACCTTATCATTCGCATACAGGGCGGTTGCGCCCGTCAATACCAATGCCGGGGTGTTGGGCATACAACGCACGATTGCGGTATCAGTGCCCAACCACTTGCCCAGACTGGCTTGGTTAATCCCTGCGGCTATCGACACCACCAATTGGTAGTGTTTAATGAAAGGTGCGATTTCCTTAGCCACCTGCGCCAGTATTTGCGGCTTGACCGCCAACACCACCACATCGACCGCATCAATGACTTCCTGGTTGTTTTGCGTGACATTGATGTTAAGGTTTGCCGACAAGTTGTCCAGCGTTTCAGGGTTGATGTCCGACACCCAAAGCTGTTGGGGTTCATGGCCGCTGGCGACCAAGCCGTTGAGCAAGCTGGCAGCCATATTGCCGCCGCCGATAAAACCGATTTTCGTTGTTTTCATTTTTTTGTTGATTGGGAAAGTGAACGTATTCTACCCAATATAGGGTCAGACCTGAAAATCACAAGCGCATTCTTCATGATGCAATATGCTAAAGTAAGCTAAAAAGCCCGATTCGCCTATGATTGAAACGATTTACATAGAAGAAAACATCCAGCAACACCCTCGTGTCCAAAATATTTTGGCGCGTTTCCCCGCCGCTAGAAACATTATCTGTGGGCGCTATGGTGAAGTTTTCAATCCGAAAGCGCAAAATTTTCGCCTACAAAAACAAAAACCGTCGTTAATTCTGGCAGAAAAGTACAAAAATTTTGCTCTTGAAACGCCATTAGGTTACGGGATAGGCACAGACCGGAATTATTATTTTTCCCACATGCTCAATTGCCTGTACGACTGCCGGTATTGCTTTTTGCAAGGGATGTACCAATCCGCGAACTACGTACTCTTTGTCAATTACGAAGACTTTCAGGACGAAATCAAGCGTATTTGTGACCATTCTCCTACAGAAGATACCCACTTTTTTTCTGGATATGACTGCGATAGCTTGGCCTTGGAGCCTGTTACCGAATTTGCTGAACAGTTTTTGCCGTTTTTTGCCTCACTCCCCAATGCCTGGTTGGAATTAAGGACTAAAAGCACCCAGATCAGAAGCCTGACCAACCGGAAACCACTACCCCGCTGCGTTGTCGCTTTCAGTTTGACACCCACTGAGATCGCCTCCAAAGTGGAAGACAAAGCACCACCTCTGGAACGCCGTCTCGCGGCGATACAGAAATTGCAGCAACTAGGATGGCTAGTAGGCTTGCGCTTTGACCCGCTGATTTATCAAACTGGTTACCAGCAGCAGTATCAACAATTATTCGAGCAGGTATTTGCCATGATAGACCTTAAGCAATTGCATTCAGTCAGTTTGGGTGTGTTCCGCTTACCTGAGTCCTACTACAAAAAAATACATAAGCTTTATCCAGATGAAAAACTGTTTGCCAGTCCATTGGAACACCAAAACGGCATGGTCTCTTACCAACAAGAATTGGAACAGCAAATGATACAGTACTGCACGGAACAGTTGTTGAACTATATTCCAGCCAGTAAGTTTTTCCCATGCACGGTTTAACACGCACCATTTTGGTGACGGGAGCCAGCTCCGGCATAGGGCGTGCTGTCGCCAAAAACCTGCTTCAGCAAGGGCATGTTGTTATCGGCATATCCCGCGATTGCAGCCAGTTCAAATATTCCATGGCTAATTTCCATCCCGTGCAATTCAATCTTAGTCAGTTGCAAGAACTACCTCAGAAAATGCGAGAACTGGAACAGCAGTTTCCTGCTTTGGACACCGTTGTTTTTTGCGCTGGAGCTGGTCAATTTGGTTCTCTGGAAGAATTCTCCTACGCACAGATTCAAGCTTTAATGACAATAAACTTTACCAGCCCCCTGTTTTTGACCCGAGCCTTGCTCCCGTCCTTAAAGCGCAAAACCCGCAGTGATTTGATTTATATCGGCTCAGAAGCTGCGTTGAAAGGCAGCCGCAAAGGCGCAATCTACTGCGCCAGCAAATTTGCCTTGCGCGGCTTTACCCAAGCCTTACGTGAGGAATGCAGCAAAGACCAAGTACGCGTCTGCCTGATTAATCCCGGCATGGTGAAAACGCCATTTTTCGACCGCTTATCGTTTGCTCCCGGTGATGATGAAAGCAATTACCTGATACCGGAGGACGTTGCTGATGCAGTTTCTTATGTCATCAATTCACGGGCGCAGATGGTCATTGACGAAATCAACTTGAATCCAGCGACCAAGGTTGTAAAGAAAAAATAAGACGCTGCCGAACAGTGTTGCTTAACTATTCCGGTGTTGCAAAAAATGCAGTAATACCAATCCCAATAAGTTCTCATTGTTACCTTCTCCAAAGGGAGAAGGCCAGGATGAGGGGATTCATATAACAACTTTTTGGGATTGGTATAATTGGGGTCGTACAAGTTACCCGCCGCAGTAATTGCGGTCAGAGTAAAATTAATTTGATGATTAGGGACAGAACCGAGCAAAGAATTAATTTTACTCTGACCCCAATTATTACGTGGTGAAAAAATGGCCCATGCGCCGGATCACGCGGCATTAAACAAACCTCGCCTGGGCAGATCTGGGCAAGGGTGGTCGATGATAGCCAACCATTCGGCGGGTTACGCCGCGCAGGAAGGTCGGTGATTGCTTTGGTTCGGTGGGGTTGCGCGGCTAACACCGCCCTACAAGTGACCCGCCGTACTCGGTTACTTTTTATCCGACTTACGGCCTTATAGTTTTCGATTTTAGCCCGACTGGAGGCTTAAAGTTTTTCGGTCAACACCGACCCGGCGGCGGCGCAGCGTACGGCAATACAAGTGCCATTTTGCATAGTGTAAATTATGCGAACAAGAGGGGTGCGGAAAGCAGCCCCGACTTATTCGCATAATCCCGGGCATTATGTAACTTGGCGCGGGTTTGCCAGGACAACGCGAACGATGCGGTGAGGCACGAACGGCATCCTACGCATCTTACGGGTTGAGCCTTATGGGTTATTTTGTATAAAGCTTCTCTTTGATTAAGAAGGTATGTGAATCAATTTTATAGCTTGCACCACCACCAAAAATATCAGGTGCATTGTTTCGTAAGGTTGGTGCAAAATTTACTTCGTAATCGCTTCCTTTCATCTCAACAAAGATATCGTAGTTTCTTAATTCCGATAAGAATTCAAAAAGCCCATAATCTTTGTTATCCTTTTTCCTATTTGCTATTTCTTGTTTATTTCGAGAGATATATATAGAAAAATCAAGTTCATAGGCTGATAATATAGCTTTAAAATAATCCCCACGTAACGTAATTGGTTTATCCAAAGAGGTTACATATTCCTTTATGGCATTAGGTTTTTCGGATTCTTGTCCAAAGATATTGCCGGATGGAATTATGAACGCCAAAAACAGCAACCCTATTCCTAAGACATTATTTCTTTTCATATTTACTTTATTATTTATCTGCGAGGACCAGGACATTCGCAACCCTCTCTGAGAGTTTCCTCCCGACCTTTTTCATTTCGATTTGGATCAGGATAATAGACTTTTCTAAATCCACCCGGTGTTCCTAAATAACTGGGAGTCTGTCACATATCAGCACGCCATTTGTCGAAACCACGTCCCCATGAAAATACATCTTCCCAGCCATTTTTCGTGCATTGTCCATGTGTGTGATATCTCGCTACAGCTGGGATTAAATTTAGTGGCTGGCTTGCAGATGAACCTGTTGGCCCACCTTCATTTGGGTTGGTGGCGTAATAGCGCCCGTCACTTCCTTTATACACCGTTCCTGCCCATTCATTTTGACCGTTGGGATAAGTGCTATAAACCCAATCAAGAGCATCTACGGCGGCTCCAGGGATTGTATTAAATGGATCGCCAGGAGCTAACCCCAACGGATCGACCGCATTGACCGGGTTGCCATTGACATATGCATAGGTATTTAGCCATTAACAAGCGATGTGTTGTTATTAAAGCTAATCCGCTTTATGGTCTCTGTTGTAGCGTTTAAGTACCCGCTTAATATAAATAATATCAATGACAAAGAGAACTATTGATAAAACCGTATAGCTCCAAAACTTCATTTCCAATGATTGAAGCCTTGAGGCCTGTTCTGGAAATGACGATAACCAAGCAAAAGAGACAGCCTGACTAACCGCCCAACAGGACGTTAAAAATAAGACAATTATTAGGAATACCTGAAACCAAAGCTTATTTATTAACATGGCTACTTTGGCGTCATCTGTGGGCCAGTCCGACAGCTATTAACTGTACCGTATGCAAATGACTGACATTGATTAAATGGCGGTAAAAAACGACCTATTGGTTTTCCTATTTGGATCTTGCTGTTTACGCATTGTTCATCGACATTATTTATTTCTGTTGATTTAGTTGCTTGATCTTTTGAATGGTCAGTGACCTGGACGGGCATTCCATAACCTTCATATTCTTGACCAGGTGGAATATTTGGATCAGCCCCCATACCCCCAGATTTTGTGTCAGTCTCTACCCAACAATGATCGATAACACCATCCGCGATTTGAGCTGGTCTACATTTAATAAAAACTTTTAAACCCAACGGATCGACCGCATTAACTGGATTCCCGCCGACATAGGCGTACGTATTGATCCCCCCCTGCAACCCAATCGGGTCGCTCTGGATGTATCTTCCGTTGCCGGGGTCGTAATCCCTGAAGTAATTGTAGTTAAGCCCGGTCTCCTGGTCATGGTATTGGCCCGGGAAGCGCAGGTTGTAGGCGAAGTTTCCGAGGTTGCTTGGGTTTTCATTAGGGAGGCTGTTGCCAAATGCTTCAGATTCCCATGTCCAGACTGGCTTGTTGTCCGCTGGCCGGGTAATTTTCCTCGGCGTTGCCAGGTGGTCAGCGTGGACGTAGAAGATATCCGTTGTTGTGCCTTGGCTGGCGTTGGGCTTTAACACGGCGATGGGCAGGCCGCCCAACCAGACTGTTTCCTGGACGGGTTGCCCGGTTTGGTTGTATTCGCCTTGCAGTTGGCCTTTTTGGTTATAGGAAAACAGTGTGCTTGTGCCGTTGACGGTCTTCTTGACGCGCTGGCCGAGGGCGTTGTAGTCGTAGCTGGCATTCAGTGTGGTTGAGGTGGCGGTGGTGCGCCTACCTTGGGCGTTGTAGCCGTAGGTGATTGTGCCGTCGCTGGACAGGTTTCCGGTCGGGTCGTAGCTGTAGTTGGCAGTTTGTATGCCGTCGGTCTTTTGCTGTAGCTTGTTGCTGCCGGGGTCGATGGTGCTGGCTTCGGTGGTGTTATTGACTGTCTTGCCGGTGCGGTTGCCGCTGAGGTCGTAGCTGTAGCCCAGGCTGGTGAGGTTGAACGCGCCGACCTGGTTGCTGGTGAGCCGATCCAGGCCATCATAGCCGTAAGCCTGGTCGAGGGTCGGGGCAACATTGTCGAATATGCCGGTTATCTTCCCTGCGGCATCGTAGCTGTAGTTGCGGAGCGTCGGCAATTGGCTTTGTGTGTCCAGCCCTAAGCTGATGGCAATGGGTTTTCCCGCCAGATTGTAGTGCCGTTCGCTGGTTGTGCCATTGCCCCACATCCAGCCCGAGATCTGGCCGTCGGGTTCGTAGGTGATCTGGTCGATTAAGGGCTGGGCGTTGACTGTGATTGATTGGGGGCGATCATTGAGCCACACGTAGCCGATGGTGTTGCCGCCCGGGGTGGCGGCCTGTACCAGTTGACCTGCGGTATTGTAGCTGTAAGCGGTGTTCTGGACGATTGTGCCTACCGTTTGGGTTTTGTTGGTGATGCGGCCATGGCTGTCGTAGTTGAAGGCCAGTGTGCTGTCGCCGTTGGCAAGGCTACAGATGCGGCCTATGCCGTTGGTGCAGGTGTCCCAGGTGTAAGTGAAGGCCTGGTCTTCGTAGGCGACCTGGGTGATGCGGTTTTGACTATCATAGCTGTAGGTCGCAATTTTTCCTCTTGCATCGGTGCGGGTCTTGAGGTTTCCGGCCTCATCGTAGGTGTTTTGGGTGGTGCCGGTGTCCGGGCTGGTCAGGCTCAACAGGTTGCCCAGGTTGTCCATCTGGTAATTGGTTTGGAGGTTGCGGGGGTCGGTGACCTGGGTGACTTGCCCTAAGGGGTCATAGGCGGTGTCGATTTGACCTAAAGTACTGCCAGTGACAGTAGGGTCGGGTTCAAGCTGGCGGACGGCCTGGTCGAGGCTGTCGTACTGGGTTTGGCGGTTATGGCCCAAAGGGTCGGTCGCTTGGGTCAGGTTGCCGTTGGGGTCGTATTGGTAAGTGCTGGTTGCAGGGGCCGCGAACTCGGCATAGGCGGTTTGCGCTTGGCTTAAGGTCGCGGTGCAGGTGTTGACCGTGCCAGTACAGGCACCATGCCAGCCTTGGAAGGCCGAGCCGCTGGCTGGATTTGCCGTGAGGGTGACGGCACTGTTGGGGGCGAAGCCGAAGGAACAGGTTTGTCCGCAGTCGATCCCTGCCGGGGAGCTAATGACATTTCCTGTGCCTGAGCCGGATTTGCTGACGGTGAGTTGCTTTTGTGCCAAGGCGAAGCTGGCGGTGACGGTTTGTGCCTGAGCCATAGTCACGGTACAAGTGCTGGTTGTTCCCGTGCAAGCGCCCGTCCAGCCGCCGAAGGTCGATCCTGCCGTTGGGGTGGCGGTGAGCGTAATGGCGGTGTTCGGGGCGAAATTGGCGGTGCAGGCGGCACCGCAGTCGATACCTGCGGGTGCGCTGGTGATTGTTCCCGTGCCTGTGCCATTGGTGGTGATGGCCAGTGCCAAGGGGATCAGGGTAAAGTTGGCAGTGACCGTTTGTGCTTGGGGCATCGTGGCCGTGCAAGTCGTCGTTGTACCCGTACATGCGCCTGTCCAGCCGTCGAAGGTCGATCCGGCGGTGGCTGTTGCCGTCAGGGTGACGGTGCTGCCCTGGTTGAAGTTGGCCGTACAAGTTGCCCCGCAGTCGATCCCGGCGGGTGAACTGCTAATCGTTCCTGTGCCGGTTTTGCTGACGGTCAATGGCACAGGAATGGTATTGAAGTTAGCCGTCACGGTTTGGGCGGCACTCAGCGTTACCGTACAAGTGGTTGCTGTGCCTGTACATGCGCCTGTCCAACTGGTGAAAGTCGAACCTGCGGTGGGTGCTGCGGTTAACGTGATTGTGCTGCCCTGGTTGAAATTGGCGGTGCAGGCCACCCCGCAACTGATTCCGGCGGGTGCGCTGGTTATCGTTCCTGTCCCCGTGCCGGATTTGGTGACGGCCAACTGGACTGGGATGGCCGTGAAGGTGGCGGTGACGGCTTTTGCGGCGGTCATGGCCACAGTACAAGTGGTCGTCGTGCCGGTACATGCGCCAGTCCAACTGGTGAAAGTCGAGCCAGCGCTGGCTGCTGCGGTCAGGGTGACGCTGGAATTCTGGTTGAAGTTGGCACTACAGGTAGTACCGCAGTTGATGCCTGCGGGTGTGCTGGTGATTGTTCCTGCGCCCGTTCCCGCTTTGGTGACGGCCAACTGCACTGGGATGACGGCAAAACTGGCGGTGACGGCTTTTGCGGCGGTCATGGCCACGGTGCAAGTGGTTGTCGTACCTGTACATGCGCCCGTCCAACTGGTGAAGGTCGAGCCTGCGCTGGCCGCTGCCGTCAAGGTGACGCTGGTGTTGGTGGTGAAGCTGAAGCTACAGGTGGCACCGCAGTTGATGCCAGCGGGGGCGCTGGTGACCGTGCCTACGCCCGTTCCGGCCCTGGTGACGGTCAATGGGACGACGGGCACAAAGCTGGCGGTGGCGGTCTTGGCCGCGCTCATGGCCACGGTACAGGTAGTCGCTGTGCCGGTGCAGGCACCGGTCCAGGCACTAAACTTGGAACCAGCGCTTGGCGCTGCCGTCAAGGTGACGCTGGTGTTGGTGGTAAAGCTAGAACTACAGGTCGCCCCGCAGTTGATCCCGGCGGGTGAGCTGGTGACCGTGCCTGTTCCCGTACCGGATTTGGTGACGGTGAGCTTGACGGTGGCGGCCTGGGCGATAGCTGGCAGCAGGAAGGCGGCAAGCAGGGTGAAAACCAGTAATAAGTTACTTTTCACAGTCGGTTTCATGTCTACAGCCCCTTATTGTGGCAACACAAGGTTTTGCAGGCGCGATAACGCGTCGTACACCTTGGTCTGGCTGCGGGCCAACTGGCTGTTGGGGTCGGTCAGGTCTTCTTTGGTGCGGTTGCCCATGGTGTCCAGGGTGTAGCTGCGGGTATTGCCCAGTTGGTCTTTGACTTCTATTAACCTATGGGCGTTGTCGTAGCGGTAGGCCAGGTAAGCGCCGTTGGGTTGGGTGGTGCGGGTCAGTAGCCCGGCTGGGTCGTAGCTGTAGGTGGTCGTCTCGCCGCCGACATCCATGGATAACAGCCTTTGGCGGACATCGTAGGCCATGGTCATCGTCAGCCCGTTCGGGTCGACGGCGATTTCCGGCAATCCATGCGGGGAATAGCGGGTGATGCGGGTGGTATGCCCCAAGGCATTGGCAACCTGTTTCAGTTGGCCCCGGCAACCCAGGTGGCCTCCGGTGCAGGCGGCATCTTCGTGGTAGTAGTCGTAAGCCACCAAATCAGATACATCAGTGCGCGGGCCGTCTTCGACTTTTTGCACCAGGATGCCGGATGCGGAATAGGTGTAGGTGGTGTCCCAGGCACGGACTTTGTTGGTGACCAAGTCTTTCAGGCTTTTGTGGGTGGTGTTGCCCTTGCTGTCATAAGAATAAGTCGTTTCCAGCCCCGGCTCGGTGGTCTTGGTGGGCAAGCGGAAGCTGGGATGCCATTCGGTAGAAATAATACGGGTTTGCGGGGTAGTTGCCCCTGTCGCCGTCAAGCCTTCGGTGCGGCTGGTTTCGAGGTTACGGGTTAAATCATAGGTATAGTTGGTGCGGTGGCCGTTGAAGTCGGTGCGGGAGGCGACATTGCCGTTGGCATCATAAGTTATGGCACTTGCGGAAGCCGCACAGCCGGAACCGCCGGGCTGGTCGCTGCCGGTGCTTTTGACCACGCCCAGGACGGTGGTGAAGTGGGTGGTGCGGATGGCGCCCAAGGGGTCGGTGACGGCGGTGCTGCTGCCGTCGGGGGCATAGGCCAGGCTGTATTTCTCGATGCCTCCGGTGGCGTGTTCGGTGCTGATGGCCTTGCCGCTGGCGTCGTATTGGTAGGTGGCGTAGCGCACGCCGTTCTCGTCGATGATGCCGGTGAGGGCGTTGGGCTGGAGGACACCTGCGGTGTTGGCTGTTTCCCCGGTATCGCTGCCATAGACGTAGGTCTTCTTGGGGTTGTCGGTCAGGTCGGCCGGGGTGTCGTCGGGGTAGGTGACGGTCTTTAAATTACCCGACGTATCATAGCTGTAGATTACTATACCACCATCCGGAAGTATTATTTGGCTGACATTACCTGCAGTAGAGTAAATAAAAGTGATTTGTCTGCCAAAATTGTCAGTTATGGTTTGGATAGCACCACCACCGTTATTGGAAAACGTTGTGGTGCGGGCAGAGTGAGTTATTATGGAGGTAAGAAAGCCGTTTGCATCATAGTTTTCGGTAGAATTAGTATTCGCATCAAAGTAATTCCAGCCACCGCCAATATTCTCTTTAAGTTTATCGGCAATGTCTGCGTCAGGCACCCAAGCATTGTTGACCAATTCGAAAGCAAGGTAGGTGCCGTTAGGGCGGGATGCCATTATTTCTGAAGGATAATTAAACGACAACCGACGATCAAAGCCAAAGCGCCAATTTTTGCCCACAATATTAATCGGACTAAAAACACCACTACTTATATAAGTTCTGTCTAAACTTAAACCATTCGACACATAATCAATTTCATTTTGGCTTTTTGTGCCTAGAGAAGCTTCAATAGGATTCCCAATTAAAATAGGATTATCCGCACAACAACCATTCTTACATATGGGTGGTGTCTTCGGACTGTAGAATTTCGATGATTGGCAGCTCAGTCCCCATCCAGGTAGGAAAATTGATTGATAGCCTACAGGGCAAAAAAAACCGGGTATGGAAGATCCCCTGTAATCGGGATTACCATAAGGAGTTGATCCGCAGTTACCCACATATCCGTTGTAGTAAGTCCCGTTGGCCTGCATACTATTCCTCCAGTAAGCAACAATCCCTAGATATCCCGTTGTAGAACCAAGGTATAAGCAAAAACCATTAAACGAACCGTAATATGCAGATGCATAATTTACCATCGCCTCCTCTGGCGAGGTATAAAAAGCATTTATACCAACAAATCCAATGACCTCGCTTGACGGCCACATAACTTTTCCAGGTGATTGGCAAGTCCCGTTACTGCATGTTGGCCTAGGAATAACTGATGAATTGACTTGCGCTGCCGTCATTGGAGCAGCTTGGCAGGATATTGAAAAAAGTTGCCATATTAGACAATATATCAAGGCCGTAAGATACTCTGTTAAAAATCAAGCTAAATTTGGTCATTCGGCAATGATTGGGATGGAATAAAAGCGGGAGTTGTCGAAAGGCTGGTTGTGCTTCAACATGCCGTGGATGGCGTGGAGCA
>Ga0302321_100000499_pt1 | contig 34049 bp, 33 predicted proteins | sample Fen_T0_1_FD_202505 | JGI IMG/M metagenome (GOLD analysis project Ga0302321, IMG submission 202505) | Peat permafrost microbial communities from Stordalen Mire near Abisko, Sweden - Fen_T0_1 | ecosystem: Environmental > Terrestrial > Soil > Wetlands > Permafrost | place: Sweden: Abisko... | reverse complement strand
AATGCGGGGGGTTTTTTTTTACAATTTTTTGTTGTGGGGGGCCCTTCCCCTACGGCTATTGGGGGGGCGTTTTCCGCCTGCCCCCACGGCCCGGCGTAGAGGTCGGCCAAAGGATCCGTCACCTGGCGGCGAGGTGAACGGCCAGTTCGCGTAACTACGCGTTCATCTTATGTAAACTTTCGGATTCACTGGATCGCTAGACTACGCCAGAACGTTAGGACCGCCTAGCCGCTTCCGATCATGGGCTTCAATTACGAGCGTGATCTTCACGAGATGGTTCACGACACCATGCATCGCTCCGAGTCGATGATGGCACGCGTGTACGGTAGCTTCTCCCAAGATCGCATGGCGCACAACTGGGACAAGTTCGCCCTCGACGCCTACCAGTCACCTTCTTATGGTTTTAGCGGCTGTGGTAACGGCCACTGGACGCCAACCAGCACGAGCGAATACGACTACGCTAACACGCGAACCGTCGACTCCTACTGTGACGACTTCTACAACTACCCGAACCTCGCGGCCAATCCTGCGAGCGTAAAGAAGCCGATCACCTGCACTGCCTGGGGCTGCGAATCGCTCGGCTTCTATCGCTGGTGGTACCAACGCTTCCCCAAGGCTTCGGGCACCGCCCCCGATGGCAAGTTCCTCGACTGGTGGCGCTACTTCGTGAACGCAGGTGACGTGCGCCTGACGGATCCAGCCGCAGCCACCTGCAGCAGCGAATACGAGGCGGGTTGGTGTCAGTCGACCGTCGATGGCGTCTACGGCACCTGCAACGCGAACGAGTGGGCCACGGCAAACGTGCCCACTGGGTGGGTCAAGTTGACCTTCCCAGCTTCGCGCTCGGTCAGCTCGGTGACGCGGTATGACCGTGCCTGCGACGAGCAAGTCACTTCAGGTCACATCGAGTTCTCCAATGGCTCCGCCAACGTCAGCTTCGGCGCGCTGCAGAACGCCGGTACGACCGGGACCACGGTGTCGTTCACTTCGCGCAATGTCACCTGGATCAAAGTCGTGATCGATTCCAGCACCGGTACCAACCCGGGCATTGGCGAGATCGTCGTCAACTAGTCGCTAAACGAACTCATCCACTGCAGTAAATCCAGGAGCCCGGCTGGTCCAACGCCAGTCGGGCTTTTGCGTCTTGGACTGCAGTCAGCTCCGGAGGCTCTAGCCCACGAGCGCTTTCGGGCAGTTGGAGGGTGAGCGACGCGCGCAAGATGCTGCTCGCCCTCGAGATATTCGAGAATGCTCGACGTCGATTGTCGAGACGACTAGAAGATCTGGTATGACATTGACACGAAGCTTGGGACAGGGGCTTGTCGTCTCTCCACTGGGGCTAGGATGCATGGGGATGTCCGCGTTCTATGGCACGGCAGACCAGGAAGAGTCAGTTCGGACACTGCATCGTGCACTTGAGCTCGGCTGCACCTTCCTCGACACCGCCGAGATGTATGGCCCGTACACCAATGAGGAGCTGCTGGGCAAAGCGCTTTTGGGTAAGCGCCACCAAGCGGTGATTGCGACGAAATTCGGGATCCGCGCCGAAACGACCGCCAATGGTCAGGTGAGACGTGTTGTGGATGGTACTCCCGAAAACGTGCGCCGATCGGTCGAAGGATCCCTGAAGCGATTGCGCACCGACTTCATCGATCTTTACTACCAACATCGGATCGATCCGAACGTTCCAATCGAGGAGACGGTCGGTGCGCTGAGCGATTTGGTAAAGGAAGGCAAAGTCCGCTATCTTGGCCTGAGCGAAGCCGGGGCCGAGACGATTCGTCGCGCGCAGCGGGTGCACCCGATTGCCGCGGTGCAGAGCGAGTATTCACTCTGGTCGCGGGACATCGAAGCCGCGGTGATCCCGACGCTGCGTGAACTTGGTATTGGCCTGGTTGCCTATTCACCGCTGGGGCGAGGGTTTCTTTCCGGGCGCTTCCATTCGCCGGACGAACTCGACGCACAGGACTTCCGCCGGCTGCAGCCGCGCCTGATCGGCGACAACCTGACTCAGAATCAACGCATCGCCGATCTGGTCCGTACCCTAGCTGATCGTAAAGGCATAAGCATGGGGCAGCTCTCGCTTGCCTGGGTGCTCGCGCAAGGAGCAGATATCGTCCCCATACCGGGCACCAAACGGCGCGTGTACCTCGAGGAGAATTGGCAGGCGCTCGACGTGGCGTTGACTCGGGACGATATCGATCAACTGCAACGTGACCTGCCGCCAGCCGTGGGGGATCGCTACGACAGCAATGGCATGACCACCATCTATCGTTGATCAGATCCTGGCGTCCTGAGACAAAGGGGGGAATTGCGGCGGGTGACTCCCCCATAGGTTGCGTTCCCCACTCCGCGGAATTGCCTCGCCATCAGGGGCTGCCGTGGCACAATTGGAACCTGGAATGCGATGAGTCAGGAGGGACTACCATGTCGGAAATTCGCTCGCTGTCTTTGTGTTTCCTCCTCGGTTGGGTTGGTATTGCCTGCAGTGCTGCGACAACGAGTGGGGGAGATGCCGGCGTTTCTAGCTCGGCGGGTGCCGGGCAGACAAGCGTGTGCGTCGACAACATTCTGTGCATTCAGGGCACGCATTGGGATGCCGTGCAATGCAAGTGCGTCCCGGATCCGGTCGCCGCCACCGGCGGCGCGAACGGTTTTTGCGTCGACAACGTCCTTTGTATCCACGGTGACCATTGGGATCCCAAGCTCTGCAAATGCGTCGCCGATTAGGCGTATTTCCGCGCCCAAGTTGTCATGACTTCCAGCCAAGTGCGTACCGTCGAGCTACGTCCCTAGCAACCTCAAGGGAAGTCGGGACAGCAGGGCGTCGAATTCGCCTCGAAACGCATTTTGTTCACCCATCATCTCCACGTGGTGTCCTGAGCGCAGATGGATGTGCACGTTACAAGTCGCCTGCGCGCTGTCGCTGGCACAGTCGCAGAAACCTGCCCCTGCGTTGGGAGCAATTTCGAGCTGCACCTGTGGCGACGCGGCGCTCATTTGGATCCAATCCTCGTAGCGAAGTGGGGTTGCCTCAGGGGCGGCGATAGTCACGCTGATCCGTGTCTCACCGCGGGTGTAGCTGCGACGAATGAACTGCGGCTCGACGGCTAATGGACCAGCAATGAACGCACCCGCGCGTTCTGGAAGTGCAACGGCGAGCGTCCGCGTGGCACTGCCGGCGGTCAAGGCAGATGACCCCACCGCCGGTGTGGTGGCCGTGGGAACCTGGGGTTTGACGAACTTGAGCGCAAACCGATCGCTCGTACCCCGGCGAGTTCCAGCTTGCCTGGGCGATGAATTCCACGTTCGATCATCGTCGGGGTTTCGTAGAAAGCCGCTTGCGGATTCGAAGGTAAAGCCGGCACGAATGACCTCTTTTCGCACGAGATCCTCGTCGATACGGTGTAGGGTCTCGGCGGCGCTTTCACCGCTACCTGGCAAAGCGCTGCTATCGAGCACGAAGTATGCGCCGCCAGGGCGCAATGCAGCGAACACCGAATGATTCATGCGGTCACGATCTACCTTCGTCCACACCGTATCGTGATAGAAGAATGGACTGATGACGGCATCAAGTGGGCCCACATCTGGTGAAAGCGGGTCATCGAATTCGCGATCGATCCGGGCCACGCAGTTCATCACGGGCTTCTTCAGCCGCTCACTCAGAGGCCGCTCGGCGAAACGTTCGAGCACCCATCGCGGGTTCTGCGCGAATATCTGCCCTTCCGGGCAGAGCAGGCGCGCCAACAGTTCGGTAGTGTATCCACCGCCTGCGCCCAGTTCCGCCACGTGAGCGTTCACAGGCAAGTCGAGAAACACCAAGAATTGCTCCGGGTGCCGACCAGGGTCGAGCGCGCGATCCTCTGGCGAACGGTCTGGCGCTTGGACGATGGCCGCGTAATCGCGCCGCGGCGGCACCTTGCCGTCCGCCGGTAGCGCGGTAGCTGCGGCCACGGGAGCAAGTGCCCCCTGTTGGGACTTTATCGCGGCTCCACCGTCGGTCGGCGGGGACTGATGGCAAGCGACCGCAATCATCGTCAATGCGCCGAACATCACCGCTCGGCGTGATACAACTCCGTGACCTCGTGTCATGGGACAAACCTAGGGCAGGTCCGACTTAACTGACAGGGGCGGAGTAACCCCACGCCAGCTTCCTCTTCCCCGCCGCACGATACGTCGTGGTTGACGAAGCTTGGCGTGGGATAGGCCCTATCGACCTGCCTAGTTGTTCACTGCACCAGCATTGATCCACGCCGCCAGTCCATCCACCTCGGCCTGGGACAGCGCCAACGCGGCACCTGCCGGCATTGGGTTTCCACACGGCGCTGTGGTCCCCTGAAGCTTCGCATTCACCTTTTGCCAAATCAGACTGGTTGATGCGTTTCCTGGGTGCACGCGCAACAGGCCGGATACCGAAGCGCAGGTCACACCCGCTGAGCCGGTACCTGTACCCATGGCAGCTACCCCCGTTCCGCTAGCACCGACAAGGTTCGAATACGCAGCGATCTGAGTGCTCATGTCGAGCATCCCAATCACGGCTCCGTTGCCGGTGGAGTGGCATGGAAGACAGCGCGCGCTAATCGTAGAGCTGTAGATTGAGGCAAATGTTGCAGTGGCTGCTCCGGCGGTCCCAGCGGTCGAGGGAGTGCCGGCAGTGCCTGAATTCCCACCGCTCGCTGCTGCATTGCCCGCTGATCCATGTGTGGTGCCCGCGACGGCTGCGCCCGCCGTTCCTGCCGTGGAGCTGGCGCCTCCCGAAATAGCGACACCGCCCGAAGCACCCGCGCCACCAACACCTGACGCACCTGCAAGAGTGCCGCTGCCACCGGTCGTACCAGTTCCGCCCGAGGCACTCGCGCCGGAAGCACCGGACGTGCCAGCTGTAACGGCGCCGCCCGAGGCCAGTGCGCCGCCAACACTGGTCCCACCTGCTGATGTGGTCGCACCGCCGGCGGTGTGGCCGCCTGCGCTGGCATTGCCTCCCGATGTTCGACCGCCATTGCTCGCCATAGCGCCACCGGAGGTCGAATTTTGACCGCCAGAGCCATTATTGCCGTTGTTGCTGCTGCTGCTGCAATCGACCGCCAATTCAAGCGTACCAAGCAAAGCACCGACTAGCGCAACACGCCTAGTGACCAAGCCGTTGAAATCACGCGTCATGAATGAGCCTCCACCAATGAGGAATCTGAACGCACACGCTCGAATGCACCGAAAGGACGCGATGGCACTGTCCTGAAACACTGTCCTGGCGCACCTCCTCGCTACCCCTCGGAGCGTATGCAACGGAAGAACATAGGAACCAGGCGGAGGGCGGTCAAGCGCACCTCACCGAGTCAATCGCCCGGTGTCAGCGAAAATCGAGGCTCAGCCAAGCTTTAACCGACAATCGGAACGATCGACAGGAATTCCGTGGCGTGGAGTCGCGCCCCCAATGCCATGTGGTGGCACCCTGCGGGATCTGAGCTCGAGGCGCCGTTCTTGTTTGGTCCGGCGCAATAACATCGCAACGCCAGTACAAGCCGAAGCACGCCCGTCAGCACCGATACTCGGTGCTCCAGTTTTGCGACTTGGTCCATAAGCGGCGGCATACTTGGACTGTGATCATCGAACGTCACTACTGCGTTGACGCCGAGGCGAATCCAACTCATAGCTGTCGAGTATGGGATTCCAAGTTCCGGAAACAGCGTGGGATCACCAGAAGCAATGATCTGCGCCTTGATACGGTGGTCAAGGGTGCGGCGTTCGCGTTGATTCATCAGGCCGGGAAAGCTAGCGGCCAGATCAGCCACCGGTCCCCCTTCTCCGAAAACGCCAATGCTATCATGGCGCGCAATTGCATCGCCGCAGCTCCGGGATGTCCGGCGACGTAGCTGCGCTGTGTCCCAGGAGTCTTGACAACTGTTGCCACACGGCACAGGGCGCGTCTTTGCTCCACCAGTCTGCAACTCGATACCCCTTCACGGTGGCTCCACCGTGGCTTTCGTCCGACCTTCCGAGCTGGCACGTGGATTGCTATCATTGGGGCGTCATGCTGCTATCTTCGAGGCTTGTAGGCGTTGTGCTCGTAATGTGTCTCACACAGATCGCCGCTGCGCAAGACGCTGCGGCGACTACTGCAACTGACGTCCCCGCGATTCCCCTCCAAGCGGGTGCGGCGTCATTGGCTCCTGGTAGCGAGGATCTCGCTACTTCTACCAGAGTACCCGCACCATCAAAACCCGCGCCGCAATCCCCGGAGACGCATCCTAGAAACGCGGCGCTGAGAGATGCCGGAATCGCGATGACCGTAGTCGGATCAACTTTGCCGTTGGTTGGATACGCGCTCCACGCGTTGGGCGAGCCGGTCCATTGCATCGCGGAGTCGCCGTGCCCGTCGAACACGAACGAGCCCGGTGCAACCGGGTTGGCAATTGGCGGCATTGTCATCGCCGTGGTTGGAGTGCTGTTCATCTTCAGTGGCTCGAAGCAAATCCCCAACCGACCGGCGCATTCCCTTCGACAGGCAACCGAGAGTCTAAGCATTGGTTCGCAGAGTCTTCTGGTTTCTACGACGTGGTAAAGCTCGTGTGCGGGTGATGGTGGAGACGAGCTTCCAAAAACGCGGGTTGGCGATAGTGTCAAGCGCGGGCATGTCCTCGCAGAGAAACCGTGAAACGTGGAGTTTTCCGGTCGACACCGATCGCGGATGGCGCGATTGAAATCCCGCGGAAAGCCGAGAGCGCTTCCAAATGTGAAGAGGAGAAATTGGAGGCAGAGGTTCATGAGCGGCCGCTGACGGATAACAGCAGATAGCACGCCAATTCCCGATGAATTGCAGTCGATCTAACAAATGCACTATACGGGATGACAATGCGTGCCGCGCCACTCGGTGGGACCTCAGTATGGGTAGCGCAAGATCCGGAGTTTCGAGGCGCCTACGCGCCAGGCGAGCTCGTACGAGCCGGCGAACGGAACTGTGAGCGTCTGGGACGCCCAGGTGGGATCAAGTTGGCCGGAAAATACGGTCGTTTCGCTCGCCCACAACCAGTTGTCCAAGAAGGAACGAACCAGCTGTCCACCTGGTGTCCAGTAGAAAACGTCCATTCGATTGCCGCCCCATTGTCCACTAGCGGGCTGGCCTGCGGCACCGGTCATCATGCAGAAGGGCGTTACCCAAACAGAATTGGTGCCAATGAGTTGCCGCGCCGTTGCCCAGATGCATCCGTCCGAGCCCATCAGATGCACGTCAATTGAACTGTGAACGATGTGATCGATATCGAACGCAACGACCGTAGGGCGCGACGTCCAGCTAGGTGCGCCGTTTGGCATCGGCACATCCGCCCAGGCGGCGAGACTGTTGCCGTCGGGATCGAGCGTCGCGTATTTTAGCGTCTTGTTCGAAGTCACGCCCACGACGTAGAGAGTCCCATCACTGAATAGACCCCCCGAGACACCATAGGATAGCGCCGGCGCCTCGATCCATCTCCAGCTCTGCCACGTTTCGTCGTCACGTCGCCGTCCCCAGAGTTTGCCGCCGCTGTCGCGTACCATCAACCAAATCTTGTCCTTGTCGACCGCAAAAACCCCCGGTTGTTCGATCAATAGCGGAGCGGCTCCCGGCGCAAGTGCTATTGCGCTAGCGGCGTTCATCCCATCGTTTTCTCGCCTACGGATCTGAAGCTGTCCAGCTTCACTGATCCAGAAGTAATCGGTTATTGTCGGGCTGACAACCGCCGCGGCAATCGGTGACCCAAGCGCAAACCCGTCAAGGTCAATGACTCCGCTGAGGGTATTCCAGTAGAATTGCTGGATCTTGGCATCCGTGAACGCGGAATAGCGGCTCTCCAAATTGGACCCAGGTGCAAAGGCGCGACCAAGGACTGGGCCGCCCGCGTTGACTCCGGCGAGATAGTCTCGCTTATCGAAAGTCATCCAGCAAGCGCTGCCGATATCGTTTACCGTTGGCAGCAGCCCCAACTTGGGATCGCTAGGACTGCTGTTACCGACCCACATTTGGTCGCCTCGACTGGTCGGGTCGCCGCCTGGATCGACTTGAATGCCCAAATTCGGCAGTTCCGAACTCTGCAACAAGGGCTGCAACCATGGCGTCGTACGCCCTGGACTCATGTCCCAGCCCGCGCATTTGAGCGTCGTGAACTTGCAATTCTGTGCCCGTGAATCAAGGCTGGTCGTCGCAAAGTGGGTCGGTGTTTGAAAGTATCCGTAGGGAACACCTCCAACCAGCATGGGCTCCTTCAATCGCAGCAGCATCACGTCACGTCCCGAAGGTAGCCCGCCGAGGGAGCAGTCCGTATCCGTATAGCGAGCAACCAAGGCGACAGAACGTAGCTGCGTACCGTACTGCACGGCTATGTCTTTTGCGTCACGGTTGCAATTGAGACACGTGTTGGCCGTCAAAACCCAGCCATTAGTCATGAGTGTACCAGTACACGTTCTTTCAGGCGTCGTGATGAAGACCGCACCCAGCGTTGTGTCGAGCGCGGGTAGTGCAGACGAGGCACCGCCACTACTTCGAGTGGTGCCAGCCATTGCGCTAGGTCCACTTGTCCCCCCCAACCCTGTCTGCCCGCCTCGGGAATCACTCTTGGTTTCTGTGGTGCCTCCCCCACTCACACTGCCAAGGGTCGAGGCCCCGCTAGTTCCCGCAGCGCGCTGCAACTCAATTCGATCCAGTCCCAGTATTCCATTGCAGCCGGCCAGCCCTAGCAACCAACAAGCCGAGTGTTGTCTCGAACCGGGACCCAGCCGAAACCGCCAATACGTGGACGCCACGAATCGTGTGCTACCAGAGCAACCTCCCTTGCGCAACTTGACTGGGCGATATCCATTCACTAGCTTCGAGCGTAGCGAGCATGCCCGAACAAGTCTCCCACCGAAACGAGACCACGGAAATCCTCGATGCACCTGAGCGAGCACGGGACCTGGCCGTGTGGATTGAAGTTCTCAATGTTGGAGCGACGCCACGCCGTCGCTTGCTCACCAATGGAGCCGTCGTATTGGGGGCGGGTCTGGGCGCTGATATCGTGATTAGCGATCCTAGAGTGTCGCGTCGCCATCTGCAATTGGGATTTGCCGGTCGAAAAGTGGAAGCCATCGACTTGGGAAGTCGCAACGGTACATTTTGCAATGGCCAACGATTCACGCGCCTCACGATCGAACAGGACGCCACGCTTCAACTCGGAAACGTTCACGTGCGCCTAGTTCTGCGAGGGGGCAAAAACGATACTGACACTTCCGACGTACTTGAGCCCCGTGGGGTTGTCGGAAAGTGCGACCGGATGCTTCATGTATTTCGCCAGGTCGCAAGACTGAGCGGCTCAACTGTTCCAGTGCTTGTCACTGGCGAAACGGGAACGGGAAAAGAAGCCGTCGCGCGAGCCATTCACGAACGCTCACCCATGGGTAAGGGGCCGTTCGTCGTCGTCAACTGCGGCGGACTCGAGCATTTGAGCGCGCGAGCAACACTCTTCGGCCAGGGAACTATAGCCGGTGCCTTGGAGCGAAGTGCTGGAGGTACGCTATTGCTCGATTCCGTGGGCGAATTGCCGCAGGAGCTGCAGGCCCGCCTATTGGGCGTTCTGGACGATGAAACGTTCACTCGCGTCGGTGAAGGCCACGGCCGCAAACTTAGTATTAGGATCATCGCGACGTCGAAGGTGTCGCTCGCTTCGCTGGTGGGCCAGGGCGTTTTGCGAGCGGAGCTTTCCTATCGCTTCAGTGCGGTCAAGCTGGAATTGCCACCGCTTCGCGAGCGGGGCGACGATCTTGAGCTTCTCGCTCACCACTTCGCCGCCGAGTTCGACATCCGCCAGCTACCCGCCAAACTGCTTGCACAGCTCTATCGCTACGATTGGCCTGGTAACGTTCGAGAACTTCGCAACGTCATTCGCGGACACGCCGTTCTAGGGGAACTTCACTCTGCCCCCCAAACCACGCAAGCGGTCGGTTTCGACGGCCTGCTGCGATCGGTTCTCAACTTGGATCGTCCGTACCAAGAGCAGAAGGACGAACTCGTCAACAAGTTCATCGCAAGCTATCTCACGGAACTACTGCGCCGTACCCATGGCAACCAATCCGAAGCGGCCAAGATTGCCGGCCTTGACCGGGCCCACTTGAACAAGATGCTGGCCAAGCTGAAGCGCAGGGCAGTTGGCACGGGTTCAGCGTCAGAACCGCCCGGAAAACTCTACTCCGAGTGAGCTCCGGTTAGGAGAACCGGTCGGAGCGGCAAAGACAATAAGCCCCGCCGTTGCAAATCCCACACCGCCGGCAGTAAACGCAGCCGTCGACAAATTCCCATAGCGTCTGGCCCAATCGAGACGTGTCGCATAACGCTCCGGACAATTCAAGCCACTGCAATTCTCCAAAATCCCGTTTCGCTCACGCCACGCCAATATTCCGCTGACTGTCCCGAGGCAAGTCGAGAAGAGCCCGAACCCGAGAGCAACGTACGCACTGGTGGAAACAGTCGAGGATTCGTTGCGTGGAACGGGTGGTGGAACTGCGACAATGCTCATCGGCCGTAGTGCCGGCGGCAAAGCAACTCGCGCCTCAGCCGTGGGTTTTGGTGGTCGCTCGTAGGGGCCGAGTTTGATGGTGAGCGATTGCTGACCCGAAGCCAAATTGAAGGAACGCAAGTCAATTGCTTTGCCGTCGCGCAGAATGGTCAATTGATGTTGTCCCGGATCGAGCTGTATTCGAGAGGCTGCGAGTGAGGACTGCACGACTTGCAGGGGCAATGGCTTTGCGTCGAGATTTACCGCTAGCTGAACGTCGCTCGGTCCGTCTAACTGGATTTCCACCTCAGGGATATTGCGAACGAGATCAGCCAACTCGGCCTTCGCCGTCTCCCGCGCTTGAGCCCAAGGCGCCGGTGCTTGCGCCGAAACATCCTCGCCGGCTACGCCCTGCAGTTGGCTGCGTGCCTCGAGCCAATGCCCCAAGTTCTTCAGGCATCGCGCCCTGAAGAGCCCAAAAACCGGAGAATGCATCACCCGTTCTGCCTGCGAAAACCCCGCCAATGCTTCAGACCACCGCTCCTGCCGAAAATCCTCGAGCGCCATTTTGCCGAACTTGAGTGCAGTGTCGGAACCGGCAAACTTATCAGGCACAGCAGCCATAGCCCGATCCGTTGCCAAAGCGCAGCATAGCAAGCCTATGGCAACGGCCGTTTGCCTCGGCATACTACTTTGCCTCCACCGGCAAACCGAATATCGGATCGATGCTGCGCGATGAGGGATTCCTCGTGACCGATGGTTTCTGATGAGTTGGCGACGCGCCCCTTTTACGGATTGCGCTGGTCTTCACCGCAGCAGGACCGCTCGATGGATCGGCCGGTTCGAAGCGCCAAGTGGACGGAAGTGCATCCCAGCGCTCAGAACTTGCCTGACCGAGCGGTCCTTCGCTGACAGCCACGTCGACGGGCTTCACCGGACTACGCGCATCATTCGCTGCAGGTCGTTGCCTCAGAAGCGTGCTTCCCATGGCCCCCATAACAAGCGACATTGCCGCAATCGCAGCTCGACTTTTGAGCGCTTGGCGAACCCTAAGCCCGAAGGAATTCCTGGCGACGAGCAGCATTGCCGTGGTCGACCGGATCCCCGACGGACTTACCGTGTGCGGCCCTGAAGCGCCACCCGCCACGTTTGCCTCGAGGTTATCTGAATAGCGCTCGGCAATTTCAGTGAAGGCAGCGCCCATTTCCTCTGCACTCTCGAACCGGAAGCTGGGATTACGCGCGAACGCCTTTTCGAAGAACGCATCTAGTTCCTCGGGTAGCTCCGCGTTCACCGAAGTCGCCCGGGGAACTTCGCCAGCGCAGATTGCGAATAGCACTTCGGTGATGCTCTTTCCTCGAAACGCATCCTCCCCAGTCACGCTGCGGTAGAGCACCGCGCCCAACGACCAGAGGTCACTTGTCCCACCAACCACTTCCGAACGGGCTTGCTCGGGACTCATGTAGGCTGGTGACCCTACCAAAGCTCCCGATGTCGTGATGCGCGGTTCGTTCGTCAGCTGCTTGGCTATGCCAAAATCAAGCAACTTGCAGCGCACACTCGAAAATTCGGGCGTCGGCGAAACAATGAAAATGTTCCCCGGCGTCACGTCGCGATGAACCATGCCTTCGCGGTGGATCACAGCCAGCGCACGCGCCATTTGGCGCGCAACGGCAGCCGTAGCCGTCAATGACCAAGCCGCGCCTCGCTCCAACTGATTCCGCAGCGTTTCGCCCTCCAGCAGTTCCATCACCAGAAACGGCTGCTCGTCTACAATGCCAGCGTCAAACACCTGAACGATGTCTGGACTGCGCAGCCGAGCCATCGCGCAAGCCTCGCGTCTGAAGCGCGCAACAAACGGCGCCTCGCTTGCCCGGCGTTCAACCGCAAATTTGATTGCTACTGACGCGTTGAGGTGGGTGTGTCTCGCTTCCCACACCTCGCCCATACCACCCGCGCCAATGAAACGGACGAGCTCGTATCGCTCGGAGATAATCCTACCGGGGCAAAGCTGCTGCGAAGAGAAGGCGCGGTCCAACTGCCGCAGAGGCTACCCGAGAACTTACCAAGCGGCAAACCGCTGCAATCCTGCATAATTGGGCCAAACTCCGCTATAGGCTCTCAGGCGGAGGGCCAACCGTGCTGCGCCGTTATTCACCCGGATGGTCTGTCCGCACCTGAGCGTGGCTGGGTGTGCTGCTCAGACAACATTTGCGGGGCCCCGCCGACGCTTGTGTTCTCTGACACACAGAGTGTGGCTGTTCACACACATTGCAAGCCGCGCAGCATGCCGGAACTTGGCGCAGAAAACCATGGACACAATCACTCACGCGCGGTACAAGTTGGTTCGTTAGCGGTTCGGGGCGCGACCAACGCAAGCGACATTATCGGCACTTCCAGCCGGTAGTCTTCTACACCGCTAGCGGCAGGCGTGAGCGCGTTGCCGATTCTTGGTTTGCGTCCAAGCATCAATGGAGAAATTGAGTACATGAAAAATCGAAATCAAAAAACGTCAGCTGTTGGCTCACGCCGACTTCAAAAGCCCCTGAGACTTGCGTTTTCGGCAATCGCCCTATTGCCCCTCGGCTGTGGTCTAGACAGCCAAGAACTTCACGAAAGTGCGACTCGAGGTGGCACCGCGGAGGCAACGCCGGTCACTGCGGAGCAAGCCATTATCGGTGGAACTGCTGTAGACGGTTTAACCAGGCGCACGCTTGGGTTGGTTGCCGTTGGGGATGCCTCCGGGGGCCACTGTTCCGGGGCATTGGTTACGACCGATTGGGTGCTGACCGCTTCACACTGCATCAATTTTGCGATGCCAGAAGCCAACGGCTTTACTACAGCTGGGCCAGACCTAGTGAATGCAACGAACATCCGTTGGGGAATCAACGCCATCCGCCTCAAGAACACCGATCTTGCCATGGTACAGCTGGCCCCCATGGCTACCCCAGGGGAGTGGCCGACCATTGCACTGCAGCAGATGTATGATGGTGATTCGACAAAACTGGTTGGTCAGAATATCACCTGTTACGGGCGCGGCGCCACGGCGTACGCACCCGGTGGTGGGTTTACGGGCGGAACTGTTTGGAACAGCGTCACAAAGCCCGTCACGGGATACGTGAATACTTGGTCCGGCAAGAGTTACTATGAACTTGTCATTTCGGCAACCAGTACGGGTACCGAAATCCCCGCTCCGGGTGATTCGGGAGGGCCTTGCTATGTCGGCAACAAAATTGTCAGCGTGAACTCGTGGGGAGAGTTGGACTGCATCAATCCGACAACGGAGGACACGTGCAAAGCGACTGCAACGAAAGTGAAGAAGGTCCATTCCGCGGACACCCACCCGTACCTCGACTACATTCACAGCATTCCAGCGATAATGCCGCTGATGCCGACAACCTTGCAACTAGTAACAACCGAGATTTCTGCCGGACCCAATCAGCTGATGCATCGGATTCGCTATGCGGACGGAACCTGGGCTACGCTTGGTGATATCGAGGCCCAGGCGGGCGACATCGGATCGGTGCAGCATGCTGCAATCCAGACGAGTCGCGCGGGGCATACGCACGTGCTCGCGTCCAACAGCCTTGGTAAGCTGTACCACGCGGTGCGAACGACGGATGGCCAGTGGTCGCCATTTGGCGACCTTGGCGCGGTTGCCGGTTTGTCCGGAAGTGTATCGGACCTGGCGATCGCCGACGTCCGCGACGAGATGCATATGTTGGTTGTCAGTGACGGTAGCCTCTTGCATAATATTTTCAGCAACAACTATACGTGGAGCCCGTTCGGTAATGTCGAAGGCGTCATCGGTGACGTCGGTTGGATCAGAAAGGTGTCCGCGGCAGGGGATCGAGATGGGAACCTGCACGTTTGCGTGCTAAATACTGCTAACCAGCTCTTCCACACCATACGCTATCCAACGAGTTGGGCACCATTTGGTTTGGTCACCGACGATCAGACTTGGGATGTCAGCTGCAGCGTCGTCGCGGGAGAGCTGCATGTCACTCGCGCACGCGCAGCCTGGCCACATGGTCTCGAGCATCGCATTCGGCATGCCGATGGAAGCTGGGCCGCGTGGGGTGACGTTGACGCGGTAACTGGCACAGCGGTGAAGTTCAATAGCGTGTCGACCTCGGAGGTCAATGGTGACCTTTACGTCATTGCCGGCAACGACGGCGCGCTCTTTCACGCAATTCGGTATAGCTCACCCGCGAGTTGGTCCGGGTTCGTCAGTCTATCCAGTCAGGCTGGTTTCCCCAGCTTTGTTTCATACGACACTGACTAGTCGCGCTTCAACTGAATGAAGCCGGCGCATCATCAGCGCTCTGCGCCAGGCAGTGTCGTGGCGTAGGGCGCTGATGGGCTATTCGGCGATTGACGGGGAGCTCGTTGGGCAGAGTCGGAGTAAGCGTCGGCGAGAATGACTATTGTCGGATCCAATTCACGACGAATAGGCCGTGTCCACCGCTTTGGACTCCACCCGCTACCGGGGTGCCGGAGGCGTCGTTCGAGAGGTTATCGTTCAATGCATCCGTCAACCAGCGGCGCGGTGAACGGCCCGTCGCATAACTACCCGTTATGTAGCCTCATTTTGCCTCACTGGACGTCTCGCACACGCTAGCACTTTTGGTCATCCTGGCCACCACTCGAAGAGCGTCGTGCGATGCGCCTGCGCGGGGTGACGCCGCGTCAATTGACGGGTGCCGCGAATGCCAACAGTCCAGTCGCCAAACTTCAGCTGCTCGCATACCTCGAGCCAGAGCCCGGCTGTCCGTAGGAGTGGCGAACTCATCGGCGACGTATCTGCCAACACGGGAATCGATCCGGCCCGAGTCCGGTTAGGTAGCGAAGCTGCGAATCATCTGTTGGACGGCTTGACGGGTCAATTTGAGCCGTTCAGCCGCGCGAATCCGATTACCACCGGCCTGAGCGAGTGCCTGTTCGAGCATGGTTCGGCGCACTCGCGCGAGGACCTCGAAGTAGGGCACGCGTCCGACCTGCATGGCGATTTGCGGTTCAATGCACGGAGGCTGGGCGAGAACCGACTCGATCGTGGCAACGAACGTAGCGAGGTCGAGCGGCTTCGGAAGGTACGCCGCCGTTCCTGCTTGTGCGAGTTGGAACGCTTCGACTGGGGTCGCTTGATCGCTGACCGCAACCACGATTGGGCTGGGGCGTAGGGTCGACGCGAGCGTCGCCAGCCTCAAGCCACTGCCACCGCCAGCAAGTCGCAGGTCCGTGATCAACAGATCCGGAGCGGATTTGAGCAGTGCGATAGCCTGCTGTTCATCCGATGCCTCGTGCACTGCAGCGCCCCAATCCCGCAGGGCCCGTTTCATGTTCGAGCGAGCGCTCTCGTCGCTGTCCGCGAGCACAACTGCGAGTCTGTCCGTGTCCACTGCTGCACCAGACATACGGCAACCCTCACCTAGGCGCGCCTAGTATTCGATTGGGTGAATACAACACCACTGCCATGTTGTCACGTCAACCTATTTGCAGCGCCACGCACGCGACGTCTAGACTTGCGACGCTGACAGTGTTGGGTTTCGGCAACTTCACCCGTTCGATGCTACGACGAAGGCAGCATGGACTTGGGTTTGATGTTTTGCGATCCCATAAGGCAGAGCAGCTCTCGTTTGAGTAATGGGCAGCATCCCCCCCCCATGGGAATTCCCTAATCCCTTACTCGCTAGGCCCGTTGCGAGTCCACTTGCGACGCACCATTGTCGCGCGTCTCGTTTTCGACCCGCAAAAGGTCTGGTTCATGGCCTACCAGATGGGCACACCGGTATACCATGGCCGCGCGCGTCGTAACCTTGAGCTTGAGGAAGATTCGCCTTAGGTGCGCAGACACGGTCCATTCGCTGATCCTCAACTGATCCGCGATCTGCTTGTTCAACTTCCCCGCGGCAACCAGCGACGCAATCTGCAATTCCCGCTGCGACAGCAGGTCTGCGGGCGAGGACTCGGTCGCCGAAGGAGTCGTGGCCCGACAGGTAAGGGCATAGGTCTGCCCTGAAAGCGCGAAGCGGGCGATTTCGCCCGAAAGCGCCTTACCACCATCGCGTCGTCGATCATCGAGCGGGACAACGCACAGCAGGTGGTCCCCAAGGCCAAACTCGATGGGCCCACGGATCTCCATGGCAGTATCTTGAGACCAGGTTCGTGATTCGTCACTGCAAGCTTGTTTGCACTCCCCGCGCTGGTGCGGTGCTGAACAGGTGCATCGGTCATGCTTGCTCATGTTGGCTACCGCTCGAAGGTTGGCAGCCCGGAAGCGTTGACGAGCCCCTGCGGTGTCCATGGACCTCCGCGCGCCAAGACGCGTGCTGACTGTGACGCAACCAAGGTTCTTCGTTGGACCGGTGGGGCTGGCTCGCGAATTCCGAGGATTGCTGCAAGGTTTGCCCGTGGACGTCGCGACAAGGAAATCAGCTGTCTTGGCCCTGACACTAACGGGGTTACGCCCGGACCATGACCGCTCACAGTGCTGTCACTGTGTACGATCACTCCCAGCGTCACGTGCGTCGTTCGCGCTGAAGGTCCAAATCCGTTATTTGCTCCCAGAATTGCAACCAAGTCACCATACCTCAGGCTACCCAGTTGGAATCTTTCGACAATGCGCGGGTCGCTGAGCTGGATGTCGTAATCGCCGCGCCACGCGGTGTTCTTCCCGAGCCCTGAGCCCATGACGAAGAACGGAACCAAGTGCGTCACTGCTGCGACAATCCGTCCACCGTCGAATCTGAGCCACTTCGACAGCAGGCCAGGATCGCAGTTCATGACCGTCACCTCGCACAGATCAGCAAGTGCGAGTCCGGCGCCGTGACTACGGATCTGAACCTTGTCACCAATGCGAAGTCGCTCGAGCACGCCCTGATCGAAGTCCACGAGCACGTGGTTGACGCCCCCATGCTTTCCGGTAACGACGCCGCTCTTACCCACGCAAGGGCCCGAGATGATCGTTGCGCGGTTGCCTACGCAGGCAAGCGTTATCAGAGCATTATTCGGGCCATTCCGAGGGCCTGTGACCTCTCGGCCATTGTTGTGCAACGCCACTCCCGGCTCAACGTGATCACCGGCAACGCCGATACAAGGATCTCCGATGCGCTGGTTGGTAACGATGCCGCCCGTGCCCGGCAGGATCCGCGAGACACCGTCCATGCCGATGCGATACGCCGTCGCGCCGGCAACCGGGTGAGCAATTTGCCCGCTGACGGTGGAAACGACCAAACGTTGGCGATTCGTGCGAAGCCGTGTGAGCATGACTTTCCCATCGATCTTGCTGGTCCGCCGCGGCTACAGCGAGTGCCAAAACAGACGGACCTCGTCACAGACGCACCTATATGCCTCACCGACGATCGGGCAATCCTCATCGCCGGCTGCTTTTGCCATGCCAGAACAGAACGTTACTAGCCCTGGGACGTGCACGTTGACCACCGCCAGGTTGAGACCGCCCCAGAGCAGCGGAAGACAGCCGCTTCGGCCAAGTAGGGCGAGCCACTTCTCGCGTTCCCATGCAGCCCAATGGTCATCGACATGCAGTGATCGCGCCTTGGGGATCCGAAGCCAGGTGCAGGGAGTAGCATCTGACGTCGAGGCGTCGAGGCATCCCAAGATCGGCGCTCCACCCAGAGCAACGGCCAGCGCCAATGCGTCACGCTGACCACAGGCAACCGGTGATTGCGGCAACAGCGCTCGATCGAAGACCTCGACCAGGTGCTCGTGAATAGCATGAACCTGGCCGGGGACTCCCTCTGGCAGGAGCGATTCCGACAAGCCATCTCCCAACCAGAAGAGCCGGAGCCCTGCGAGATCGGTCGCTGATCGGATCGACTCCCAAGCCCGAAGCGACTCGCTCACTGCTGCCTCGGGCATTGGCGCTCTGGCGTCTGCAGTGGTTTCAGCGCGCGAAGGCGGCTTTGGCTTGCTCGGCTCGACGATTTCGTGCGGCGCCGTCAACGACCTTGGATGCCTCGCAAAGTGCAAACTGTTGTCCAAAATGTGCCAGAGTTCGCGCACTAGCCACAATTCAGCCTGTTCTTGGAGTCGTTGTACGAGCGCAAGTCCCATCGGCTGCAAGCAAAGCCACGGATCGAGGACGGCCCTGGGCTTGTACCCGCCGAGCGCTCCGCCCGGCTCCCGCGGTGATGGACTTGCGCCGTACACGATGACTCACCTATGCGGCCACTCCACCGCCCAGAATCCCTTGTAGCGTCGCGGTGGTGCCCGTGAAGTGTCGGCCCTCTGGCGTCATGCGATAGGCTGCGACCCACGCCTCAGCATGCGACCCCATTGGCCGCACCGTTGATTGGAACAGGATTGGATCCACCGCTGTCTTGAAGTCATTGTCGGCGACGAATTGCAGAATGCGTCGACCACTTTCCGCCATCTTCGCGCGCTGCGACGGTTCCGCAACGCCACCGAGGTAGCGGATCGATACCTGTTCCACGACATCCCACTTCGTGTTTGCATCGAAGGACTTCTTGATGTCCGGGCTATCCAATAACTTCAGCACCGTTTTCAGGTAGTGTCCGGTTTCCATGGTGAGCGCGAAGATGTTGCCGTAAGTCGCTCGATCGAGCGCGTACCTCAAGTCCAGCCCGATCCGCTGCACTGTTCCAATCGACCCAAACGGGCGCTGATCGATCAGCGGACCCCCGCGAACGACTTCGCCGATCAATAGGTCGCGGAAGTACTGACTGAGCGACACCATGAACCCAAGCAGCTGTCTGTGGAAGTTACGATTGACCACAGCGCCAGCGGGGATCTCTGCATTGCCGTAGTTGAATGCCCGACGATACGCGAGCATGCGTTGGCGAAGCGTGTATCTGAGCGGCTTCCACTTTTCGAGTAGGTAAAGCCCACGCGCGCCAGGCCCGCGTTGGATCCGCATCTTGCCCAGGTGGTACAGGCGCAACAGCGTATCGGCAACTTGGAACACCTTCATCCGCTCGTGTTGATAGATAAAGTAGAGCTCGGCAGCGGCGTGCAATTGGCTCGGAATGACCGAATCGTCGAAGTCCGGCGCGATTTGTGGGTACGGTAGCTTGTCGAAGTCGACGGGACCACCAGGTCCGAAGCCGACCATTCCCAGAAAGCCGTCATCATCCCCCCCTCCCGCTCCCTTGAGCAGATCGGAGAAGCGGTCCTCGAAATGCTGTTCGAAGGCCTGCCGCTGCTCCGGCGGCATATTCGCGAGCTGCTCTCGCAGGAATGTCTCCCACAAACGCTGGATGGTCTCAGTGGTTTGGAAACTCATGGCGTTATACCTCTACGTGCGACATCTAAACAATTGGAGACTGGCAGGTTACGAAGTAGGTTGCGATGACAGAAAGCAGACTCAGGTCCCCTTCTTGCTTGAACGTCCCAACGCGTAAGCCTGCATCTTCGCGCAAAGGGCGAGACGTTGCGGCAGCGACGTCTTGGAATCGAGCGTCGCGGTCAAGTCGGCGTCGAGGACTTTGCTCTTGAGCACTTGGAGTCGCGGATCCGATGGTTTGGCTCTTGTTAGATCCGGCGGCACCTCGCCACGCAGTTCCTTCTTGATCTGTTGGGCAGCCTTGATGGCAGCGAGCTGTTCGTCATCGAATTCTACGCCCTCGAACGTCTGGTTCAGCCATCCCTCAGAGAACTCGTCTTTCGGCAGAACTTTGAGCACGTTCTCGTTGACTTGGATCACGTTGACGTCAATGCTTTTGACTCGGGTAACGAGGGTTTGCGTCTGTTGGTCGACCTCGCCAACAGCGGTGGCTGTTGCTACCACCTTCTCCTTCACTGCTCCGACATCCTGACCTAACTGTCCTACGAGCCCTGTGGTCGTTGCAACCTCATTGGTCACGACCGACACGGCCTCGCCCACATCGGCGATTTTCGACCGGACTTCGTTCAGAAGCTGTGGGACCGAGGAAACGGTACCTCCAATTCCTGCAACCCTGTCGTCGACCGTTTTGACGTCCACTCGTACGCTTCCCAAATCTTGCTTTACAACCGAAACGTCGGTCTTGAGATCGGTGAGTCTCTGCACCGCCGCGGCCAGGCCGGTGTTGAGGTCCTGGCGAATGCCGTCCAACGACGACTGCACGCCATTATCGAAGTATCTACGGAAAAACGCGGTCCTTGGGGTGGATTGGGCCATTGCTCTCCTCCAATTATTCCGAGATTCAATGCTCGTCGTCTTCGCCACGTCCCGTGCCGTCGCGCAGCACGTCGTGGACAAGCCCGTCGAAAGAGGTTTCCATATGAGGTGGAATGTCGATTGTGTCAGCGCGATCTAGATCGGCTTCGATACTGTCATCCACGGCTGCCGGCACACTAGGTGCCGCGACTGCAGTTGCTTTCAGCTCGTTGAGGCGCATGGCATCGATGGCGACGCCCTTGAGCGTTGCTTCGATTGCGCTCACATCGATACAACTCGTCGTAAATGATGCGATTGAGCCGAACCGTTGCTGCTCGAGACGCCACTGCATAGTGAGCTCCTGTCTTCGCCTTGCCAGAGCATTGTCAGTGGTGAAGCTGGCAAGGCTGGTCTCCCAATGGGGCGGACGCGCCCCTGGTGCATCAACGGAAAACGCGGCAAGCAGCGGCACGATTTCTTCGAGCTGATCGAGGACGGTTAGGTCTGACCACTTGCTGACCTCACCCGGTAGGTCGCCCAGCGACTTCTGAAGTCGACTGCCAGGCGGGTCGCTTGGCGACTTCTGAAGCGCGGTCAGCACGGCAAGGATGTAGTAGGCGAAGGCTGATGCGCGCATCTCGGGAGCACCGAAGTCCGCGTCCCCCAAGGCATATAGGTCGATTGCGCGATCCAAGTAATACAAGGTCGAATCCAAGATCGCCTGGATGCGCATCATCACGCTCTGACATTCACAATCCGTAACGCAATCAACGAGCTCAGCAAGTTCGCTCCGGCTCGAGACGAGTTCAAGCAGGCGTCTATCGGCGTGAGTCAGACCCTGCGCACCATAGAGGCCATAAAGTAGTATGGGCGGACGCGCAATGCGCAGCAAACGATAACCTCCTGCGGAGGTGAAGGCATCGGCAAAGAGCGCAAGACTCTGCAAGAACGCCGTCAATGGCGGAGACTCGGGCCGAACCAATCGATTGGCAACCATCACCAAGCGCCTAAATCGGGCTAAGTCGACCTGGGCAGTCGCACCTACCGCACGCAATCCGTCAGGCTGACCATGCGCGGCACGCTGAATTAGCTCATCCATTATCCGAGCAAGTTCTGATTCGACGAGTAGCGACCGCAGATCTCCTTGTCCTTGATCTTCCAAGGCAGTGTACAGCTGCCGATACGCGTCGAGCCCTCGCGGCCAGTCGTTGGGGCCGTACGCCTCTTGGGTAGCGCCGATTAGATTGCGCAACGCATAGACAGCCGCATCACGACGTGTTTGCAGCTCGGAGTAGGGGGACTGGAGCAGGAATTTCCCACCGGCATACCCAGCATTGCCGAGAGCTTCCCCAAGCTGCACAAGAATGACGGAACTGGCCTCGTCCAAACTGCATGCCAGCTGTCGGAAGTAGTTTCGTGCTGGCGGATTCAGCGTGCCGGCCAGTCTTGCGACTCGGGCGTAATCGCCGAGTTGGCGACGAATACTGAAGGCCCTGTCGCGCTGGTGAGGATCGAGGCCGAAGCGCGCCGCATGGTCGCCTTCACGCATAGCGCTTCGAATGGCGTCAGACCAGCCAGTGAGCTCCGCTGTGAGATCCTTCAGCAGCGCGCTGGTCGTCAATTCACGTAGGTCGCGTTCTACATCGCCAACGGCCTGCTGCCATTCGTTGTCGGTCGCAGTGGGGGTCGTCTGCACGACTGGCCTGCTGGTTGGCGCTTGTTGGAAGGGTAGTCCAAGAGCCTCCTGTGTCAGAGCGAGCGCTCTCGGATCGCTCTGATACTTGCGCAGTAGCGCATCGGCGACTTCTTGAGGGTTCGATGGATCAGCGACCTTCAATTCGCGGCGCAGCAGGTTGTCGAATACCACGCGGTCGTACGCCGTTGAGGGTGGGTTTGCCGAAGAGGACGTATTGCTGCGAAAATCTGTGGTCATGCTCGTGTCTCACATTGGTTAGGGAGGGCAAGTTGAGCCGTGCACCTGCTCAGGCAGCAGTTCGTGCGTCATTCGTGACGGAAATGCGTTGATTGCGGTGTTCGTTGAGCAGTGTGGTCACCGTGCGTGAGAGCTCTGGCGGGGCGACACCTTCTTGAACTAGTGCGTAGCTTGCCGCGCTCACCAAAAGGCGCGGAGGAAGATCGCCAACTTGGGCACGACCGGTGGCAAGGCGTCGCGCCGCAGCCACGATGCGTCGTTCGTCAGCCTCTCCGAATGGTAGAATATCGACCAAGGCACGGTGCGCAAGGTTTCGCCGCGTCTGGTACGCGATTTCGTCGACGACTTCAGGTATGGCGCGTTCGGCACCAGCGAGCAGTCGGGGCGGGATACGAGTCAGACGCCGTGGATCGTACAGCGTCGTCCAGAGTCGTCGCAACCGTTCGGCGTGCCCGGAGAAGCCCATGCGAATTAGCATCTGGACCAAGATCAGCACGCGAAGGTACGCGGTTGGATGGGCGCTTCCGGGACGGTAGGTCATGGTTCTTGGCGCCGGATGTGCGAGAAACATTGCCATGCCCCATGCGGCAGCCGGTCCACCCAAGAGGATTGCTGCTAAGTCCGCGAAGATCTCCTTGTGCCATCGCCCATAGACCATTGCCTGCATCGGATCACGCAGCCGGTCGGCGAGGCGTCGCACCACTGCTTGGTGGTTCTCTTGCCAGATCCCGAGATCGGCCTGAAGATTGTGCGCCACCTCGTGCAAGAAAACGGCATCCCAGGGGTGCTCGCGGTCCCAGGGGATTCTGATCAGCGGGAAGGGATTGGGTTCCCCCAAGAGTCGACTCAGTGTTACCCCGCGTCGCATCGTTGCTGGTGAGTAACCGTGCTCCATGTAACAGATCGGCTTGAGCAGCGGCCCCGCGAAGATTCGCGGAGCCGCCTTTCTCACCGCCGCGTAGCAGTCTTCGGCAATCGCGTCGTGTGCAGCCAGTGCGGGCGCGAACGTCGTTCCACGCTGGCCGAGAACCTCGAAGAACAGTCCAAACGCACGGCGCGCTCGATCCAATTCGCGTTCCACCAGCGCAATGTCGACGAGTACCTGTTGGATCGGCGCTTGATAGCAGGTTGCCCGCAATTGATGATAACGTTGCGCCGCGCTGTGCTCGATGGCCGCCAGTCGACGGTTGGCTGCTGCGAAGTGCTCTGCCGAAGGTGCGTACGGTTCGTCTTGAGGGCGAATGCCAACTGACGCGTGATCGATTCGAGCGAGTCTGCCCAATCGAGCCCGAAGGCCGCACAGTCTTGCATGAACGAATGCGCGCGTCAGCATGGCACTCTCACAGGCTTCGGATGGTGATTTGCACTGGGCCGCGCAACGAGAATGATCGTGGTCGGCGACCACCGACAATGGCGCCCGGCGCAACTACGGCCGGGGCAACTCCGCCCTGAGCGTTGCGCCGCACGCGAGCTGGACGTCGCCCCGCTTGAACACGTGCTTGCTGGACCAAGCCGCGGATCAGACGCGGATTGCGCGCCACGCGTTGCGCCATCTGACGCACTGCCGCCGGCACGCGGCGAGGTGCAATGGCACGGCGCCTCACCGCCTGTTGGACCCGACCAACGACTGCCGGCATGACGCGAGCTGCGCGCGGTCCCTGGCGTCTTGCGATCGTGCGGGTGGCCTGAGCCACACTGCGCACCAACTGCCGACGCACGCCCTGCGGCGCGCGGGCGATCCCCGGCATGCGACTGCGAATCGTCAAGCCGGCAATGATCGGCGCTGCAGCATCAATGGCATTGTCGGCCTCGGCTTCTTCGAATACATCCTCCAATGCATCGAACTCGTCGGCGCCGTCGAACAACACTCGACCCAACACGCCAGCAATGCGTCCGACGGCCTGAGCTTGCGGGATAGGAATCGCCGACGCGATTGGTGCAACGACCCTGGCCACGCGCCCCACAGTACGGCCAACGCGGCGCGCAATCCCGGCAATCCGACGGAAGAATTCGTCAGTGTCCTCGGATTCCAGGGCGTCCGCCACCGAGTCTTCGAACGACTCGTTGTCGCCGCTGTCCGCATCGGCGAACTCATCGCCTGCGGCGTCGAATTCATCGTCACCGAGGTCCATTTCGTCGAATCCCTCGCCACCACCACCGGCGCCACCGCCCATCAGGCCGCCAGCGATGCGTCCCACGCCGCCGATTAGGCCACGAAGGAACTCATCACTTTCGTCTCCGGAATCGACGTCGGCGAAGTCGGCGCTGTCGTCAGATAGATCCGCTGCGCCTTCGGCCTCGTCAAGCGCGAGGTCATCCATTGAATCCTCATAAAATCGATCGCTCATGGTGTTCTCCTCACAAGACTACTATTCTGTTGTTCTGGTTGGATCCGGGGTCACAGCTGTCGAATCGTGATCTCTACAGGTCCGGTGATTTGATAGACGCGCCCCAAGGGCCCGTGCGTGACAGGCCCAATACGATTCATCTGCAGAAGTCTCCTTACCAAAGCTGGTCGCGCTGCGACGCGATTTGCCGCGGCCACGAGGGCCCTCGGAAGTGTGGTCACGCGTTTGCCGCTGCGCGAACCGCGCGTTGCCACGACGCGCGCAATGCTGGGAAGTACGCGAATGGCTTGTCTTCCCCGCCTGGCGACGAGTGCGTGAGCCGCTCGCGACGCAGCCTGCATCAGCGCTTCTGTCTGAACTTCGGTTTGCCGAATGGAGCGCGCAACGAACGGAGCAGAAGCGCGTCTCGCGACAATTCCGGCCAGGACGGGCAGCGCTTCATCGACTTCGTCAACGACGAATAGCTCGGATAGCTCTTCGAATGCATCCGCCTCAGTCGCTCCTTCGGCTACGCAGCGCTGCACCGCCATGAGCAATTGACCAAGCGTTGCCGCACGCGGCTCGAGCGCTCGCGCTGATCCCTTGGTACTCCGCGTGCCTGGTGGAGACTGGGCCGCAGGTCCCGTATAGCCGACGTAGTTGCCTATGGCGGTTGGCACTGTGCGCAGCCGGCGCAGCAGTCCACGAAAGAATGCGCTGGAATCCGCCGCTCCGAGCGATTTGACTACGGCCGCCTCGACGTGCTTATCGAGATTGCCATCGATTGGGGCAAACTCGCGCTCACCAGACTCCAATTCCGCATCTCCTTCGTCTGCGTCGCCCTCAGTTGAGACCTCGTCGCCGCTGGTGGCCTCGGTGTCGTCGGACTCGCTCTCCCAATCCTCTGAACCGGCTTCATCGGCTTGGCCGGAATCCTCATCGTCCACTTGGTAGTCGTCCGTCTGGGCGTCGACGACCTCGTCATCCGAGTCATCCACTGCGTTGAGGCTACCCGTCGGGCCGACGCGGGTTTCGTCTGCAGATTCGGTGGGCGTCTGTTCAGCCATGGGAATCCTCACATCGTGAACCAGGATTGGTTCAGCGCTGTCATCGATTGAAAGGTAGCGGCTGCGTGCGTCCCGAACCAGTCACACGATCTAGTTAGCTAGAACGTGTGACACGGTGCTCGATCGTGCGGATCTTCCGTGCTGAGCGTCACGACATCCTGCACTTTTTCGCGCGACACTTCGTTTCACCGGACTTTCCCGCGCTTTCCGTCTTCGCTTTCCGATTCACTGCACGCTGCGCGTGCTCTTCGCTCCGCTCGGACCGTGGCCCTGCGTGGACGATCTCGACCTGCGCTAGCACCCGTTTCAAGATCCCAGCGAACAGGAACTGGTCGACGGTGTCATTGACATTCTCGACACCACCATCGGTCAGCACCGTAATCGGAGACTGCACCTGCGGCAACTGCTTGGCTGCTTCAGCGAGAACCTCACAGGTCGTTGTTGGGCTCAGTTTCTCGACCAATTTCCACGCCAGCAGACGTCGGCTGAAGTTGTCGACTACCCCATGCAGGTACAGCTTCGTGCCGTTCAGCAACCGGATCACCGTGACATCTATATGCCAGATTTCATGCGGTAAGTTGACCGGAGGACTTCTTGGGACAACTACTTCTGTCCGTCAGCTCACATGCCCTGTCCAAACGATACCAAGCGTGGTATCGAGATTGCGAGGGCCCGATGACTTTGACCACCGACCCGACCGCGAGGAGCTTCGTCGCCTTACCGATCCAGCCCCAACTACGCTCTTGAACTCGCCGTTGATCCACCCCCGGAGCGTTGACTTGGGGATCTTCAGCTCTGCAAACAGATCGGGATTGCCGGTAGCACAGACGAGATCACGGATTCGTGGGTCGTACACCTTGCGACCAGACAAACATTCAGGGGCGGTCGTCATCACGCCCCAAGCGTAGCCAATCGCGTTTAGCTATCGACCGACCAGTCATCATGGTCAATTTCTACTTTGAGTTCAAGACAATCGAATCATCGCGCAGAATAATCCACCATGTCGTGACGCTCAGCACGGCGGAAAAATGGCTCATTTCGCTCCGAAGACAAGGGCGAATCATGCAACCGTATCAACGACGACCAGCATCAATACGGCAACTGCAACCTCATCGAAGGTGACTCGCGCGTTTTTGGCCGCATTTATTTGGGCATCCCGGCGCGCGGTGTCGTGGTTGGGGAACCCGGCGCGCCTCACTAGGCTAATCGAGCGCACGAAGGCCGGCAACGATGAACCCGGTTACTGCGTGAGCCGTTCGAGCCACTGACTTCCCCCCTGTCACCTGCCCCATCGCAGCTCTTAGCGCACCAAGGACCAGATCGATGCAAAGCTCTTGGTCACTTCTCGTAAGCCGAGCAATGGCGGGTTCGAGCAAAGAGGCCACGCGCCGATGGCCAGTAGCGATATCGTGTTGGGCTCGAGCCGAGAGTTCTGTTTCGCCAAACAGCGATTGTAGCCCGTGTTTGCCGCGCTTGACGAGCCGCAGGTGAGCAACAAATAATGCCTCAATTTGGGCTTCGGGTTTGCGCTGACCAGCAACGGCCTTGCTCAAAGTCTCGTACCAACCCTGAAAGGCCTCGTGCATCAAGGCGGTGACCAGTTCGTCACGCGTGGCGAAGTACTCATAAACACTTGGCCGCGCCAAACCCGCGCGCTCGGCAAGTTCACCGAACTTCAACGCCTGCGGCCCGCCTTCGGCAAGTATCAGCCGCGCCGTGGCCAACAAGTGACTGCGCTGCGCGGCGCGGTGCTCCTTGACGGTGGCAGCTCGAATTCGCGGCATGGAACCGAGCTTGACTTACCGACAGAGTGTCGTCAAGATACCGACAATATGTCGGCACGTTGGGGAGAGTTGAAGTGATTCCCAGGGGGCGCATCCGCATACTCGTCTCGCTCGGGGCACTCAGCTTCATCGGCTGGATGGGTTGGCAACGAGGGCGTGCGGTCAGCGTCAAGGTACAGAAGCCGCAGCGCACGTCTATCGAGCAGACGGTTGTGGCATCCGGGCGCGTGCTCTCACCAGCGAAGGTCAATCTCGGCGTTCTCGTGCAAGGCATCGTAGGAACCGTACTCGCCGATGAAGGGCAACACGTGCGCGCCGGCGAGTTGCTGCTCACCTTACAAAACGACGAGTATCAAGCCCTAGCAAAGCAAGCCAAGGGCAATCTTGGGCTTGCTACGGCGCGTTATCAGCAATTAGCCCGTGTGGACGCGAAGCTGGCCAAAGAGCAACTCTCACGCGCAGAAAAAGAGCTACAGAAGGCCGAGCTCGATTATGGGCGAACCGCGCATCTGGCGAGTCAAGGGGCGGTCGCCAATTCCCAGCTCACCGATGCCGAAGCCGCCCTCGCCAGGGCCAAAGAGGCCAAAGAGTCCGCGGCCATTCGGGTGGCGGCAACGGCAACCACGGGTTCCGAATCGCAAGCTTCTCTCGCGAATATAACGAACGCGCAAGGTGCGGTGGACTTCGCGGCAACCCGCGTCAAGTACAGTCAAGTCATCGCGCCCTGTGACGGCGTCATCCTTACGCGCTCTGTCGAGGCCGGCGACGTGGTTTCTCCCGGCAAGACCTTGCTCGTGCTCTCCCGTGACGGAGAAACACGGTTGCTCGTGCAGCCTGACGAACGCGCCTTGTCCGTGTTGTCCGTCGGGCAACTCGCCGACGCGTCCGCGGAAGCTCTCCCGCAGCAGCATTTTACCGCCAAGCTCGATTGGATCGCTCCCGTCATAGACCCAAGCCGCGGCACGGTCGACGTGAAGCTCCTCGTGCCGATGCCGCCGCCGTACCTCAAACCGGAAATGACCGTGCAGGTTACCGTGCACGTGGCCCGGCGCGAAATTGCTCTGGTTGTCCCACCGGAACTCGTCTTCGCAGTCGAGTCGAATGAACCCTACGTGTTGCGTGTGCAGGAGAATCGCCTTGCGCGCGCGAACGTCACTTTGGGACTACGCTCAGCAAGTGCCGTCGAAGTCACCCGCGGCGTTGGTCTCGACGACTGGCTCGTCATCCCTACGAACAAGACGCCGAAAACCGGTGCTCTCGTCAGGCCCGAACGGCAACCTTAGTCATGTGGACGGATATCTTCCTCGCGTGGCGTTTTTTCCGGGACGGGCGGGCCCAATCGTGGCTCTTAGTCGCCGGCGCCACCGTCGGGGTTTCCGTTGTGTTCTTCATTACTGCACTGATTGACGCCGTACAAACGACAATGGTTGCCCAAACGCTGGACGTCTTACCGCATATCGTCGTTCGAAGGCCGGACCAAACCCTGCGCAACACGGGAACCAAACCCGGCAGCGTCGAATTTGCGTCGTTATTTCAGCCGGCACAACGGTTACGGAGCCTCGAAAGCTGGCCCGCTCTCATGGCGGAAATCGAGCGCTTCGATGGCGTGCTCGCGGTGTCGCCAACAGCCACGGGCCCCGCTATGGCAACCCGCGCCACGGCAACCCGCGCCGTTACGCTCATGGGCATCGATGCAGAGCGTTTTCCAAAGGTCATTCGCGTTACGCCCCGAATCAAGTCAGGAATCTTGGCCCTTGATGGCAACCGAGCTGTCATTGGAACGGAACTGGCCAACGATTTCGGCGTAAATGTCGGCGATCGCCTGCAAATCGCAGTGGAAAGCAAACCGAGCACGAGCTTTCATGTGTCCGGCATCTTCGATTTGGGCAATAAGGACGTCAACCGTCGTTGGGTCCTCGTGTCACTGCGACAGGGACAGACGTTGCTCAACTTACCTGGCGGCGTTTCTGCACTCGACATTCGAGTGAAGGATATCTGGGCGGCAGATAGCCTTGCGGATGCACTCCAACGCCGCACTAGGCTCCGAGTGGATAGTTGGATGGCAACCAACTCGCAGTTGATGGTTGGGTTGAAGTCGCAAGCGGGTTCCCGGGACATGATTCGTATTCTTGTGGTTGTCGCCGTGGCCATGGGCATTGCGAGCGTGCTCATCGTCAGCGTGGTTCAGCGCTCGCGCCAGATTGGGATTTTGCGCGCGATGGGCATGCCTAAATCAGCCATTTTGCGCGTTTTTCTTTGGCAAGGGGCAGCCGTTGGGTTGTTTGGCGCGCTCTTTGGTTCGGGCCTCGGGGCTGTGTTCGCCTGGCTGTTTCAGCACTCGGCGATGAATCCCGACGGCACGCCCACTTACCCGGTAGATTTTTCGCCGAACCTTTTCATTGGTTCGGGCCTGGTTGCACTGCTCACGGGATTGCTCTCTTCGCTCTTACCCGCGGGTCGCGCCGCGAAGCTCGACCCGGCCGTGGCGATTCGTCATGAGTAACCCCGCACTCGAACTTTCAAACGTCACGAAAGACTACGCGGGCGCAGTCATAACGCGGGTTTTGCATGGCATCTCCGTTCGCATCGATGTCGGCGAGTTCGTCGCACTCGTTGGTCCGTCGGGCTCGGGCAAAAGTACGCTCCTCAACATTATTGGCCTGTTGGATCGCCCCTCGAGCGGCAGCGTGTTCGTTACGGGAATAGACACGGGCCCGCTCGACGACCACGGCCGCACGCGTCTTCGTGGTAAGAGCCTGGGGTTCGTTTTCCAATTTCACCACCTCCTCGGTGCGCTAACCACGCTCGAAAACGTGATGATGCCGCTCGCGATCGCTTCAGGCAGCATGAACAAGCACCACCAAGAGCGGGCGCACGAGGCACTGCGCGCGGTTGATCTTCTTCACCGAAAAGACACTCTCGCGCGCTCGCTGTCTGGCGGCGAGCAACAACGCGCGGCGATTGCGCGTGCGCTCGTTCACGAACCGTCGCTTTTGTTGGCAGATGAACCCACGGGCAATCTCGACCGTAGAACATCGGATACAGTGTTTCAGCTCATGCGTTCGATTCACCAGCGACTAGGAACGTCCTTTCTTATCGTGACGCATGACCAGCGGCTGGCGGCGCGCTGTGATCGCGTGATCACCGTCGCCGACGGGCGCATCGAATCGGACGAGCGCGCCGCTCCATAAACCGTTCCGAAGTCCCTCCGCGGCAGCGGCAGCGGCAGCGGCAGCGGCAGTTTGCACTTTCGCCCGATCGCCTAGGATTTATTTGAGCCGTTTTCAGGCAGTTGAGTCGCAGAGCCATCAAGAGTGGATCTCTGCCCTTCGTCGTAGTGTGCAAATATCCGATCGAGCCGAATCATGCTGCATCGCGGTAGTAGAAGTTGCGGAGTCCCCCAACCCTTTGACGCCTTCGGATTCGGCCTTGGCCGCCATTCGTGTTTGCTGCTCTCGCTTCGATCAACCGATTGCCTAGTCCTTGGTGGGTTCGCTCCATGTGATAATGGTCAAGGTAGGAAGCAATCGGGTGATTCCAGCGATATGCACACGCCGCGTCGCAATGTCGATGACAAAGTAGACATAGTACCGAACCAAGCCAAAGCACCGAAGTGCCCCAACGGTGAAGAAGTCTGCGCCTGCAATTGCACCAAGATACAACTTGATGAACGTGTGCCAATTCGTATGACGCCCACGTTCCGGTGCGGGCTCGATTCCGCGCTCCTTCAGGATGGCTTTGATCGTGTTTCGAGCAATATCATGCCCCAGATTGAAGAGCGCTCCCCTGATTCGGGTGTACCCCCAGCTCGGGTTCTCTCCTGCCATTCGAATGACAAGTTTGGCGATGTCTGCTTTCGTGCGCGGTCGCCCTGGTCCCCGCTGTCTCGAACCGTCGTACTTGGCGGGCAACCAGGTTGCGATACCACCGGAGCAGCGTGTCAGGCGTGACAACGGTGCCAAGTGCAGCGAGCGCGAACCGACCGATGGCCTTGGCCTTCTCTGCGAGCCGTCGACGCTGCGCGTCCGTCCAGCGAATGCGCTTGTTGCCAAACTGCTCGCGGAGTTATTGATTCTCGGCTTGGAGATACTCGATCATGGCTTACTGCTGTCGGTTGATCCAACCCGCGAAAACAAGGAGCAGAAACTGGAGGTGGAGATTGATCGTTCGCTGTCGAGTCACGACAACTTCTACCACGATGAAAAGGCAGGAATCACGCTCAATCCATTTTCTGCAGCATACGGCGTCAGTGTTGGCGGCAGTAACGCATTGGGAGGGAACGAAGGCAGGGCTGGCAATAGTCCGAGCGACGCGGGTGGCTGTTCGTGTCGAGTCGGCGGCAAGACTTCGCCGAGCGGTCTGCTCGGGCTTGCATTGGGCGCGGCACTCTTGTTCCGAAGACGCAGACGGCCTTAGACGCAGCGTCGTGAAGGCGCGAAGCGCTTTAGTTGCAGGCCGGAAATTGTTGCGTGCCCGTGCGGTTCGCGTTGTCGCCAATTGGGATCCCGCTGTCAGTAATTACAGCGCCATGTACGTCGGTGACGCGGAACGTATACGGGCCGGGGCCCATGCCGCTCGCCGCAACGAAGTAGTTGTAGTCGACGCGAGGCACATCGACGAAGCTGCTGCCATTCTGATATTCGAACTTCGCTATGGCATGGCGGTGGTTGCGCAGTTGCACTGCCGTCCACCATTGGTTGCTACCGTCCTTGAAATGGAAGGTGACGGGGCCTGTGACGTTGCACGGGACGTATTGCCAGGTAATCGGTACGCGTCCCTGTGCGAGGGGTGCGATCTTTTCGAACGCTACGGGGCTAAGGTCGATGTTTCCTTTGGGACATTCAGGGCATAGGTCGACGACGCGCACAGTAATGGTGCCGTTGGGGCCCACGATGCGCGCGCAGGCACCGCATGGTTCCGAGTTGCCGTAGTCTGGGGCATTCATCGCGCCGACCATGAGGTCGTTCGGCGTCGCGTCAAAACTGCAAGCGCCAGAGCCGTCAGCGAAGTCGTAGTACGTGGCTTCGCCGCTACTGGTAGCCTCGCCATTACAGGGCACGACATTCGATGCGCCTCCACTGCTGGTCGCGCTGCCACCGCTCGCGGTGCTCGAGCCGCCGCCCGCTGTGGCTGCGGTCTCGTTCGAAGCGCAGGCGAAAAGAACGAGTACAACGATTGGTGACGCGAGGAGTTTGACACCCAACATAACCGTCATCGTTTCACGAGGACGGGCAGCTCAGCAAGTGGGCGATGAAAAGGCCCGAAAGCCGTTCGATTGACCCGCAACCCAGACTACGGCACGAGCTTCCCAGACTCCGACAGCACCTGGATAATCCTCGCGTCAAACCTTGAATCACTCGCCGCATTCATGGGGGCCGCGATGATGACGCGATCGTCAGTGATTTTGTCGATCTGAATCATCGGGCCTACGGGCATCACCGCCGAGATCCCGCGGAAGAACGTACCCAAGTAAATGGGAACGTCGTCTGCCTTGACGACGAAGGGTCGGTCTCGCGAAGTAACACTGTCCAGTTGGCTACGCAGCGAGCTACCGTATTCATAACTCAGGTTAATGATAAACGTGCCCGTGGACTGCTTGACATAGGCAATTGTTCTGAGATCGAGCCATGGGCTTTCTGCCAGGACGAGGGAACCGAGTCCAATTGATTGGGCCTGGGTTGGACTAATTGTAAGGTCTGCCAATTGGAAGATCTGCAACCGCTTGGTCCACGCGTAGGGCATCACCGTGGCGCGGGGCACGTAGATCCGCGTGCCCGCGAATACTTCGGACAGGGGATTGGCCACGAGGCAGAAACCCACTTCCCAAGCAACAGCGCCGTACGCGTTCCCCAAAAGGCCCATGCTGCCAGACATGCCACTTTGCGCAGTCGTCGCACCGGCGCCCATCCAGCTCATAGTCACGCTACGCAGCATTCCTGTCCCCACGATAAGCTCCCCCGGCGCCAAGCCCGTGGCGTTCAGCGTGTGGACGACCTCGAGTGCCAGATCGTACCCAAGCTGATCGCGCGTGTGCAGACCAACACCAAAGCCGTTGCAGCAGTTCAACGCAACCATCGGGTCGTAGTTGAAGGTTGGCGGCGCTAGGTTTTGGCCTTGGAAGTCAACCTTGGTAGCGTCCCCAACGCAGAACTCAGCCAACCCAGCATCAGCCACGCCGGCCGCGCCGACGAGGCTCCCCGCCGTGCCAGCAGAGCCGCCCAGACCGGTCTTGCCGCCCGTCGCACCGCCTTCCCCGACGCCAGTCGCACCGCCCTTCGCACTGGTTGTTGATGGTGCACCCCCTGCTGTGCCGTGCCCTTGGACG
>Ga0302321_100000498_pt1 | contig 34068 bp, 26 predicted proteins | sample Fen_T0_1_FD_202505 | JGI IMG/M metagenome (GOLD analysis project Ga0302321, IMG submission 202505) | Peat permafrost microbial communities from Stordalen Mire near Abisko, Sweden - Fen_T0_1 | ecosystem: Environmental > Terrestrial > Soil > Wetlands > Permafrost | place: Sweden: Abisko... | reverse complement strand
TGCAAAGCCCAGGATGGTTTGGGCCCTGGCTATTTTGGGGTTGAGTGCTTGGGCTTTTTGGGCGGATTTAAGGGCGGCATCGTGGTCGCCTTGGGAAAGCTGTAGTTCCGATAACCTCGCCCAAGCGAGTGCGTTATCGGGCGCTAGGCGGGTGGCTGCTTGCGTGGCTTTCAGGGCTTCGTCGAGTTTGAATAATGCTTGGTAGGCATAAGATTGCGCTATTTTGGCAACCGACGATTGCGGGTTGGCGGTGACGGCCTTGTTTGCATTGTCCAATGCGGCTTGTTGCTGGTTAAGGGCGACGGCGATAACGGCTTGTAGGGCGTAGGCATCGCTGTTGTCGGGTTCGAGACTTTGGGCTTGCTGGATGAGGGGTTGGGCTTCATCGACCCTGCCGACGGTGAGCAGTAAGGCTGCTTTCAGGGTCAAGTAACGGGTGTTTTGCTGGTTGGCGGGAATCCCGTCCAGCAAGGCTAAGGCTTGTTGGCTTTCGCCTTGCCGATAAGCTGTCAATGCGCCGTTGAGTTGGCTATCAGTTGCGGATTTACCACTGTGGGTGTCGTCAATAATGGGCGGATAATACAACGTCCATTGCACGGCATCTTCGGGGGTTATCTTGAGGACTTGCACCCGTGGCGGACGGCCTGCTTCGGCTATGCCTTTGAAACCTTTGTCTATGGTGATCTTGCCGGCGGCGTTTTCGCCCGAAACCTGGCCGTCAAACACGGAGATTTCCGCTTTTTGGCTGGACACTGCCACCATAAATTCGGTGCCTTTGTGGACGGCGTTGATAAACGGGGTTTCGACTTCCAACCGTTGGGGCTGGCGGCTCCTGGAAAATAGGGTGCCTTCGAGCAAATTGATAAGCCAGGATGAGACCTTTTCCTGCGGTGCGGAAAAGGTCATCGAGGTACTTTGGTCTACGGTGATTACCGCTTGATTGCTTAAGGTTAAGGTCACACGACTCCACCTAGAAGTACGCAGTGTGTCACCCGGGCAAAGCGGGTCTTCTTTATGTATTCTTTGCCACTGCCGTGCCCCATAAACCTGGACATCCACCCTGCCCTGCGCTGATGCCACCTTAGCGATTGGCTTCTGACACGCGGACGCCGCCTCGATAGCGCTTGGGGCTACCAATGCACTGATTAAAATATAATGAGAGAACGTTTTATGGAACATATATTTTTATAATCACAATAAGGTTGCTGAACAAGGGGAAAGCTTTCCGGTAACACGCTCAAATTCATGTAATTAGAATCCGGCTTTTTTCATTTCCAACAGCCCAAGTATAGCTCGTTATTATTTATTACCGCCTAACATCATGATTAAGTTTGCAGTGAATTACATCACGTTAAATAACGAAACGTAATAACAAGTGTAATATTCCCGCCAGCAATGACTTAGGCGTGTCTTTGCCGATAGTATGCAGAAGGCCAATCCTGCACCCTAATAACACAGCCATATCGTAGATTTTTTAGTACCTTCGTTGCCATATCCCACGTTTCGAACGCTGGCGGCATGTCGCCGACAACCGTTCAGTTCTGGGCAAAGCTTTGGAAAATAAAGTTTTGTAAGGTTTTGAGGGTTATACCAATCCCAATAAATTCTCACTGTTACCTTCCCCAAAGGGAGAAGGCCAGGATGCGGGAATTCCCATAACAACTTTTGGGGATTGGTATTATTTATTGATACGATGATTGTAGGACGGTTTCGCGCAGCAAACCGTCATGGCAACGCAAACCACCCAACCTAATCAATTCACCAGACATAAAAAACATTGCTTGGATAATCCTGTGAGAAGTCTCGTTATTGTGGCTTCGTTTTGGTGGCTTGCGTGCACGAAGCCACCCTACAATTGAACCATCAATTCACCTGCCGTACGGACGTTTACATTTAATCCGACTTACGGCCTTGATTCCGTAGTCATCCACAAAGGAGATTATCTTAAGGATTGTTTAGATCTATTCCGACTAACTATCAGCTTTAGAGCTTCCTGAGCCGCTGTTTGTGATGGATTCTTAGGATCAGATGCTATTCGATTTAATTCAGCTCCTCGTTGATCTGTTCCAATTAACCCTAAACCAGACAAAGCAGAAGTTTTATAACCATTTGTGTAGTAATTGATTACTCGACCAACATATTGATCTTCAGTAACAGCTAATTGTTGTTTGGTTTCTTCCTTGCCCAATTCTTCATCACCAAATTTTTGTAACCAATTAATTCTGCCCCTATAATTTGATATGGCTGTAGCTCGAATTTTTTTTATCTCCTGTTCTGTCGGCCCCAGTTGGTAGGCTTCCCAGAAAACCGGATCGAAGGTATTACCTTTTGCAATAATCTTTTTTTCAAACGTATTTTGTTCAGCAACGCTACAACTTTTATTTAACCATGTTATGGCTAATGCCTGATCATCAGAATTCAATTTATTTAAGTTTATACGCTCTTGGGTATTTTGAGCACCGACTTCAATTGAAAACAGCAGCAAAAATAAAAGTTCGATTATCTTATATCGTTTCATGATCTACCTCTCAATTAGCTGAAAGCACACCATCAGCCCAAATCCGTTTTTGAAGTGCAGGACAGTCGGATGTGGCTGAGGTGGTATGACTGCATGTACGGGTGAGTTCACCTGGACGTTTGTGATACAGTACATTCAAAACGGAATTAAGCTCCAGATGTGAACGGAACAATTGCCCCTCCGTAAAAAATTGTCTTCCACTTTCGCTAGAACTGTACATAATATTTTCAGGATTGAACTTAAGATCAGACCCTACATATTCATCTATATGTTGTAGGCTGAACGCATGGCCAATCTCATGTGCAAGTAGGTCATTTGAGGTATACATACCCATCACTATTTGTGCACCAAAATTTGAATGACCCCTATCTTGTTCACCATTAACTGTATCGACCCAATATATGTTCAATTGACCAGATTTAAACCCAATATCGTTTTGCAATGGCTTCCATACTTTACTTTTATCAATCCCGGCTGGATCATCTTCGAGACTAATAGCATAGTACTTTGAAGCATCTGGATCGCCAGTTGCATCAATGATATTGAATGAGGAGGAGAAAGTCACTCCCATATGTTCGTTGCGCCAAATGTCAGAGGTGCGAATACGCGCATCAATTGCATGCTGCCTCTGCCCATTCTGTCCAGCAAAAGGCCCTTTGACTATCCATACGGTTACCGGAATACGAATTTTCGGACGAAACTCCAAATAAAAGTTATCACTGCTATTTGTCCAGGGTGTACTAAGATATTTTGGTGGGCTGTCATTGGCGAAACCGACCACCTCGTTTGTTTGCGAAGAAAGGCTGAGTTCGCCAACATCAATAGCGGTGTTAGTTGAAATATGGGCGCTATCATTAACTGATCCTGCGACATCTTGGCCATCAACCATCAAACCGATAGCGTTACCACTACCATTTCTTACATTTACAATATCATTTTTTTTGACTTTATTTTTTATGTCATAACATCCAACAAGCATGAGAAAAATAAGCTGCAAAGCAAAAACCAACACGGTTTGTATATCAAACCTTTTTTTTAGCTCAAAGAACACTATACACCTCCTTTTACGACCTATTGTTAAATGCAGGCTATCAATATTTTAACTTAGTTTTTCTTTGATGCCCTATAACCAGGGGAAAAGAGGGTTGTTTAAAAAAACAACCTATTCTTAATGCTCCAGTCACTCGGATACTATAAAATTTTAACAATTGCTATCACAAGATTTATTCCCCCCACTACAGCCACTGCCATATTTATCAGTGGATTTCTTGCAGACCTGAGTGGCATTATCGCCAGTACAAGTACCGCATCCAGAACCGCCGCCGCCACCGTGACCAAATTTCTGTGCCATTAGCATATTAGTTTCACCAAGCCTACCTGCAAATTTGCAAGTATGTGATGCCTCATTAAATACGGACATATCTATTTTGCCAGACGATTCAGAGAAGCAAGGATTGAAATAGATGCCATCTAGTGACAATAAACGCACTGTTTTCCCATCACCAATAATGATAAATTTACCTCCTAATTTAGTAACGGCATCCTTAAATGTTTGGGGAATCATTAATGGGGTATCGCTGACAATGACTTCGACAATATCTGCAGCATCCCCTTCATTATTATTAGGATGATGTTCTCCTTTTAGTTTATCTTCCAGTTTTGATACAGAGTGTTTTAGCTTAGACGCTTCCTGGCTTACAGTTGAGTTAGATTCTGCCCAGCATTGCTTTGCAGGCAGGACAAGAAAAATCAACATGAGGCCGAAAATCAACTGTAAGTACTGACTTTTATGGGTTACTTTTTTTATCATTGCTATCTCCTTGGTTGCTGTGAAAAGGCACCTTAATTAAAGTGCCAGGGTTAAACGGGCAAAAATCGTAAATTCCGGTGAAAACGGTAAAAATGGCGGTATCCCACTTGTATCTGTTGGCTGCCGTGCCTGTAATCCTTCGTAACGATAATTCTGATCGAGCAAGTTTAGGAATTGCACCTCAAAAATCCCATGACGCTTAGGTAAGCGATAGCCCAAACTCAAGTCGAGAAACACTGCGTTGTCGCTCTTGGTTGCCCTATCACTTGTTTGATCGCTTTTATCACAAGATGAATTGAGTTTCACGTTTTGATAGTAGAAACTACTTTTAAACTTTACAAACATGCCTGAAGGATCGTAATAACCCAACCCAGCCGGTATAATTTGAGTTTGGGTGTCGCACGCATCAATTTTTCCGTGATCCTCAAAATTTTCCCGGAAATATTCAAGCGTAGCTTCCCAACGTGGGTGAGGCGCCCACAATAAGTAAGCCCTGTAATTTGATTCTCGCCAGCGCGTTACATTTTCAATTCCAGTAGCTGGATTGACGAGGGCGTGTTTGTCCAACAAGCGTTGAGAGATTTCAACACCACCCGACAATGTTGAGCTAAATTTGTGATCAAGGCCAAGTCCCCACCGTACTGCTTCGGTACGATAAATATCATCATAGAACTGGTTAAACCCAGCTATCTGCACGGGTTCAATCGTCTGGTAAGGAAGCCTTGCAGTGTTTACTGTGCGGAATGCCGCAGCCCTGAACAGGGTATCCGGCGTAATATTCCACTGCAATCCAAGCTTGGGGTTAATTGATCGAATTGCCTTGGAATACTGCGAATCGTCTAAAAGATTAAAGCTGACACCCAGTGTCCAATCCAATGTGGCTGGGTATCGAATATGGGTGTAAAGATAGCCGTTGCCATTCTTAAGTATCGATTCCGAATAATTCAACTGATAATAACCGCCGCCTAAAATTGACTTAATATTGTCAAAACGCTGAATGTATTGCGCTTCCCCTATAGTCGCCCTATTTGAAAGCGCCGGATCAGTCTTTGTTATTGTTTGTTCATCAATATGAAGAAACGAGCCAATCACATCCGACTGGTTTGTCGGTGACAAGTGTACGCCTAGACGATAAATATCGGCATCAGAACGGCGACGATACGTATTTACAAAGCTACCCATTTGAGTCCCAATGGGTGCGTTGAAATACGATTCCAGATTACCCCTGTCCGTATCACGATGTCGGTATTCGGCTTGTACATTAAACTCTGGCGTTATTCGTGCTTGAACGAAAGCATTGTAAATATTTACATCAATGTCGTTATTCTTTCTGAATCCATCAGTTTGGTAATGAAATTGGCCAAGGCTGTAAGAAAAATTGTCCCATAACCCTGAATGTACAACTTCATCGGAATAGGTATTATTGCTGCCGACCAATCCAGATGTTAACAAGCTAAAACGATTTCTTTCAAACAATGGATTAAATTCATTAAGAGAAAGTGCTGATGGACCAAGGCCACCTAAAAGAAATAGCTGACTTTCTGCTAATCTTGGTTGTACTGGCGTGATATTAATCGGCTGCAATAACTGTGATTGAAGCAATTCGCTTGAACGAGCCATATCATGTCTCGGTAAAGCGCTGTAAGAATCTGACAATAAACGGTGCGATGTGTAATCTGTAGGATCTTGAACAACTCCACGCCAACCTTCAACTAAGCCCCTTTGAGAAAAACCTAATTCGTTATAGATACGTCCTATAGCAGCGCCACGAGCCGCCTCATCCTTATCCAACAACAACTTAGACCGATAAACCCCCCGATTATCATTCAATTCTATCGCCTTCTGCATATCGTGCAACGCCTCCACGGGGCGGTTGGTGGTTTGCTTTAAGATGGCGTCGTAAAAATAAGGCGTGGGGTCTTTGGGGTCCATCGCTTTGGCAATTTCAAACTCTTTGCCTGCGTAGTCTTTGTTCCGTAATTCATAATAGGCTTTGCCGAGATAACTTCTTATTACTGCGTTGTTGGGGTCTAGGTTGACGGCGGTTTCAAGTTCGCTTTTGCCCGCTTCAACATCGCCTTGCCTGATTTTTGCGAGGCCCAGCCCTAACCTTGCCAATGGATCGGACGAATCCAGGGTCAGCGCCTGTTCAAACGCTCGTTTTGCGGCGTCGATGTCGGTTTGCGCCAGGTCTGCAAAGCCCAGGATGGTTTGGGTCCTGGCTATTTTGGGGTTAAGCGCCTGGGCTTTTTGGGCGGATTTCAACGCGGCATCGTGGTCGCCTTGGGATAATTGCAGTTCCGATAACCTCGCCCAAGCGAGGGCGTTGTCTGGGTTTAATTGGGTGGCTGCTAATGTGGCTTTCAGGGCTTCGTCGATATTGAATTTTGACTGGTAAGCATAAGACTGGGCAATTTTGGCAACCGACGATTGCGGATTGGCGGTAACGGCTTTGTTGGCGTTGTCCAATGCGGTTTGTTGCTGATTATGGGCGACGGCGATAACGGCTTGCAGGGCAAAGGCATCGCTGTTGTTGGGTTCTAGGCGTTGGGCTTGCTGGATGAGCGGTTGGGCTTCGTCCAACCTGCCGACGGTGAGCAACAGTGCGGCTTTCAGGGTCAAATAATGCGTATCTTGCTGGCTAACGGGAGTTTCATCGAGTTTGGCTAAGGCTTGATAACTGTCGCCCTGCCGATAAGCCGTTAATGCGCCGTTGATCTGGCTAACTGTACCCAGATTGCCCTGCTTGTATTTGACCAGGCTATCATCAATTATGGGCGGATAATACAATGACCATTGCACGGCATCTTCGGGGGTTATCTTGAGCGCTTGCACACGAGGTGGACGATTGGCTTCGGCTATGCCTTTAAAGCCTTTGTTTACCGTTATTTTACCGGCGCTGTTTTCGCCTGAAACCTGACCGTCAAACACGGAGATTTCCGCTTTTTGGCTGGACACTGCCACCATAAATTCGGTGCCTTTGTGGACGGCATTGATAAACGGGGTTTCGATTTCCAACCGTTGGGGCTGGCGGCTCCTGGAAAATAGGGTGCCTTCGAGCAAATTGATAAGCCAAGATACGGCGCTTTCCTGCGTTGCTGGCGCTGAAAAAGACATCGTGGTGTTTTGGTCTACGGTGAGGACGGCACCGCTAATCAGGTTTAAGGTCGCACGGCTCCATTTTGAAGTACGCAGTGTGTCACCCGGGCAAAGCGGGTCTTCTTTATGTATTCTTTGCCACTGCCGTGCCCCATAAACCTGGACATCCACCCTGCCCTGCGCTGATGCCACCTTAGCGATTGGCTTCTGACAAGCGGACGCCGCCTCGATAGCGCTCGGGGCAATCAAAGTGCCGATCAAAACATAATGGGCGAACGTTTTGTTGCGCATATTATTTTTATAACCGCAGTCCCGTAGTCACTTAAACAATGGCATTACCAAACGCCGTTTTCCTGAAAAAACAGCAATCAGCGGGACAGGAACTTTCCTTTGTCCTACCGCTTGTCATTTAGCATGAGAATGGTAATGCCCACCTCAATCTTGTTATACAGAATTGAACCACGTTAACTGTATCAATGCAATAAGGTGGTAATTTTACCCACATCTATAATTGCGGCATGTTCTTTGCCGTGTAGTCCACATGAAAAGGATCCTGATGTTAAGGATAGCTGGTTTTTTAAATAACTGATGTAGAAACGGGTGGGGCCATCTTCAGGGTAGTCCTTATTGATTAGCATAAACCCGTCCAAAGCCCGCTGCCATTGGTGATCTTTAAAATAAGCTAACGCTTTGGAAAACGCCACAGATAAATGTCGCCAATGCGGTTGGGCTCGATCAATTTCGTCAGAATACCCAATCAATTCAAATACTGTCACAGTAAGCGCTTTACCTTTTAACAAAAAAGTACCTAGCTCCCTGCTGAAAAAGTCCGGAAGTCCGTCTACGACAAGCGCTGAAACCAGAATCCGTGTTCCTAGCAGTTTATTTAAACCTTCAATCCGGGTTGCGGTGTTAACGGTATCGCCAACTGCCCGGTATTCATAGTGTTCAACAGAGCCGACATTTATCGTTCCCACTCTCTGCGTCCCGCACCGCTGGAGCGGTACAAGATTCATTCCTACGCCGGAGCGCAGGAACGATGTAACTCAGAGTTTCTTTAAGCTAGCATACAAGCCCTTCAATATTGATATATAATATTTAACGGTATATATGATTTTATAAGGCGACTTCCATGCAAAAAAATACCAGCGTGACCCTTGGCACTCACTTAGAGCAATTTGTCAGCCAGCAAATCGCCAAAGGTCGTTACGGTTCTGCAAGTGAGGCGATCCGCGCCGGATTGCGGCTTCTGGAAGAACATGAAACCCGCCCTGAGACGCTAAGGCAAGCACTTAAGGAAGGTGAGGATAGCGGCAGGGCGGATTATTCTTTATCAGCCATCATTGAGGAACTCGACAGCGAAAACGCACATTGATGCCTAGCTTTTTCCTCACTAAAAAAGCTAAAGACGACTTGAAAGCGATTGGTCGTTATACCCAAGACACATGGGGTCATGAACAAAGAAACCGTTACTTGGCTTTATTTAGATGCAGCATTTAGTGATTTGACTGTGCATCCCTTGATGGGTAGAGATTGCAGCGATATTCGCCCAGGCTACCGAAAATATGGAATCGGAAAACATCTCGTATTCTACCGTCAGATTGAAAGCGAAGAAATCGAGATTGTTCGTATCCTCCATGAACGCATGGATGTCGGACAACACCTTTGAGATCTTAGGCGTATCAAAATATCAAAATCGCTTATCATGCTAGTTAAATATCATCAGTTTCAACACCCACAAGCTCCTAGATTCACACAATGTTCATCTTAAAAAAAGATAATGGCTTGATTAAAACATGAATAAGTCAGTCCTTATTCATTTCATTATTTAATCTGGAAATCCTCATGAAACGATTGCCGCTGTTGGTAGCCATTATCCTATTAGCCATAAACATGGATAGCGCATTTGCCGCCCGTCCCATTAAGCACCATAAAAATCCGGTACAAAACAGCGAAAACAAAGCCATGCAATGTGTCGCTTTTAGCCCTTATGTGGGCGATATTAACCCGGATTATGGCGCACAACCTTCCCATGAATTGATCGACACGCTGTTGGATAAGCTGGTGAAAGAAACCCGTTTTCGCTGTATTATGACGTATGGCGTGATGAATGGTTTGGAATACACGTTTACGGCGGCGGAAGCCCGAAAACTGAAGGTGATTGCGATTATCTGGCTGGATAAGGACATCGCGGTAAATGACCAATCCATCGCCAGCGGCATTCAAGTAGCAAAAGCTTTTCCCAAAACGATTGTCAAGCTGAGTTGCGGTTCTGAAGTCAGGACACGGCATGGCAATGTTTTCGACGGGGAGATTGTTAAATGTATTGATGGCCTGCGTAAAGCGGGGGTGAAGCAGCCTATAACCACCATTGATACCTGGTGGGAATGGTGTAACCGGGCTACGCCTTGCCAGAAAACTGGCTTTGAAGCAAAAGTGGATTGGCTGGGCATCAATATTTTTCCGTGGTGGGAAAATAAACATGCCGGCGTACATTCCTGTACCACGGCGGAACACGCGGCTGATTTCCACATTGCCAGGCTTGAAGAGGTCAGCCGTACGTATCCTGGTAAAGAATTGACCCTTACGGAATTTGGCTGGCCTAGCGGACCTGAAGGCGGTACGGAAACCAATAGCCATACCGGCCAGAAATGCGGTATAGCCAGCCCTAAAAATCAGGTGAAAGTCATTAAATCGACCTTGCAAAAACTGGCTAAAAAGAACTGGGGAGGCAATGTATTCGAAGCCTTTTCGGAAAACTGGAAGCCCAGTGATGAGGGGAATTTTGGTAGTTACTGGGGAATCTGTCAGGGTGTGCCACCTTATACTTGCGTGAAAGATTTTAAATAAAGCCGCGCCTGCCTGTGTTTCTGTAAAGGTGTCTCTGAATAAGTCCTTCGACAGGCTTCCTTCGACAGGCTCAGGACGAACGGCAATACCAATCCCAATAAGTTCTCATTGTTACTTTCTCCAAAGGGAGACGGCCAGGATGAGGGGATTCATATAACAACTTTTTGGGATTGGTATAACCTGTTGATTCCGTTCGTGGTTGGCCCTTCGATAAACTCAGGTGAACCTTGTCGAACCGTGACCGGAATCAACTTGTTCAGAAATTCATCAAAATAATAGCTATAAAAAAACAAGTACTCCTCACGTTTTAAGCAGAATTTCGACTATAGTTAGCGTTTTTATATCGGCAACCATTGTCGGTCGGCGCTATTAATTTTTAACCCCTAATTTATTTGAGAACCCCGGTAAATGAAGATTGCGAAACGTATTCTACTCATATTGACTGCAACGGGGCTGATGCTGGTTTCGCACACAGCCATGTCCCGCCATGCGGCGCTGTTGATTGATGCTGATAGTGGCAATGTGTTGTATGAGATGGAAGCCAACCAGTCTTGGTATCCGGCTTCTCTCACAAAGTTGATGACGCTCTACATGACGTTTTCCGCACTGGAATCGGGGCGGCTGCACTTAAGCGACCCGATGAATGTTTCTAGTCACGCCTCACGCCAGCCTACCAGTAAGCTGGGATTAAGAACTTGGGATTCCATCTCCGTTGAAGATGCCATTCTCGCAATCGTTACCCGTTCGGCCAATGATGCCGCCGTTGTGCTGGCAGAAAGGATAGCTGGCAGCGAGCAGGAGTTTGCCATACAAATGACATCAACTGCCCATGGTTTGGGCATGTATGGCAGCCACTTCATGAATGCGACCGGATTGCCGCACGACTGGCAGACTACAACCGCGCATGATATGGCGTTACTGGCCTGGAAAATTACCCGCAACTTTCCTCAGTATTATCCTTACTTTGCCGCCGACAGCCTTTATTTTAATGGGCGGGAATACCGTGGCATCAACAAATTTGTTGCCCATTATCCCGGTGCCGAGGGCATGAAAACCGGCTATACCTGTGGCTCTGGATACAATCTGGTCGCATCTGCCAACCAGTATGGGAAACGCCTGATCGGCGTGGTGTTAGGTGGCATGACCAGCAGCGAACGGTATCAGCACATGTTTACCATGATGGATACCGGTTTCTCGGACGACAAGGGTGCTTATCGCGCAAGAAACCTCAATACGATGAGCAAAGATTCGGTGGGCACACCGCCTTACCAACTTTCCTGCGGACATCGTCCTTCATCGCATTACGCCGCCCGTCATATAGAAACAGAAGATGACGACGACCATCATGTCCGCTATGTAGGAAAAACCTCGCACCCTCGTCATCACGCCGCTTCAAACAGTAGAGCCGTTACCAAAATCAGGATAGCAGGGAAAACCAAAACGATTGTTAAGCACGTTTCCGAACCACAACACGTGGCAAAATCGAGCAAGAGTGGTCGTAACACAAGTAAAACCAAAGTTGCCGCTACATCCAAGAAAAGCAGTAAAAAAGCACTAGCAACAGCCGCGAAAAGTAAAAAGCCCTCAACATCTGGAAAGGCTATACAAGTCGCAAAAGCTGACACTCGCAGCAAGGGTTATTACATCCCCAACAGTAAAGACAAGAAAACTACCGCTTCGGCTAAAAGCAAAAGTATAGGCTATCACAATTTCGATAGTTCGAATAAAACCATAGCCAAGAGTAACGGCAAGAGTAAACGGTCTTCCAAAAGGAAATCTTGATAGGAAATCCTTAAAGATATGTTTGAATAAGTCTTTCGGCAGTGTTCCCCTGAGTTTATCGAAGGGCTCAGGACGAACGGTAGCTGGTTGATTCCGTTCGTAGTGAGTCGTGAGCTTGTCGAACGGTCGAACCATGAGCGGAATCACAAGTTCAGAGTTTCTTAAAACCCCAAAAGAGACAAGCGGCTAAAATTAGGTTATACCAATCCCAAAAAGTTGTTATATAAATCCCCTCATCCTGGCCTTCTCCCTTTGGAGAAGGTAACAATGAGAACTTATTGGGATTGGTATAACAGGCCTTCATCAACAGTTTTGTGCTGTTTAACCAATTCCGAGACATACTTTTCATCAGCGGACATAAACAGTCCGTAAGGAGCGCCTTGCATAATTTGCCGGGCAAAGTTTCCTGACGAGCCAAAGCTGAATTTTACCGTCATTCCCGTTTCTTCTGTAAATTGCTGTATGACTTCCTCAAGCGCAAATTCAAGATCGGATGCTGCGGCTACGATGGTTGACTCAGCGGCAGACAAGCCTTGGCTAAACCAAAGTAAGCCGATAAGAAATAGTGGCTTGATAAGATTGGAAGTAATCTTGTACATAAATGTAAGTAGTGAATATAAAATCTATGGAATTAGCTGCATGACTCGTTAAAGGCACCCTGCTAACAGCTTGATAGATCAAAAATAGGATTTATTGCTTTATTGCTCCCGCCAAATTTCGACCCCTCAGCAGTACAAGGCATGTTGCCCCGTCCACAGGGTTTCCGTATGATTCAAAAATAACAACACCAGCAAAACGTTAGAAACGGGATTGCAAATCCCGTTCCGCGTGGTTCGACCTTATGAAGATTTAACTTCCGTTCGCCTTGAGTATGCCTATTTACAAACGCCAAAAGCCAAGGATATTTTCCTGTCGAAAGGCTTATGTGCTTCGACAAGGCTCTCCTGAGTTTATCGAAGGGCTCAGCACGAACGGTTCAAACATCAACAGGCCGAATCAATAGCCCCTTAGGCCATCTCGACAAATGCCTTCAACAACACTGCCGCATTCACCATACCCTTATGCAGGTTCTGTTCGACTTCCGCCATCGTAATCTCGCCCTCGGTTTTCCCAGCCGCCCAGTTGGCGACCACGGCCACAGCCACGTAATTCATACCCAACTCCTTCGCCAAAACCGCTTCTGGCATACCGGTCATCCCAACCAAGTCGCAACCATCGTTTTCCATGCGCTTGATTTCCGCCGCTGTCTCTAGTCTTGGCCCTTGCGTACAGCCATAGGTACCGATAGGGCTGATTTGTATACCCGCTTTCTTGGCAGCGTGGATTAGCCGGGAACGCAGCATCTGGCTATAGGGGTAGCTAAAGTCGATATGCGTAACCGGATCGTTTTCATCTTCAAAAAAAGTGTGCTTGCGGCCATAACTGTAATCGATGATTTGATCGGGTATTGCAATATGTGCGGGAATCATTTCAAAAGTAATGCCGCCGACTGCCGCAACTGCAATTATGTTCTCCACTCCAAGTTGCATTAGTCCCCAAATATTGGCGCGATAATTGATTTTGTGCGGGGCAAAGGAATGGGGATTGCCATGCCGAGCAAGAAAAATGACTTCTTTTCCGTTTAGTTCCCCGGTGATGAAATCCGCTGACGGTGCGCCATAAGGCGTGGTGATCGAATCGTGCTTAATGATTTTTAAATCGGCAAGCTGTGATAATCCAGTACCGCCAATGATTGCCAATCGACCCATCACACCTCCCCGTTACAAGCGTAAATTCCCGCTGCATTACGTAAATAACCTTTGTAATCCATGCCGTAACCAAACAAATACCGATTTTCTATCTGCAAGCCAACAAAATCAGCGTGTATGGGTTTATCATGATTGAGCTGCTTATCGACCAAAACCGCGCAATAAACTGCAATCGCACCTTGCTCCAGGCAATAATCTTTGATCGCAGCCAAGGTGATCCCTTCGTCCAAAATGTCATCTATAATCAGGATTGTCCTGTCTTTCAAAGGTGTACCCGGCTTTAACACCCATTCAATCGTGCCGCCAGAAGTTTGGTTTTGATAACGGCTGGCATTGATGGAATCGATGTTGAGAGGGAAAGTCAATCGAGTTAACAGCTTGCCAGCTGCAACAATCCCGCCATTCAACACGCACAGTACCAGGGGATTTCTATTTGCTAACCTAGCATTGATCGCAAAAGCCATGTTATCAAGAGCTGCCTCAACCTGCTGCTCACTGTAAAGCAAATCAGCAGTGGCTTGAACGTGTCGGATTTCCTTAAGCATAACTGGTTACAAACTCCTTGATACGAGCTGAAGATTGCTGCCACTGCCGGGTTTGCAATAAGTCCTCACGATTTAGCCGCGGCATTCCCCGCATTCTGGCTAAACGTTGTTCCCTTTGAGAGTCACAAGTTATGGGCAAAGCATCCAACACTTGTTCTGCTGCGGAGGGATTATTGCACACTAACAGCATATCGCAGCCGGCATCCTGCGCGAGCTTGGCACGGTCAGGATAGCTCCCTGCCGACGCTGCCCCTTCCATACTCAGGTCATCACTGAATACCACCCCCTTAAAACCCAATTCCCCGCGTAAAATTTGCTGTATCCAAAAGCGCGAGAATCCGGCTGGATTGGGATCAATATTGGAATAGACCACATGGGCAGGCATGATAGCCTCCAGCCCTTCTGAAATCAGGGTTTTAAAAGGCAGCAAATCTTTTGCTAGGACAGTCTCTAAATCCCGGTTATCGACGGGTAAACCAAGATGGGAATCCGCCGCCACAGCACCATGACCGGGAAAGTGTTTGCCCGTAGCAGCCATTCCAGCCGAATTCATGCCTTTTCTGAATGCGCTTGCCAGTGCAGTTGCATGTTTGCTGTCTGTAGAGAAAGAACGATTACCGATAACATCACTGATGCCGCAATCTACATCCAGTACCGGCGCAAAACTGAAATCAACCCCTACCGCCAGCAATTCTGCTGCCATTAACCAGCCTGCCGTTTCGGCGAGTTCCGGCGTATCCGCGTAGTGACAGGCTGGCGGTAAGCGTGTAAAACCGTTTTGAAAACGCTGCACCCTGCCACCTTCTTGATCTACGGCGATCAAAATCTGTCCGTTTCGGGCTTTACGAATACTATCGATAAGCTGAGAGACCTGTTCAGGATCCTGATAATTACGGGCAAAGAGAATTACCGCGCCGGTATTAGGATGATTGATTACTTCCTTTTCGTGCGCGGTCAAGCTCAAACCCGCCACGTCCAGCATTATGGGGCCAATGGGGTATTCAGTCGTCATGGTTTACGCCTCTGGTCACAGTCAACTTAATTACATATTGAAGATCATTATACTAATGTATCTGCTGTTCGATTGCAGCTAAAAGATGGTTTGTGATAAGGTTTTAGCCTATGAATTGGCAAAGTATTGTAGAACAGATTGAAGCAACGGGAGCAACGTTTAAATTGGTCAACGTCCGTCCCCTTGTGGGCGGCGACATCAATTCGGCTTATTGCTTACAAGGCACAGACAAATCTTATTTCATTAAATTGAACCGTGCTGACACAATCGCCATGTTTGCCGCCGAGGCAGCAGGCTTGACCGAACTTGCCGCTACCCGCACGGTGCGGATTCCAACACCTGTCGTCCATGGCAAATCGGCAGAACATGCTTTTTTAGTGCTGGAGTACATCGAATTCAGTACATCCAGCAAAACTTCTGACCGCCAATTTGGACAACAACTCGCATTGCTGCATCAGCAATGTCAACCCTACTACGGATGGCATAGAAGCAATACTATTGGCAGTACACCACAACCCAATGCGAGGAATAATGATTGGATAGAATTCTGGCGTATCCAACGCTTGCAGCATCAGCTACAGTTAGCAGCGGCAAAAGGCTACGGTGGACATTTACAAACCATGGGAGCGCAGCTTTGCGAAAAACTCGCCAGTTTTTTTGATGGCTACCAGCCCCAACCTTCCTTGTTGCATGGGGATTTATGGGGTGGTAACGCGGCGATGGACAAACGAGGCAATCCGGTCATGTTCGATCCTGCCTGCTACTACGGCGACAAAGAAGCCGATCTCGCAATGACCGAATTATTCGGTGGTTTTAGCCAGGATTTTTATGCAGCTTATCGGGACACTTGCCCTTTGGATCAGGGTTATACCACAAGAAAAACGCTTTACAATCTTTATCATATCCTCAATCACCTGAATTTGTTTGGAGGTGGTTATTTGAGACAGGCTGAGAATATGACTGACAGCTTACTAAGTGAGATAAGTTAGTCGCTGTATCTTATTTTTATTGGCCTGTCAGGTAGAGCGGATTAAATGTGCAAACCATTTAAATTAGTGGGATAGGATTTTTACAATTACTCCGGCAAATCCATCCCTGCAACCTCATCGCTTTTAACAGGTTGTTCTAAAATCCGCGATAACCACGCATCTGCCGCTTTTTCATGGGTATGTAGAATAAGATTGGGAAAGAATCCGAATACGAGAACCAGCAAAGCGGGTACACATAGCAACAGCAGTTCACGGCGGCGCAAGTCCTGACACTGCCGAACTGTTTGGTGAATAATCGGGCCAAAAAACGCCTTGCGAGTGTAATCTAGCATGTAAGCTGCACCCAGCACGGCAGCGGCGAGCGCAGCGATACCTAGGCTAGGATGGGCAACCAACGCACTAATAATCAGTAATAATTCCGCCGGAAAACCACTAGTGCCGGGTACGCCAATGCTTGCCAAAGCAAAGATAAAATAGAAGCAGGTTAATTTGGGCATGACTTTAGCCAAACCACCCAAATGGACGACTTCGGTACTGCCCAAGCGGTGTTGGATAAAACCCGCGATCAACATCAGTGAACTGGCTACAATCGTAAAATTGAACAATTGAAAAAGTGCGCCTTGTATGCCCTGCATATTCAATGAAGCTATGCCGACAATCACCAAGCCGACATGGCTGACGCTGGAGTATGCCAACAAGCGGCGCAGGTTAGTCTGGTACAGGGCGATCAATGCGCCATAGATAAGCGTAATCGCGCCCAGCACACCGAGTATCCAACTGTATTCGACGGCAGCGGAAGGCGCTAAGGGCATGGTAAAGCGGATAATGCCAAAAGCACCCAGTTTCAATCCGGTCAACAACGCTGCGACTTGCGGCGAGCCTTCCATTGTTGCGGTAGGCATCCAGGTATGGAAAGGGATCAACGGGGTTTTGACGGCAAAAGCCAGCAGTAATAATAAAAATACTGTCGTTTGCAAATCATCTGGCAAGGGCTTTTCGAGCAAGTCGGGCAAACTAAAGACCAGTTGTGTGCCAAGGTCTGTTTGCGGCGCTGCATTGAGAGCCAATATAACAATGGCAATCAGTAATGGCACACCGCCAAATAACATGAACAAAGTGTACTTGGTGGCTGCCATACGCCGATGCGGACCGATACCCCACAAGCCAATCAAAAAGAATATGGGCGGTAAGGTAAGCTCCCAAAATAAGAAGAACATCACCATATCCAACGCACAAAAAACGCCGATGGTAACACCTTCTAGCGCCAGTAATAGTGCGTAATGGAAAGGCTCCAAATGCTGTATCGAATTCCACGATGCCACTATCGCCATGAGCGTGACAAAAGTGGACATGGGCAAAAATAGCACCGAAATTCCGTCGATCCCTAGCAAATATTCAACATTAATATTAGGTATCCAGGCATAGCGCTCAATCAGTTGAAACTGCCCACCTTCTTCTGCATTAAACAAAAGCAAGGCTAGCAACGCCCCCAGCAATTCAATGATGGCAATAAAGGCGGCAATTTTCCTGGCACGGTCTTTATTGCCGGAAAACCCAGTCGCTATTGCACCCAGCAAAGGCAGGATAATTAGCGAACTGAGCAGGGGCAGGTTTGCAATACTCACTCGGGGGCATCCTTGTCATCAGTTACAGCGTTGTCATCAGCGGACGGCTGTTCTTCATCTTGCTGAGAACTGTGTATCGGATACCGGCTGACTAGATCACTCACATCCTTATCAATCAGGTTCAGTAAAGGCATTGAATTCAAACCCGTGCCGATATGCAAGGCACAGATGACAATAGCGATTATCCGCTCCTGTACGATAGTTTGGTCATTACTGGAATAACGGATATGGCGTTTGGAGGTCGCCAGGAACATACGCTGAAACGCCCAAAGCAAGAACCCGGCAGCCAGGACGTGTCCCGTCAGGATCGTAACCGAAACTCCCCATTCGTGTTCCTCGATCACACCTTCAAGCAGCAGATGACCTGCATCAAACCCCAAGGAACCCGGCATAATCATAGTGCTAAGCGCCGTAATCATAAACAGCAAGGCTAAGGTGGTATGACTGTCAAACAGGTCGCCAAGACGAGGAATCATGGCGGTTCTAGTTTGCTCATTAATCAGGCTGATGCTGAATAACATACCTACAGAAGCCAAGCCATAAACCAAAGACAACAATAAGGTTCCTTCCAGGCCGTGTTCATTAAAACTGAACATGCCGAACACAAGCATACCCGTGTGGCTGATCGTGGCAAACGCCAGTAAGCGGTAAATATTGTTTTGCATAAACGCCAGCAAAGCACCGTAAAAAATGCTGACGAGGCTGAGTATCAAGACATAGTTTGCCCATTGTTCCGCTACGCCGGGAACAAGGGGAAAAATAAACCGGATCATCGCGTAAACACCGAGTTTCAAGCCAATGACAAATACCGCCATGCTGGTAAGGCTGCTTTGTTCGGCTAATAGCGGTAACCAGCCATGAAAGGGAAACAAGGGCATACGAATGGCAAAGCCATAAAACAGTAGGATGAAAATCAAGGTTTCATCGTGCAGGTAGGCATTATTGTTCTGTAGGGTCAGCAAATCGAAAGTCAACTCATGTTCTGAATCTATCAAGCCGAATGCCAATAACAAAAAGCCACACAATGTCAGAAATAGGCTAGCACCAAAATATTGCAACAGCCTGACTACCAGAAACCGCTTTTTTTGATCCAATCCCGATTGTCTCGTCACCAAAATGATCGGGATCAATTCAAATGCGCTTAATAGCCAGAACTGCAAGACATTCAAGGCACAAAAAGCACCGATAAGTATCGCTTCATAGCCGAGTACACTAGCGATTAAGCGGCTATTTCCCGCAGTTCGGGTTGCAGAAATATAGATCAGCACCAACAATGTTGCACAGGCAATCAGCGGAATAAACAAGATATTTAAGCCATCGACACCGACGCTGTAACTTAACCCAAATAAACTGAACTGCTCAGCAAATTGAATACCCGTCTTATTGTCGTCAAACTCGATCAATAGATACAGGCTGAGCAAAACATTCAACGAAGCAGCGACATAGCTCGCACACATCGTCATCACGGATGACCGCGAATTTAAAACGGCAATCAAGGCCATCAGAGGAATAAGCGTCAGTGTCGTTAATAAAGGAAATCCGACGGATTCAGACCAAAGTGTTACGGATGTGAGCATAAGCTAAAAAGCCACCAGCAAGGTGATAAAAACCAGTAACACAAGATAACGCGGCCTAAGCACCAGGGTTTCAAACTTATTTGCGAGATGTCCAAGTTCCCTGCCAACATGCAAGGTATCCTTGCCAATGCCTTGCAGCACCAAACGATCTTCAAACCAGTGTACCAAGCCCGCTATCCAATCAGCTAACATGTTAATCAGGCCGGTACCACTGGTAAATGTGTTGCCGCCATTTTCTAACCTGGCTCCCAGGCTGCGCTCTTCCAGTTGCGCAAGCGAGGATGCCACACTGATCGCTGGTGCAGGAATACCCATTAGCCGGTCAACAATATTGTCGTCAAAATAACTGAGATCATGAGCCAAATGTCTAACCGGCTTTACTAATACCCAGTCGGTTATCTGCTCTACCCAAAAGCGTTGTAAGGAGGCGACAAATAACCACCGGTGATTGGCCAACACAGGCGCAACCGGTTTTATTGGATTATCCCTGACATTGACCATAAACGAAGGCGCGGTCAGCACCAAGTAGCAACGGACGACGGCATGGGCGCAAAGATGCCAGCCCGCAAGTTGCCAAAAACCCAGGCCACACTCCAGAAACATCAAACCCAATTGCCCGGAGGTTGCAAACACCAGTGAGTTTTTAACATCGGTCTGGGTTAAGCCTATAAAATAACTGTAAAGGGACGTTGTTGTACCTGAGAAAATGAGCAAAGCCATCACCAATGGAGTTTGACTGATTAGCGGCTCTAGCGTGATGATTAGATACACTCCGGCGTGTACCATAACGGCACCGTAAAATGCCGCGCTAGAAGGTGTAGGCCCTTCCATTGCGCGTGCCAACCAGGGCGAAAAAGGCAGTTGTGCCGATTTTGCCAAGGCCGCAATCGTAAAACAAAGGCTAATCGCTGTAGCTTCGCCCCTGCTTAACTCAGTCACCGCAGCATTCAAATCAGGCCAGTTAACACTATCGACCCACGCATAGCTAAGACCAATGCCGAGTATAAATCCGGCATCGCCTATCCGGTTGGTAACAAATACCCGCGTCGCATTGGCAACTGCAACCGGACGGTCATAGGCATAAGCAATCAACAGGTAAGAACACAATCCAGCGAGTTCCCAACCCACAAAAGTGCCTAAGGCATTGCCTGACAAGACCAGCAATAACATTGCCGAAGAAAACAAGCTAAGGATAAAAAAGAATCGGTGAAACCCTGGCTCCCGGTGCATGTAATTGATTGAAAAACGCATAAGAATCATCAAAAGCATAGCAAACAGTGCCGCCAGTTTGACGCTGAATCCTGCGGTGATGAAATTCAGGACTATCTTCAAGGTATCACTTTCCAACCATAAGCCAACTGTGAACTCGCCACTATTTCTTTGCAGCAGATCCGCACCCAATAAGGCCAGCGCCAACAAGCACGACATACTGATTGCCCAGCTTGCAGTGAGTGCGGTGAAATTCTCACCGCCTTCACCTTTAATGGCCCCAAAAAGATGGCCAATGCCGATAATAACAGCAGCAAGAAAAGGCATGAGCGGGATTAAAACGACCAAGGCATCCATATAACTACGAGGGAGTACACAAAGACAAACAAATTAAAGTATGGCTACGCACAGATTTTGTTAGCGCAAAGAAAAGCCCTCTCCAAAGGGAGAGGGTTGGGTGAGGGGAAATTATAAAATCATTCATCCTTACCCGTAATTTCCAAAATAACCAAATAAATTTTCTCCATAACTCCTTCAATATTATCGATTACATCATTATTCCAAAAACGGATCACTTTAAATCTTCGTTGTGCAAGAATTTGTGTCCTAGCTATATCAGATCGTGACTGTTCAAAATGTTGAGAACCATCTAACTCTATTACCAATTTTAAATCCAAGCAGCAAAAATCAACTATAAAAGGGTCAATTGGGAATTGCCGACGAAATTTATAGCTTAATACCTGTCTGCCTCTAAGTTTTTGCCAGAGTAAAAATTCCACATCCGTTTGGTTTTGTCTTAACGATCTGGCATTATTCGTCAATTTCATGTTAATTTCCCCTCACCCAACCCTCTCCCTTTGGAGAGGGCTAGCTCTTATTCCCCGGAAATCGGGTTGTAGAATCAATGCAGGAGGTACAGGCAGGGTTTGATTGTGATAACAATCCGGCGATTTTGCAAAAACCGGAATTTCTTTGACTTCGGCTTGCCACGGAACAAAACCCACTCCACGTTCAAACATATAAATTTGCCCACTATCAGGGTCTTTAACGCTCAACAGTATCCAGCCGCCCGCGATCAATTCACGCAAGATTTCCTGTCGTGCATAGATTTCCTCAAGTATGGTCGTTTTTGCTTCGACCAGAAGTTGCAAACGCATGGCTTCATGTATTTCGATCATTTGGCTGGGCAGACCCGTACGTAAATCGCTGCTGGTCCCTTCCATTACGCCAAACAGTCCGACGATATTATGTGGCACTTTAGTTCCGCATCCTAAACGGTCGTTGTTGACGGTTGAAAAGTAATATTCCAGGTTAATCCCCGCACCTACAGGGCCCACGTTGAGCAAGATACCTTCGACTATTTTGCCGTCGGGATCTTGGGTAGGATCATACGAAATCAAAAACACACGGCGATCAAAGAATGCGCCTTGCGTAACAGAACGCCTGCCCACAATTGCCGACGCATTCGTGGCGTGGCCTAGCTCTGGGCGAGCTTGGGAGAAATCAGTGGCACGTTCTGTTATATGAGCAAGCGCTTCTTTTAATTTTGGGTTGCGGGGTGCGGAAGCCAACCGCCTGCAACGCTCATGCGCGGACAGGTGTTGGGCTTGCTTCAATTGTTGCTGTAATTTTGTTAAGGCTTCCAGCCGTTCTTGTGGAAGAGCATCGGTATCGTACCATGCAATATCTTCATCACAAGTGTTATGTTCCGTGCCGATAAACCAGGTCTCAGTTGGGATATGGATATTCCGCTCAGCCAACCCTTTCCTAATTTCAGGACGGTTCGCCATTGCCGCAAACAATCTTGCGTTAGGCCCACCATGTCGGCCACTGCATGCCCCGCAGTCGTAGGCGGCTAGGTGAGGATTGTTCTGGCTCATAGAGCCATGCCCCATCAGGACGACCAAGGGTGCAAAACCGTAGGTCAAGCCGGTATTACGTAAAAAACCAGCCACACGATCAATTTGCTCTTGTTCGGTGAACCCCAGTTTGGGCCGTTCTGGCGTAGCAACGGTCGTGGTATCCGTTGATGTAAACAGGAGTTGTGTTTTAACACTGGACGATAACCAGCTTGTTACCTTTGTCACCCAACGATGTTGGGGTTTTGGGATTAATGATTTAGCCAGTAATCCAAGCAATGTAATCGGTGCCATGACATTGATTATCAACTGCGACAATACCAGATTGCGGCGTAAACCATGATAGACCTTGTTGGAAAACCACTGATTCAATTCCCGGCCTCGCTGATGACGGTGTAATGACTGCTCGGTTCCGATTCGCGGCTGCTCTTGAACCTCATGTGCTGGAGTCACTACTATCGGACATAAAGGTGTCACTCTCGTGTCATCTAGACCTTTGTAATTCATGGCTACACCGAAAAATCCAGCTGCACCTAAAGTTTCGATAGCTGGATTGAGTTCTTCAAGATGGCGGCGAAAACTTTCCTCGCGGTCATCCATGCAGAATACGATTTGTGCAGATGGACACTCCTCACGCTTAGCCCAGCGTCCACGTTCATGATTGGCGCGTAACGCCTGAAAAAAATCTTCCCGGTAATGACCTTCGTAAGCATTCAACCAGACTTTACTGCGTTCAGTGAGGGTAAATTCATCCAGTACCGCCAACATTGCGAGCAACCCTGTTTTGGCTAGTTGCTGAATGTATGTTGCGTTCAAGCCCAAGTGCTGGCACAAACGAAATAGCCGCCAGCCGCTATCCTGAGGACAGAAGGCAGAAGACAGAGGACGGATAACGACTTCCTTCTGTCCTCCGATCAACTGCCAGGTGTAGATCAGGTCGGCCAGATGCTGCCATTCGGAACGGCACTGCCGTTCAGAACCTGCCCGAATGGTCAGGGATTCCGCCTGTTGCGTAAGATATTCCGGCAACACACCTTGATACAAATGCTGGCGCACCACAAATTCTGACAGATTTTTGCTGAAGTAGCTCTGCAATGCACTGAGCTTGACCTCACACTTCCAGGTATCCCTACATACTTGGTTTAACCAAAGCCTGTCGAGTGTCAGCCGGATCGCCAAATAATCCGCCAAAGTAGGCATCACATTATTGGCCGTATAGTACTTGGGATGTTGTTGCCGCCAGTTAATCATCCCTGCCCACCCAGGCAACTCAAGGGCAAGCCTACGTAAGTAACCTTCCCATTTTGCTTGCGGCAGTTCAAGATATTCCAGTTGCAAGATGATGTTGTCTATTGGGTCTTCCGGCAATTCAGACATGATTTGCGGCCAATCGGGCAACTCGTGCAGGAATGGATACGCATCATATTGGGCTATAGTGCGCCATGCGCCGTACAAACCTAAGCTGCTGCACTCAGGCAACTGCCAGGCGGCAACCCCTTCATCCATTGCTGAGGCACACATCCGTATCAACTGCGGACGTACAGCATCCAGAATATCATTCCCGCTTAAAGCAAGGACAAAACCGCGAAGGCTGATGCTATCACCCAGTTCGGCAAAAGACCGTTGCAAAGCCGTACGCGCAAGTTCTCGTGTGTGCTGGTGAATTGAGGCGGTGTCGCGGGTTTCATCCAACCAATGCTCGGTTTGCTCCAGCGACAGGTCAAGCATATTCTCTGGATGCAATGCCTCCGGTTTCAGTTCTAAATGCTTACAAAGGCATTCCCAAAGCGCCTTGATTGAATTTTCAGCATTGTTTACATTGCTTGTTCTGTCGATAAGTAACTCATTTCGGACAGCATCAGGCACATCGGCCTGGATGGTTTCCAGCGCAGCCAGTTCTTCAATTTGCCAATTAAGCTGGCTAATGCTGATTGCCTGTAGGTCGAATAACAGGGCAACGCGATAAATGTCCTTACGTTTGACCTCCTTATCTTCCAGCTTGCAAACGATTTGTTCACACTGTAACTTTGCGTTCTGAGCGAGAGCTGCCGATAAATCGCTATCATTAATCCGCCCCTGCCGATAAAAATCACGGTTCTGGGTTTCTGGAAGATAGGCGCATATCCCTGTCAGTTTTTCTGACCCTGCAAGCGCTTCTTCAAATGGCAAGTGTTGATAACCATGCAAGGTATTGTGGTGGACGAAATCCTGTATCGGCGCTTGTGCAGGCAGGACGTGGTCTAAATGGGCCAATGCCTTGATAATAAGACCACGGTTGCTTAAAACACTGTTCTCAGATTCTTGATGGTGTGCTGACATAACTAATTAAAACCCATCACTTTCCTGATGATGTAATTGCGCGATGGTTGATGCCGAGAGTTCAATCAAGGGCGCAGGTAACAGGCCGAACAACAGTATCCCGGAAACCAGGATACCCGCAGCCAGCAGCTCATAAGCCCGCAAATCTTGGATATGTTGCAGTTGCGGACGCACGGGCCCTGTGAACAATAAGGTGATAGTGCGTATGGCATAAGCTGCGCTGATCAGGATGCTCAGGCTGAAAAAAACCATTAACCATCCCCATTGTTGAAACCCGCCGATCAAGGTATGGAGTTCAGCGACAAAGCCAACCGAGCCTGGCAATCCCATCGCGGCAAATAGCGTCAAGGTCATAAACACCGCAAAACGCGGCATGACTTGGATCAAGGAACTGTAATCCTGGATATTGCGGGTATGGGTGCGTTCGTACAACAAGCCCACCAGCAGGAACATCGCTCCGGCAATCAACCCATGCGCCGTCATTTGCAATACCGCACCCTTCAAGCCCGTTTCGTTGAGCGCGGCTATGCCTAGCAACACGATACCCATGTGACTGACTGAGGAATATGCCACCATCGCTTTTAGGTCAGTTTGCCGCCAGGCCAGCAAACCACCATAAATCATCCCAAATAGTGCCAGGAATACCAACAACGGCTGCAATTCATGTGCGGCAGCGGGTAGCATCGTCACCGTTCGGATTAATCCATAAGCGCCCATTTTAAGAAGGATACCGGACAACAGGATACTAACCGGACTGGGCGCTTCGACGTGGGCAAGCGGTAGCCAGCCATGCAGGGGGAAGATCGGCAATTTAACGCCAAATCCGATTAAAAAACCCAGCAAAGCCAGCACTTGCTGATGCTTAGGCATATGCTGTGCAGCTATGCCCATATCGGTCATCAAAGAGTCATGTCCAGGCACATACTGGTATATGGCAATGACACTCAGCAACATGAAGACCGAGCCGCCCATGGTATACAAGACAAAGTTGAGGCTGGCGGCATGTCGCCGCTTACCGCCCCAACGGTCAATCAGGAAAAATAACGGCGTTAAACTCAGTTCCCAAAAGATGTAGAAAATTGACCAGTCTTGGGACAGGAACACCCCTAACATGCCAAATTCAAGCATCAAAATACAGATATGGTAGCCTTTAATCCCTTTGGACAGGCTAAACGAAGCTAATAGGGCAACAGAAGTGAGCAAGGTTGCCAATACCAATAACGGTGCCGACAGGCCATCCACCCCTAAGGCATAGGCACTGCCTAGTTTGGGATTGAGGATGAAATATTCATTGAATTGCAACCCCGCATTGTTTTGATCGTATACAGCAATTACGAAACAGCTTATTAATAGGGCGAGAGTGGTAACACTGTTGGCTATCCAACGGATGAGGCGGGAATGATGGCTTGGGATGAACGTTAATATCAACGCCCCAACAGCCGGTGTCCAAAGTAGAAAGCTGAGTATCCCCATCACTTACAGTTTTTCAATTTAGTCGAGCTATTTAAGTATGCGCATGTGGTGGCATTGTACTCGATCATTTGCCTATATTCCAGTGAAAGTAATGCCAAACCTTGAATAACATACAAATAAATCAATAGCTTTAATAAACAATCTCCATTTCAACACAAGATTTTTTCAAGACTGGCTTCCCATCCAGCGATCAACGCGATACGGGCGTGGCTTCCTCCAGTATGACTAACTCTTGATGCTCTTTCATCTTTTCCTTGCCATATAAATCAATCGTTTCGACACGAATGTTGCCGTCCGGCGCAGATGCCAGAAAATCATCAATCGTTTCAAGGATGTCGTGGTCAATAAATTGTGCCTTTTGCGCGTCTATTGTTACCTTGCTATTTTCTTCGACGAGCAAGATAAATTTTCTCAGTAACGCCTTATTCAAGAAAGAGACATCTTTATTGAGCGTTATCAGGTAATGATTGCCTGTTTTTGTTAGGGTCTTTGTCAAAGTAATGGCTGCATGATAATTCGCCTTAATCACAAAAAACAAACCGATAGCCATACCGATTGCCATCCCTTTCAACAAATCGGTGGCTAAAATAGCGGCTATGGTAATGACGAACGGCAGCAGTTGGCTCATTCCTTTTAGGTAATAATCCTTAAACATCGAAGGCTTAGCCAGCTTATAACCTGTATGTAACAGGATAGCGGCCAAACATGCCAATGGAATTGCGTTCAGGTAACGCGCAAAAAACAAGACGCTGATCAACAAGAAAACGCCATGTACAAAGCAGGACAGGCTGGTTTTACCGCCCGCATTAATGTTTGCAGAGCTACGGACAATAACCGCCGTCATCGGCAAGCCGCCTAGAAAACCACTGATGATATTACCGATGCCCTGTGCCTTAAGTTCGCGGTTTGTGGGTGTCAATCGTTTTAATGGGTCGAGCTTATCGGTGGCTTCAAGGCTCAACAGGGTTTCCAAACTGGCGATAATAGCAATCGTGATAGCGACAACATACACCTGGGGATTGCTTAAATGACTGAAGTCTGGAAACACCAAGTTGTTAAAGAAATCACTAGGCTGCTCTGATACGGGCAAATTGACGAGATGCTCAGGATTGACCTGCCACTCTGGCGCAAATTTCGAAGCAAGCAAATTGAAGCAAACACCCCAGATCACAGTCACTAAAGGGCCAGGCATCAGTTTTAGCAATGCTTGCTTCTTAAACCAGGGCAATTCCCATACGATTAAGATCAACAAACCGACAACGCTGATCATAACCGCACCAAGCGAAATGGCGTGTAAGGAATCAAATAATTCGAAAAAACTCGATTCCGCTGTTTCCTTCATGTAACTTTCATCACCCTCAAAACTCGCGTCATATCCAGTAGCGTGGGGAATCTGCTTGATGATGAGGATTAAACCAATAGCCGCCAACATCCCTTTAATAACAGCGGAGGGAAAAAAAGCCCCGATAATCCCGGCTTTTAAAAAACCGAGCGCCAATTGCATAATGCCTGCCAGAACGCAAGCAACCAGAAACGCCTGAAAACTGCCTAATGTTTGCAAGGCATTAAAAACAATCACAGTAAGACCAGCGGCAGGGCCCGAAACGCTAAGCTGCGACCCACTTAGCCAAGATACCACCAAACCGCCTACCAAACCTGCAATCAAGCCAGAAAATAAGGGCGCTCCCGATGCCAGGGCAATTCCCAAACACAGAGGCAACGCGACCAGGAAAACAACAATCCCAGCCGGTATATCCTCCTTGGCATGGCGAAAGTAATAGTGTGCTTTATGTATCATGTTTAGCTCCAATGAAACTTAGCGACAGGAGTGTAATATTGAATCGAAAGTATAATAGCAATTCTGGGCTGCTCTCATCCGTCCTTTTATGGACTAAAACCTATAACACGAGTTCCATTTAATGCATCACCCGGTCTATTTGAACTGCTTCCTAAAAAAAACCATGAATAACAGTAATGACGAAAACCAGCAGATCGCCAATGAAAACACATCATGGCTGAAAAAATGGGCACCACGTATTTCCTGATTGATACCAAAAATAAACCCAGCAAGCAAGCCAGCCGATAAGCCGTAATACTTATACTCCGGTTTCACCATCAAAAAGAAAAAATACACGCTCACAAAGGTAAAACCCAAGCCTGAATGACCTGACGGGAAACAATGACCAACACTCAAGTGGCTATCAATAGAATCGAACAATTTGATGTGTGGTTTGCGCCCACCAAAAATAGCTAAATCCCAAGGGCAATAGATGTGCGTATGACTTTTCAGGTAAGTGATGATAAGCGGCCCTGCCAAACTCGCGAACAACAAAAAAGTCAGATGACGGCGATAAGCGTAAAAAGCGGATTTCGGACGGAAAGCTGTCAACCAACAAAGCAGTAATACAATCCCAATGGCATACACAATATACCGTCCGCCCTTATGCAAGACGGTTTGTGTAAGCCAATGTTCCCGATAAGGCCATTGGTGGAGTTTCGTGTTATAAAAATGGCTAGCCAGCCAAACATCCAATTGGGTGAATTCCAAGCACAGCATAAACACCAACAAAGCAATTAGTGGCAGTAAAAGATGATTTTTGACAAAACTTACTACATTGAGTGTGATTTGATCAGGCAAAACATATTCCTTATTTGGGCGGATTCAACTACGAAGTGCAATCCTAGTGTTCAAGTGCCATTTTAACATCGCACACTTAAACTCGTGTATAATCAGCGTTTAAAGTTATACGCCCCTGTCTTTAGCTATGTACAAGTACGATGGTTTGGTTATTTACCAAAACCATGACGATGAAGGTATTCTTGAGATCGTCGAACAAAACGGTATCCGGTCACTGCATTTCGGTTCACACTCACGACAAAGTAGCCTCTCCCTCAAGGATCCAGAGGGTCTCCAACTGCCTTATACACGGGCGATGACCAGTTGGTTGTTGTTTAAGGAGACGGTGAATAATGCTTTAATCATAGGCTTGGGCGGCGGTTCATTGGCTAGACACTTGCTGTACCATTTTCCAGAATGTCGTCTTCGTGCGGTTGAATACCGTGCAAGCGTGGTTAAAATTGCCCGTAGTCACTTCGGCTTGTCGCTGGATTCGCGCTTGAAAGTGATTGTTGACGATGGTGGAAGTTATGTCCGTCAACACGCGCAAACGTCTGCAGGGCAGTATGGTTTAATCCTGGTTGATGCTTTTGACAGTGAAGGCTTGGCTGAATCCATTGCTTCTATTGCTTTTTTCGATGCGTGTAAAATCCTGCTGGAGCCGAATGGCATCTTAGTCATCAACCTGTGGGGAACGGAAAAAAAGGTATCCGGTTCGTGTCTACAATGGCTGGAACAGGTTTTTAATGAGAAAGTATTGATCCTGCCTGTCCGTAATCGTGGCAATTTGATAGCTGTGGCATTCAATCAAGGCGTTCCCCGGTTCGATATGAAGGCACTCAAGGCACGGGCAATTGAACTTGAACAACAATACCAAATCGAATTCCCCAAATTTTTGAAAGATTTTAATAAGCACAATTCCTATTCCATTCAAGCAGTCCTAACAAAATGATGTCTCCCGATACACAAGCCGCCCCTAATCTTTTTGGCTACCGCAAATACTGGGCGCAGCGGTTTGGCATAGCGCCCGTGTTGCCCATGAGCCGTGAGGAAATGGACGAACTCGGTTGGGATGCTTGCGATGTCATCTTGGTGACTGGTGATGCCTACATAGACCACCCCAGTTTCGGCATGGCTTTAATCGGACGGTTACTGGAAGCGCAAGGCTTTCGGGTGGGCATTATTTCCCAACCAGATTGGACTAGCGCCAAGGACTTCACCAAGCTGGGCCGGCCAAACCTGTTTTTTGGTGTGACGGGCGGCAATATGGATTCCATGGTCAACCGCTACACCTCCGACAAAAAAATCCGCTCGGACGATGCATATACGCCTGATGGCGCAGCGGGTAAACGACCTGATCGGGCGGTTAACGTCTATTCGCACCGCTGCCGGGAAGCGTATAAAGATGTTCCAGTCATTATTGGCGGTATAGAAGCCAGTTTAAGGCGGATAGCACATTATGATTATTGGTCGGATAAAGTACGTAAATCTGTGTTGCTGGATTCCAAAGCCGATCTACTGGTCTATGGCAATGCCGAGCGGCAGATTGTTGAGATTGCCCATCGTTTGGCAAACGGCGAAACCATATCCGAACTTACCGGAATTCGCGGAACTGTCCATTATATAAAGCACGTTCCTGAAGGCTGGCTGGTTAAAGATTCCACTTCAATCGATAAGCCTGGCGCAATTACACCTATCCCAGACCCTTATCAAATAGAACCCGATTGCGACCGCCAGGGAGGGCAGGAGTGCAGCGACGGGTCGGGAACCCGTGCTGCCGAAAAAAAACCAGACAACCTGCCAGTCAACGAAAATATTATCCGGTTTGACAGGCATTTGTTAGCAAAGGCGCAACGGGCAAAAACCGTTATCCGCTTGCCCGCTTATGAAGCGGTTGCCGAAAATCCAATTCTGTATGCCCATGCGTCCCGCGTGATGCACGGCGAAACCAATCCCGGTAATGCCCGTCCGTTAATCCAGCAACACGGCGCACGACATATTTGGGTAAATCCGCCGCCCATCCCATTGACCACGAAAGAAATGGATGGCGTGTACGATTTGCCGTACTCGCGCGTCCCGCACAAAGAGTATGGCAATGCCAACGTCCCTGCGTTTGAGATGATCCAACATTCCGTCAACATCATGCGCGGTTGTTTTGGCGGCTGTACTTTCTGCTCGATTACCGAACATGAAGGCCGCATTATCCAAAGCCGCTCTGAAGATTCCATTATCAAAGAAATAGAAGCCATCCGCGATACCTCGCCGAACTTTACCGGACATATTTCCGACCTGGGCGGCCCCACGGCAAACATGTACCGACTGGCTTGCAAAGATCCAAAAATTGAATCTGCTTGCCGCTTACCGTCTTGTGTTTTTCCCGGCATTTGTCCTAATCTCAATACCGACCATAGCTCTCTCATCAAACTATATCGACGAGCAAGGGCTTTACCGGGAATCAAAAAAATCTTCATAGCTTCTGGGTTGCGTTACGATCTGGCCGTGACATCACCCGAATACGTCAAGGAATTGGTCACACATCATGTCGGTGGCTATCTCAAAATCGCGCCCGAACATACAGAGCAAGGCCCCTTATCCAAGATGATGAAGCCGGGCATGGGAAGTTATGATCGTTTTAAGGAGATGTTCGACAAATATTCCAAAGAAGCCGGTAAGGAACAATACCTGATCCCCTATTTTATCGCCGCTCACCCAGGTACGACGGATAACGACATGCTGAATCTGGCACTATGGCTAAAACGCAACGGTTTTAGGGCAGACCAAGTGCAAGCCTTTCTGCCGTCGCCCATGGCAATAGCCACCGCCATGTACCATTCCGGCAAAGATACCCTGCGGAAAGTCAGCCACAAAGCGGAAAATATCGCCATTCCAAAAAGCGTAAAGCAGCGCCGTTTGCACAAGGCTTTTTTGCGTTATCACGACCCTAAAAACTGGCCGTTATTACGTGAAGCCTTGAAGGACATGGGGCGTAGCGATCTGATCGGCAACGGCAAACATCATTTGATTCCTAGCTTTCAACCGAAAGGTTTTGAATATGCTTCTGGAAAAATCCAGTCTTTTAAGACCAAGCACACCGGATTTGATTACAAAAATAGTGGCCTTAAAAAAGCCCGGTTGGGTAATTCTGTGAAGGGAAAACGGTAAACCTAATGCTTAAAAAACTAGGCAAAGAAAAATTGTTGTGTATAATAAGCGGCTAAGCTGGTGTAGCTCAGTTGGTAGAGCAGCTGATTTGTAATCAGCCGGTCGCGGGTTCGAGTCCCATCACCAGCTCCATATTTTCAATAACTTAGATAAGTTTAAGTTTTACATTCCGGCTTACCGTGCCAAAAACGTGTCAATATTTAATCGGGTTGGCACAAGTTTTCGGCATACTTTGCCAGGTGGTTTTGCCCAAGATGACCATACCTGCGCACCATATCCGCCGATTCCCAGGCACCCAGTTCCTGGAGTGCATTCAGCGGCGTCCCGTTTTGCACATGCCAGGATGCCCAGGTATGGCGAAGGTCGTGCCAGCGAAAGCCAGTGATCCCAGCCCGCTTTAAGGCATTCCGCCAAGCTTTGGTGTTCACCTGCCGTACTGGCTTGCCTTCATAAGTGAACACCCGGGTTGGATGCCTGCCTTGTTGCCGCATGAGAACCGATATCACCCCTGAATTTAACGGCACCGAAATCGGCTTCCTGGCTTTTGCCTGATCTGCATGGACCCAAGCGAACTGTCTTTCCAGGTCAACCTGTGACCATTCAAGTTGGGTCACGTTGGCTTGCCGCAACCCTGTAGCCAAGGTAAACCGCACCATCTCAGCCAAATGTTCCGGCAATTCGTCGATAAGGCGAGCCGCTTCTTCATGCGTAAGCCATCGAATCCGTCGTTTGGGTTCAGGCAGCAACTTGAATTTCGGGACTCTATCGAGACATTCCCAATCCAATGCCGCCCGCCGGAGGATCGCCCTGACCACCGCCAACATCCGGTTTACCGTGGCATTGCTGACCCCTTCCTGTTTGCGCCGAACGACCAGGTCATCGAGTGTGTCCCGGGTAATGCAGTGCAGCATCAAACCACCAAGGTAAGGGTCAAGCCAACGCAAATGTCCGATATCGTCTTTCTGCGTCGCCTTATGGCTGGTTTCATCCAACCAGCGCAACACCGCTTCCTGCCAACCCCGTTCCGGCTTTTCGCCCAATTTCTGGACATTCCAGGTTTTCGCCTTCAACTGGTCGGCAAATTCCTGGGCTTGTTTCCGGTTTTCAGTCCCAGTCGAAACGCGTAGGCGTTTGCCGTTGGGCGTGGTGAAGCGCGTCCACCACAATTTTGAGTCTTTTCTTTTAAAGAGCATAATGCTTGACCTCCTTGCCTTGCATCCCCACATGTATTGTAGAGGCTGCGCAGCCAATTAATCAAATCGTCCTCAATGAACACCCAACATTTACCTGGTTTGGCCGCCGGGGTCTCGCCCAAACGCGCCCGCTGCAACACCGTTTGCGGGTGCAGTTTTAGCAGTTCAGCGGCTTGGTCGAGGGTCAGCGTGTTCATGCCAGTATTGCCAGACGGAATAGCCTGCCGTCCCAAATCAACAAGTGGATGGGTAGGAGGAAGAGATAGATCACGCCTGAATGGACAGCCATAAGCTGGAATAGCCAAGGTTGCCATCGCAGGCAGAGATCATTCCCATGCCTCCTACGCCCGAGCATTAACGGAATTGCCCTAAGAAACGGTGCCATCGCCTGTTAAACGCTGCCTTATGGCATAGCCCTATCGGTTTATTCATCGTCATCCTCGTCTTTGTCCCGCCCCAGATAATGCGTCGTGATAGATTCCCTGGAATGCCCCAGCTCCTCAGCCACTTGGATGCGGGCGGCCCGGTCATCCTCGCGGTTGACCAGCTTGCCGCCCCTGACCGGGGAATCCTGGCCGCTGAGTTCCTTATAGCGGTCATTGCCATAGGCATGGCGCAGGCCGTGGGCGGTTATCCCGTTTTCCCGGGTAATCCCACAGCTACGCAAGACGTAGTAATAAT